>MCND01000435.1_pt1 | contig 12421 bp, 12 predicted proteins | sample 778211 | NCBI WGS metagenome assembly MCND01 (sample SAMN04296812, study PRJNA304217) | bioreactor metagenome | isolation source: activated sludge enriched with benzalkonium chloride | place: Turkey: Istanbul urban wastewater treatment plant
CCAAGCCACCATGAGCGAACTCCTGCGCCACGTGCGCCGCGGCGACGTGGCCGCCGTTCACCGGTTGCGCCAGGGCGTGGCGGAAGCGCTGGAGGCCATCGCCCACGGCGACCGCTCCACCTCCAAGGTGGTGGGGCGCGCGGTCGGGCAGATCAGTCTGCCCAAGGGCGCCAGCATCGGCGCCCTGGTGCGGGAAGACGAGATCATCCTGCCGGACGCCGATACCGTGATCGAATCCGACGACCACGTCATCGTCTTCGTGCCCTCGCGCCGGCAGATGCCGCGCGTGGAAAAGCTGTTCCAAGTCTCGGCGTCCTTCTTCTGATGCGCGCCGCCTCCCTCCTTCTGCGCGGGCCGCGCGCGGCCGGATAGCTCCATGAAGCGCGTCCTGGGCACCCTCTACATCCTGGGCCTGACAATGGTGATGTTCGCCCTCACCATGCTGATCCCGCTGACCGTCGCCTACGTCGGCGGCGACGGCGCGCGCGAGGCCTTCCTGGACGGGTTCCTGCTCTCGGTGGGCATAGGCGGCGGCCTGGCCGCGATAACGCGCCGCGCCCGCTGCGAGCTGCGCGCGCGCGATGGCTTCGTGCTGGTGTCGGCCGTGTGGGCGGGCCTGCCCCTGTTGGCGGCCATTCCGCTGCTGCTCTACTTCCATGGCGCTGGCTTGCCGCTATCGTTTACCGGCGCCTACTTCGAAGCCATGTCGGGCCTGACCACCACCGGCGCCACGGTGTTGACCAACCTGGACACCTTGCCCCCGTCCATCAACCTGTGGCGGGCCACGCTGATCTGGATCGGCGGCATGGGCATCCTGGTGCTGGCGGTGGCCATCCTGCCCTTGCTGGGGGTGGGCGGGCACCAGGTGGTGCGGGCGGAAACGCCCGGACCCATGAAGGATGAACGGCTCACGCCCCGCATCGCCAGCACCGCCAAGGCGCTGTACGCGGTCTATTTCGTGTTCTCCATCCTGTGCTTCCTGGCCTACCGGGCGGTCGGCCTGTCGTGGTTCGAGGCCTGGTGCCACATGGCCACCACGATGGGCCTGGGCGGCTTTTCGACCTGGGACGACGGCTTTGCCCACTTCGATTCGGTGGCGGTGGAAATGGTGGCGATGGTGTTCATGCTGATCGCCGGCATCAACTTCGCCACCCATTTCAATGCCTTCCGCCAGCGCAGCCCGCGGGCTTATGTGCGTTGTCCGGAGGCGATCCCCTACCTGGTCGTGGTGCTGGGGGTCGGCCTGGTGATTTCGGTGTTCCTGTTCTGGAAAGGGGTCTATACCGACCCGCTGCAGGCGCTGCGCTACGGCATGTTCAACACGATTTCCATGGCTACCACCACGGGCTACGCCAATACCGACTTCGCGCAATGGCCGCTGTTTGCGCCGTTGACCATGCTGCTGCTGTCGGGCTTTGCGACCTCGGCCGGCTCGACCGGGGGCGGCATCAAGATGATCCGGGCGATCCTGCTGGTCAAGCAGGCCCGCAATGAGCTGGTAACAATGTTGCACCCGCACGCCGTCAGTCCGGTGCGCATCAACGGCCGGGCGGTCGAGACCCGGACCATGTCGTCCGTGCTGGCCTTCATGTTGTTCTACGGGCTCTCCATCGCGGTTTTCACCAGCCTGCTGCTCTTGTCCGGCCTGGACCCGATCACGGCCTTCTCGGCCGTTTTCGCCAGCGTCAACAACACCGGCCCCGGCTTGGGGCCGGTCGGCCCCATGGGCAACTTTGCCGTCTTGTCCGATTTCCAGATCTGGGTCTGCACCTTCGCGATGCTGATCGGGCGCCTGGAATTGCTGACCGTGCTGGTGCTGTTCACCCCGATTTTCTGGCGCAAATAGCCTAGGGATAACCCTTTAAAGGGTTGTCCCACCCCTTCCCGAAAGCCCCTTCCACGCTGGCTATCCGGCCGTCGCGGGCCGGGAGCCCGCGCCGTTTCTACGCCGTGAGCGCTCGCTCACTTTTCTTCACAGGGAAAAACCGATTGCTTCGTGATGTTGCACATAAATGTCACGATTTTCCATCTTCTTGCCACAAAACAGCGGCTATCATGCGTGCACAAGCTGCCGTCTAGTGCCCCCCGGGATGTTGCCGGGCTTCAAGGTCGAACGGCGCACACCCTCATCAAACATTCAGAAAGGAGTCCGAGATGGAACAGATCCCGTTCATTTCGTCGGCCCCCAACACCCTGGGCATCGAGCTCGAGCTGCAACTGATAGACCCCCGCAGTTTTGACCTGACCGCAGCCTCTGACGAGCTGCTGGCCCAAATGGCCAACCACCCCATCGCCGACCGCGTTAAACCGGAAATCACGCGGTCCATGATCGAACTGAATTCCTCGGTGCACGAGCACCCCATGGGCTTGCTGGCCGAGATGCGCGAGATGCGCGACGCCCTGATCGAAGCGGCGGACGCCGTGGGCGTGTCGGTTGCCGGCGGCGGCGCCCATCCCTTCATGCGCTGGCAGGAACGTTCCATTTCGGACACCCCGCGCTTCCAGTACCTGGCCGAAATGTACGGTTACCTGGCGCGTCAATTTACGGTCTTCGGCCAGCACATCCACCTGGGCGTCAAAAGCGGCGACGATTCCATCAAACTGTTGCGCCGCCTGTCGCCCTACGTACCGCATTTCATTGCGCTGTCGGCGTCCTCGCCGTACTGCGAGGGTGTGGATACCCTGTTCTCGTGCTCGCGCCTGAACGCGGTCAACAGCTTCCCGCTGGCCGGCCACATGCCGCCCGAAGTGAAGGACTGGTACCAGTTCGAGGCCCATCTGGCGCAGCTGCGCGCCTATGGCCTGGCGGAGAGCATCAAGGACCTGTACTGGGACATCCGCCCCAAGCCGGAGTTCGGCACGGTCGAGATCCGCGTGTGCGATACGCCGCTGACGGTCGAGCGGGCTTGCCAGCTGGCGGCCTTCGCCCAGGCGCTGGCGGTGCTGCTGATGCGCGAAGGCGATCCAGGCGACGGCGCCTGGCTGTCCTATCGCAGCAACCACTTCCAGGCTTGCCGCTTCGGCCTGCAGGGCAGCTACGTGACGCCTGACGGCCAGCGCCTGCGCCTGATGGACCATCTGCGCAACCTGTTCCAGCGCCTGATGCCGGTGGCCGAAGAGCTGGGCACGGGCGACATGATCGCCGCCTTGCGCGATGAGTCCATGCGCAGCGGCAATGATTCCCGCTGGCTGCGCAGCCAGTTCCATCGGCTGCGCGACCTGCCGCTGGTGGTCGAAGCCATGTCGAACGCATGGCGCGGCGTGGCTGCGCCCGGGGTAGGGCCCGCCGAACCCACGGCAGTCTTGAGGCGCCGCATCCGGGCGACTTCCGAACCCATGACGGCCTTGCCGGCTTCCGAGCCTGGGGTCAGCGTGCCGTTGCCGGAACGGCTGCACTAGGGGGGAAGGCCGGCGCCCGCAAAGCGCCGGCCCTGCCGGTCAGCCGTGTTCCGCCCAGCTGATCAGGGCGTGCGGTGCCGGCCGCCGATTGCGCTGACCGACAACCGCGTTTCGCCGGCCGTGTTGCGATGCGCGGCGGCCCGCCAGGCGTGGCCGTAGGCGACTTCGATGCTCAGGACGATCAGGCCGTCGGGCCGACGCTGCGCTTCCAGCGCGGCACAGAGGCGGTCGCGCCAGTCGCGGCCGACCAGGCCGCCGCGCCGGCCTTCGGCGGGGTTGCCGCCCAGCGCGCGCACGTCCTGCAGCAGTTTTTCGGGGCTGCGGTAGGTCAGGGTCAGGATCTCCTGGTCCATGACCGGGTCGGCGAAGCCGTTTTCCACCAGCAGGTCGCCGAAATCATGCATGTCCACGAAGGACGGCGTGGCCGTGCGCAGTCCGGCATCGTCCAGGGCCTGGCGCAGTTCGCGCAGCGTGGCCGGTCCCAGACAGGAGAACATCGCCAGCCCGCCCACTTTGAGAATGCGCCGCCATTCCGCCAGCACGGCGTGCGGGGCGCGGTGCCAGTGCATGGCCAGGTTGGACCACACCAGTTCCAGCGATTCGGGCGCCAGGCCGCTAGCCGCCAGGTCGGCGTTGATGAAGGCCGGGGCGGCCGGGCCGCGGCGCGCCAGCTTGCCGATCCAGGCCGACAGACCGCCGGGGGCGTGGCGCTTGCGCGCCTGCTCCAGCAGCGGTTCGCAGTTGTCCAGGCCGGTATAGGCGGCGCCGGGATAGCGTTCGCGCAGCAGCGGCAGGTTGTCGCCCGCGCCGCAGCCGGCGTCCAGCATCACCAGGGGCTGGACCCGGATGTATTGCAGGCGGCTCAGCATGCGGCGGGCGACTTCCCCGTACAGGAACTGCGCCTCGGCCAGGTCGCCGCGGCGGGCGAATTGCCGGGGCACGTCGGCGCTGACGAGGGGCAGGGTGGGGAGCGTTGCGGATTCTGGCAGGGACATTTCGGTCGCGCCCGCGTCTATCTCGCGGGCGGATCATGGTTTCATGAGGGATGGCATCCATTATTGCGCATCCCGGCCGCGGCTTCCGATTGTCCCTACGGACCATGGGGCGGTGGCTGCTGTCGCGGGTCGGCTGCGACTGCCCGCTGTGCGGCGCGCGGGTGGCGGGAGCGCGGCTTTGTGCCGGCTGCGAAGCCGACATCTGCGAGGCCCCGCCGCGCTGCCCGCGTTGCGCGCTGTGGTTGCGCCCGGACGCGCCGCATTGCGCCGCCTGCCTGGGCGCGCCCCGGGCGTTTTCGCGCACGCTTGCCGCCTTCGACTACGCGCCGCCCGCCGATACCCTGATCCTGATGCTGAAGACCCGGCTGCGGCTCAGCATGGCGCCCGTGCTGGCCCGGCTGATCGCCGCCGCCGTGGTCCGTGGCGGCCCTCTGCCGGATGGCGCCTTGCTGGTCGCCATTCCCGCCAGCCGCGCGTCCCTGCGCCTGCGCGGCATGAATCCGGCGGGCGAGATCGCGCGCAGCCTGGCGGCCGAGCTGGGGCTGCCGCTGGCGCGCGGCGTGTTGAGGCGGCGCCGCGAGACCCCCAGGCAGACCGCGCAGGGCCGCCATGCGCGCCGGCGCGGCGCGCAAGACCTGTTCTATTGCGTGGGCGATCTGCGCGGCCGGCCGCTGCTGTTGGTGGACGACGTCATGACCACCGGCAGCACCGCCAACGCGGCCGCCGCCGCGCTGCTGGCCGCGGGCGCGGCGGAGGTCACGGTGCTGGTGGCCGCGCGCACGCCTTGAGCCGGCCTGAAGGCAAATCGGCGACAATTCCCGGTATGCGGCGAACTTCCCGCCGCAAGCCGTCCCGAGTCCCTAGCGCCATGTTCCACGTCATCCTCGTCTGCCCTGAAATCCCTCCCAATACCGGCAACGCCATCCGCCTGTGCGCCAATACGGGCGCGCAGCTGCATCTGGTGCGCCCCTTGGGCTTCGAACTCGATGACGCGCGCATGCGCCGCGCCGGGTTGGATTACCACGAATGGCAGCCGGTCCGGGTGCATGACTCGCTGGAGGAGGCCCTGGCCGACACCGGCGCCGCGCCGTCCAGCATCTACGCGCTGACCACGCACGCGCAACGCAGCGTGGCGGACATCGGCTTCAAGCCGGGCGACGTATTCGTGTTCGGCCGTGAAACGGCCGGGCTGTCGGACGAACATCAGGCGATGTTCCCGCCCCAGCAGCGCCTGCGCCTGCCGATGCGCGCCGGCCAGCGCAGCCTGAACCTGTCCAATGCCGTCGCGGTGACGGTGTTCGAGGCCTGGCGGCAGCAGGGGTATGAAGGGGGCGTGTGACGGGGGCGCGCTGAATCCGGCGCGCGTGGCCCGTCACTGCGGCGTCGCGATCAATCCAGCGACAGATTCAGCTTTTCGATCACCTGGTCCCAGCGCGCCTTTTCATTCTTGATGCGGGCGGTCAGGGCTTCGGGCGTGGACGGCGCGGGCGTGAAGTACTGCAGAGCCAGCTGCTTGCGTACCGCGTCGCTGTCGATGATGCGCGCCAGCTCGCTGTTGAGCCGTTCGACGATGGGCGTGGGCGTACCGGCGGGAACCAGCACGGCGTTCCAGGAAATGGCTTCAAAGTCGGGATAGCCCTGGGACGCCATCGTCGGCACGCCCGGCAGCGCCTCGCTGGGCTGCAGGCTGGTCACGGCCAGCAGCTTGACCTTGCCGTCGCGGGCCTGGGGCACGGCGATGGCCGGCACCATGAAGCCGGCCTGGACGTCGCCGCCGATGATGGCCGAGATGACCTGCGGGAAGCCGGAATAGGGGATGTGCGCCAGGTCCACGCCCGCGCTTTCCTTGAACATTTCCATCGCCAGGTGAGCCGAGCTGCCCGGGCCGACGGAACCGTAGTTCAGCGAATTGCCGCGGCCCTTCACCAGCGCGACGAAATCCTTGACGTTGTCGACCTTCAGGCTGCTGGGCACGACCAGCACGTTGGGGCTGGTGCCCACCAGCGAAACCGGTTGCAGGTCGCGCAGCGGATCGTAGCCCAGCGTCTTCTTGTACAGCGTGGGCGCGGTGACCAGCGGGCCGTTGATCGTGTAGAGCAGCGTGTAGCCGTCCGGCTTGGCCTGCGACACGATGCGGGTGCCGATGTTGCCGCCGGCGCCCGGCTTGTTGTCGATCACGATGGGCTGGCCCAGCGCCTGCGACAGCGGTTCCGAGATGGTGCGCGCCAGGATGTCGGGCGACGAGCCGGGCGGGAACGGCACGACCATGTGGATCGGACGGTCGGGCCAGTCGGCATGGGCGGCGGCCGGCAGGATGGCGGCCAGGCTCAGGCAGAGGCCGCGTAGCAGCGGGCCGACCCGGAACTTGCGGGCTTGCGTCATGAAGGATGTCTCCTCGGGGTTGTGCGTCGTATTTGTTTTTGGGGCGGCTCAGTGGGGCCGGCTGTCCGGCGCCGCTTCCGTCTGGCTGGCTACCCCGCTTTCATAGCGGGCGTCGCGCGCCAGCAGGGCGGACACGGCCGTCATGGGGGCCACGCCGTCGAACAGCACGGCGCAGACGGCTTCGGTGATGGGCAGTTCGACCCCGATGGCGCGGGCGCGGTCCAGCGCGGCGCGCGCGCAGCGCACGCCTTCGGCCGTGATGCCGCTGGCCAGGATGTCAGCCAGCTTGCGGCCGGCGCCGATCTCCAGGCCCACGCGGCGGTTGCGCGACAGCTCGCCCGTCGCGGTCAGCACCAAGTCGCCCAGGCCGGTCAGCCCGGCGAAGGTTTCGGCCTGGGCGCCCAGCGCCACGCCGAAGCGGGTCATCTCGGCCAGGCCGCGGGTGATCAGCGCGGCGCGGGCATTGGTGCCCAGGGCCAGGCCGTCGCCGATGCCGCAGGCGACGGCGATCACGTTCTTCAGCGCGCCGCCCACTTCCACGCCGACCAGGTCGGTGCTGGCATAGACGCGCAGCGCCGCGCCGTGGAAGGCAGCCGTGGTGGCCTCGCGCAAGGCGGGGCTGTCGCTGGCCACGGTCAGCGCCACCGGCAGGCCCTGCGCGACTTCGCGCGCGAACGAGGGGCCCGACAATGCGCCGCCGGTCGCGCCAGGCAGGGCCTCGCGCATGATTTCGTGAGGCAGCCTGGCCGTGTCGGCTTCAAAGCCCTTGCAGGTCCAGACGATGGGGGTGTCCTGCAATCCCAACGCAGGCAGCCGGCGGGACAGCTCGCCGCAGATGGCGGTCAGGCCGGCCACGGGCACGCCCAGCACGATCAGGCGGCGTGCGCCGTCCTCTTGCAGGCTGCGCAGCGCGGCGTCGAGATCGGAGGAGATATTCAGTGCCTGCGGCAGGGCGATGCCCGGCAGGTAGCGCGCGTTTTCGTGCGAGGCGGCCATGTCGGCGGCCTGCGCGGCATCGCGCGCCCAGAGTACGGTGGCGTGGCGGCGGCTGGCGGCCGCCGCCAGCGCGGTGCCCCAACTTCCCGCACCCAGGACGGCGACGCGCAAGCGTGGCACAACGGGATTGTTCATGGAGGGGCCGTGGCTTGCTTACTGGCGGGTCACGCCGGGGGGCAGGATGATGCCCGAGTCGCTGCCGTTGCCGTTGGCGGCGCCTTGCTGCTGTTGCAGCTCGGCCAGGCGCTGCTCGTACAGGGCCTGGAAGTTCACTTCGGTCAGGTGCAGCGGCGGCATCGAGGTGCGGGTGATCGCGTCGGCGATGTTGGCGCGCAGGTAGGGGTACAGCATGGTCGGGCAGACGATGCCCAGCAGCGGGTCGAGCTGTTCTTCGGGGATGTTGGCAGCCTCGAAGATGCCGGCTTGCGTGCCTTCGACCAGGTACACGACCTTTTCGTTGATGCGGGTGGTGACGGTGACGGTGACCGTGGTTTCGAACACGGTTTCAGCCAGGCGCTGGCCGCCCACGGTGATGCTCACCTCGACCTGGGGCGCTTCCTGCTCCAGGAAGACGTGGGGCGCATTCGGCATTTCCAGCGAAAGGTCTTTCAGGTAGACGCGCTGCAGATTGAACGAGGGCGCGTTGCCGCCTTCTTGCTGGGTGTTTTGGTCTTGATCAGCCATGAGTGTTTCCGTTGGTGGGAGGGGCAAAAAGGGGGCGATTAGCTGGCCAGCATGGGGGCAAGGCCACCCGAGCGGTCCAGGGCCATCAGGTCGTCGCAACCGCCGACATGGGTATCGCCGATGAAGATCTGCGGGACGGTGCGCCGGCCGGTGCGTTCGATCATGACCTCGCGCTGGGACGGGTCCCGGTCGATCTGGATGATTTCCAGGTCGGTCACGCCGCGCTGCTCGAGCAAACTCTTGGCGCGGGCGCAATAGGGACAATAGTCCTTGCTGTACATGACGACTTTATTCATGGGCGCTCCTGTGGGTACAAGAATAGGTAGATGGGGGCGGGGCCCTTGGCTTCAACCCTTCTGGGTCACCGGCAGGCTGGCGGCCGACCAGGCGCGCATGCCTCCGTCCAGCGGCACGACGTCGGCAAAGCCCTGGGCGCGTAGCTTGGCGGCGGCGCGGGCCGAATCGCGGCCATTGTCGCAAACCACGACCAGCGGCTTGTTCTTGGGCAGCGAGGCGGCCTTTTGCTCCAGGTCGGCAGCCGGCACGTTGCGGGCCTGGGCGATATGGCCGGCCTGGAACTGCTCGGCGGGGCGCACGTCGACCCAGACGGCCTGGCGCTGGTTGACCATCTGGATGGCCTCGGTCGTGCTCACGGCCGAACCGGTGCGGCCCTTGCGCAGGGCGGGGATGGCCAGCATGATGCCGGAGATCACGGCAACGGCGACGATGAAGACGTTGTTTTTATCGATCAAGAATTGCAAAAGGTCCACGGGGCATCCTGAAGTACGGCGACTAGCCTGGTATAGGCGAACCCTGATGCGCCGCGCCGCGGAAATGGGCGGGTGCGCCGGGGCAAAATCAAGGGCAAAATCGCTCAATTATAAAATGAGCGCATTCTTTCACTTTAACCCGCGTTACAAGCGTCCCAAATCATGCACAAACTCGTTCTGATGCGCCACGGCGAAAGCCAGTGGAATCTGGAAAACCGCTTCACCGGTTGGACCGACGTCGACCTCACCGACACCGGTCGCGAACAGGCCCGCAAGGCCGGCGAACTGCTCAAGAAAGAAGGCTTTACCTTCGACCTGGCCTACTCGTCGCTGCTCAAGCGCGCCATCCGCACGCTGTGGATCGCCCTGGACGCCATGGACGCCATGTATACCCCGGTCGGCGTGACCTGGCGCCTGAACGAACGCCACTACGGCGCGCTGCAAGGCCTGAACAAGGCGGAAACCGCCGCCAAGTATGGCGACGAGCAGGTGCTGATCTGGCGCCGCGCCTACGCCATCGCCCCGCTGCCGCTGGCGCTGGACGACGAGCGCCATCCGCGTTTCGACAAGCGCTACGCCAAGGTGCCGGCCGACCAGCTGCCCGCCACCGAATGCCTGAAGGACACCGTGGAGCGCGTGCTGCCGTTCTGGAACGAATCCATCGCCCCGGCCATCCGCGCCGGCCGCAATGTCCTGATCGCCGCCCACGGCAACAGCCTGCGCGCCCTGATCAAGCACCTGGACAACGTCTCGGACGAAGACATCGTCAACCTGAACATTCCCACCGGCCAGCCGCTGGTGTACGAATTGGATGATGACCTGCGCCCGATCCGCCACTATTATCTCGGCGATGCCGCCGAGATCGAGGCGGCCATGGCTGCGGTGGCAGCCCAGGGCAAGGCTAAGAAGGACTGATATTCCTATGCGTCGCGCGGCAGGGTTGTTGTTGGCGGTCATGCTGACCGGTGGGGCGTTGTCGGCTCGCGCCGCGCCCAACGACCTTGCCGGCCGCCAGTCCGACGCGGAAAAGCAGCAGGCCGCCTTGCGCGACCGCATCGAGAACCTGCAAAAGGATATCGATGACCGCGAGGCTGCCCGCAAGGAAGCCGCCGACGGGCTCAAGCAGTCCGAGTCGGCCATTTCCAAGATCAACCTGCGCCTGCGGGAGCTGGCCGAGGCCAACCGCCAGGCCCAGGCCGACCTGACCGGCCTGGAAAAGCAGATCGGCGCTCAACAGGTCGTGCTGGCCAAGCGCCGCACCGAACTGGCCGAACAGCTGCGCACCCAGTACACCAGCGGCCTGTCGCCCTGGACGGCCCTGCTGTCGGGCGATGACCCCCAGGTGCTGGGTCGCAACCTGGGCTATCTGGATTACGTTTCACGGGCCCGCGCCGACGCCGTGCAGGCGCTGCGCGAGGACATCGAGCGCCTGGCCGCCCTGCAGGGGCGGGCCGACGCCCGCCGCGCCGAAATCGAAAAAGTCGTGGCCGAAACCTCCGAGCAGAAGACCGCGCTGGTCGGTCAGCAGAAGGAGCGCGCCACGCTGCTGGCGCAGCTGGAAGGGCAGATCGCCGCCCAGCGCGCCGAAGCCAACAAGCTGGGACGCGACGATCAGCGCCTGTCGCGGCTCATTACCGATCTGGACGCGGCCATCGCCAAGCAGATCGAGGATGCCCGCCGCGCCGAGGAAGCGCGCAAGCGGGCCGAGGAAGTACGCCGCGCGGAAGAGGCGCGCCGCGCCGCCGAGGAAGCCAAAAAGCGCGCGGACGCCGAGCGCCGCGCCGCCGAGGACGCCCGCAAGAAGGCCGAGGCCGACCGCAAGCTCGCCGCCGACAACGCGAAGCAGGCCGCCGACAACGCCAAGCGCGAGCGCGACGCCCGAGACGCGCGCGATGCGGCCCAGGCGCGCGAGCAGGTCGAAGCCGCCTCGCGCCAGAGCCGCGGTCCCGTGGCCGTGGCCGATCCGGATGCCGCCGGCCTGCGTCCGGCCGAGCAGAAGCAGTCCCGCCTGACCACGCCCGAGCCGCCTCAGGCCAAACCCGCGGAACCGCCCAAGAAGGCGGAACCTCCAGAGGAAAAACCCGCTCCAAGCCGTATTGAGCCCGCTCAGCAGACCCAGACCCAGACCGCGCGCGCCGCGCCGGTGGGCGGCGGCAATGGCTTGCGCCATGGGCTGTCCATGCCGGTGCGCGGCCAGGTGCAGGGACGTTTCGGGGTCGACCGCCCGGACGGCGGCGTATGGCGCGGCGTGGTGCTGCGCGCGGCCGAAGGCACGCCGGTCAAGGTGGTGGCCCCCGGCACGGTGGTCTACGCCGATTGGCTGCGTGGTTTTGGCAACCTCATCATTGTGGATCATGGGCAGCAATACCTGACCGTCTATGCTTACAACCAAAGTCTGCTCAAACGGGTGGGAGATTCGGTGACGGGTGGCGATACCATCGCTACGGTCGGGGCGACCGGCGGCCAAGTGGAATCCGGCCTATACTTTGAAATTCGCCATCGTGGCGCTCCTGTGGATCCGGCACAATGGCTGGCGCAGTAGATTGATGTCGTTGGTAATTACCAAACCCCATCGGCGAAAACAAAATTCGGGAAGTGTGCATGGGCACTCGTAAGTTTCGCGGTTTCGGTCTGATTGCCATCGGTGCGGTGGCTGGTGTGTTGCTCAGCGTAGGCGTGACTGCGGTCGCCCAGCGCGGCAGCCCTCTGCCACTGGACGAACTCAGGCAGCTGAGCAATGTGTTCGCCGCCATCAAGAACAACTACGTCGAGGCCGTCGACGACAAGACCCTGATCGACAATGCCATCTCCGGCATGGTGTCGAACCTGGATCCGCACTCGGCCTACCTGGACGCCGACGCCTTCCGCGAAATGCAGACGGCCACGCAAGGCGAATTCGGCGGCCTGGGCATCGAGGTCGGCGCCGAAGACGGCTTCGTCAAGGTGATTTCCCCGATAGAAGACACGCCCGCCGCCCGCGCCGGCGTGATGGCCGGCGACCTCATCATCAAGATCGACGACACGCCCACCAAGGGCATGACGCTCAACGACGCCGTCAAGCTGATGCGCGGTGCGCCCAAGTCGCCGATCACGCTGACCATCATGCGCGCCGACCGTCCGCAGCCCATCGTGCTGAAGATCGTGCGCGACATCATCAAGGTGCGCAGCGTGCGCAGCAAGATGCTGGACAACGGC
>MCND01000437.1_pt1 | contig 12412 bp, 8 predicted proteins | sample 778211 | NCBI WGS metagenome assembly MCND01 (sample SAMN04296812, study PRJNA304217) | bioreactor metagenome | isolation source: activated sludge enriched with benzalkonium chloride | place: Turkey: Istanbul urban wastewater treatment plant
CGCCGCCAGCCGCGCCTGCGGCACGGGCAGCGGGATCTGGCTGGCGGCATGCACCTCCAGCACTTGCCGCAGCGCGTACAGCTCCATGACCTCGCGCGCCGAGAAGGCGCGCACCACCGCGCCGATATTGCGCTTTTTCTCCACCGCGCCCAGCGCTTCCAGCTCGGCCAGGATCTGGCGCACCGCGTGGCGCTTGAGGCCGAAGCGCTCCATCAGCTCGTCCTCGGTCAGGCGCTGGCGCGGGTGCAGGCGTCCGAAGACGATGTCCTCTTCCAGCTCGGCCAGGGCGTCCGCGAGCGCGTCGGCGGCGGGTTCTGCGTGGTCGTCGGGGGAGATGGCGTTCATGATCGGCGGTCGGGCTGGGGGTTCGGGCGGTGACGTTCGGGCTGTGATCTAGGCGCGTGCAGCGGGTTGGCGCGGGCCGGCCGCTACGGCTTGGGCACGGTATCCCGGGTGGCGCCGGCGCGCAGGAAGTCGAAATCCACACCCTGATCGGCCTGCGTCACGGTCTGCATGAAGAGTTTGCGGTAGCCGCGCTCGGCCGTGGGACGCGTGACGGGCGCGGCCGCCATGCGGCGCGCCAGCTCGGCGTCGTCCACCAGCAGCGCGATCTCGCGACGCGCCACCGACAGGCGGATGCGGTCGCCATTCTGCACATAGGCCAGCGGCCCGCCGATGGCGGCCTCGGGCGTGACGTGCAGCACGATGGTGCCGGCCGCCGTGCCGCTCATGCGGCCGTCGGAGATGCGCACCATGTCCTTGACGCCGGCCCGCGCCAGCTTCCTGGGGATTGGCATGTAGCCGGCCTCGGGCATGCCGGGGGCGCCGGTCGGACCGATGCGCTTGAGCACCAGGATGTCCTGGGCGGTCACGTCCAGCGCGTCGTCGTCGATGCGGCGGGCCATGTCCTCGGCGTCCTCGAACACCACCGCGCGGCCTTCGTGTTCCATCAGCGCCGGGTTGGCGGCCGACTGCTTGATGATGGCGCCGCCTGGCGCCAGGTTGCCGCGCAGCACCGCCAGGCCGCCCACCGGATAGATGGGCGCGGCCGGGCTGCGGATCACGTCCTGGGGGAAGGGCGCCGGCGCGTCGTCCAGTTCCTCGCCCAGCGTGCGGCCCGAGACCGTCAGCGCGTCCAGGTGCAGCAGCGGCCGCAGCTCGCGCAGCAGCGCGGGCATGCCGCCGGCGTGGTGGAAGTCTTCCATGTAGTGCTGGCCCGAGGGCTTCAGGTCCACCAGCACCGGCGTCTCGCGGCTCATGCGGTCCAGGCCGGCCAGGTCGATGTCGATGCCCAGTCGGCCGGCGATGGCGGTCAGGTGGACGATGCCATTGGTCGAGCCGCCGATGGCCAGCAGCACGCGCAGCGCGTTCTCGATGGACTTGCCGGTGATGATGCGGTCGGGCGTCAGGCGTGATCGGGCCAGCGCCACGGCGCTGGCGCCGGTGTGCTCGGCCACGCGCACGCGGTCGGCGGTGACGGCCGGGGCCGACGCGCCGCCGGCCACCATCATGCCCAGCGCCTCGGTCAGGCAGGCCATGGTGCTGGCCGTGCCCATCACCGAACAGGTGCCCACGCTGGCCACCAGCTGGTTGTTGACGTCGGCGATTTCCTCGGCGTCGATCTCCTCGGCGCGGTAGCGGCCCCAGTAGCGCCGGCAGTCGGTGCAGGCGCCGACGCGCTCGCCGCGATGCGATCCGGTCAGCATCGAGCCGGTCACCAGCTGGATCGCCGGCACGCCGGCCGAGGCCGCGCCCATGAGCTGGGCCGGCACCGTCTTGTCGCAGCCGCCGATCAGCACCACGGCGTCCATGGGCTGCGCGCGGATCATTTCCTCGGTGTCCATGGACATGAGGTTGCGCAGGTACATGCTGGTCGGCTGCGAGAAGCTCTCGTGCACCGAGATGGTGGGGAAGTCCATCGGCAGTCCGCCGGCCAGCATCACGCCGCGCTTGACTGCCTCGATCAGCTGCGGCGCGTTGCCGTGGCAGGGGTTGTAGCTGCTGCCGGTGTTGACGATGCCGATGATGGGGCGCGACAGCGCGTCGTCGGTGTAGCCGGCGCCCTTGATGAAGGCCTTGCGCAGGAACAGGGAAAAGCCCGTGTCGCCATAGTTGGTCAGGCCGCGCGCCACGCCCTGGGGGCCTTGCGCTGGGGTTGATCCGGCGGCTTGCGCCTGCGCCGGCGTTGGCGTTCCCTTGGTCTTGTCCGTCATCGTCGTTCTCTGTCAGGCCGGGGTTTTGATCTCAATAATATTATTGATAATCTGAGTCCGAGATCATAGCCACCTGGGAAACTGGCCCGCAAGCGCTTTGATGCGGTCTTTTTATTGATTTGATTGGTAGATCAGTCGATAGAAAAATTCTGATTCTTCAATCAGGTCACGGCCCCTACACTGGCGCGGTTGACGAGCCGGGCGTCCGTTCCAATTCTTATACCCATCCCGGCAGGAGACCTACATGCCCGTTATCGCCAGCGGCGCGCGCCGCGCCGTGCTGCTTTCCCTGCTGGCCGTGTGCGCCGGCGCGTCCGTCCCGGCCCTGGCCGCCGACGCCTACCCGGACAAGCCGATACGGCTGATCGTGCCCTATCCCCCCGGCGGCGCCACCGACGTGATCGGCCGCGTGCTGGCCCAGGAGCTGACCGGCGCGCTGGGACAGACGGTGGTCGTGGAGAACCGCGCGGGCGCGGCCGGCAATATCGGCGCCGATCAGGTCGCCAAGGCGCCGGCCGACGGCTACACCCTGCTGATGGGCGCGCTGACCAGCCATTCGATCAATGCCGCCCTGTATCGCGGCCGCGTCACCTACGACGTCGAGAAGAGCTTCGCGCCGGTGTCCATCGTCGGCACCGTGCCGCTGGTGTTCGTGGTCAATCCTTCCGTGCAGGCCACCAGCCTGTCGCAGCTGATCGCCCTGGCAAAGTCCAAGCCGGGCTACATCACCATGGGCTCGGCCGGCAACGGCTCGCCCCAGCACCTGGCCGGCGAGATGTTCAAGCGCGCCGCCGGCGTGGACATCCTGCACGTGCCGTACAAGGGCAGCGGCCCGGCCATGACCGACCTGATGGGCGGCCAGGTGCTGAGCATGATCGAAACCGTGCCCGCCGCCCAGGGCAGCATCAAGGCCGGCAAGCTGCGCGCGCTGGCGGTGACCTCGGCCGAGCGCGTGCCGGCGCTGCCCGACACGCCCACCGCCGCCGAGGCCGGGCTCAAGGATTTCGAAGTCAGCTCCATGTTCGGCATCGTCGCGCCCGCCGGCACCCCGGCGCCGGTCGTCGAGCGTCTGAACGGCGAGCTGAAGAAGATCCTGGCCAAGCCGGACGTGAAGGCCTCGCTGCTGAACCAGGGCGCGATCGCCACCTGGACCACGCCGGCCGACGCCGGCGCCCGGGTGTCGGCCGAAGTGGCGCGCTGGACCAAGGTGATCGACGAGGCCGGCGTCAAGCCGGAATAAGCGGATCGCGGCGGGCGCTTCCGGGGCTTCCGGCGGCGTCCGCCAGCAAAGGCTTGCAACACGTTCGTGTTAGGCGCAAGCCCGGGCCGGCTCTCGCGCACCCCCCTCGAGGCTGGCCGGAAGCGTTGCTTTCTCATATAGTGGTTGACCCCGGCTTGGCTAGGCCGTAATGTATTTTGCGAGCCATTCCAAGACGGCGCGGGGGAAGACAATGGCCGATTTCCAGGACGACAATCAGGACGACAGGTCGCTCCTGTACCAATACTTCGGCACGCACAGCCCATATTGGCGGCTGGCGAGCGATAGCGATGCCTTCGAGCTGTCCGCGATCAAGGGCGCGGCCAATATCGCCACGGCGCTGAGCCCGGAGCAGGCCGCCGCCATCCGCGACCTGACCGGCATCACCTCCAGCCTGCGCATCGAGGTCAAGCTGTATGGCGAGCCCATCGGCCTGCACCTGGTCGGGCGCAAGATCAATCCCAAGGAATGGGCCGGCACCGCGTCGGCCTACTCGGACACCGAATCGGTGGCCAAGGACCTGGTCGAGGGCCTGTCCTTCGCCGAGACCGTGGTGTCGCAGGCCAACTCGGTCATCGTCATCGTCGACCAGCACGGCCGGGTGCAGCGCTTCAACAAGCTGAGCGAGGAATACACCGGCAAGCGCGAGCAGGACATCGTCGGGCGCAGCGTGTTCGACATGTTCATGACCCGCGAGGAGGCCTCGGCCTCCCGCCGCAACATCGCCGCCTTCTACCGCAACGGCCAGTCCTACGAGGTCGAGCGCCTGATCAACACGGTCAAGGGCCCGAGGCTGTTTCTGTTCCGCAACAAGTTCGTCACCAGCGGTAGCGGCGAAAAGCGCGTCTATCTGATCTGTTCGGGCACCGACATCACCGAGGAGCGGCAGGCCCAGGAACGCCTGCGCGTGCTGGCCAACACCGACGTGCTGACCAATCTGCCCAACCGCCATGCCATCACCGCGCAGCTGCAGGCGGCGCTCTCGGCGGGCGAGGGCGGGCGCGGCGGCGTGCTGTTCCTGGACCTGGACAACTTCAAGCGCATCAACGACCACTACGGCCATGGCTTCGGCGACCAGCTGCTCAAGGCGGTGGCGCTGGCCATTTCCGGCTGCCTGGCCGAAGGACAGACGCTGGCGCGGCTGGGCGGCGACGAGTTCATCGTGCTGCAGGAGGGCGCCGAAGTCCACGAGCTGGAGGCGACCTCGCAACGCATCATCGAGCGGCTGCGCGAGCCGTTCCGCCAGGGGCTGATCGAGGTCTACACCAGCTGCTCGATCGGCATCGCCATGTATCCCGAACATGGCGCCGACCTGGACAGCGTGGTGCGCAGCGCCGACATCGCCATGTACGTGGCCAAGGAATCGGGGCGCCACACCTATCGCGTGTTCCTGCCCGAGATGGACCGCCGCAACGCCGATTACGTGTGGCTGGACACCAATCTGCGCAAGGCCATGGCCGACGGCCACCTGATGCTGCACTACCAGCCCAAGCTGTCCGGCCGCACCGGCGAGCTGGACGGGGTCGAGGCCCTGCTGCGCTGGAAGTCGCCCGAGCGCGGCATGGTCGGCCCCGGCGCCTTCATTCCCTACGCCGAGGATTCGGGGTTGATCGCGCCGCTGGGCGTGTGGGTCATGCGCGAGGCCGCGCGCCAGGCGGCCGCCTGGAAGCGCGAGGGCCTGAACATCCGCGTCGCGGTCAACGTCTCGGCGCGCCAGCTCGAGGACAAGGGCCTGGTCAGCGAGTTCATGAGCGCGCTGTCCGACGCCGGCCTGGATCCCTGCATGCTGGACATCGAACTCACCGAGAGCTGCCTGATCGAGGACGAGCATTCGGCCATCGAGCTGATCAAGCAGTTCCGCAAGCTGGGCGCGCGGGTGCACCTGGACGACTTCGGCACCGGCTATTCCTCGCTGTCGCAGCTGGCGCGCATCCCGCTGGACGCGATCAAGCTGGACGCCAGCTTCGTGCGCGGGGTCAACGAGAACCCGGTCTCGCAGGCGCTGGCGCGCGCCATCGTGGCGGTGGCGCGCACGCTGGAGCTGAAGGTGATCGCCGAGGGCGTCGAGACGTCCGAGGAAACCGCCTTCCTCGACACCCTGGGCGTGGATGCAAAGCAGGGCTATCTGTACGCCAAGCCCATGCCGGCGGCCGAGTTCACCGAATGGCTGGCGCGGCGGCGTCGGCTGCACCTGATCGCCTGAGCGCGTGCGCCGGGTCGCCCCGGCGCCTGCACACGCCCGCCGCCGCGCGGGCGCTCAATGCATGGTGGCTTCCATGCCGGCCTCCGGCCCGGCGGCGCTGCGCCGGTTCTGCGCAATGACCAGCCGCTCCATGTAGGCGCGGTCCTTCGGGTCGATGGAGAAGGCGGCCTCGACCCAATCCTCGGTGATGTCCATCAGTTCCGAGCGCGACAGCCGCAGCACGCGCTGGCGCGCGCGCAACATGGCGCGCGTGCCGTTGAGCTTGGGCCGCAGCACGTCGATGAAGGTGCGCGTGGCCTTGTAGGCGTCGCCCGGCTCGAACAGCACGTCGACCAGGCCGCGCGCCTGGAACCACTCGGCCGTGTGCGACTCGCCGGTGCCGATCAGTTCTTCGGCCAGTCGCATGCCCGAGCGCCGCGCCACCAGCGAATAGCCGCCCATGCCGGGGAAGAGGTTGAAGGCCATTTCGGGAAAGCCCATGCGGGCATTGTTCTGCGCCAGCACGAAATGGTGCGCCAGCGCGGCCTCGAAGCCGCCGCCCAGCGCGGTGCCCTCGATCATGGCCAGCGAGATCGCGCCGGTGTCGAAGCCGCGGCTGGCGGCGTGCACGCAATCGACGCAGGCGCGCGCGTAGGCGCGCAACGCCTCGCGCCGGCCGCCCCGGATCGCTTCCGAAAAGAAGTTCAGGTCGCCGCCCACGTTGTAGATCTGCGGGATCAGCGAGCCCGTTACCCAGAAGTCGATGGGCAGCCCGGAGTCCTTGGCGGCGCGGGCCAGCGTCATGATCTCGTCTATCAATTCATGGTTGAAGCAGGGCCGCGGCTGGGCCCGCAGCATCATCCATATGACGCGTCGTCCCTCCTCGTAGTAGGCGGAGATCTGTTTCAGGTTGCCAGCTTGGGCAAAAGGATGGCAGTCCGGATGCATGAGTTGATTCATTGCTGTCGTCCAATCGATGAAGGTGAGTCGGAGTACTGCGGGGCCAGCCTAATACAGAGCCTTTCCCGCCCGCCTCATGCTTCGCTCCTCCGTGTGGCCATGCTTGCGTGTAGGCCAAAGACCCGAGTGCATCGGCGCGTGCCGGCCTCGTTGCGTCCAGGCTCGGCCGATCGGACGAGGACGGCCTGGGCGCAAGGGATGAGGACCCTCGCGAGTTTGCGAGTATCGAAGGGCGCGGCGGGCATCGGCGGGGCACTCGTGCGGATGGGGGAGGGCCGCGCCGCGCCGGACGATCGACGGCCGGGAGGAGGATGGACGGCTGTTGTCCATCCGCAACGCGGCGCGCGCGCGGCGTTGGTTATGAGAAGGTTCTTATTTACGAATGAAAGTGATTCTCGATAATATTCCGTCTCGATAAGACCTACTCACCACCGCAGCTCGCACCATGCACGTCCTTCCCAAGCCGCGCGCCCTGACCCTGGGCGTGGCCCTGGCTCTGCACGCCATCCCCCTTGTTCCCGTCCACGCGCAGACCGCGCAATTGCAGCCCATCAGCGTCGAAGGCCAGAGCGTCGACGATCCGCGCGTGCCGGAGGTCACCACCGCCACCCGCACCCAGACGCCGGCCCGTTACGTGCCGCAGGCCATCGACAGCGTCAAGGTCGAGAACGTCCAGAGCTACGGCGTCAGCACGCTGGGCGAGGCGCTCTCGGGCATCCCCAACGTCTCCAGCGCGCAGGACACGCGCTTCGATTCGCTGCGCATCCGCGGCTTCGACGCCAGCAACGACTTCTACCTGGACGGCATCCGCGACGACAGCCAGTACGTGCGCGACCTGCACAATATCGAGCGCATCGAGGTGCTCAAGGGCCCGGCCGCCGTGCTGTACGGTCGCGGCAGCCAGGGCGGCATCGTCAATCGCGTCAGCAAGGCGCCGCAGCCGGGCCGCGAGTCCACGCTGGAGGCGCAGGGCGGCAGCTGGGACCTGCGCAGTTTCTACGGCGATCTGAGCGCGGACCCCAGCGACAAGGTCAGCGTGCGCCTGAACGTGGGCCAGGAAGACGCCGACAGCTTCAGCCACAAGATCGGCGGCAAGCGCCAGTTGCTGGCGCCGTCGCTGAACTGGCGCATCACGCCGGACCTGGACTGGCTGGTGCAGTATGAATACAGCCGCTACGATCGCACGCCGGATCGCGGCATCCCCAGCGTCAACGGCCGTCCGGCCGACGTGGGCCGCCGTACCGTCTATGGCGATCCGGACCGCGACTACATCGACGATCGCGCCCAGTCCTTCCGCTCGCGCCTGGCCTACACGGTGGCGCCGGGCTGGCAGTTGCGCCACACGCTGGGCGTGTTCGCGCTGGACAGCGAGTTCGACAACACCTACCTGACCGGCTACAACGCCGCCACCGGCAAGGTCAGCCGCACGCGCTGGCAGCAGGACCTGCGCACGCGCAACATCAGCAACAACGTCGAGGCCGAGGGTCTGTTCCATACCGGCGCCATCGAACACCGCGTGCTGTTCGGCATGGAATTCGCCAACCAGGACCGCTCGCCCAGGCTGTACACCGCCGCCACGCGCGGCCTCGGCGCGCAGCCCGTGCCGACGCTGGACCTGTACGACCCGGACCTGTCGCGCCAGCACCAGGGCGCGATGACGATCAACAGCGACGCGCGCCACAAGGTCCGCACCCAGGGCTACTACGCGCAGGACCAGATCAAGCTGAACGAGGCCTGGCAGGTGCTGCTGGGCCTGCGGCTGGACCGCTTCAACATCGATTCGACCAACCGCCTGCTCGACGCCTCGGCCTCGCGCAGCAGCAGCGGCGTCAGCCCGCGCGCCGGCGTGGTCTGGACGCCGCTGCGCGACCATTCCTTCTACGCTTCGTACAGCAAGACCTTCTCGCCCACCGGCGGCGGCCTCATCGGCATCACGCCCAACGCGCGCGGCAACACCAATGAGCTGGACCCGGAGCGCACCCGCCAGTACGAAGTGGGCATCAAGAGCGACTGGCTGGACGGCCGCCTGAGCACCACGCTGGCGTTCTACAACCTGGAGCTGTACAACCGCCGCACCACCGATCCCAACGACCCCGGCATCGTGCTGCTGACCGGCCTGCAACGCTCGCGCGGCGTGGAGCTGACCGCCGCAGGCCGCCTGCAGGGCAACTGGTATCTGCGCGGCGGGCTGGGCCTGCAGAACGCGTCGATCGTCGAGGACAACAACGGCCTGGCCGGCAACCGCGTCGGCAACGTGGCGCGCCGCAATGGCAGCGTGTTCCTCACGTACAAGCCGGCCGAGGGCCTGTACGGCGAAACCGGCGTCACCTTTGTCGGCCAGCGCTATGCCGACAACGCCAACACGGCGGTGCTGCCCGGCTATGCGCGCTGGGACGCGCTGGTCGGCTATCGCACGGGTCAGTGGGACTGGCGCCTGGCGGTGCGCAACCTGACCGACAAGACCTATTACGCGTCGGCCACCAGCGCCGGCCAGATCCGCATCGGCGAACCGCGCACCGTGGTGGCGACCGCGCAGTACCGGTTCTGAGCGGGGCGTTGTTACAAGCCGGGCAAGTCCCGGCTTGCAATCGGCAGGGGCAGGGGTAGGCTTCTGCTGTCGCGCGCGGGCCGTCCGCCGCGGCCAGCCCGGAGGCTTTCGCCATGCGAGACACGCGCGACCCGTCGAACACACTCGAATCCCTGCCCGCATGCCGGGCATCGCGCCCACGGCGCGGGTGGGTCCAGGCTGTCCTGCTGGCCTGTGCGGCGGGGGCGCTGCCCGCGCTGTCGGGCTGCGCCGGACAGGGCGCGAAGGCCGCGACCGAGATGCTGCCCAACGAAAGCGTGGTGCGCGTGCCGGTCCAGGTCGACCTGGAGAACGGCGGTCAGGCCAGGGGCGAGCTGGTCGTCACCGTGTTCACGCCCCAGGGCGAGGGCCGGCATCCGCTGATGGTGATCAGCCACGGCCGGGCCGGCGACGCCGCCGGCCGCGCCAAGCTGGGCCGCGCGCGCTATGCGACGGCGGCCCGCTATTTCACCGACGCTGGCTTCGTCGTGGCCGTGCCGGTGCGGCTGGGCTATGGCGCCACTGGAGGCCCCGATCTGGAAAACAGCGGCCCTTGCGGCGACCGGCGTTTCACGCCCATGTTCAACCGTGCCGCGAGCGAGATCGCGCAGGTGATCGAGGCGATGGCGCGGCGGCCGGACGTGGATCCGGCCAACGTGGTGGCGCTGGGCCAGTCGGTGGGCGGCGGCTCGACCGTGGCGCTGGCGGCGGCCGGGCCGGCCGGCGTGCGCGCCGCCATCAATTTCGCGGGCGGTTCGGGCGGGGATCCGGTCAAATCGCCTGGCAAGCCCTGTGGGCCCGAGCGCTTGCAGGAAACCTATGCCGGCTACGCTGCGACCACCCGCATGCCCATGCTCTGGATCTATACCGAGAACGACCTGTACTGGGGGCCGGAATGGCCGCAACGCTGGGCCGAGGCCTACAACGCCGCCGGCGGCCATGCGCAATTCGAACGCCTGGGGCCGGACGGCGACAACGGCCATTCGCTGTTCACGCATGCGCCCGAGAAATGGAAGCCGCTGGTGCGCGACTTCCTGCGCGCGCAGGGTTACGCCATGCCGGAGCCGGGCGCGGCATCCGGCCAGGCGCGCCGTCCCTGAACGTAAACGCGGACGGGAGCGCTTCCATCCGCCCGCCGCGCCGCGTCAGGCCACGCCGCCGTTGGCGCGCAGCACCTGGCCGTTGACCCAGCCGCCGTCCGGTCCGGCCAGGAACGCCACCACGCCGGCGATGTCGTCGGGCTGGCCCAGCCGCTCCAGCGGCGGCAGCTTGGCGTAGTGCTCGACCAGTTCCGCGCTCTTGCCCGTCATGAAGAGTTCGGTGGCCACCGGCCCGGGCGCCACGGCGTTGACCGTGACGCGGCGGCCACGCAGCTCCTTGGCGAAGACGCGGGTGAAGCCTTCCACCGCCGCCTTGCTGCCGATGTAGGCGGCATAGCCGGGCAGGTTCAGCGCGATCGTGGTGCTGGACAGGTTGATCACGCGACCATCGTCGGCCAACCGGGTCGCCGCGGCGCGCAGCATGTTGAAGGTGCCGCGCGTGTTGATGTTGAACATCTGCTCGTACTGTTCGTCGCTGGTCTGCGCCAGCGGCTGCACATGCAGCACGCCGGCGTTGTTGACCAGCACGTCCACCCGGCCCAGCGCGGCTTCGGCCGCTTCGAACAGGGCGTTGGCCTGGGCGGGGTCGGACACGTCGGCGCGCAACGCGGCGGCCTGGCCGCCGGCCTGGCGGATCTGCGCCGCCAGCGCTTCGGCGGCGGCGCTGCTGGACGCGTAGTTGATGGCCACGGCGTGGCCGTCGCGGGCCAGGCGCAGCGCGATCGCCGCGCCGATGCCGCGTGAGCCGCCGGTGACGAGGGCGACGCGCCGGGAAGTCTGCTGGGTCATGGAAATGCTCCGTGTCATGAGGGAATGCTTGCCATGATCCGCTATTCCACTGGAAAAATAATCAGCCTATATTTGCAGACATAATTTCATTTGCATAAATAAAAGGCCGAGCCCCATGGACCGTTTCCAGGAAATGCAGGTGTTCGCGCGCATCGCCGAGCGCCACAGCTTCTCCAAGGCGGCCGAGGATCTGCGGATTCCGCCCGCCACCGTCACCAACCTGATCAAGCGCCTGGAACAGCGCCTGGGCGCGCGGCTGCTGGAGCGCACCACGCGCCAGGTCCGCCTGACCCACGACGGCGAGATCTACTACCGGCGCTGCGTGCGCCTGCTGGCCGACCTGGAGGAAGCCGACGGCGCCTTCCTGGACAAGGCGCCCAAGGGCCTGCTGCGAGTGAACGCGCAAGGCACGCTGGCGCGGTATTTCGTGATGCCGGGGCTGCCCGGTTTCCTCGCGCGCTACCCCGACATCACGCTGCACCTGGGCGAGGACGACCGCTACGTGGACCTGGTGCGTGAAGGCGTGGACTGCGTGCTGCGCGCCGGCGAACTGCAGGACTCGTCGCTGGCGGGGCGGCGCATCGCGCTGATGCCGCAGGTGACGGTGGCCAGCCCGGCCTATCTGGCGCGGCACGGGGAGCCGGCCGGACTGGAGGACCTGGACGCGCATTGGGCGGTGAACTACCAGTCCAGCGCCACGGGCCGCGCCATGACCATGGATTTCCTGGTCGATGGCCGCAGCGTGCAGGCCGCGCCGCGCGCGGCGGTCAGCGTGAGCGGGGCCGAGCTGTACACGGGCGCGGCGCTGGCCGGGCTGGGATTGATCCAGGTGCCGCGCTACCGCGTGGCGCGGGAGCTGGCGGACGGCCAGCTCAAGGTCGTGTTGCCGCACCTGCCGCCCGCGCCCATGCCGGTGTCGGTGCTGTATCCGCAGAACCGGCAGGTGTCGGCGCGGGTGCGCGTGTTCACGCAATGGCTGGCGCAACTATTCGAGGCGGCCTTCGGCGCGGACATGCCGGTCAGGTAGCGTGCCCCGAGCGCGCGAATGGCGGCCGTGGCGGCGCTCAACGCGCCAGCCGCGCCAGCGCCTGGCCGGCGATGTTCAGGTCGATGGCCGCGTCATCGCCGTCGCCCATGAACCAGGCGGCCGACAGGCCGCACCAGGCCGCGATCCATTGCAGCAGACGGCGGGGTTCCAGGCCGGATGCGTGCGTGATCAGCGCGAAGCGGCGGTCGAAGCAGCCCGGCACGATGGCGACCGGCGGCCTGGGGTCGGCCAGATCCGGATTGCAGAAGATGTTGGCGTAGTCGAAGGCGCGCTCGCCATGCAGGCGCTTGGGGTCG
>MCND01000438.1_pt1 | contig 12356 bp, 10 predicted proteins | sample 778211 | NCBI WGS metagenome assembly MCND01 (sample SAMN04296812, study PRJNA304217) | bioreactor metagenome | isolation source: activated sludge enriched with benzalkonium chloride | place: Turkey: Istanbul urban wastewater treatment plant
GCTGTCGGAAGCCGTGAAGGAAGCCGCATTGGCCGTGGACAAGCGCGCATTGAACTTCTGATACGCGCATAGCCGATGCAAGACGGGGGCGGGTTCACGGATCCGCCCTTTTTTCATTCTGCTTTACCTGCTCCCACATGAACGTCCGCGAATACTACGAACATGCCCTGGCCGAGCGCGGCTACAAGCCCGACGAAGCCCAGAAAAAGGCGATCGACCGGCTGCAGCGCTATTTCGACGAATGGGTCAAGTTCAAGTCGATGCGCTCGAACGCGCTGAAGAAGCTGCTGAACCGCCCTGACGTGCCGCGTGGCGTGTACCTGTGGGGCGGAGTGGGGCGGGGCAAGAGCTTCCTGATGGACGCCTTCTACGCCACCGTGCCCGTGGTGCGCAAGACGCGCCTGCATTTCCACGAGTTCATGCGCGGCGTGCACCGCGAACTCGAAGAAGTGAAGGGCATGCAGGATCCGCTGGACGAAGTCGCCAGGCGCGTGGCCAAGCGCTACCGCCTGATCTGCTTCGACGAGTTCCACGTATCCGACGTGGCCGACGCGATGATCCTGCACCGCCTGCTGTTCAAGCTGTTCGAGTACGGCACGTCCTTCGTGATGACGTCCAACTACGAACCCTCGACCCTGTATCCGGACGGCCTGCATCGCGACCGCATCCTGCCCGCCATCCAGTTGATCCAGGCGCGCATGGACATCATGAACGTGGATGCCGGCGTGGACTACCGCCGCCGCTCGCTGGAACAGGTGCAGTGTTATCACACGCCGCTGGACGAGCATGCCCAGCAGGCGCTGCAAAAGGCGTTCGACAGCCTGGCCGATACGCCGCCCCAGGACCCGGTGCTGCATATCGAGCACCGCGAGATCCGCGCGCTGGCGCTGGGCGGGTCGGTGGTGTGGTTCGACTTCGCCACGCTTTGCGGCGGACCGCGTTCGCAGAACGATTATCTGGAATTGGCCAACCGCTTCCACGCGGTGATCCTGTCGGGCGTGCCCCGCATGGGACCGCGCCAGGCCTCCGAGGCGCGCCGCTTCACCTGGCTGATCGACGTGTTCTACGACCACCGCGTCAAGCTCATCATGTCCGCCGAGTGCCAGCCCGAGGAAATCTATACCGAGGGTGCGCTGGCCAATGAGTTCCACCGCACCGTCTCGCGCATCCTGGAAATGCAGTCGCGCGAGTACCTGGAGTCGGAACGCCGGCACACCGTGTCGTTGTAGTCGCGCCGCATCTGTCCGGATTTTCCGGGCAGATCACGGTTGAAATTGGTAATACAAGTCATTATCAATTAAGATTTGGAGACTTCTGGTCCAGTACCGCAGTTTCCAACGTGTCTTCCACCCTCTTGTCCGCATCGGCCGCGCGCACCGACGCTTCCGCCGCGCCCGTCGATGGCCTGTACCGCGATCACCGCCCCTGGCTATTCGGTTGGCTGCGCCGCAGGCTGGGCTGCGAGCATCGCGCCGAAGACCTGGCGCAGGACGTGTTCCTGCGGGTGATCCAGGGCCGCAAGGCGGTACGCGCCGGCGAAGCCCGCGCGCTGCTGACCACCATCGCCCGCGGGCTGGTGGTGGATCACCAGCGGCATGCGGCGCTGGAGCGCGCGTATCTCGCCTATCTGGCCGCCATCCCCGAAGCCTATGCGCCGTCCCCCGAAGAACAGGCCGGGCAACTGCAATCGCTGGCGCGGCTGGACCGCCTGCTGGACGGATTGCCGCCCAAGGCTCGTTCCGCGTTCCTGCTGTCGCAGCTCGACGGGCTGACCTATCCCGAGATCGCCCAGCGGCTCGGGGTTTCCTTGAGTTCGGTGCAGCAGTACATGGTGCGCGCCATGACTGCATGCTATGCGGCGTTTGATGACTAGCGCCGCGGATCCGGTGGCGGAGCAGGCGATCGGCTGGTGGGTGCGGCTGCAATCCGGCCTGGCCGGCGTGGCGGAACGCCAGTCCTGTGAGGCATGGCTGGCGCAGGATCCCGCGCACCGTCAGGCCTGGGACCGCTTGCAGCGCATCAGCCAGGACGCGCGCCGCGTGCCGGCGGCGCTGGCGCATTCCGCGTTGTCAGCACCACGGTCGGCTGGCCGCCGCACGGTATTGCGCGGGTTGCTGGCCATCGGCGGCACGGCCTTTACCGGCTGGGCCGCATACCGCCACACGCCGTGGCAACGGCTGGCCGCGGACCTCAGCACCGGCGTCGGCGAGCGGCTGGCGGTGGCGGTGGCCGATGGGCTGCACATCACCTTGAACAGCGACAGCGCGGTGCGCCTGCACTTGCAGGGCGATGCGCGCGGCTTGGATCTGCTGCGCGGCGAAGTGCTGGTACGGACCGAAATGCGGCCCGACACGGCGGCGCTGCGCGTGGACACGGGGCATGGCGAGCTGCGCGCCGAACGGGCGCGCTTCGACCTGCGCCGTACCGCCGAAGGCGCGCGCGTGGGCGTGTACGAAGGCAGCGTGGTGTTGCTGCGCGCCGGCGTGGCCACGCATGCCGAAGCCGGTGAACGCCTGCAATTCTCCGAGCGCGGAGAGGTTGGCCGCCACGCCTCCGACCCTGACAGGCTGGCCTGGACCGATGGGCTGGTGGTGGCCAAGGACTGGCGCCTGGACTACTTCGCGCAATACCTGGCGCGCCAGCGCCTGGGCATGATCCGGGTGGATCCGGCGGTGGCCGGCCTGCGGCTGTCGGGCGTCTTCCCGCTGGACGACGCCGAGCGCGCGCTCAAGGCCCTGGAGCCAGCCTTGCCCATACAAGTGTTGCGGCATACGCGGTACTGGCTGCACGTCGGGCCGCGCGAGGCTTGAGCGTTACAAATTTTTTTTGCCTGAGGCTTGCAGGTTTTCCGATCCCGTACGGAAGGCAGGGATAGATACCACCGTACAGGGAGAGTTTTGTGTCCGCTTCATCTCACCCGCGCTTGCGCGCCCCTTTGTCCGCCGGCCGCATCGCCGTGCTGGCCGCCCTATGCGCGGGCGGGCTTGCCGCTGGCATGCCGCAGGCCTGGGCCCAGTCGGCGCCGGCCTCCGCGAACGCGCCGCGCAGCTACCAGATCGCTGCCGGCTCCTTGGCCGATGCCCTGACGCAGTTCGCGCGCAGCGCTGGCGTGGTCCTGTCGTTCGATCCCGCGCTGGTGCGCGGACGCCGCTCCGAAGGGCTGGACGGCGCCTATTCGCTGGGCGCGGGGTTCGCCCGCATCCTGGCGGGCAGCGGCCTGCAGGCGCGCGCGCAATCGGGCAATACCTGGACCCTGGTGCAGGTTGCCGCGCCCGCGGGCGACACGCCCACGCTGGCGCCGGTGACCGTGTCGGGCATGTCCGAAAGCGCAATCACGACGGTGGGTTATGTGGCCACGGTGAGCGCCAGCGCCACCAAGACCGACACGCCGCTGATCGAAACGCCGCAGTCGGTGTCGGTGGTCACGCGCGAGCAGATCACGGAGCAGGGCGCGCAGACGCTGAATCAGGTGCTGCGCTACACCGCGGGCGTGGCCACGGAATCGCGCGGCGCCACCGCCACGCGCCTGGACCAGTTCAGCGTGCGCGGCTTTTCGGCGTCGACCTACCTGGACGGCCTGCGGGTGTTCGGCGGCCGCGACGCCTTGCCGCAGGTGGACGCCTATCGCCTGGAGCGCGTGGACGTGCTGAAGGGCCCGGCCTCAGTCATGTACGGGCAGGGCGGTCCGGGCGGCGTGGTCAACCAGGTCAGCAAGCGCCCGCTGGAAGAGACGCTGCGCGAGGTCGAGGTGCAGGTCGGCAACTATGACTATCGCCGCGCCAACTTCGATTTCGGCGGTCCGGTGGATGACGAGGGCAAATTCCTGTACCGCCTGGTCGGCTCGGGCTATATGTCCGACGGCCAGGTCAAGGACACCAAGGAACGCCGCTACTTTGTGTCGCCGGCCTTTACCTGGAAGCCCAGCAGCGACACGACGTTGACGGTGCTGACGAACTTCCAGCGCGATCCCGACATGGGTTCCTACGGCAGCGTGCCGGCCATGCGCACGCTGCTTTCCGCGCCCGACGGCATCCGCCTGCCGGCCGATTACTACGACGGCGACGCCAATTTCGAAAAGAGCGACCGCAAGAGCTATTCGCTGGGCTATGTGCTGGAGCACCGCTTCAACGACAACATCAAGGCATCGCAAAGCCTGCGCTGGACGCGCGCGGAAGCGCAGTACCGCAGCATCTACGGCGCCATGACCAACAACTACGGCTACACCGACAAGACCTACCGCTACCAGCAGCGCGCATCGATCGCGACCGACGTGGACGTGGGCGCGCTGGTGCTGGACAACAACGTGCAGGCGCGCTTCAACACCGGTCCCTTCGCCCACACCACGCTGGTGGGCTTTGACTACCAGCACGTCAAGACCGACACGCTGTCCGGCTTCGGCACCGCGCCTGCGCTGGACGTGTTGAACCCGAATAACCGCCAGAACATTCCGGTGCCGGCGTTCTCGACGGACGCGACCAATAAGCAGTACCAGACCGGTCTGTACTTCCAGGACCAGATCAAGCTCGACCGCCTTTCGGTGTTGCTGGGCGGCCGTTACGACTGGTCGCGCACCGTGGGCGAAACCACCACGATCGCCACTGGACGGGTCGCGCCGTCCTCGCTGAACGCGGAGAAGTTCACGGGCCGTCTGGGCGTGATCTACAACTTCGACAACGGCGTGGCGCCGTACTTCAGCTATTCGGAGTCGTTCGAGCCGCAGTCGGGAACGGGTTGGCAGAACAAGCCGTTCAAGCCGATCGAAGGCAACCAGTACGAGGTCGGCATCAAGTACCAGCCGCCGGGCAGCGCGACGCTGCTGTCGGTCGCGGCGTTCGACATCCGCCGCGAGAACATGACGACCACCGATCCGGATCCGACCCACATCTGCGGGACGGCCGGCGGACGCTGCTCCATCCAGGCGGGCGAGCTGCGCACGCAGGGCATCGAATTCGAAGCCAAGACCGAGCCCCTGCGCGGGCTGACGCTGGTGGCGGCGTACTCCTTGATGGACAACGAGTATTCCAAGGGCTATCCCAACGCCGCGGGCATGAACCTGAAGGGCAAGACGCCCGTGGGCGTGCCTTCGCAACAGGCGTCGGCCTGGGCCCGCTACCAATTGCAGGACGGTTCGCTGGCGGGCATGGGCGTGGGGGGCGGCGTGCGCTACATCGGTTCCTCGTACGGCAACGAGACCAACACGCTGAAGGTGCCGTCGGTCACGCTGTTCGACCTGATGCTGGATTACGACCTGGGCCGCGCCTCGCCGTCGCTCAAGGGCATGCAGGTGGCGCTGAACGTGCAGAACCTGTTTGACAAGGAATACATCGCGTCGTGCTCGGGCGAGTCCTGGTGCTGGTATGGCTATCAGCGCTCCATCAAGGCCAGCCTGCGCTATCGCTGGTAAGACTTGCCGCTATTTCGAAGTGAGAATGGTTATAATTTAAAACCCTCCGAATCGGGTCCTGGCCGCGGGGCTGGCCCGATCCGGTCCTCTAAAGGAAATCAACAATGACATTCGCAAGAACCTTGGCCGCCATCGCCCTCATGGGCGCGGCGGGCGCCGCGCAGGCGCATTTCGTTTGGCTGGAACGCAGCGCCGAGGGACCGGCCAAGGCGTACTTCGGGGAATGGGCGGACGACGTGCGCGAAAAGCGCGACGGCCTGCTCGGCAAGATCATGGTGGCGCCTGTCGTGACGGGCACCGACGGCAAGGCGCTGAAGGCCTCGGGCGAGGGCGCGGACTTCCTGGAATTCGCGGCGGCAGGCAAGGGCGACGTGCGCCTGCGCCAGGCCTACCAGTTCAAGGACACCCTGGTGCAGTACGGCGCCAAGGCGGGCCGTGCGGACACCGAGGGCAAGCTGGACCTGGAACTCGTGCCGGTCGCGGCCGGGACCAACGCCTTCGTGCTGCAGTTCAAGGGCAAGCCGCTGGCCAAGACCGAAGTCACCGTGTTCGGCCCGCCCAAATGGGAGAAGCGCTTCCACAGCGATGAAAACGGCCGCATCGAAATCACCACGCCGTGGCCCGGCCAGTACGTGCTCGAAGCCGCCCACGTCGAGGACAAGGCGGGCGAGGCCGACGGCAAGGCATACGCCAAGATCCGCTACGTTTCCACCACTACCTTCAACGTGTCCCAGTGAAAGCTCCCGCTGCCGGCGCAGGCATGATGCGCTACCGTCTGGCCGTCTTTTCCAGGGCGGCGGCCGCCATCCTGGGCGGCTACGTCCTGGCGTCGGCGGCAGCCGCCTGCCTGGCGATCTGGCTGCCCATGCGGCGGCCGGACGCCGTGGTCACGGCGCAGATGCTGTCCTTCGTGTTCTACGCCTGCGGCGTGATCTGGGTGTTCGCCACGCGCAATGCCTGGCGCGCCTGGGCCGGCGTGCTGTTGCCCGCCGCCTTGATGGGTGCGCTGTTCCTGGCCGGCCGGACCATGGGGGCGGCATGAAGGCGAAAGTGGACAAGGCGCCAGGCGAGGAAGGCCTGCGCCAATCCATGTCGTGGCTGCACACCTGGTCGGGGCTGATCTTCGGCTGGGTGCTGTTCGCGATGTTCCTGACCGGCACGCTGGCGTTCTTCCGGCCCGAGATCACGGCCTGGATGCAGCCCGAGATCCAGGTGCGGCCCGCGCCTGCCGCGCAGTCCGTGACGGCTGCGCAGCGCTACCTGAGCGAACATGCGCCGGACGCCACGCGCTGGTTCATCACGCCGCCGTCCGACCGCGAGCCGTCGATCCAATTGCTTTACCAGGTGCCCAAGCCCAAGCCCGGCGAACGCGGCTTCGTGCGCGTGAAGCTGGACCCGGCCACCGGCCAGGCCGTGACCGCGCGAGAGACGCGCGGCGGCGACTTCTTCTACCGCTTCCATTTCGAACTGGAAACCGCGTTTCCCTGGGGACGCTGGCTCGCCAGCATCGCCGGCATGTTCATGCTGGTGGCCATCATCAGCGGCATCATCACCCACAAGAAGATCTTCACCGATTTCTTCACCTTCCGGCCCAGAAAGGGCGGGCAGCGCGCCTGGATGGACGGCCACAACGCCTTGTCGGTGCTGGGGCTGCCGTTCCATCTGATGATCACGTTCAGCGGGCTGGTGCTGTTCATGGCCATGCTGATGCCGGCCGGCATATTGGCCGTTTACGAGAGCCCGCGCCAGTATTCCGACGACGTCTTCAAGTCGTTCAAGATCACCCCCCCGCGCAACGAGCCCGCGCCGCTGCTCGCGCTTGCGCCGCTGGTGGAGCAGGCGCAGCAGCATTGGCAAGGCAGGGTGGGGCGCGTCACCGTCAATCACCCAGGCGATGCCGGCGCGACCGTGACCCTGGTGCGCGACGCCGCCGATGGCGTGTCGTTCGGCAAGCTGGCGCCCTATATGCGCTTTGACGGCGTCACGGGCGCGCTGCAGGAAAGCGAGGACGAAGTCGGCGCCACGGCGCGCACCGCCGGCGTCATCGTCGGCCTGCACCTCGGCCTGTTTGCCGAACCGTTCCTGCGCTGGCTTTATTTCCTGGTCAGCATGGCGGGCACGGCCATGGTCGGCACGGGCATGGTCCTGTGGATCGCCAAGCGGCGCCAGAAGGCGCGTCCGGGCGCGCGTGAAGCGTTCTCGCTGCGGCTGGTGGATGCGCTCAATGCCGGCACGATCGCGGGTCTGTTCATCTCGGTCGCGGCCTTTTTCTGGGCCAACCGCCTCTTGCCCGCGGATCTGCCGGGCAGGCAGTTCTGGGAATCGCGCGCCTTCTTCGCCGCCTGGGGACTGTCGCTGGTCTACGCCTTCCTGTTCCAGCACCGCAAGTGGCGCGATCTGCTGGCCGCCGCAGCCGTTGCCCTGGCGCTGGTGCCCGTGGTCAACGTCCTGACGACTGCGCGCCATCTGGGCGTGTCGCTGCCGGCGGGCGACTGGGTCATGGCCGGTTTCGATCTGACCTGCCTGGCAGGGGCGCTGCTGCTGGCCTGGATGGCCCGCAAGGCCGCCCGCGCCGGCAAGGCGGCTGCCAGGGCGCCAATCAAGGGGACGGCCAAAGGGGCCGCCAAGGCGAACGTAGCCGCCAAGCCCGCCGTGCAGCCGCAGACTTCTCCTGTCCAGCCCGCCTACGAACCTAGAGGGGATACGCCATGACGCTAGCCGCCTTCTGCCTGGCCTATGCGGGCTTTTCCGCCCTGTGCCTGGGCATGGACCGTCACTACGAGGACCTGTTCGACCGCGCCTTGCCCCGCCGCCATCGCCTGCCCTTGCGCCTGTTCGGCTGGGTGGCGCTGGCCCTGTCCCTGTGCGCTTCGGCGGCGGTCTGGGGCTGGAGCTACGGCACGGTCGAATGGATCGGCATTCTCAGCATTGCCGGACTGCTGCTGATCTGGTTCCTGACGTTCCGGCCGCGCGCCGCGCTGACCGCCGGCGGCCTGTGCGCGCTGGCGGCGCCGGTACTGGCCGTTCTGTAGCCGCCCGTCCGGCACGTTACACTGGGCGTTTCCCCTAGCAAACGCCTCTTCGCCTCATGAATACCCGCGTCCTTACCGGCATCACCACCTCTGGAACTCCCCACCTCGGCAATTACGCGGGCGCGATCCGTCCCGCCGTCCAGGCCAGCGCGCAGCCCGGCGTGGACGCATTCTTCTTCATGGCGGACTACCACGCCCTTATCAAGTGCGACGACCCCGCCCGCGTGGCCCGCTCGCGCCTTGAAATCGCCGCGACCTGGCTGGCGGTGGGCCTGGACCACGAGCGCGTGACCTTCTACCGCCAATCGGACATCCCCGAGATCCCCGAGCTGACCTGGCTGTTGAATTGCGTCACGGCCAAGGGCCTGATGAACCGGGCGCATGCCTACAAGGCGTCGGTGGACCAGAACACGGAAAAGGGCCTGGAGCCGGACGATGGCGTGACCATGGGCCTGTTTTCGTACCCGGTGCTGATGGCCGCGGACATCGTCATGTTCAACGCCAACAAGGTGCCGGTGGGCCGCGACCAGATCCAGCATCTGGAAATGGCGCGCGACATCGCCCAGCGCTTCAACCACCTTTATGGCCGCGACTACTTCACGCTGCCGGAAGTCGTGATCGAAGAAGACGTGGCGACCTTGCCGGGCCTGGACGGCCGCAAGATGTCCAAGAGCTACAACAACACCATTCCGCTGTTCGAGGGCGGCGCCAGCGCGCTGCGCGCGGCGGTGATGCGCATCGTGACCGATTCGCGCGCGCCGGGCGAGCCCAAGGACGCCGAAAACTCGCACCTGTACACCATCTACCGCGCCTTCGCCACGCACGAGCAAGCCGCCGCGCTGCGCAAGCAGCTCGAAGAGGGCATGGGCTGGGGCGAAGCCAAGCAGGCGCTGTACGACCATCTGGAAAACCTGCTGGCGCCCATGCGCGAGAAGTACTTCGACCTGATGGCCAACCCCGGCCGCATCGAAGACATCCTGCAGGCCGGCGCCGCCAAGGCGCGCAAGCTGGCTACGCCGTTCATGCAGGAACTGCGCCAGGCCGTGGGCCTGCGCAACCTGGAAGCCGGTTCCGGCGCCAAGGCCGCGCAGCCCAAGAAGGAAAAGGGCAAGGGCGCGCGCTTCGTCAGCTTCCGCGATGAAGACGGCGGCTTCCGTTTTCGCCTGCTGGCCGCCGACGGCGAGGAACTGCTGCTGTCGCAGCGCTTCGCCGATCCGAAGGAAGCTGGCGCCGCCATGCGCCGTCTGCAGGCCGAACCGGCGGATGTGGCGCTGCAGGCCGACGGGCAGGGCTATGCCGCGATGATCGACGGCGTGGCCGTGGCGACCGCGCCGACGGGCGCGCAGGACGAATCCGGCGCCTTGCTGGCGCGCGCGCGCGCCGCGCTGTCGTCGCTGTCGCAGGAATAAACCCAAGGGGCCGGCGCAATGCCGGCCCGGCTGCCTAAGCGGCGCGGGCGTTGGCCACGATGCGTCCGTCGCGCACCTGGAAGCGCTGGGCGCTGCCCTGGCCGGCGATCTCAAGCATGTCGCCTTCCGTGTAGCCCGTGACGTTCGGGCAGTCCAGCCATTCCGGGTTGATGAACGGGAAGTACTTCAGCGTGCCGCTGCCCTGGCTGGCGAAATCGAAAGTGGTGTTGGCGACCACTTCCGGATCCCATTGGCTGGCGTCGAAGGTCAGCGCGCAACCCGCGCCGATGCGGTAAGTGATGCTGGCTCCCATGCTGGCGAATCCCAGCGCGCCGACGTGCAACTGCGCGCCATTGCTCAATTCGATGACGCGGCTGCCCAGCCGCTCCAGCGTGATGTGCTTGAAGCTCACTTCGGCGCCGTCGACAAGCAGGTGCGAATACTGGCCCAGGGTGATTTCGCTGTAGGCGCCGCTGGCGTTGGCTTGCTCGGCGGTGATGGTTGCCGTTTCATTGGCGGCAAGCGTGATGGTATGGGGCATGGCTGGGCAGATCTCCGGTCGTTCGGGGCAGGGCGCTGTCGTTCTTGTGCTGCTCCCCGGCAGGCGCTGCGCGCCATGGCTCGCCTGCTCGCGGGGGGCTTGTGTCGCTTTGCGGCCTGGCGCCGCCGGGTCTTATTATTTAGACACAATTAGATATTTTCTATCATTTTTGATAGTTGCGGCTTGAGCGAACACAAGTAAGCCGTCGCTTTACGGGTAAGCCCTAGGTAAAAAAAACCGGCGCCCCAGGCGCCGGTCTTTCGTTGAGCGACTTACGCTCAGCGCTTGAGCTTGGCGAACGCATCCGCCATGGCGCTGTTCATGCCGGCGCCGGCCCCGGAACCGCCGCGGCCGCCGTCGCCTTGCGGGCGGCGGTTGCGGTCGGCGCCCTTGGGCGCGTCGCCGCTGCGGCGAGCGGGAGCCGCGGTGTCGTTCATGCGCATGGTCAGCGCGACGCGCTTGCGCGCCACGTCCACTTCCAGCACCTTCACGCTGACCGTCTGGCCCACGCGCACGACGTCGCGCGGATCCTTCACGAACTTCTCGGCCAGGGCCGAGATGTGGACCAGGCCGTCCTGGTGCACGCCGATGTCCACGAACGCGCCGAAGTTGGCCACGTTGGTCACCACGCCTTCCAGCACCATGCCGGGGTACAGGTCGTTGAGGGTCTCGACGCCTTCCTTGAACTGCGCCGTCTTGAACTCCGGACGCGGATCGCGGCCGGGCTTTTCCAGTTCGGCGAAGATGTCGCGCACCGTCGGCAGACCGAAGCGCTCGTCGGTGAAGTCCGACGGCGACACGCCCTTGAGGGCTTCGCGCTGGCCGATGATCTGCTTCACCTCGGCCTTGATCTTGGCGACGATGCGTTCGACCACCGGATAGGCTTCGGGGTGGACCGACGAGGCGTCCAACGGGTTGTCGCCGTTGGGGATGCGCAGGAAGCCCGCAGCTTGTTCAAAGGCCTTGTCGCCGAAGCGCGGCACCTTGCGCAGGATTTCGCGGGTCGGGAAGGCGCCGTTCTCGTCGCGCCAGGCGACGATGTTCTTGGCCAGCAGCGAATTCAGGCCGGACACGCGGGCCAGCAAGGCTGCCGACGCGGTATTCACGTCCACGCCCACGGCGTTCACGCAATCCTCGACCACGGCGTCCAGCGAACGCGCCAGCTCGCGCTGGTTGACGTCGTGCTGGTACTGGCCCACGCCGATGGCCTTGGGATCGATCTTGACCAGTTCGGCCAGCGGATCCTGCAGGCGGCGGGCAATGGACACCGCGCCGCGCAGGGTGACGTCCAGGTCGGGGAATTCGAGCGCGGCGGTTTCGGAGGCGGAATAGACGGAGGCGCCGGCTTCGGAAACCACCACGCGGGTGACCTTCAGGTCCGGGAAGCGTTCCATCATGTCGCCCACCAGCTTTTCGCTTTCGCGCGAAGCGGTGCCGTTGCCGATGGCGATCAGGTCGACCTTGTGGCGGGCCACCAGGGCGGCCAGCGTGTTGATGGTGCCTTCGCGGTCGCGGCGCGGCTCAAACGGGTAGACCGTGGTGGTGTCCACGACCTTGCCGGTCTGGTCGATTACCGCGACCTTGCAGCCGGTGCGGATGCCGGGGTCCAGGCCCAGCACGGCCTTGGGGCCGGCGGGCGCGGCCAGCAGCAGGTCCTTCAGGTTGGCGGCGAACACGCGGATGGCTTCGGTTTCGCCGCTTTCGCGCAGGCGGCCGATCAGCTCGCTTTCGAACGCAGTCAGCAGCTTCACGCGCCAGGTCCAGCGGCAGACTTCGCCCAGCCAGCGCGCGCGCGGCGTGGCGTCCAGTGCGAACAGGCCGTTGCCCAGCTTGAGGAAGCCGGCGATGCGGGCCACGCAGGGATGCGGCGTCTGCGCTTCCAGTTCGGCTTCCAGGCCCAGGCGCAGTTCCAGCACGCCTTGCTGGCGGCCGCGCAGCAGCGCCAGGATGCGGTGCGAGGGCAGGGTGCG
>MCND01000440.1_pt1 | contig 12340 bp, 10 predicted proteins | sample 778211 | NCBI WGS metagenome assembly MCND01 (sample SAMN04296812, study PRJNA304217) | bioreactor metagenome | isolation source: activated sludge enriched with benzalkonium chloride | place: Turkey: Istanbul urban wastewater treatment plant
CGGGCCGAGCAGGAAGGGCCGCAGCTCCACGCGCACCCCGGCCTCGCGCGCCAGGTCCTCGATGCGCTCGATCGCCAGGTAGCTGTACGGGCTGGCGAAATCGAACCACATCTGCATGCGCGGCATATCGGGCTGGGGAACATTCATCACGGGGCTCCGGCGACCTGAATTAGCGCGACCTGCGCATCCGGCAGGCCGCTGAGGACGACATCGCGATCGCTGCCCACGGTGATGGCCTCTCCCGCATGCAGCACGCTGTCGTCGGGTTGGCGGTATTCGGACACCCAAAGCGTGCCGACGTGGCACACGATGCGCAGGCCCGAAGCGCGTCTGAGCAGCATAGTCGAACGCCCGGCCAAACGGAATGACATTCCCGCAGTGCAACATAACTGGATCATGACGCCCCCTTGCCGCGGCAACGGCTATCGCGGCGGGAACCCTCGCATGAAATACAACGGAACCCATCGTCTGAGTCATATTGGACGCTTCAGGCGTTATAGTGCTCAAGCGATATTTCGGCCCCTTATGCATGAGTCTCAGGAATGTCATACCCACTGGCCAAACTGCCCCCGCTTGATCTGGTCCGAGGCTTCGTGGCCGTGGGGCGGCGCATGAGCATCACGCTGGCCGCCGAGGACCTGCATGTGACCCAGTCCGCCGTCAGCCGCCAGATTCGGGCGCTGGAGGCGCACCTGGGCGTGCCGCTGCTGGTGCGCGGCTTTCGCAGCGTGTCCTTCACGTCGGAAGGCGCTCGGCTGTTCCGCATGGCCGATATCTGGCTGGCCCAGCTCGGCGACCTGACCGAGCAGCTGCGCGCGCCCGAGCGCCGCACCCCGGTCACCGTCACCACCACCATCGGCGTGGCCTCGCTGTGGCTGCTGCCGCGCCTGGGCGACTTCCAGGCGGCGCACCCGGACATCGATGTGCGCGTGGCGGCCGACAACCGGGTCATCGACATCGACCGCGAAAGCGTGGACATCGCCATCCGCTACAGTCTGCGCGACACCGTGCCCGACGGCGCCGCCTGGATGTTCGGCGAATCGGTGGTGCCAGTGGCGCACCCCACGCTGGACGTGCGCGGCCTGGACGCGCGCGAACTGCAGCGCCACGTGCTGCTGGAATTCGACGACCCGAGCCGGCCCTGGCTGCAATGGTCCGAATGGCTCAGCGCGCGCGGCCTGTCGCGCGTGCGGCCCAAGGGCATGCTGCGCTTCAACCAGTACGACCAGATCGTGCACGCGGCCCTGGCCGGCCACGGCATCGCGCTGGGCCGCCTGGCGCTGATCGCGCCCATGCTGGCCGATCGCCGGCTGGCGGCCGTGGGCGGACAACCGGCCAGCGCCACCGAACACGCCTACTGGCTGGTCCGCAACGCGCGCCGCAGCACGCCCGACGCCGACGTGGTGACGCGCTGGCTGACGGAGCAGGCGGCGGCCACGGCGCGCGGATTGGGGGACTGATTACCCTGGCGGCCCATGAGGACAAATTTATACAGAACTTTATAAAGACCGGCCGCGACTTCGCTAGAATGCCGTCGGCCTGCAGCGAAACGCCTCCGCAATGATGCAAACAACCTATCGGACGCGCCCTGCCCCGCACGCCCCCGCGCGACGCTGACGTCGCGCTTTTCCCAGAAGCAGTCCGCAGCATCCCGCGCCGCCCGGCCCAGCCGTTGGCGGGCAGGCTCTTTTTTACCTATTGGCGCAGATGAAGCTTTCCCGTCCGGTTTTTTCCTGGCAAGGCTGGTTCCAGAACTTCCAGCAGTCTTTCCTGCTGCTGCTGGCCCCCTGGCTGGTCAGCGTGCTGGCGCAGTTCGCCGGCCGCGCCTACCTGCTGGCAAAGCACGCGCCGCCGTCGCTGTACACAGCCTCATCGGCAGACGTCGGCCGCTCGCTGACCATCGGCCTGCTGTTCGACATCAAGGTCGCCGCCATCGCCTTTTCGGCGCCGCTGCTGGCCGGCCTGGCGATCGCCGCCTTCCCCCGGCTGCAGCGCGGCTGGCTGCGCTGGCAGTCCGCGCTGGGCGCGGTGATGGCCATGCTATTCACCGCCGCCACGGTGATCAGCGTTTTCTACTACGCCACCTTTGCCCGTTCGATCGACGTCTTCGTGTTCGGCCTGATCGACGAAGACACCTCGGCCGTCCTGGGCACCGTGTGGCAGGGCTATCCCGTGCTGCGCGCCGGCCTGCTGTTGTCGGCCGTGCTCGCGGCCACATGGTGGCTGACCGCGAAATGGCGCGCGCGGCTGGAGCGGGCCTTGCCAAAACCGCGCTCGGTCCTCGCCTGCGCGCTGCGGCTGCTGCTGATCATCGGCATCACGGTGCTGGCCTGCCGCGGCTCGATCAGCAAGTTCCCCCTGAACAAGGACGACACCAACCTGTCCGCCGTCGCGCTGCTCAACGACATCGCGCCCAACGGCATCTCGGCCTTCACCTGGGCCCTGGCCGACCGCGACAACGACAAGCGCTTTTCTCCGGTGACGCAGCGCGAAGGGCAGCTGCTGTACCAGCGCTTCCTGGGCCGCCCCGGCGATGGCCTGGAACCCTTCATGGCCGTCACGGCATTGAATCCTGTCGCGCGCGAACGTCCGCCGCACGTCGTGCTGCAGGTCATGGAGAGCATGGGGCATCACCTCAGCTCGCTCGACGCCCCCGGACGCGACCTGCTGGGCGCGCTGCGGCCGCATTGGGAATCCGACTGGCGCTTCGACCGCTTCGTGTCCGAAGGCAACGGCACCATCGATTCGCTGGCCCGGCTGCTGGTGCGCAGCCCCATGAAGGCCATCGGCCAGTCGTCGGCGGCATCGGCCAGATTCGCCGGCAATGCCTTCGCGCCGTATCTGCAAGGCGGCTACCGGGTGCTGTTCGTTACCTCGGGCACGTCCACCTGGCGCAACCTGGGCTCCTTCGTGCGCCAGCAGGGCGCGCACGAATTCATCGACCAGCAGACGCTGCGCCAGCGCTATCCCGAGGCGCAGATCGGCACCTGGGGCGTGCCCGACGAATACATGTTCCGCTACATGGAGGAACGGCTGGCCGAGGCCGACCGCGCCGGCCAGCCCCTGTTCATCATGGCGCTGTCGACCACCCATCATCCGCCCTTCACGCCTCCGCCCGGCGCCGGCGGGCGTGGCCTGGCGCTGGACGAAGCGACGCGGGCCAAGCATTTCTACGACTGGACCGCCATCGACGACGTGCTGGGCACGCTGCGCTACGCCAACGACCAGCTGGGCGGCTTCATCACGCGCGTGAAGGCCTCGTCCGCCGGCGCCCGCACCATCATCGCGGCCACCGGCGACCACAACATCCTGGGCGTGGACTACCAGGACCCGAACGACGCGGCGCTGGCCCGCGCGGTGCCGTTCTATGTGTACGCCCCGCCGGCCTACCGCGCCAATGCCGTCTATGACCGCGAGCGGATCGGCAGCCACAAGGACATCATGCCGACGCTCTATCAGCTGAGCCTCTCGCAGGCCCCGTACTTTCAATCCGGCTGCGACCTGCTGGCGCGGCATCCGGACAGCGGCTGGTGCTTCGGTTTCAACGCGCCCTATCTGATGCTCACGCAGGCCGGCGCCTACCAACCCCAGCGCCCCAGCCGGATCCGGCCCTGGGCCGGCCCGTCGGGCCTGGCCCTGGCGGCCGAGCGCGACGCCACGGCCGAGGAATGGGCGGAGCACGTCAGATTGAACGCCTATCCGGCGCTGATGGAGTGGCAGATCAACCTGCAGGTGCAGGAACAGGGCCACCTGCGCAAATAAGGCGGGATCGGGCCGCGCGCCGGCGCGGCCCGCGCGGGACTCAGCCGACCCGCACCTCGGGCGCGCCCGCGCCCATCTCGCCAACCACGGCCGCCTGGTCGAAGCCCTGGCTGCGGAACAGGTCCAGCACCGCCTGGGCCGCTTCCGGCGCGCAAGCCACCAGCAGACCGCCCGAGGTCTGCGGATCGGTCAACAGCGCGCGTTCCACATCCGTCACGTCATCCGCCAGCTTCACGGAAGCGCCATAGGACGCCCAGTTGCGGCCCGACGCGCCGGTGATCACGCCATCGGCCGCGTAGGCCTGCACGCCCGGCAGCCAGGGCAGCGCAGCGCGCCGCAGATGAGCGGTCAGGCCCGCGCCGCGCGCCATTTCCAGCGCGTGGCCGAGCAGGCCGAACCCGGTCACGTCGGTGATGGCGTGCACACCCTCCATCGCCGCCAACGCGGCGCCGGGCCGGTTGAGCCGCGTGGTTGTGTCGATCATGACGCGGTAGCCGGCCTCGTCCAGCCGGTTTTTCTTCAGCGCGGCGGACAGGATGCCCACGCCCAGCGCCTTGCCCAGGATCAGCACGTCGCCGGCGCGCGCATCGGCATTGCGCTTGACGCGGCCGGGATGCACCAGCCCCATTGCCGCCAGACCATAGATGGGCTCGACCGAATCGATGCTGTGGCCGCCGGCCACCGGAATGCCCGCCTCGGCGCAGACCGATTCGCCGCCGCGCAGGATGTCGGCGATGACGCTGTGCGGCAGCACGTTGATCGGCATGCCGACGATGGCCAGCGCCATGATGGGCGTGCCGCCCATGGCATAGACGTCCGAGAGCGCGTTGGTCGCAGCGATGCGGCCGAAGTCGTAGGGATCGTCGACGATGGGCATGAAGAAATCGGTCGTGGCGATCAGCGCCTGCTCGTCGTTGAGCTTGTAGACCGCGGCATCGTCCGCGGTCTCGGTGCCCACCATCAGGTTCGGGTAGCTGGCCGCCGGACCGAAACGGGCCAGCAGCTCGGACAGCACGCCCGGCGCGATCTTGCAGCCACAGCCGCCGCCATGCGACAGCGAGGTCAGGCGCGGCACGGCCGGGGCCGCTGCATTCTGGTTCATAGGGTTCTCCATATGTAGACCGAAAAAGGATAGCACCGCGCCCATGATGGGCCTATCATGGCCAGGCAGCAGGCAGCAAGGGACGGCCGCCCGCCAGGGCGCACCGACAGCCACACTTCACCGTGCGTGAGGGCTATATGGACCGCCGCGACTTTCTCCGTATCACCGGCGCCTCGGGCGCCCTGTGCGCCGCCGGCGCGACGCTCGCCGGCTCCGCGCTGGCGCAGGAGCGCACCGCCACCGTCTCCGCCGACTGGCGCGCCTTCGAGCTGACCGCCGACATCAGCATCGAAGATCCCGGGGCCCAGGCCCGCCTCTGGATTCCCGTGCCCGACAGCGCCGACACCGACTACCAGCGCGGCGCGCAGACCATCTGGCGCATCGAGGGCGGCGGCACCGCCAGCCTGGCGCAGACCCCCGGCTATGGCGTGCGCATGCTGGCCGCGCAATGGCCTGAAAACCCGGACATACGCAGGATCACGGTCATCAGCCGCTTCCAGACGCGCAACCGCCGCGTCGACCTGGACCAGCCCGCGCCCGCCAACTTCCGGCCCGAAAGCGCGGCGACGCTGCGTGAATACCTCAAGCCCACCGATCTGCTGCCCACCGACGGCATCGTCAAGGCCACCGCCGACCGCATCACGCGCGGCCACAGCGGCGATCTGGCGCGGGCGCGCGCGATCTACGAATGGGTGGTCGAGAACACCTGCCGCACGGCCTCCACCCGAGGCTGCGGCGTGGGCGACGTGCGCTACATGCTCACGGCCAATGACCTGAACGGCAAGTGCGCCGACATCAATGCGCTGTTCGTGGCGCTGGCGCGCGCCGCAGGCATCCCCGCGCGCGACGCCTACGGGCTGCGCGTGGCCGATTCGCAACTGGGCTACAGAAGCCTGGGCAAGGCCGGCGACGTCACCCGCGCCCAGCACTGCCGCGCCGAGTTCTACGCCGCCAGCCACGGCTGGGTGCCGGTCGACCCGGCCGACGTGCGCAAGGTGATGCTGGAAGAGCCGCCGGGCGAATTGCCGATCAACAATCCGCAGGTGCGCGCGGCGCGCGTGATGCTGTTCGGCGCCTGGGAGATGAACTGGGTGGCCTTCAACCACGGCCACGACGTGGCCTTGCCCGGCTCCGGCCTCGGCCCGGTTCCTTTCCTGATGTATCCCAATGGCGAGACAGCCGCCGGGCGCATGGACAGCCTGGACCCCGACAGCTTCCGCTACCGCCTGACGGCGCGCCAGCTCCCGGCCTGACGGCCACGGACCGTCCGCCTTGTTCAGCCGCCGCCACTTCCTGCAATCGGGCCTCGCGCTGGCCGCGCTGCCGCTGGCGGCGCGCGCCGCCTCGGACGACGCGCTCAAGTCCGCCACCGGCCCGGACTGGGCGGCCTGGACCTCGCCCACGCCGCCGCTGATCCTGCCCGACCTGTCCGGCCGCGAACACAAGCTTTCGGCCTGGCGCGGCAGTGTCGTGATGCTGAGCTTCTGGGCCACCTGGTGCGATCCCTGCCGCGACGAAATCCCGCTGATGTCGGCGATGGCGCGGCGGCACCGCGAGGAAGGTCTGCGACTGGTCGCGGTGAACGTGGGCGAGTCGCTGGCGAAGGTCAGCACCTTTCTCGCCAAATGGCCGGTCGCCGGCACGGTGCTGCACGACCGCAACAGCGCGGCGGCCAAGGCATGGAATGCGGTGGGTCTGCCGGCCAACTACCTGATCGACCGAGGCGGCGCGGCGCGCCAATGGCATCTGGGCGAACTGGACTGGAAGGCCGACCGCGTCAGCGGCGTCGTCACGCGCATGCTGCGGGCCTGAAGCGCCGCGCGCGGCATCGGGCGCAAGAGGGATGGCGGAAGGCAGCAGGAGTCGAACCTACCTGGGAACGTCTGACGCCCCCAACCGGGTTTGAAGCCCGGCCGTGCCGCCGGGCACGGATGCCTTCCGCGAAGGCCCGCCTATGATACCGGCTCTGCCGCCGCTTGCCCAAGCGCGTAGGCGCTTTCGCCGCGTAGCACGTGATTGTCGCGCACGCGCCGCGTGTAGCCGACGCGATCGAAGAACTCCAGGATCTGGATCGCGCGCTTGCGCCCCAGGCCGGTCGCGTCGCGGAACGCCGCGGCGTTGAGCCCGGCGGGCGCGGCCGCCAGTCCGCGCGCCAGCGTCGCCAGCTCGCGCACGCGGTCACGGTGATAGAACAGATCCTTCACCACCTGCGCCACCTCGCCACGCCGCAGCAGTTTGCGCAATAGCAGCCGCACGCGCTCTTCCGGCTCGCCGCGCAGGCGCGCCAGGTCGCGCACCCAGGGCGGATCGTAGCGGCCCTCGGCCAGCAACGGCAGCAGCGCGCCGGCCAGCGCGGTTTCATCATCGGACAACGTCGCGGCATGTCCCGGCAGATGCAGCCAGGGCCCGTTGCGCGCGATCCGTCCTTGCGCTTGCAGATCGTCCAGCAGCACCTGCCACAAGGCGTCCGGCATGGCCGGCAGCGCCATGCGGCGCAGCCGCGCGCCGTCCGGGCCGGGCTCGTCGGGCGCGGCCTGATGGAAGGCCGCCAGCGCCTGCTCGGCCTTGGCGCGCAGCGCGTCCCACTGCGCGGCCAGGATCAGCGTGCGGGGCGCCTGCGGCGTGCGGCCGGCCAGCCATCGCGCCCCGGCAGATGCCGCCAGCGCGCGCGCGTCGCGGCCGGTCAGGCGCTGCAAGGCGGCTTCGTCCAGGCCCAGCGTCGCCTGTTCCAGCAGCGGCGCGAGATCCGCGCCGTCCAGCATCGCCGCCAGCGCGCGCAGCCATTGCAGCCGCGCCGGCGCGCGCCGCTTGCGGTCCGGCGCATTCGGATCGAGCACGCGGCCGCCGCCCACCGTGCGCGTGGCCTGCGCGTTGCGCACGATGTAGCGGTCGCCGGGCATGGCGCAGACCGGCGCGTCGAACACCAGCTGCGCCCAGCCGGACTGGCCCGGCGCCAGCGTTTCCGCCGACAGCGGCACGGCATGCGCCAGATGGCGGGCCGCGCCGATATGCACATGCAGCGGCGTCCAGGCGCGCACCGTGCCGGCCGCGCCGGCGGCATCGGCCTCACCACCCGGCAGCAGCGTCAGTTCCACATCCACATGGCGCGAGGGCAGGAAGCAACGCGCGTCCGCCACCCAGTCGCCGCGCGCGATCGCATTCTTGTCGATGCCGGCCAGGTTGAGCGCGCAGCGTTGTCCGGCCGCGCCGGTTTCGCTGGGCCGGTTCTGCGCGTGGATGCCGCGCACCCGCAGCCGTTCGCCGGCCGGCATCAACCGCAGGTCGGCGCTTTCGTCGCCCGCTCGCGCCAGGCCGGCGTGCGCCGTGCCGGTCACCACCGTGCCGTGGCCCGCCAGCGTGAAAACGCGGTCCACGGCCAGCCGGAACAGGCCGTCGTCGCGGCGCTGGCCCAGCGCCTGGGCCGCCTCGTGCAGATGACGCCGCAGCCGTTCCGTGCCGGCGTCGCCAGCCTGCGCGGCGCACAGTTCGAACACCGGCGCGCCGTCCAGGAAGGTGCCCGCCGTCAATGCGGCGATGCCGTCGCGCGCCGCCGCCAGCTGCGCCGCGTCGGCGCGGTCGGCCTTGGTCAGCGCCACCGCGCCGCGCGCCACGCCCAGCAGCGACAGGATGGCCAGATGCTCGCGCGTCTGCGGCATGACGCCGTCATCGGCCGCCACGACCAGCAGGCCGAAGTCGATGCCGCTGGCGCCGGCGGCCATGGTGTGCACCAGCTTCTCGTGGCCGGGCACGTCGATGAAGCCCAGCACGTCGCCATTGTCCAGCGGCGTGTAGGCATAGCCCAGCTCGATGGAAATGCCGCGCGCCTTTTCTTCCTTGAGGCGGTCGGTGTCCACGCCCGTCAGGGCGCGCACCAGCGTGGTCTTGCCGTGGTCGATATGGCCCGCGGTGCCGACGATCACAGGATGGGCTCCGCCAGCTGCGCGGCGAAGGCGACCTCGTCGCGCGCTTCCAGGCAGCGCAGGTCCAGCCACAGCGCATCGTCGGCGATGCGGCCGATCACCGGCACCGGCAGGCCGCGCAGCGCGGCTTCCAGCCTGTCCAGGTGCCGCCCCGGCCGGCCCGGGCCGCGATGGCGCGCCGCCAGCCCGTAGCTGGGCAGCTGGTCCACCGGCAAAGCGCCGCTGCCGATCTGGCTGTACATGGGCACGGCCTCGACCTCGAAAGCGGAACCGGCCGCGTGCGCCAGCGCGCCGCGCAGCCGTTCGGCCAGCGCCTGGATCTCGCGCTGCGGCCGCGTCAGCAGGCGCAGCGTGGTCAGGCGGTCGGCCAGGAACTCCGGCGCGCGGTACAGGGCCAGCACCGGCTCCAGCGCGGCCAGCGTCAGCTTGCCCACGCGCAGCGCGCGCTTGAGCGGGTTCTTCTTGATCTTGCGGATCAGGTCGGCGCGGCCCACCAGCAGGCCGGCCTGCGGGCCGCCCAGCAGCTTGTCGCCGCTGAAGGTGACCAGGTCGGCGCCGGCGGCAATGGTCTCGCGCACCGTATCTTCTTTCGGCAGGCCGAACTGGGCCAGGTCCACCAGCGTGCCGCTGCCCAGGTCCACCGTGGCCGGCAGGCCGCGCGCATGCGCCAGGGCGGCCACCTCGGCCACGCTCACGCTCTTGGTGAAGCCGGTGACGGCGTAGTTGCTGCAATGCACCTTCATCAGCATCGCGGTGCGCGGGCCGATGGCGTTCTCGTAGTCGGCGGCGTGGGTGCGGTTGGTGGTGCCCACCTCGATCAGCTTGGCGCCGGCGCGCTTCATGATGTCGGGGATGCGGAAGGCGCCGCCGATCTCGACCAGCTCGCCGCGCGACACCACCACTTCGCGCCGGTCCGCCAGCGCATTGAGCATCAGCAGCACGGCGGCGGCATTGTTGTTGACCACGGTGGCCGCCTCGGCCCCGGTCAGCTCGCGCAGCAGGCCCTCGACCAGATCGTCGCGGTCGCCGCGCCCGCCCGTGTCCAGGTCGAACTCCAGGTTGGCTGGCGAGGTCAACGCGCGCAGCACCGAGGCCACGGCCTCGTCGGGCAGCAGCGCGCGGCCCAGGTTGGTGTGCAGCACGGTGCCGGTCAGGTTGTGCACGGCGCGCAGGCGCGGCGCCGTGGCGCGGGCCAGCGCGGCGTCCACGCGGCCCGCCACGGCCGCCGCGTCCAGCTCGGCGCGCGTCAGGCCGCCCTGCAGCGCGCGCTGGCGCAGCGCGTCCAGATCCTGGCGCAGCGCCGCCACCACCTGGGTGCGGCCGTGGGCGTCCAGCGCCGGCCGCAGCGCGTCGGCGTTCAACAGCCGGTCGAGCGAAGGAATGTCGGAAACGGCGGCGGCCTGGGCGGCGCCAGCGGACGACGGGACGGCGCTCATTCTTCCTCCGTGCCGTTCCACAGCAAGGGATTGCCGCTGGCGCGGGCGTAGCCGGCCTCGCCGACCAGCACGTCCAGCATCAGGCTGGCCAAGTCGTCGGCCACCGGCTCGACGTGCAGATCCTTGTCCTGGTAGAAGATCTTGCGATAACTGTGGCAGTGGTCGCAGGTCTCCGCCTTGATGGCCTCGGAGCGGCCTTCGATGGCCTGATAGGCCACCGATTCCACGTCCTCGCAGTGCGAGCACTTCACGCGCACCATGTGCCACTGGGTCGAGCACAGGCTGCAGCACAGGTAGCGGTAGCCCTCGAACTGGCCGCCCACGCGCACGATGCTGGCCACCGGCAGGCTGGCGCAGACCGGACAGACGCCGAAGGGGCTGGTCACCGGCAGCTGCTTCTCATCGAAACGGCTGGCCAGGCTGGTCCAGTAGACCTGCAGGGCCGCCATAACGAAGGGCGCGGCGGCGCCGTCGACGCCGTGGTCCTGCTCGGCCAGCACGGCTTCGGCCAGGTCCTCCAGCGCCTCGGGGTCCTCGTCCACGGCGCGGCGCAGCGCGGCGCAGACCTCGGCGGCCTCGGCGGGCGTGCCGGGCGTCCTGGCGACCTCGTCGACCAGCCGCGCCAGGATGGCCCGCCACAGCGGGTCGCGCGGCCAGCCCACCGCCTGCAGCGGCGGCATGCCATGGGCCTGGGCCAGCGAGATGCGGTCCTCGTCGGCGCCGGGCGGCTGGCAGTCTTGCAGGGCGCGGTGCTGGGCGTCGACCAGGTCGGCCATCAGCCGCAGGTAGTCGCCCACCGGGCTTTCGGCCGCCAGATGACGCAGGCGCGCGGCGCGCGTGGCGAACACGCTGGCGCGCTCGGGCAGCTGGATGCGGGGAATGCGGTTGTGGTCTAGCGCTTCGATCTCGCCGCGCGGAAGAATTCGCTGCAATTGCGTCTCCAAGAAAACGAACACGGCTGCCCGCCCCGGGTGGGGGACGGGCAGCCGTGCGACCGGTCCGGTCGGGGAAGGCGACGGGCTACTTGCCCGCGGGCTTCCTGAGCTGCTCGCGGAACCAGGCGCGATGGTGCTTCCACGCCCAGCCTGCCGTCACATGGCCCCGCAGCATCGCCGTCAAGGAACCCTTGACCCAGATCGCCGCGTAAATATGCACAATGATCGCGCAAATCAGCACCAGCGCACAAACGGCGTGCAGCACCGAGGCGGCGCGGATGGCCCAGATCGGGAAGTAGAACGCGAAATATTCGCGCCAGATCACGATGCCGCTGACGAACAGGCCCAGCATGCACAGGATCAACACATAGAACAGCAGCTTCTGGCCGGCGTTGTACTTGCCGACCTCGGGCAGCTTTTCCTCGCGGTTGTCGATCACGTCGTCCAGCTGGCGCAGCCACTGGCGGTCGGCCTTCGTCATGAGGTTGTGCCGCCACATGTGGCCTGCGAAGACCACGAAGCAGAAGAACATCACCAGTCCGATGAACGGATGCAGGATGCGGGTCCAGGGACCGCCGCCGAACAGGTTCGAGAGCCAGAAGAAGGCCGGATGGAACAGCGCCAGGCCGGACAGCGCCAGCAGGATGAAGGTCAGCGCGATGGCCCAGTGGTTGGTGCGTTCACCGGGCGAGTAGCGCTTGATCAGGCGGTTGCCGCGGTGGTCGCGGGATTGGCTGTCACTCATGGCGAGCCTCCTCTTCGGCCTTGCGTTCGTCTTCCTCGTGCACCTCGTTGCGGCCGACGCGGGCGTAGTGGAAGAAGCCCGCCAGCGCGGTCAGCGCCATGGCCGCCACGCCCAGCGGCTTGGCGATGCCCTTCCACAACGACACCATCGGGCTGATGTGCGGATCCTTCGGCAGCCCGTGGTACAGCCCCGGCTGGTCGGCGTGGTGCAGCACGTACATGACGTGGGTGCCGCCCACGCCCTGCGGGTCGTACAGCCCGGCCTGCTCGAAGCCGCGCGACTTCAGGTCCTCGATGCGCTCGGCCGCGTGCTGCTTCATGTCCTCCTTGGTGCCGAACACGATGGCGCCGGTGGGACAGGACTTCACGCAGGCCGGCTCCTGGCCGACCGCGACGCGGTCGGAGCACAGGGTGCACTTGTAGGCCTTGTTGTCCTTCTTC
>MCND01000441.1_pt1 | contig 12312 bp, 8 predicted proteins | sample 778211 | NCBI WGS metagenome assembly MCND01 (sample SAMN04296812, study PRJNA304217) | bioreactor metagenome | isolation source: activated sludge enriched with benzalkonium chloride | place: Turkey: Istanbul urban wastewater treatment plant
CTGTCGCAAAGCACCAAGATCTATGACCGCGCCACCGGCAAGATCACCTACGGCCGCGTGCCGTCGGGCTCGGTGGTGGTGCCGGGCTCGCTGCCTTCGGCCGACGGTTCGCACAGCCTGGCCTGCGCCGTGATCGTCAAGCGCGTCGACGCGCAGACGCGCGCCAAGACCAGCATCAACGACCTGCTGAGGGCTTGATGAGCACGTCTTCCGGATCATCGGCCGTCCTGGACCTGGTCAAGGACCTGATCGCCCGCCCGTCTGTCACCCCGGCCGACGAGGACTGCCAGGCGACGCTGGCCGCGCGCCTGGAACGCATCGGTTTCCGCTGCGAGACCATCGCCCAGGGCGGCGTCACCAACCTGTGGGCACGGCGCGGAAGCGCCGCCCCGCTGGCGGTGTTCGCCGGCCACACGGACGTGGTGCCGCCGGGCCCGCGCGAGAAATGGCAGAGCGACCCGTTCACGCCGACCGAGCGCGACGGTTTCCTGTACGGCCGCGGCGCGGCCGACATGAAGAGTTCGATCGCCGCCTTCGTGGTGGCGGCCGAGGAATTCGTGGCGGCCCATCCGCAGCACGGCGGCTCGATCGCGCTGCTGATCACGTCCGACGAGGAAGGCCCGTCGATCGACGGCACGGCCATCGTCTGCGACGCGCTCAAGGCGCGTGGCGAACAGATGGACTTCTGCATCGTCGGCGAACCCACCTCGGGCGATACGCTGGGCGACATCTGCAAGAACGGCCGCCGCGGCTCGCTGTCCGGCACGCTGACGGTCAAGGGCGTGCAGGGCCACGTGGCCTACCCGCACCTGGCGCGCAACCCGGTGCACCAGCTGGCGCCGGCGCTGGCCGAGATCGTGGCCATCGAGTGGGACCAGGGCAATGAGTACTTCCCGCCCACCACGTTCCAGGTGTCGAACCTGAACTCGGGCACCGGCGCCACCAACGTGGTGCCGGGCGAGGCCGTGGCGCTGTTCAACTTCCGCTTCGCGACCGCCAGCACGCCCGACGGGCTGAAGGCGCGCGTGCATGAGGTGCTGGACCGCCATGGCCTGGAATACGAGCTGGACTGGGAACTGGGCGGCGAGCCCTTCCTGACCCCGCGCGGTTCGCTCAGCGAAGCGCTGTCCTCGGCCATCCTGGCCGAGACCGGCGTGACCACCGAGCTGTCGACCACCGGCGGCACGTCGGACGGCCGCTTCATCGCCAAGATCTGCCCGCAGGTCATCGAGTTCGGCCCCTGCAACGCCACCATCCACAAGGTGAATGAACGTATCGAGATCGCCTCGCTCGATCCGCTCAAGAACATCTACCGGCGCACGCTGGAAAACCTGCTGCCCGTCCAGCCCTGACGAGCTACACCCCGCGCCTGCCGCGCGGGACCGCCGCCCCCATGAAGGCCCGCCGGGTCGGACGGGGGCGGCTTCACGAATCCGAGTACACATGAATCCTGCCGCCCGCCACGAACTGCAAACCCTGCGCGACCTGATCCGCTACGGCGTGTCGCGCCTGAACGCCGCCCAGGTGGCGCTGGGCCATGGCAGCGACAATGCCTGGGACGAGGCGGTGTACCTGACGCTGCATGCGCTGCACTTGCCGCTGGACACGCTGGATCCCTTCCTGGACGCCCGCGTGCTGGCCGAGGAACGCGAGCGCGTGCTGGACCTGATCGACCGCCGCGTCACCGAACGCGTGCCGGCTGCCTACCTGACCAACGAGGCCTGGCTGCGCGGCCACCGCTTCTATGTGGACGCGCGCGTCATCGTGCCGCGCTCGCCCATCGCCGAACTGCTGGACCAGGGCCTGACGCCCTGGGTGCAGGATCCCTACGCCGTCGAGCACGTGCTGGACATGTGCACCGGCTCGGGCTGCCTGGCCATCCTGGGCGCGCTGGCCTTCCCCCATGCGAAGGTCGACGCCGTTGACGTGTCGCCGGACGCGCTGGACGTGGCCCGCCGCAACGTCGACGACTACGGCCTGGCCGAGCGGCTGGAACTGCACCAGAGCAACCTGTTCGACGCGCTGCCCGCGCGCCGCTACGACGTGATCCTGTGCAACCCGCCCTATGTGAACAGCGGCTCGATGGACGCGCTGCCGCAGGAATACCTGCACGAACCGCAACTGGCCCTGGCTGGCGGCGCGGACGGCATGGACCTGGTGCGCCGCATCCTGGAAGCCGCGCCGCGCTATCTGAGCGACGAGGGCGTGCTGGTGCTGGAAATCGGCCACGAGCGCGACTTCTTCGAAGCCGCCTTCCCCGAGCTGTCGCCCGTGTGGCTGGACACCGAGGAAGCCAGCGACCAGCTTCTGCTATTGACCCGAGAACAACTGAAAAAGTGATACGCGCCCAAGGATTGACCGTGCGCCGCGGCACCAAGGTGCTGCTGGACGGCGCTGAGTTTGTTGTACACCCCGGCGAACGCGTGGGCATCGTCGGCAAGAACGGCGCCGGCAAGTCGACACTGTTCGCGCTCCTGACAGGCGAGATCGACCAGGACGCCGGCGACCTGAGCCTGCCGGCCGGCTGGCGCATCGCCAGCGTCGAGCAGGAAATCCACGCCGACGAACGTCCCGCCCGCGAATTCGTCATCGACGGCGACACCCATCTGCGCGAACTGCAGGCGCGCCGCGCCACGCTGGGCGACGACCAGGGCACGCAGATCGCCGAGACCGAGGCGGCGCTGGTGGAAGCCGGCGCCTGGAGCGCGGCCTCGCGCGCCGAGCAGTTGCTGGCCGGCCTGGGCTTCAAGCCGCAGGAATGGATGCAGCCCGTGCAGAGCTTCTCCGGCGGCTGGCGCATGCGCCTGGCGCTGGCGCGCGCACTGATGGCGCCGTCCGAGCTGCTGCTGCTGGACGAACCCACCAACCACCTGGACCTGGACGCCATGCTGTGGCTGGAGAAATGGCTGGCGGCCTATCCCGGCACGGTGATGCTGATCTCCCACGACACCGAGTTCCTGGACGCGGTGGCGAAATCCATCCTGCATTTCGACCATGCCAAGCTGGTGCGCTACCGCGGCGGCTACAACGACTACCTGACGCAGCGCGCCGAGCGCCTGCGCCTGGGCAACATCGCCTACGAACGCCAGCAGCGCGAGGCCGCCCGCCTGCAGGGCTTCATCGACCGCTTCAAGGCCAAGGCATCCAAGGCCAAGCAGGCGCAGAGCCGGGTCAAGGCCCTGGCGCGCATGCAGGTGCTGGCGCCGCTGCAGGCCGAAGCCGGCATCGATATCCGCATTCCCTCGCCCGATCAGGTGCCGGATCCGCTGCTGACGCTGGAACACCTGTCCGCCGGGTACACCGACGCGGCCGGCAACACCGTGCCCATCCTGCGCGACGTGACGCTGATGGTGCGCGCCGGCAGCCGCGTCGGCGTGCTGGGCGCCAACGGCGCCGGCAAGAGCACGCTGATCAAGACCCTGGCCGAAGAGCTGCCGGTGCAGGCCGGCGAGCGCCGCGCCTCGCGCGGGCTGGCCATCGGCTATTTCCACCAGCACCAGCTCGACATGCTGGACGTGGACAGCACGCCGCTGGCGCACCTGGCGCGACTGGCGCCCGAGGCGCGCGAGCAGGAGCTGCGCAACTACCTGGGCGGCTTCGGCTTCTCCGGCGACACGGTCAACGGCAAGGTCGGCCCCATGTCCGGCGGCGAAAAAGCCCGGCTGGCGCTGTCGCTCATCGTCTGGCAAAAACCCAACCTGCTGCTGCTGGACGAACCCAGCAACCACCTGGACGTGGAAACCCGCGAGGCCCTGGCCGCCGCGCTGGCGGAGTTTGGCGGCAGCATGCTGCTGGTCTCGCACGACCGGCACCTGCTGCGCACCACGGTGGACAGTTTCTGGATCGTGGCCGACGGCGCCGTGCGCGAGTTCGACGGCGACCTGGAGGACTACCGCGACTGGCTGGCCGCGCGCAATGCGGGCGAGCGGGCCGAGGCGCGTGAAAACGCGGAAGGCGCCGATCCCGTCGTCGACCGCAAGGCCCAGCGCCGCGCCGAGGCCGAACAGCGCCAACGCCTCGCCGCCCTGCGCAAGCCGCTGGAAGCCAGGCTCGCCAAGGTCGAGACCGAGATGGAAAAGCTGCGCGCCAAGCTGCAGGCGCTGGATGCGACCATCGCCGATCCGGACCTGTACTCCGACGAACGCCGCGCCGAACGCCAGAAGGTCATGGCCGAGCACGGCGAACACGGCAAGCGCATGGACGAGCTGGAAGAGCAGTGGCTGGAGCTGCAAGGCTCGCTGGAGGAAATCGGGCAGTCCGAAGCCTGACGGCAAGCGGAGGGGGCGACAAGCCCCCTGCTTGACTGCCGTTCCATGCGCCCATTTGATATCAATAATTATTATCATTTATACTTCATCGCGAATCTGGCTCTGACGGCCGACCGGGCCGGCGTCATGTCTACGCTTACGGATGTATTTCTTCGCCACTACCGCGAACTGCTGGGCTTTCTTTCACTGCGCACGGGGTCGCGCGACGTGGCCCAGGACTGCGCCCATGACACCTGGATCAAGCTGGCGCAATTCCGTGACCGCACGCGCCCGGACAATGACCGCGCCTACGTCTTCCGCGTCGCCGCCAATATCGCCACCGACTGGCACCGTCGGCGCAGCCGCGAACTGACCGGCGCCGCCGACTACGCGAGCGCCCTGCCCCCAACCCACGAGGCCGACACGCTGGAGGTCGCCGTGGTCAACCAGATGCTGCGACGGCTCGAAGCCGCGCTGCTGTCCCAGCCGCGCCGCAGCCTGGACGTGTTCGTGATGCACCGGCACGACGGCCTGACCTACCGCGCCATCGCCGAACGCTACGCGATCACGGTCAGCGCGGTCGAAAAACACATGATGCGCATCCTGCTCGCCTGCGACCAGGCGCTGGCGGCGTGAGCGCCGCCGACGCGCGCGGCCGGCAGGCCAGCCTGGCCGAGCAGGCCTCGCGCTGGGTCGTGCGCCGCAGCGGGCAGCCGTTGGCCCCGGAGGCTCAGGCGGAGTTCGACGCCTGGTATCAGGCCGATATCCGCCATGCCGAAGCCTATGACCGGCTGGCGCGGGTATGGCGCCGAATGGGCGACATCGACCAGGCCCGGCTGGCCAAGCGCCCGGCGCGCGGCCGCAAGGCAACGGTGGCGGCGCTGCTGGCCATCGCCACGGCCTGGCCCGTCTGGCAACTCTCGCGCGATGCCCATCCCGGCGCGGACTATGCCAGCGGCAACGCGCTGCGCGTCGTCGAGCTGCCCGACGGCTCACGCGTCACGCTGGACGCGGAGTCCGCCATCGCGCTGGACTATGCGGCGGGCAAGCGCGTCGTGCGCCTGCTGGCGGGCCGCGCGCTGTTCGAGGCCGCCCCCGCCGCGCAGGATGGCCCCGCCTTCACCGTGACCACGCCCGATGCATCGGCCACGGCGCTGGGCACGCGCTATACCGTGGAGCGCCGGGAGCATGGCACCCGCATCGCGGTCCATGAACACCGCGTGCAAGTGCGTTGCCGGATCTGCACCGACGACCGCGCCGACATCCTGGACAGAGGCGACAGCGTCCAGGTCTCGGCCGACGGCATCGTCCACGTCGCCTCGCCAAGCGAAGCGGCGCCGGACTGGAGCCAAGGCCTGCTCTCGTTCAACGATGTGGCGCTGCCGGCGGCGGCGGCGCAATTGTCCCGCTACACCAGCAAGCGCGTGCTGGTGCTGGGAGAGGCCGCGCGCAATGCGCGCATCTCCGGCACCGCCCGTCTGGCCGATCCGAAACGCGCGCTGGAACTGCTGGTCGCCCAGACCAGCGTGCGGATCACCGACCTGCCCGGACTGCTGCTGCTACGTTGACCGTGACGACCGGCATGCGGCGGCCATCTTGCCGTTTGCCAATCGATAAATAAGAATCAATATAAATTATTCATGGCGATCGCGCTGAGGGAATCCAGCGCCCGCAGCGTCCTACGGCCGAGATCAACACCGCTTTTGGACGCACGCATGTCTACCTCTTCCATCGGCCGACGCCGCGCCGGTACCGCGCTGCTCGGCGCCGTGCTGGCCCTGGCCGCTCCTGCCTACGCGCAACCCGCCGCACGTCCCGCCACGTACGACCTGCCCGCCCAGCCCCTGGGCGACGCGCTGCTGGCGCTTGGCCGCCGGGCAGGCCTGGAAATCTCGTTCCCGCCAGCCGCCGTCGCCGGCAAGACTGCGCCGGCGCTGCGGGGCGAATACTCGCCGCTGCTCGCGCTGGACCACCTGCTGGCCGGATCCGGCCTGGCCCTGAAAGCGGACGGTCCGGGCCGCTACATCGTCTACGTGGACAAGACCAATCTGTTCTCTGCCCACCGCCTGGACGCGGTGCGCGTCTACGGCGAACAGCCCGGCGAGCGGACCTACACGCGCGAACAGATCGCCGAGACGCCCAGTGCCAACCGCGACCTGACATCGCTGGTCGCCAGCCACCCGGCGGTGCGCGTCAATGCCGGCGCCAATGGCTCGCAGAACCGGGGCTCGCTGGACGTGGAAGACCTGTCCTTCCACGGCGCCAGCCCCTACCAGAACCTGTTCCAGCTGGACGGCATGGACGCCACCAATCGCCTGGACCCTGCCAGCAAGAACCTGAACCTGCAGGTCGGCAACATCCCCAGCAACAGCCAGTCGTATTTCGTCGACACCAGCCTGCTCGAGGAAGTGCGTGTCTACGACAGCTTCGTGCCGGCGGAATACGGCCGCTTCACCGGCGGCGTGGTCGACGCCCGGCTGCGCCGTTTCTCCGGCGAGAACCACCTGAGCCTGGACTACCGCTGGAACACGTCGAAGATGACGCAGCAGAAGGTGGCCGAAGGCGAGGAAGCGAGCTGGGCGCAGGGCAAGCCCGGCTACGCGCCGGAATGGAAGAAACGCTTTTATTCCGGCGTGGCGGATCTGGCCTTCAACGAGAAGTCCGGCGCGGTCCTGGCGGTGTCGCGCCGCCAATCCGACATCACGCGCTGGAACATGGGCGTGGACGGCAAGGGCCAGCCGCTGCCGGGCCAGGACAACTACCGCGACCAGATCGACAATTTCCTGGGCAAGTTCAGCGTACGCGCCAGCGCTCGGACCACGGCCGATCTGGTGCTCAAATACAGCGACCGCAAGGAAACGCTGGTCAGCAACCTCTTCCGCGAAACCCGCTGGGACAACAACCATGCGGCGCGCGGCATCAGCGTCAACATCGACCACCAGTTCCAGGGCGGGCGCTATTCGCTGCAGGCCGGCTGGGACCGCGCGCTCAGCAACCGCGTATCGGTCGGCGACGAGCTGGTCACTTTCCAGCCCCGGGGCCTGCCGCAATACACGGCGGGCGGCTTCGGCAAGGAACAGAAGCAGCAGGACAGCTGGACCCTCAAAGGCCGCGTCGACCTGGATCCGGTGCGCACCGGCGCCTTCACGCACATCCCCTACGCCGGCCTGGAATGGCAGCGGGTGCAAGCCGGGTTCGAACGCTTCCAGCAATCGCATTCCTACCGTCGCGCCTACGACAACAAGGGCGGCTACCAGGATTTCAGCAAGGTCCGCTACCTGCCCGGCACCGTGGACGTGAACTACGACAGCGTCAGCGCGTATCTGTCCGACCGCATCGAATGGGAACGGCTGGCCCTGGATGCGGGGGTGCGCTATGACCGCGAGAGCTTCCTGGGCACGAACAATATCTCGCCGCGCTCCCGCCTGGATTGGGACGTGCTCGGCTCGGGCGACACGCTGCTCAGCGCGGGCTGGTCGCGCTACTACGGTTCGGAAGTGCTGCAGACCGCGCTGGAGGAAGAGATCAACCGCATGCGGCGGCAAGTGCTGGACGCCAAGGGCCGCCCGGTCGCCGACGGCGCCAAGGAATACTACGTGCGCTATCAGGGCCTGCGCATGCCCTACGACGACGAATGGGCCATGTCGCTGCGCCAGCGCCTGGCCGGCATCGAAGGCACGCTGAGCTATGTGCATCGCAACGGCCGCGATCAATGGACCAAGGCCGGCAACGATACCGACGGCTACCGCTACACCAACGACGGCCGCTCGACCACCGATGGCGTCAGCCTGACGCTGCGTCCGCTGGAGCCCTGGCGCCTGGGCGAGACGCGCTGGAACCTGCTGGCGACCTGGAGCTGGCAGAAGCGCAAGACCAACGGCGACCTGGTGAAGGGCTATAGCGGCGACGCCCGCGATCCCGACGACCAGGTGATCTACAACAACGCGCAGATACGCGCCATGGATCTGCCGCCCAGCAATTTCCACCAGCCGCAGGAAGCCGTGCTGCACCTGATCGGCGCACTGCCCAAGGCCGGCCTGACCTGGAGCAACAAGCTGCACTGGCGCAGCAAGCGCGACGCCACCATCTACGTGGGCGTGGGCCCCAAGCCGCTGTACCTGCAGCGCTACGAGTCCGGCAACCTGCCCTCGTACTGGACCTGGGACACCAAGCTCGCGTGGCGGCCGACCTTCGCCCGCAATCTCGAAATCTCGGCCGAGGTGCTGAACGTGCTCGACAGCAAGCCCGCGCTCACGGCCAGCAACCCGAATCTCAAGAGCAGCCGCGCGCTGTATCAGGTGGGACGTGAAATATGGCTGCAAGTCGGTTATCGCTATTGATGCTGGGCGCGGCGCTGGGGGCCGCCGCGAACGCGGCCGACCCGTCCGCATCCGTCTGCCGCGCGCAGGCCGGCTGGGATCTCGCCTGCCTGCGCGCGCGCTATGCGGCGCCGAAGGCGCAATGGCCCGCGCCGTCCATCGATCCGGGCGTGGCCTGGACCGAATGGGCGCCGGTGCCAGCCGCGTCGGCCCCCGCCCTGCAATGGACCGCCGCCAATGCCGGACAGGCGCAGCTGGCCGCCGATGTGGCCACGCCCGCGATCGTCGCGCTGGGCCAGACGCTGTTCTTCGATGCGCGCCTGTCGCGCAAGGGGCAGGTATCCTGTGCGTCCTGCCATGCGCCCGAGCGCGCCTTCACCGACGGCAGGCCGCTGGCGGTGGGCGAGGACGGGCTCATGGGACGGCGGCGCTCCACGCCGCTGTACGCCGCGCCCTTCGCGCCCCGGCTCTTCTGGGACGGACGCGCCGCCACGCTCAAGGAACAAGTGATGGGGCCGCTGCACGATCCGCGCGAGATGAACCACGACGCGGCCGGCGCGGTCGCCCGGCTCGACGCATCCGAGTCCTATCCCGCCCGGTTCCTGCGCGCATTTGGCGCAGCGCCCGCACAGGGTTCGCCTCCAGGCGCCGTCCCCATGTCGTCCGTGCCAAACCCGCCACTCGATGCCATCTCCGTGGCGCCCGTGCCGGGCTCTCCGATCGATGCCGACCGGCTGGCGCGCGCGCTGGCCGCCTACGTCGCCACGCTGCGCCCCGAACGCACGCGCTTCGACGACTTCATCGAAGGCCGTGCCGATGCGCTGGACGACACCGAGCTGCTCGGCCTGCACCTGTTCCGCACCCGGGCCCGCTGCATGAATTGCCACGGCGGCCCGCTGCTGAGCGATCACGCCTTCCACAACATCGGGCTGTCTTTCTACGGCCGGCGCAACCAGGATCTGGGGCGCTATGAAGCGACGCGCGATCCGGCGGACCTGGGCAAGTTCCGCACGCCCAGCCTGCGCAACGTCGCGCGCGCCGGCCCGTGGATGCACAACGGCCTGTTCCCCGACATGAGAGGTCTGCTGCGCATGTACGACGCCGGCATGGGCCGCGACCCAGTACCGCGCGAACCACCGGATCCGCTGGCGCCGCGCAAGTCGGAACACATCCGGCCGCTCGATTTGAGCGCGGACGAGATCGACGCCCTGATGGCGTTCATGAAGGTGTTGTGAAGCGGGCGCGCTGTCCGCCGGCGCGAAGCCGGCGGGCAGGCCGGGAAGGGATCAGGAGTACGGACGGTCGCGCAGGCGGCTGTGGTGGTCGATCACGGTGTCGATCACCTCGCGCAGGATGGTTTCTGCCAGCGCGGCCGGCACGCCGGCCTCTTCGGCCAGGCGGCGGATGCGCGCGACCTGCTGGGCCTCGCGCTTGGGATCCACCAGATCCATGCCGTGGTTCTGCTTGAGCTCGCCGATCATGTCGGTGCAGCGAAAGCGCACGCCGAGCAGCAGCATGATCTGCTGGTCGATCTCGTCGACCTCGGCGCGCAGCGCTGCCAGTTCGGCCTTGGGGGAATCGTGGTCAGCCATGTCGTTCAACCCTGGACTATGTCGAGTTTGGCGATGCCCAGCGCCAACGTCTTGGCGCCCACGTCGCGGAACTGGATCTCGGCCTGGGCATCCTGCCCCGACCCGCTCAGACCGATGATGGTGCCGTCGCCGAAACGCGCGTGATGCACGCCCTGGCCCACACGATACTGCTTGTCGCCCACGGTGACGCCGGTGGCGACGCCGCGCGGTTGACGCGGCGCAATCGTGTTGGTGGGCTTGCGGCCGAACGCGTCGGTGCGGCTGCCGCCCCAGGACGCCTGCGAGGCGCCCGCCTGGGCCAGGCCGGCCTTGGGCGTCAGCCACTTCAGGTGCTTCTCGGGGATTTCTTCCAGGAAGCGCGAACGCATGGCGTAGCGCGTCTGTCCATGCAGCATGCGGCTCTGCGCCAGCGTGATGTACAGGCGCTGTCGCGCGCGCGTGATCGCCACGTACATCAGGCGCCGTTCCTCTTCCAGCCCGGATTGTTCGAGGATGCTGTTCTCGTGCGGGAACAGGCCCTCTTCCAGGCCGGTGATGAAGACCGCGTCGAACTCCAGGCCCTTGGCGGCATGCACCGTCATGAGCTGGACCGCGTCCTGGCCCTGCTGCGCCTGGTTGTCGCCGGCTTCCAGCGCCGCGTGCGACAGGAAGGCCGCCAGCGGCGTCATGCCGTCCGGCGCGACGATGGGCGCGTCGACCACGCCCGGCATCAGCGTCGAGGACGCATCGGTCTGGGGCACCACGCCGGCGGGCATGCCGTCGTAATTTTCCTCGGACGCGAACACGGCCGCGGCCGTGATCAGTTCGTTCAGGTTTTCCAGGCGCTCGGCGCCTTCGCGCTCGGCCTTGTAATGGGCGTTCAGGCCGCTGGCCTCGAGCATGTGCTCGACCATCTCGGGCAGCGGCAGGTCGCGCGTTTCCTCGATCAGGCGGTTGATGAGCTGGGCGAACTGCACCAGGTTGGAACCGCCCTTGCCGCCCACCATGGCCACTGCCGAATACAGGCTGATGTCATGGGTGCGGGCCGCGTCGGCCAGCGTTTCCAGCGTGCGCGCGCCGATGCCGCGCGTGGGGAAGTTCACCACCCGCATCAACGACGTGTCGTCCTGCGGGTTGGCCATCAGGCGCAGATAGGCCAGCGCGTGCTTGATTTCCTGGCGCTCGAAGAAGCGCAGGCCGCCATAGACCTTGTAAGGAATGCCGGCGGAAAAGATGGCGTGTTCCAGCACGCGCGACTGCGCGTTGCTGCGGTAGAGCACGGCGATCTCGCGGCGCAGGCTGCCTTCATGGATCAGCGAACGGATCTCGTCCACCACCCACTGAGCCTCCATGCCGTCCGACGGCTGCTCGATGACGCGCACGGGCTCGCCTTCGCCCTGCTCGGTCCAGAGGTTCTTGCCCAGGCGGCCGCTGTTGTGGCCGATCAGCGCGTTGGCCGAATCCAGGATGTGGCCATAGGAACGATAGTTCTGCTCCAGCCGGATCACCGTGCCATGCGCGTAATCGCGCTCGAAGTCGGCCATGTTGCCGACGTTGGCGCCCCGGAACGCGTAAATGGACTGGTCGTCATCACCCACGGCGAAGATCGCCGCGCCGCCCCCGGCCAGCAGACGCAGCCACTTGTACTGCAGCGTGTTGGTGTCCTGGAACTCATCGACCAGGATGTGGCGGAAACGCCGCTGGTAGTGCTCGCGCACCGGCGCGTTGCGCGACAGCAGTTCATAGGCGCGCAGCAGCAGCTCGGCGAAATCGACCACGCCCTCGCGCTGGCACTGGGCCTCGTACAGCTGGTAGATCTCGATCAGGCGGCGGCGGTGGCTGTCGTAGGCTTCGACGCCGTCCGGGCGCAGCCCTTCTTCCTTGGCGCCATTGATGAAGCGCTGCACGTCGCGCGGCGGGTACTTCTCGTCGTCGACGCCATTGGCCTTCATCAGCCGCTTGATGGCGGCGAGCTGGTCGGTGACATCGAGGATCTGGAAGCTTTGCGGCAGGCCGGCATCGCGGTGATGCGCCCGCAGCATGCGATTGCACAGCCCGTGGAAGGTGCCGATCCAGAGACCGCGCGTATCGATCGGCAGGATGGACGACATCCGCGCCAGCATCTCGCGGGCGGCCTTATTGGTGAACGTGACAGCCAGCAGCCCAAAAGGCGAA
>MCND01000442.1_pt1 | contig 12305 bp, 10 predicted proteins | sample 778211 | NCBI WGS metagenome assembly MCND01 (sample SAMN04296812, study PRJNA304217) | bioreactor metagenome | isolation source: activated sludge enriched with benzalkonium chloride | place: Turkey: Istanbul urban wastewater treatment plant
AGGCCACCGGCGCGGAGCAGATCAACCAGGCCCTGCAGCAGCTCAGCGACGCCGCGCAGCAGACCGTGGAATCGCTGCGCCAGTCCAGCCTGGCCATCGAGGAACTGACGCTGGTGGCCAACGACCTGCGCAGCGGCGTGTCCCGCTTCAAGGTGTGACCGCCATCATGACCGAATCCCTGTCCGCGCCGCCGGCCGCCGCGTCCACGGGACGACGGCTTTACCTGCTGTTTCGCATCGGCCGGGACCGCTATGCGCTGGACGCGGCCGACATCATCGAGGTGCTGGGCTGGCGTCCGCTCAAGCGCGTGCCGGGCACGCCGGCGTGGGTGCCGGGCCTGTTGTCCAGGCGCGGCGAGGGCGTGCCGGTCATCGACATGAGCGCGCTGGCCGGCTGCGGCCAGGCCGCCACCGTCACCAGCACGCGGCTGGCGCTGCTGCGCTATCGCGCGCCGGCCCTGGGCGGCGAGCGGGTGCTGGGGCTGATCCTGGAGCAGGCGACCGAAACCGTGCACTTCGACCCGGCCGCTTTCCGGCCGCTGGCGCTGGACAACCGGCAGGCGCGCTATCTCGGTCCGGTCCTGTCCGATGCCGCCGGCATGGTGCAGGCCGTGACCGTCGATGACCTGTTGCCGCCCGAGGCGCGGGCGCTGCTGTATCCCGCGCCCGATGCCGCGCGGCCGGGAGCGGCGTCATGATGCTGGTCGATGAGTTCAGCGGCCTGCTCAAGCGCAAGATGGGGCTGGACAGCCGCTCGATCGGCGTGGCCGCGGTCGAGCGCGCCGTGCGCCACCGCATGAGCGCGACCGGCGTGGACGATGAGCGCGACTACCTGATGCGGGTGCAGGCGTCGCCCGCCGAGATGCAGCTGCTGATCGAATCGGTGGTCGTGCCCGAGACCTGGTTCTTCCGCTATCCGGAGTCGCAGCAGGCGATGGCGCAGCTGGCCTGCGAGCGGCTGTTCGGCGCCGGCGCGGCCGACGAGCGTGTGCTGCGCGTGCTGAGCCTGCCCTGTTCGAGCGGCGAGGAGCCGTATTCCATCGCCATGGCCCTGCTGGACGCCGGCGTGCCGGCCTCGCGCTTCCAGATCGATGCGCTGGACATCAGCGAGCGCGTGGTCCAGTTCGCGCGCCGGGGCCTGTACGGGCGCAATTCCTTCCGTGGCGACGCGCTGGACTACCGGGACCGCTATTTCACCGAGACCGGCGACGGCCACCAGCTGTCCGCGCAGGTGATGGAGCGGGTGCGCTTCCAGTCGGGCAATCTGTTCGACGCCGGCCTGCTGGCCCACGCGCCGGCCTACGACTTCGTGTTCTGCCGCAACCTGTTGATCTATTTCGATCAGGCTACCCAGGAGCGCGCCGTGCAGGTGCTCAGGCGTCACACGCGCGAGGATGGCGTGCTGTTCGTGGGCCCGGCCGAAACCAGCCTGCTCACGGCGCGCCGGTTGCCGCCGGTGGCGATGCCGCATTGCTTCGCCTTCCTGGCGCGGCCGCGCCCCGATGCGGCGCCGGCCGCTGCCTCCCTGTTCAAGCCCGCGGCCTTGCCGGCGCAGCCGGCATCGCGCGTCCCCGCGCCGCGCCCGCCCGCGCCGCTCCGACCCATGCCCCATCCGGCCCGCCCTGCGGCGCCGCCGGCCGCGCCGGTCGTGGCCGTCGCGGCCAAATCGGAATCCGAGGCCGAAATCTCGCTGCGCCAGATCGAGGCGCTGGCGGACCAGGGGCGCGTGAAGGACGCGATCGCGCGCTGCGGCGCGCACCTGGAACGCTATGGCGCGAGCGCCGACGGCTTCTATCTGCAAGGCCTGCTGCAGGATGCGGCGGGCGATGCCCGCCAGGCGCAGGCCGCTTACCGCAAGGTCCTGTACCTGCAGCCCAATCATCGCGAAGCCCTGCTGCATCTGGCCGCGCTGGTCGCCTCGGAAGGCGACCACGAGAGCGCGCGCAGGCTGCAGGCGCGCGCGGCGCGCCAGGAGGCCCGACGTGACTGAACTGCATGCCGCGCTGGCGGACGTGGACGACTGCTGGAACCGCATCGGCATCCGCGGCGACCAAAGCTGTCCAAAACTGCCCGAGTACGTGCACTGCCGCAATTGCCCGGTGTACGCCAGCGCCGCCAGGCGCATCCTCGACCGCCTGCCGCCGCAGGTCGAGCTGGAGGGCGCCGATGCCGCCGGCGACGCCGCCGCGACGGCGGGCGAACCCGCGTTGCGGCGCGCCTCGTTGCTGGTATTCCGTCTGCACCGCGAATGGCTGGGCTTGCCGACCCGGGCGCTGGACGAGGTGGCCGCCGCGCGTCCCGTCCTGCCGCTGCCACACCGGCGCGACCCGGCGGTGCTGGGCGTGACCAATGTGCGCGGCACGCTGACAGTCTGCCTGTCGCTGGCGCGGCTGCTCGGGTTGGAGGCGGCGGGTCCCGAACCGCGCGAGCGCGCCGGCGCCGCGCGCATGCTGATCTTCGGCGGCGCGGGCCGCGCCGTGGTGCTGCCGGTGGACGAGGTCGAGGGCATTCATTCCGTCGATCTGGAGCGGCTGGAACCCTTGCCAGCCACGGTGGCGGGCGCCAGCCTGAAATACTCGCGCGGGGTGGCGCGCTGCGGCGGCCACAGCGTGGGCGTCCTGGATGAAACCCTGCTGATGCAGGCTTTGGAACGGAGTCTGGCGTGAACCCGGACCAGATGCGAGACGCGTCCCTGCTGGAACTGTTCCAGCTGGAAACCCGCACCCAGGTGCAGGTGCTGAACAACGGCCTGCTGGCGCTGGAGCACGACCCGACCTCGGCCGCGCAGCTGGAAGCCTGCATGCGCGCGGCGCATTCGCTCAAGGGGGCGGCGCGCATCGTCGACCTGCATCCGGCGGTGCGCATCGCGCACGCGATGGAAGACTGCCTGGTGGCGGCGCAGGAAGGCCGGCTGCGCCTGCAGGCCAGCGATATCGACGCGCTGCTGCTGGGCACGGATCTGCTGCAGCGCGTGGCCACGCCCGGCGTCGAGCTGGGCGCGGAGATCGACCAGCTGGTCGAGCGCCTGAGCAACGCGCCCAACCTGCCGCCCGATGCATCGCCTGCGCCGCCGCGCGAGCCCCGGCCGTCAGACTTCCTGCCGCCGCTGCAGCGGCCGGGCGATCCACCGCCAGCGCCGCCCGAGCCGGCGCCGCTGCGGCGGTCGAGCGACCAGGCGCTGGCCGAAGGCGAGCGCGTGCTGCGCGTCACGGCCGATACCTTGAACAAGCTGCTGGGACTGTCCAGCGAGACGCTGGTCGAATCGCACTGGATCGCGCCGTTCAGCGCGTCCATGCTGCGGCTGCGGCGCATGCAGGCGGGCGCCGGGCAGGCGCTGGACGGCGTGCGCGCGGCGCTGGCCGGCCAGACGGTCGACGCGCGGGTGCAGGCGGCGCTGGACGACGCCCAGCGCATCGTCGAGCAGTCCGAGCGCGAGCTGGCCGAACGCACGGCCGAGGTCGACGAGTTCGGCTGGCGCATGGGGCATCTGGCGCAGCGCTTGTACGACACGGCGCTGGCCTGCCGCATGCGGCCCTTCGGCGATGGCCTGGGCGGCATGGCGCGCATGGTGCGCGACCTGGGACGCTCGCTGGGCAAGCAGGTGCGACTGGAGGTCGAGGGCGAATCCACCCAGGTCGACCGCGACATCCTGGACAAGCTGGACGCGCCGTTGATGCACCTGCTGCGCAATGCGGTGGACCATGGCATCGAGATGCCGATGGACCGCATCGAGGCCGGCAAGCCGCCGGAAGGCCTGATCCGCCTGTCCGCGCGGCATGCCGCCGGCATGTTGTTGATCGAGCTGTCGGATGACGGCGGCGGCATCTCGCTGGACCGGCTGCGGGTCGAGGTGGTGCAGCGCAAGCTGACCAACGCCGAGACGGCCGCGCGCCTGAGCGAGGCCGAACTGCTGGAGTTCTTGTTCCTGTCCGGCTTCAGCACGCGCGGCGAAGTCACCGAGATTTCCGGACGCGGCGTGGGGCTGGACGTAGTCCAGAACATGGTGCGGCAGCTGCGTGGCGCGGTTCGGGTGCACCAACACACCGGGCAGGGCACGCGTTTCGTGCTGGAGATGCCGCTGTCGCTGTCGGTCGTGCGCAGCCTGCTGGTCGAGGTGCAGAACGAGATCTACGCGTTCCCGCTGGCTTACGTCAGCCACGCGCTGCAGGTGTCGGCGGCCGATATCGAGCAGCTCGAGGGGCACCAGCATTTCCGCTTCATGGACCGGCAGGTCGGGCTGGTTTCGGCGCGCCAGATATTGCGCTCTGGCGAGCCCGCGCCGGCCGCCGAATCGGTCTGCGTGGTGCTGGTGGGCGACCACGAACGGCTGTACGGCATCGCCGTGGACAGCTACGTGGGCGAGCGCACCGTGGTCGTGCAGCCGCTGGATCCGCGCCTGGGCAAGGTGCAGGATGTGATGGCCGGGGCGCTGATGGACGACGGCCGGCCGCTCTTGATCCTGGATGTCGAGGACATGCTGCTGTCGGTGCAGAAGCTCATCGAGGGCGGCCGGCTGACCCGGGTGGACGGCGGCGGCCAGGTGGCCCAGGCGCGCAAGCGCAAGCGCGTGCTGGTGGTCGACGATTCGCTGACCGTGCGCGAGCTGGAGCGCAAGCTGCTGGTCAACCGGGGCTATGAGGTGGCGGTGGCGGTGGACGGCATGGATGGCTGGAACATGCTGCGCTCCGATGCCTTCGACCTGGTGGTCACGGACGTGGACATGCCGCGCATGGACGGCATCGAACTGGTTTCCCGTATCAAGGCTGACCCGCGTTTGCAAAGCCTGCCGGTAATGGTAGTGTCCTACAAGGACCGCGAAGAGGATCGCAGGCGGGGGCTGGACGCGGGCGCGGATTATTACCTGGCCAAGGGCAGTTTCCACGACGACGCGCTGCTGGATGCCGTCGAGGACCTCATCGGAAGGGCGCAGACGTGAGAATCGGGATCGTCAACGATTTGCAGATCGCGGTCGAAACCCTGCGCCGGGCGATCGCGCTGGAGCCTGGCCTGGAAGTGGCCTGGGTGGCGTCCAACGGCCAGGAAGCCGTCGAGCAATGCGCCCGCGACCGTCCCGACGTCGTGCTGATGGACCTGATCATGCCGGTCATGGATGGCGTCGAGGCCACCCGCCGCATCATGGCCGAGACGCCCTGCGCCATCGTGGTGGTCACGGTCGACGTGGCGCGCCACACGGCGCGGGTGTTCGACGCCATGGGCTACGGCGCGCTGGACGCGGCCGACACGCCGGTGGTCGGCAGCGCCGACCTGCGCGGCGCGGCGGCGCCGCTGCTGCGCAAGATCCGCAATATCGGCTGGCTGATCGGCCGCTACGGGAGCCGGCCGACGCTGACGCCGGTGGCCCGGCCCAGCGAACAGCCGGATTCCCGGCGCCTGCTGGTGATCGGCGCCTCGGCGGGCGGGCCCGCCACCCTGGCACAGTTGTTACGCGATATTCCGTTGGATTTTCCGGCTGGCATCGTGCTGGTCCAGCATGTGGATGCCTCGTTTGCCGCCGGCATGGCGGATTGGCTCAACGATCAGGTGCCGCTGCCCGTCAGGCTGGTGCGCGAGGGCGAAAAACCGGCCGCCGGACAGGTGTTGCTGGCCGGCACCGACGACCATCTGCATATGCTGGCCGATGGTACCCTGCGTTACACCGAGAAGCCCAAGGAAAGCTTGTACCGGCCATCCATTGATGTATTTTTCCATAGCGTGGCGGAGCACTGGCGCGGTATGGCGGTGGGGGTGTTGTTGACGGGCATGGGGCAAGACGGGGCCCGGGGGCTGAAGGCGTTGCGCGAGCGCGGCTGCCTGACCATCGCCCAGGACCAGGCCACCAGCGCCGTCTATGGCATGCCGAAGGCGGCCGCGGCCATGCAGGCCGCCGTGGAGATCCGGCCGTTGGACCAAATCGCGCCGCGCCTGATCAAGGTTTTTGCCTGAGCGGCATGCAAGCCAGACAAAGTACGTAATTCAAGGAAAGCACCATGCACCCTCCCATAGACAGCCCGATCACGGCCGACCTGAATTCGCATGCCGCCATGGTCCTGCTGGTGGACGACCAGGTCATGGTCGCCGAAGCCATCAGGCGGGCCTTGTCCACGGAAGGCAACATCGACTTCCACTATTGCTCGGACCCCTACAAGGCGCTGACCGTGGCCATCCAGACCCGGCCCACGGTGATCCTGCAGGATCTGGTGCTGCCGGGCGTGGACGGGCTGAGCCTGGTCAAGGAATATCGCAACCATCCTGTGACGCGCGACATTCCCATCATCGTGCTTTCCACCAAGGAAGATCCGGCCATCAAGAGCGCGGCCTTCTCCTCCGGCGCCAATGACTACCTGGTCAAGCTGCCCGATTCCATCGAGCTGGTGGCGCGCATCCGCTACCACTCGCGCTCCTACCTGGCGCTGGTGCAGCGCGACGAGGCCTACCAGGCGCTGCGCCAGAGCCAGCAGCAGCTGCTGGAAAGCAATATGGAACTGCGCCGCCTGACCAATTCCGACGGCCTGACCGGGCTGGGCAACCGCCGCTATTTCGACGAATACCTGAACGCCGAATGGCAGCGGGCGCGCCGCGACGGCCGCGAGATCAGCATGTTGATGATCGACGTGGACCACTTCAAGTCCTACAACGACACCTATGGCCACATCGCCGGCGACGAAGCGCTCAAGCGTGTGGCCAACACCATCTTCGCCAGCTGCGACCGCTCGACCGACCTGGCGGCGCGCTTCGGCGGCGAGGAATTCGCCCTGGTGCTGCCCGGCACGCCGGCCGGCAGCGCGCGGCTGGTGGCCGAGAAGCTGCGCCGCGCGGTGGAAGCCATGCAGATCCCGCAGAAGGACTCGGGCGGCGGCCCCTGGCTCACGATCAGCGTGGGCACGGCCACCGCGCTGCCCGGCGAAGACCAGCCTTGCACCGACCTGATCCAGGTGGCCGACCGCGGCCTCTATCAGGCCAAGCGCCAGGGCCGCAACCGCGTGGTGCAGGGCGCGCTGTAGCCGGTCTCCAGGCATGGGTCGGCGGCGCGCGCAGCCTAATCCTCGCCGCGCCGCCTGATGGCGCTGGCGCCCAGCATCAGCGTCAGGCTGGCCGCCACGGCCACCGTCGCCATGGCCATGCCTTCGCCCACCGAACCCTGTTCGAACTGGCGCCACACATAGATCGACACCGTCTGCACGCCGGCCGGCGCCAGCAGCAGCGACGTGACCAGCTCGCGCGAGGCCACCGCGAACACCATCAGCATGGACGCCGCCAGCGCCGGCAGCACCAGCGGCAGCACGATGCGCCGCAAGGCGCGCGCGGCGCTGGCGCCGTGCACGCGCGCCGCCGCTTCCAGGTTGGGGCCGATCTGCGCCAGCGCCGCGCCGACGTAGCGCACGGGATAGGGCAGCAGCAGGCAGGTATAGGACAGCAGCAGGATGCCCCAGGTGCCGTAGGGCGTGGCCGGCCAGAAGGGCTGGTTCCAGGCCAGGATCAGGCCCACTCCCACCACCACGCCGGGCAGCGCCGCCGGCAGCAGCGCCAGTCCGTCAATGGCGGGGGCGCCGGGCACGTGGCGGCCGGCCACGCACCAGGCCGCCAGCAGGCCGACCGCGCCGGCCAGCAGCGCGGCGCCGGCCGCCAGCGACAGGCTGGTGGACAGCGCGTCCCAGGCCTCGCCGCGCGCCTGGAACAGCGCGCCGAAATTGGCCAGCGTCAGGTTGGCGAGCGACAGTCCGCCGGACAGGTTGCGCGTCAGCGCCGCCGCCAGCATGGACGCCAGCGGCGCGGCCACCGCCGCCAGCGCGACCAGCGCGAACAGCAGCAGCGCGGGCAGGCGCCAGGGGCCCAGCTCGGCCTGCGCCAGCGGCGCCGGCTTGCCGGTGGTGGTCTCGAAACCGCGCCCGGCAAGCAGCGCGCGCTGCACCGCGAAAGCGGTCAGCGCCAAGGCCACCAGCACCAGCGACAGCAGCGCCGCGCCGGGCAGGTCGATGGGCCAGTCGGCCAGACGGCGCTCGATGGCGGTGGTCAGCACGCTGACGCCGGACTGCGCGCCCAGCGCCGCCGGCACGCCGTATTCCTCGATGGCCAGCGTGAAGGCCAGCAGCACGCTGGCGCCGATGGCCGGCAGCGACAGCGGCAGCGTGACGCGGAAGAAGGCGCGCCACGGCCCCGCGCCAAACACGCGCGCCGCCTCGGCCAGCCGGGAGCCCGAGGCCGCCATGCTGCGCGACACGGCGAAGTACACCACGGGAAAGATCGCCAGCCCCATCACCAGCGCCACGCCGGCGGGCGAGAAGAGCAGCGGACCCAGGTGCCAGCCCGCCAGCTGTTGCAGGAAACCGCGCGGTTGCAGCGCCATGGTCCAGGACAGCGCCGCGATATACGGCGGCAGCAGGAAGGGGATGAGGAACAGCAGGTCCCACAGCCGCGCCAGCGGCAGGCGGAACAGGCCGCGCAGCGCGCCCAGCGGGATGCCGATGGCGGCGCTGACCGCCGCCACGGACAGGCCCAGCTTGAGCGTGCCGCCGACCAGCGCCAGCGTGCCCGGCTGCGACAGCACCGCGCCCCACGCGCCGAAGGGATCGCCCAGCGAGCCTTCGGCCAGTCGCGGAAACACGGCCTGCAGGACCACGAAGGCCACGGGCAGCGCGACGAGCACGCCCAGGGCGGCCACGGTGGCGGCCGCCAGGATGAATACGCTCTTCATGATTGCTCGGTTGTTATTGCACGGGTACCCCACCCGCATAGCATGCAAGGGAGTACAGAATTACGACATCCGACGATGCCCCCTCAAGCGGGGCGGCGCGGAGCCGGCTTTGCCGGGCCGCAGCCGCGCCCTTGGGGGAAGCGCGGAGCGCTTCGGGGGGGCAATCCCTATTGGCTAAAGATGCGGGCGAAGCGCGCGAGGACCTCGGCGCGCGACGCGCTGGACGCGCCCTGGGCCTCGGGCAGCAGCGCCAGGTCCTTGAACAGCGGGCGCTTGGCCGCCACGTCCTGGCGCGCCGGCATCAGCCAGGCGTCCGCCACGGCGCGCTGGCCTTCCTCGGACAAGACGTAGTCGACGAACTTGCGCGCCTCGTCGGGCTGGCGCGCGGTCTTGAGGATCATCATGGGGCGCGGCGCGATGGCGGTGCCGCCGGCCGGGAAGATCACCTTCACCGACTCGCCCTTTTCGACGCTGGCGTAGGACACATAGTCCACCGCGCCGAACACGGCGGCCTTGGCGCCCTGCAGCACCGGCGTCAGCGCCTGCGCATTGGGGCCGGAAATGGTCATGCCGTTGTCGCGCAGCGTCTCGAACAGCTTCCACGCCGCCTCGCCCTGGGCGTTCTGCAGGCCCAGCAGCAGGTCCAGCGAGGCGCCGGACAGCGCCGGGTCGGGCATGGTCACCGCCTGCTTGAAGCCGGGGCCGGTCAGGTCGGCCCAGTCGCGCGGCTCGGGCGTGCCGCTCTTGGTGTTCCAGACAATGCCCAGCGCCGAGATGCCCTGGGCCACATAGGACGGCGCCTTGAAGCGCGCCGGCACCTGGGTCGCGTTGGGGCTTTCGTAGGGCAGCAGCCAGCCGCGCTGGTCCAGGTCCTGGGCGGTGTCCCACGAGGCCGAGATCAGTACGTCGGCGCGGGGGTTGGCGGCCTCGGCTTCGAGTCGCGCCATGACCTTGCCGGTGGTGGCCTGGAACACGTCGACCTTGATGCCGGTCTTTTCCTGGAAGCCGGCGGCCAGCTGCTTGATCAGGCCGCCGGGGCCGGCGGTGTATACGGTGAGCGCCTTGGCCGGTCCTGCGGCCAATCCGAGCGTGAAGGTCATGAAGAGCGATGCGAGAAGTTTGGGGGAATTCAAGAGATTCATTCTAATCGTCCGTAGTAGTGGGGCGCGATTGGCAGCGCTTGCAACGGGCGCTACGCTGCGGGGCCACGCGGATCCGGCTCCGCCGGTCCGCAGTGGCGCCCCCTGGAGGGGGAAGCGCGCAGCGCTTCGGGGGTAGGCACTATTTGGCCGTGCTGCATGCATGCGATCACGTGCGCCAGCGCATGGGCTTCCTGGTGGTCGTGGGTCACATAGACGGCGGTGGCGCCCAGGCGGCGCAGCAGCGCGCCGATCTCGGCGCAGAGCGTCTCGCGCAGGTCGCGGTCCAGGTTGGACAGCGGCTCATCGAACAGCAGCAGGCGCGGGCGGGCGACGATGGCGCGGGCCAGCGCGACGCGCTGTTGCTGGCCGCCGGACAGCTCGGACGGGCGGCGCCCGGCCAGCGCTTCCAGCCCGACCAGCGCCAGCGCCTCGGCCACCCGCCCGGGCCGCTCGCGCCGTGGCACGCCGCGCATTTCCAGCGGAAAGCCGACGTTCTGCGCCACGCTCATGTGCGGCCATAGTGCGTAGTCCTGGAACACCATGCCCAGGCCGCGCGCTTCGGGTGGATCGTGGCGGCGGCCGTCGAACGCGGTCTGGCCGCCGATGCGGATGCTGCCGGACTGCGGGCGCAGCAGCCCGGCCAGGGCCTTGAGCAGCGTGCTCTTGCCGCAGCCCGACGGGCCCAGCAGGGCCAGCACCGTGCCGGCCGGCACGTCCAGGTCCACGCCGTCGAGCACGGTGTGGCCGTTATAGGCGTGGCGCAGGCCGCGCACGGCGATGGCCGCGCCGCCCGATTCAGGGGCGGGCGCGTTCAAAACCGGTGCCGCAGGCCGAGGTTCAGGCCGAACTGGTTCTTGCCTGGTTCGACGTTGGCGCCGTACTTGCCGCCCAGCAGGCTGAGGGCGGCCTTGTCGTCGTTGATCACGTAGGCGGCCACCGCGTACAGCGTGGTGCGCTTGGACAGGTCATGCTCGCTGCCCAGCACGAACATGGTGGACTTCTGGCCGGAGCCGGCCGCCTGCGCGGCCGGGCAGACGGCGTTGTTCATGTCGTCGCAGGCCGCGTCATCCAGGTGATAGGCGGCGAACGACAGGCGAGTATCCTGGCGCGGCAGGTAGGTCGCGCCCAGCCAGGTCATGTTGTTCTTGTAGTCGCGCCGCGCCAGCTTCTGTTCGAGCCAGCGATAGCCGGCGTAGAGCTGCAGGCCGTCGAAGTCATAGGACAGCGCGGCGATCACGCGGTCTTCGCGGTTGCCGCTGTCGGCGCCGGTCTTGGGCTTGTCGGCGTTCTTGCCGTGGTACAGCAGCCCGGCGTCCAGGCCGCCCGATTTGTAGCGCAGGCCGCCGCCGACCATGCGGCCCAGGCTGCGGTCGCTGAAGGACTGGTCGTTGTTCCAGCCGAAGCTGTAGTACGCGCCCACCGAGACCGGGCCGAACTTGCCCACGTACATCGCGGTGTTGTCGCTGCGGTCGGAGAAGGCGGGGTCGGGGCGCTTGATCGAGAAGTTGGCGTTGTCGAATGGGTTGTACTTGCTCATCCATTCGATCATCAGCGTGTTGTGGCGGCCCAGCGTGAAGCGGCCCCAGTCCTTGCTGGACAGGCCCACATAGGCCTGGCGACCGAACAGGCGGTCGCCCTGCATGGTCTGGCCGTTGCTGGAGTCGAAGCCGTTTTCCAGCGTGAAGATGGCGGACAGGCCGCCGCCCAGGTCCTCGGAGCCGCGCAGGCCCCAGCGCGAACCGCTCAGGTTGCCCGTGCTGATGCCCGTCTTGCTGTGGCCGCCCGGGCCGTTGCTGACGTATTGCAGGCCGGTGTCGATCAGGCCATACAGGGTGACGGTGGGGGAGGCTGCCCGGACGGGCGTGGCGGCGAGCGCCAGAGCGGACAGGCAGGCGCCAGCCGCCGCGATGCGGAGAGTCGATTTCATGAAAGGAGTCCTCTTTGGGATTCAATCGGAACCGACACTCTAGGCGGCGCTGGCTACATCCAGATGACATTGCCCCTCAGAGATGCAGTCGGGTCGAGGACTTGACCTCGTGCATGGACAGCGTGCTCAGCAGTTCTTTCACGCCCGGCAGCGTGCGCAGCCGGTTGCGCACGAATTCCGAATAGGAGTCGAAGTCGCGCGCCATGATGTGCAGCAGGTAGTCATGCTGGCCCGTGGTGTTGTGGCAGGCCATGACCTCGGGCATGGCGAGGACGCTGGCCTCGAAGGCCTGGCAGGTTTTCTCGGTGTGGTTTTCCAGCGAGATGCTGACGAAGGCCACCACGCCCATGCCCAGCGCGCGTCGGTCCAGCACGGCCTGGTAGCCGCGGATCACGCCGGACGACTCCAGGCGTTTTAGCCGCTTCCAGCAGGGCGAGGCCGACAGCGACACGCGCTCGGCCAGTTCGGCGTTGGACAGGCGCCCATCTTCTTGAAGGATTTTCATGATTTTCCAATCGATCGCGTCAAGTTGATGTAACAAGGCA
>MCND01000443.1_pt1 | contig 12305 bp, 9 predicted proteins | sample 778211 | NCBI WGS metagenome assembly MCND01 (sample SAMN04296812, study PRJNA304217) | bioreactor metagenome | isolation source: activated sludge enriched with benzalkonium chloride | place: Turkey: Istanbul urban wastewater treatment plant
ATCGCCCCAGTTCGTGGTCAGGTCGGCCTTGAACAGCTGGTAGCCGACGGATGCCGTGGTGTTGACGGCCCCGAACATGCGTCGGCTGGTTTCAGTATTGCCCGTGCCGGTGCCCGCGCTAAGGCCGACGGTGTACGGCGTGGTGTTGGTGCAGGTGACGGTCAGCGTCGAGGTGGACGCGACCGCAGCGCTCAGCACGCCCTGGGGAGGGAAAGTCAGGTTGGTAGCTGCGATGGTGCAGTTGGCCTGGATGATGATGCTGACGTTGAAGGTCGTGGAATTCTGCGCCGCCAGGCTCGATGCGGATGCCAGGGAAGTGAATAAAAGAAATGCGGTTTTGCGATAGATCAGGCGTTCCATGCGCGCCACTCCACAAAATACTGCTGATTCAACCTACCCCAACATGGGTGTGTCTTATCAGATCAGATACAAGATCTGGAGCAACACGAGCGTATTTTCCATACCCCGCTGGCTTATTCAAGTTATTTTCTTAACATCGGTGCTGGATTTTACTTTTCTTTTTACTACTCCCGAGTAATTTAGTTTTATTTTAAAAATAGTCTTAAGCCAATTGAAATATCACGAACATCGCTGATATTCGAAGAAATATAACCCCACATATTTAATCCAATACCTGCAGGACAGCGTCAAATTAATGACCCCGCCACGCTTCATGCAGTTATGACACTCCAGACCAGACCGTGAGGAAAACATTCTCACCTGACATGAAAAACGCAACACTATTGCTTGAAATGTCGATTTGTTCCATGCCCAGCTGGCACATTCCGTCATGTTGTAACGCCAGCTAAATTCGCCTGTCTCCAAGCCGTTGTTGCCGATGTAGCACCCCCTAAGCACTCAAGAGCGTCGCGTCATGAAACAGCTACTGAAAGACATCACCATCCGCCGCATGATCCTGGGCACCCTGCTCACCATCAGCGTCCTGCTTGCCGGCATGTCGGCAATCACCATCAACGGTTTGCGCGGCTCGGCGGATGCGCTGACCGACAGCACCGAACTGCTGCACGAAGTCTCGGCGCTTTCGCGCGTCAACGACCAGATCATGCGTGCGCGCCTGCGCCTGTCGCGCCAGATGGAATATGCCGCCGCCGGCGACGCCACGCAGGCGGCCGAGGAAGGCCGCAGCATCGATGCCGCCCTGGCCGAAGCCCGCAAGCAGCAGGCCATATTCCTGGAACTGGCCGGCAACGATGCCCCGGCCGCCATCCTGGATCCCATGAAATCGGGCTTCGATGCCCTGACCGTGGCGGGCATCGCGGTCCAGCGCGACCTGCTGACGGCCGGCGATGTGGCGCGCGCCCGCGCCCATGGTGCCGGCCCGGTCGTGAGCGCCAGCCGCGCCTTCGGCAAGAGCATCGAGCAATACGAGGCCTACGCCAAGGAACGCGAGACCCAGCTCTGGGAGAACGCCGCCGCCAAGCGCCGCCACGCCTATATCGGCATGGGCGCGGTGCTGGCCGTCTGCCTGCTGCTGCTGGTGCTGGGCGACCTGTACGTGGTGTATTTCGTCAAGCGTCCGCTGGACGACTTGCGCGGCCATTTCCAGCGCATCGCCGCCGGCGACCTGACCGCGCCGATCGCGGCCTTCGGCCGCAACTGCGTGGGGCAGGTGATCCCCTATCTGCAGGACATGCAGGCCAGCCTGGTCCGCACCGTGCACGCGGTGCGCGCGGGCGTACATGAAATACATATCGGATCCAGCGAAATCGCCGCGGGCAACCAGGACCTGTCCAGCCGCACCGAGCAGCAGGCCGCCTCGCTGGAGGAAACCGCCGCCAGCATGGAGCAGCTGCTCTCCACCGTCAGCAGCAACGCGGAGAACGCGCGCCAGGCCAACCAGATGGCCTCGACCGCGTCCGAAGTGGCGCAACGCGGCGGACAGGCCGTGCGCGATGCCGTGAACACCATGCGCGAAATCGCCCAGGACTCCAGCCGCATCGAGGACATCGTCGGCGTGATCGACGGCATCGCGTTCCAGACCAACATCCTGGCGCTGAACGCGGCCGTGGAAGCGGCCCGCGCCGGCGAACAGGGCAAGGGCTTCGCGGTGGTGGCGGGCGAGGTGCGGTCGCTGGCGCAGCGTAGCGCCACGGCGGCCAAGGAAATCAAGCAGCTGCTCAACACCTCGGGCGCCACGGTGCAGGCGGGGTCCACCCAGGTGGAGACGGCCGGGCGCACGATGGAGGAAATCGTGCGGACCATCGAACACCTGACCTCGCTGGTGGCCGATATCGCCGCCGCCTCGCAGGAACAGGTCACGGGCATCGACCAGGTCAACACGGCGGTCACGCAGATGGATCACGTGACCCAGCAGAACGCCGCGCTCGTCGAAGAGGCCGCCGCCGCCGCGTCGTCGCTGGAAACGCAGGCGCAGCGGCTGCAGGGCGCGGTCAGCGCCTTCCGCCTGCCGTCCCAGGCCGGCCTGCCCGCGCTGGCGATGGCGGCGTAGGCCGCATACATCGCGGCCCGGCGGCTGTCAGGCCGCCGCGTCCGGCGCCGTCGCGTACACCTGCTGCCCATGCCGGACGACGCGCCTGGGCAATTCGCCGCCAATCCAGTAGGCCAGCTCCGACGGATGATCGATGCTCCAGGCCACGAAGTCCGCCGCCTTGCCCGCTTCCAGCGTGCCATGCGTGGTCTCCAATCCCAGCGCGCGGGCCCCATGGAGGGTGGCGCCGGCCAGCGCTTCCTCCGGCGTCAGGCGGAACAGCGTGCAGGCCATGCTCAGCATCAGGCGCAGCGACAGCGCCGGCGAGGTACCCGGATTGAGGTCGGTGGAAATGGCTATCGGCACGCCGTGGCGGCGCAGCAGATCCACCGGCGGCAGCCGGGTTTCGCGCAGCGCGTAAAACGCGCCCGGCAGCAGCACCGCCACGGTGCCTGCCTGCGCCATGGCCAGCACATCGCTCTCGGTCAGGTATTCAAGGTGATCGGCCGACAGCGCGCCATGGCGCGCCGCCAGCGTGGCGCCGTGCAGTGACGACAGCTGCTCGGCATGCAGCTTGACCGGCAGGCCCAGGTGCGCCGCGCTCTGGAACACCCGCTCGACCTGCGCCGGCGAGAACGCCAGGTGCTCACAGAAGGCGTCCACGGCGTCCACCAACCCTTCCGCCGCCAGCACGGGCAGCATGCGGCGGGCGACCTCGTCGATGTAGTCGTCCGGCCGGCCCGTGAACTCGGGCGGCAGCGCGTGCGCCGCCAGGCAGGTGGCGCGCACCGTCAGCGGCAGCGAGCGGCCCAAGCGGCGCGCCACGCGCAGCATCTTGCGCTCGTTGGGCAGGTCCAGGCCGTAGCCGGACTTGACCTCCAGCGTGGTCACGCCGTCGCGCAGCAGGTGCAGCGCGCGCCGGCTCGCATCCAGATACAGCTCGTCCTCGGTGGCGGCGCGCGTGGCGCGCACCGTGCTGGCGATGCCGCCGCCGCGCGCGGCGATCTCGGCATAGTCCACGCCCTGCAGGCGCTGCTCGAACTCCAGGCTGCGGTTGCCGCCGAACACCAGGTGGGTGTGGCAATCGACCAGGCCCGGCGTGACCCAGGCGCCGCCCAGGTCCTGCACGGCCGCCGAGCCATCCAGCGGCATCTCGGCCTCGGGGCCGATCCAGGCAATGCGCCCGTCCTCGGTGACGATGGCCGCGCGCTCGATGATCGAGTACGCGCCGCCTTGCATCGTGGCGGCGTGGCAGTTGCGCCAGACCTGTTTCATTGCCGGTTCTCCTTGTTGCTTGCGTTGTTTCAGTCCGAGCCCTGCGTCAGCGGCCGGGACGGGTTTTGCGGCGCGCCCTGCTCCGGGACGCGCACCTGCGCCGCCTTGCGCTGCGGCAGCACCCACAGGCGATAGGCGATGCACAGCAGCGCGATCCACACGGCTCCCACGATAAGCGCGGCCTGCGTGTTCGGGAAGTAGCCCAGCACCAGGATCACGAAGACCATGAAGGCGATCGCCAGGATCGGGCCGGCCGGCCACAGCGGCACCGGGAACTTGAGCTGCGCGGCCTCCCTAGGGTCCATCTTGCGGCGCATGTTGAATTGCGACAGCAGGATCATCAGCCAGACCCAGACCGTGGCGAAGGTGGCGATGGAGGCGATCAGCAGGAACACATCCTTCGGGATCAGGTAGTTCAGCACCACGCCGATCAGCAGCGCGGCCGACATCACCACCACCGTCATCCACGGCACGCCACGGCGCGACACGGCGGCGAAGCCGCGCGGCGCCTGGCCCTGCTGCGCCATGCCGTAGAGCATGCGTCCGGCGCCGAAGATGTCGCTGTTGATGGCCGACACGGCGGCCGATATCACCACGATGTTCAGGATGGTGGCGGCGGACGGGATGCCCAGCTGGTCGAAGATCTGCACGAAGGGGCTGCCCTGGCTGCCGATCTGCGACCAGGGGAAGATGGCCATCAGCACGAACAGCGTCAGCACGTAGAACAGCAGGATGCGCAGGGGCACGGCGTTGATGGCGCGCGGGATGGTGCGGCCCGGGTCCTTGGCCTCGCCGGCCGTGATGCCGATGATCTCGATGCCGCCAAAAGCGAACACCACCACCGCCAGCGATGCGATCAAGCCGCCGATGCCGTTGGGCATGAAGCCGCCGTTCTGCCAGAGATTGTGCACGCCGGTGGCCGGCGCGTCCGCGCTCAGGCCGATGCCGAACAGCATGATGCCCAGTCCGCCGGCGATCATGGCGACGATGGCGGCCACTTTCAGCAGCGACAGCCAGAATTCCAGTTCGCCGAACAGCTTGACGGTGCACAGGTTGAGCCCGCCGATCAGCAGCACGATGGCCAGCACCCAGATCCACTGCGGCACGTCCGGATACCAGAATCCCATGTACAGCCCGAACGCCGTGACGTCGGCCAGGCAGACGATGATCATCTCGAAAGTGTAGGTCCAGCCGGTGATGAAGCCGGCCAGCGGTCCCAGAGACTGGCTGGCGTACTGGCCGAAGGAGCCGGCCACCGGGTTGTGCACCGCCATTTCCCCGAGCGCGCGCATCACCATGTACACGGCGGCGCCGGCGATCAGGTAGGCGATCAGGACCGAGGGGCCCGCGGCCTGGATGGCCTTGGCCGAGCCGTAGAACAGGCCGGTGCCGATGGCCGACCCCAGCGCGATGAAGCGGATGTGCCGGGCGCTCAGCCCTCTCTTCAACTCACTGCTCTGCACTTCTTGCATGCTTGTCTCCATGTGGTGGGAATGCCGCGGGCAGGGCCGAGCGCCGCCCGCGCGCCCTCTGCGGGGCGCTGCAAGCGGCTGCGGCGGGAGGGCCCACGCCGCGCGCGCGGGCCGGTGTTGCGTTACAGACTGGGCAACAGGCCCGCCGGCATGAGCGCGTTCAGGCTGCGTCCGGCGATCAGCGCGCTGGCCTGTTCGATGTCGGGCGCGAAGAAGCGGTCCTTCTCGTAGTGCGCCACCTTCTGGCGCAGCAGCTGGCGCGCGCGCTCCAGCTTGGGCGAGGTCTTCAGGCCCTCGCGGAAATCCAGGCCCTGGCAGGCGCCCAGCCATTCGATGGCCAGGATGTCGCGCACGTTCTCGGCCATCGGCCACAGGCGCTTGCCCGCGTTCGGCGCCATCGACACGTGATCTTCCTGGTTGGCTGAGGTGGGCAGGCTGTCGACGCTGGCCGGATGCGCCAGCGCCTTGTTGTCGCTGGCCAGCGCGGCGGCCGTCACCTGGGCGATCATGAATCCGGAGTTCACACCGCCGTTGTTCACCAGGAAGGGCGGCAGCTGCGACATGTGCTTGTCCATCATCAGCGAGATGCGGCGTTCGGACAGCGCGCCTATCTCGGCCAGCGCCAGCGCCAGATTGTCGGCGGCCATGGCCACCGGCTCGGCATGGAAGTTGCCGCCCGAGATCACGTCGCCCTCGGCGGCGAACACCAGCGGGTTGTCCGACACGGCATTGGCCTCGACTGCCAGCACCTCGGCGGCCTGGCGGATCTGCGTCAGGCAGGCGCCCATGACCTGCGGCTGGCAGCGCAGCGAATAGGGATCCTGCACCTTGCCGCAGTCGGCGTGCGAATGGCCAACCTCGCTGTCGTCGGTCAGCAAGTCGCGGTAGACGGCGGCCACGTCGATCTGGCCGCGCTGGCCGCGCGCCGCGTGGATGCGCGGATCGAAGGGCGCGCGCGAGCCCAGCATGGCTTCCACGCTCAGGCCGCCGCAGACCAGCGCCGCGGACATGAGGTCCTCGGCCTCGAACAGGCCGCGCAGCGCATAGGCGGTCGACACCTGGGTGCCGTTCAACAGCGCCAGGCCTTCCTTGGCCGCCAGCGTGAACGGCTGCAGGCCGGCGATTTCCAGCGCCTGGCGGGCAGGCAGCCACTCGCCGCGATGGCGCGCGCGGTTCTCGCCCAGCAACAGCAGGGACATGTGCGCCAGCGGCGCCAGGTCGCCCGACGCGCCCACCGAGCCCTTGAGCGGAATGTGCGGATAGACCTCGGCGTTGACCAACGCGATCAGCGCGTCGATGACCTTGCGGCGGATGCCGGAGTAGCCGCGCGCCAGGCTGTTGATCTTCAGCACCATGATCAGACGCACCATGGCGTCGTCCAGCGGCTCGCCCACGCCGGCCGCGTGCGACAGCACCAGCGAGCTTTGCAGCGCTTCCAGGTCCTCGCGCGCGATGCGGGTGGACGCCAGCAGGCCGAAGCCGGTGTTGATGCCGTAGGCGGTGCGGTCCTCGGCGATGATGCGCTCCACGCAGGCCACGCTGGCGTCGATCGGGCCGGCCGCCGACGGATCCAGGGTCAGGCGCTGCGGCTGGTGGTAGACCTGGCGCAGGTCGGACAGCGTGAGTTGGCCGGGTTTCAAGTGCAAATCCATTGTCGATCTCCTATGCCGCCGTCAGGCGGTATTCATGCAATGTCGTGGCCGCCGCTCGTGGCGTGGCGGCGCGCAGCCGACGTGCCGTTGCGGGCCAGCAGGTAGTACAGGATGCCCGGCACGATCAGGCCGATGATCCAGGAAATATCCACGCCGCCCAGGTGCTGGACCAGGGGGCCGGTGTAGAGCTTGGTCGAGATGAAGGGCATCTGCACCAGCACGCCGACGGCGTAGGCGGTGAGGCCCGTCATGTTCCAGCGGCCGTAGCGTCCGTCGGGGTCGGCCAGCGCCGGCACGTCATAGCGCTCGCGGTTCACGAAGTAATAGTCCACCAGGTTGACCGCGCTCCAGGGCGTGAAGAAGGCCAGCAGGAACAGGATGAAGGACTTGAACGCGCCCAGGAAGCTGTGCTGCCCGATCAGCGCGACGGCCGTCGCCGCGCCCACGATCAGCAGCACGGCAACCACGCGCTGCCGGTGCGTGACGTCGATGCTTCCACGAAAGCCGCTGATGATGGTGGCGATGCACATGAAGCTGCCGTAAGAGTTCAGCGTCGAAATGGTGATCTTGCCGAAGGCGATGCTGAAATACAGCAGCGCGGCGATCGTGCCCGTGCCGCCCAGGTCCACGATATAGGCCACTTCGCGACCGGCGAACTGACCCGGCGCCATGGCCGCGGCCAGCACGCCCAGCACCATCGCGATCTGCGCGCCCGCCACCGAACCCAGGCCCACCGCCAGGAAAGTCCTGGCCGAAGACGTGCGGCTGGGCAGGTAGCGCGAGTAATCGGCCACATACGGCCCGAAAGCGATCTGCCAGGAGGCCGCCAGTGACACCGACAGCAGGAACGAGCCCCAGGTGAAATGGCGGTTGGCCAGCAGCTCGCCCACATCGGCCAGCGCCATAACGCGGCTGAACAGGTAGACGAAGGCGACGATGCCCAGCAGCGTCGCCACCCGGCCGATGATGTGGATGACGCGGTAGCCGAACACGGTGGCCAGCACGATGGCGGCGGCGAACATCAGGATGCCGGCGCTGTCGCTCACGCCCAGCAGCTGGCCGATGGCCTGGCCGGACAGCACGGTGCCGGTGGCGGTGAAGCCCAGGTACATGACGCAGACCAGCGCGATGGGAATCGCCGCGCCGTAAACGCCGAACTGCACCCGGCTGGAGATCATCTGCGGCAGGCCCAGTCGCGGCCCCTGCGCGGCGTGCAGCGCCATGATGGCGCCGCCGAACAGCTGGCCCACCAGCAGGCCCACCAGCGACCAGAACACGTCGCCGCCCAGCACCACCGCCAGGGCGCCGGTGACGATGGCCGTGATCTGCAGGTTGGCGCCCATCCACAGCGTGAACTGGCTGTAGAGCTTGCCGTGCCGCTCCGATTCCGGAATGTAGTCGATCGAACGCCGCTCGATGAGCGGCGCCCGTTCCGATCCGACTGGTGTCGCCATGCTTTCGTCTCCTGGCGCCTGTGCACAGGCCGGCGCCTTTTCCCCCATGTGCGGGAGCCGCGCCAGCGCGGCTCCCCGGACCGCTCAGCGGCCCGTGATCATCGGCAGGTTCAGACCCTGCTCGCGGGCGCAGTCGATCGCGATCTCGTAGCCCGCGTCGGCATGGCGCATGACGCCGGTGCCCGGGTCATTGGTCAGCACGCGGGCGATGCGCTCGGCGGCGGCGTCGGTGCCGTCGCAGACGATGACCATGCCCGAATGCTGCGAAAAGCCCATGCCCACGCCGCCGCCGTGATGCAGCGACACCCAGGTGGCGCCGCTGGCGGTGTTCAACAGCGCGTTGAGCAGCGGCCAGTCGGACACGGCGTCGGAACCGTCGCGCATGGCCTCGGTTTCACGGTTGGGGCTGGCCACCGAACCGGAGTCCAGATGATCGCGGCCGATCACGATGGGCGCGGACAGCTCGCCGCTGCGCACCATCTCGTTGAAGGCCAGGCCAAGCCTGGCGCGCTGGCCCAGGCCGACCCAGCAGATGCGCGCCGGCAGGCCCTGGAAGCTGATGCGTTCGCGCGCCATGTCCAGCCAGCGGTGCAGGTGCGCATCGTCGGGAATCAGTTCCTTGACCTTGGCGTCGGTCTTGTAGATGTCCTGCGGATCGCCGGACAGCGCGGCCCAGCGGAACGGACCGACGCCACGGCAGAACAGCGGGCGGATATACGCGGGCACGAAGCCGGGGAAATCGAAGGCATTGTCCACGCCTTCTTCCTTGGCCATCTGGCGGATGTTGTTGCCGTAGTCGAAGGTGGGCACGCCCTGCTTCTGGAATTCGAGCATGGCGCGCACGTGCCGGGCCATGGACTGCTTGGCCGCCTTGACCACGGCGGCCGGCTCGCTTTTCGCGCGTTCGCGGTATTCGGCCCAGGTCCAGCCGACGGGCAGATAGCCGTTGAGCGGATCATGGGCGCTGGTCTGGTCGGTGACCATGTCCGGACGCACGCCGCGCCGCACCAGTTCCGGCAGGATCTCGGCGGCATTGCCGCACAGCGCGATCGAGATCGCGCGACCTTCCTTGGTGTAGCGGGCGATGCGTGCCAGCGCGTCGTCCAGATCGGCGGCCTGCTCGTCGACATAGCGGGTACGCAGGCGGAAGTCGATGCTGCTCTGCTGGCATTCGATGTTCAGCGAGCAGGCGCCGGCCAGCGTGGCGGCCAGCGGCTGCGCGCCGCCCATGCCGCCCAGGCCGGCGGTCAGCACCCAGCGGCCCGCGAGCTTGCCGTCGTAATGCTGGCGACCGGCTTCGACGAAGGTCTCGTAAGTGCCCTGCACGATGCCCTGGCTGCCGATATAGATCCAGCTGCCGGCGGTCATCTGGCCGTACATGGCCAGGCCGCGCGCGTCCAGCTCGTTGAAGTGTTCCCAGGTGGCCCAATGCGGCACCAGGTTGGAGTTGGCGATCAGCACGCGCGGCGCGTTCGCGTGGGTCTTGAACACGCCCACCGGCTTGCCGGACTGCACCAGCAGGGTTTCGTCCTCGTTCAGGTTCTTCAGCGACTCGACGATGCGGTCGTAGCAGTCCCAGTCGCGCGCGGCGCGGCCGATGCCGCCATAGACCACCAGCTCCCTGGGGTTCTCGGCCACGTCCGGATCGAGGTTGTTCATCAGCATGCGCAACGGCGCCTCGGTCAGCCAGCTCTTGGCCGTCAGCTGCTTGCCGCGCGGGGCGCGGATCTCGACGTCGCGGTAGCGTTTCGATTTTTCCATCGTGGTCTCCATAGCCAGGTGCGCCGCGCCTTGGATCCGCGGCCATTGGCCGAATCATAGGATGCCTATGCTTGTATATACAAGATGGGACGAGCTATTTTTTTGTCAGGGATTACCCGCAGCAAAGACGAGCCACGGGCGCGCGACCGCGCCCCGCCCGCGGGGCGGACGGGGCGGAAAAACCGGGGTCGGAAACGCCGCCGCGCTCAGGCGGCGACGGGCAGCAGCTCGATCAGGCAGGCGTCCAGCGCGGCGGACGCCGTCGCCGGCTCGATGCGATATTCGGCCAGGCCACCGGCCGTTTCGATGTGCAGGCAGTCATGCCGCGACGGCAGCTCGTGGCGCGCGCCGTCAACGGCCAGCGCCAGCGGCGCGTCGGACGCGTTCAGCAGCAGCACGGCGCGGGCCGGGCTGTGGAACACGCAGGATGCGTTCAACCATTGCAGGCGGGCCTGCCAGCGCGCCGGCGCGTAGAACAGGTTGAAGTCGCGGATGGGGCCGTCCAGCAGGCGGCAGTCCACCTTGGCGTCGCCACGGAAGGCATAGGCGCGGCGCGGTCCCAGCGGCGGCTCGCGACGACCGTCGACAGTCAGCTCGATGCCCGCGCCTTCCAGCACGGTGATGATGCGCTGGAAGCCGTCGAAAGCCGAAAAGCCGCCATCCTGCCCCACGTCCGCGATGGACAGGCGCCATTCGAAGCCGGCCGTGCTGCCGCCGGGATTGCAGGCCACTTCCTGGGTGGTGCCGCCGCCGTTGCGCCACGGCATGCGCGGATAGTCCCGCGCCCGGTACAGGCGCGCGTCGAACTGGGTCATGTGGTGAATTTTCCTTCAAGACGATGGCGCGATCCGGGATGGATCAGGCGAGCCAGCGTGACCGCGCGCTCGCCCGACCAGGTGCGCCGGCGTATCAACAGACAGGGTTCGTCGCGCTCGATCTGCAGCAGCTGGCACTCGCGCGGCTTGGCGCGGATCGCCTCGACCACGTGCTCGCCCTCGGTCAGAGGGGCCACGCGCGTCAGATATTCATAGGGCGTGCCCTGCGTGAAATCCTGCTTGAGGTAGTCGGGCGCCAGCTTGACGTTGACGTAGCGGTCCTCGAGCTGGATGGGCAGGTCGTCCTCGTAGTGCACGATGACCGAATGGAACACCGGCTGGCCTTCGCGGATCTCCAGCATCAGGGCCTGCTCGTTGCCGGCGGGCTCCTCGGCCAGCCGGATCACGCGGCTGTGATGACGATGATTGCGCGCCGCGATCTCGTCGGCGATATTGTTCACCGCGAACAGCGCCGAGCGGGCCTTGGGCTGCGCCACGAACGTGCCCACGCCCTGCATGCGCACCAGCAACCCTTCGGCGGTCAGCTCGCGCAAGGCGCGGTTGATGGTCATGCGGCTGAAGCCCAGTTCCTCGACCAGCTCGCTTTCGGACGGCACGCGGTAGTGCGCGGGCCAGGCGCCGCTGCGGATCTGCTGGGCGATCATCTGCTTGACCCGCGCATACAGCGGGGCGGGCAGGGCGTCTGGCTGGACGGGCAATCGGGTAGGGTTGGAAGCCACGAAACAGTCCTGTGCTGGGCCGGCGGGCAGGATGCGAGCGCCTGGCCAGTTCTCATGTTTCGGGAATTATATAGAGGATGACTAGACACGTATAGACATCATTGCAGACGGCGCCGGCACGCCGGGATCCTGGACCGTGCTGGACGCCGGGCGGTGAATTTTTTATACTCCCCCCCTGTATCCAACGGAGTCCCGGCCGTGCCCCACAGCCCGCAAGAGAAAAAGCGCGTCACGACGCGCCTGCGCCGCATCCAGGGCCAGGCCCTGGCGCTGGAGCGCGCCGTCAACGACGGCACGGAATGCGGCGCGCTGCTGCAACAGCTGGCGGCCCTGCGCGGCGCGGCCACCGGGCTGATGGCCGAAGTGCTGGAAAGCCATCTGCGCGAAACCTTCGCGCAATCGGCCCAGGCGCCCGCCCCGACCGCCGACGCCGACGCCGAGATCGACCAGATCATGCGCATCGTCCGCACTTATCTCAAATGAACAAGGCCCACCGCCGAAGCGCTATCGCGCTCCCCCCTCAAAGGGGCGCGGCAGCGGAGCGGCCAGGGCAACATCCGCGCACATGGCCCCGCGTCGTGTACGGCAGAAGCAACACCATCGTCAACGCTCTGGAGCATCATCATGAAATCACGCGCAGCAGTCGCATTCGGACCCGGCAAGCCGCTGGAAATCGTTGAAATCGAC
>MCND01000445.1_pt1 | contig 12144 bp, 8 predicted proteins | sample 778211 | NCBI WGS metagenome assembly MCND01 (sample SAMN04296812, study PRJNA304217) | bioreactor metagenome | isolation source: activated sludge enriched with benzalkonium chloride | place: Turkey: Istanbul urban wastewater treatment plant
CATCACCGGCAGCCACAACCCGCCCAAGTACAACGGCTTCAAGATGATGATGGGCGGCCGCGCCCTGTATGGCGAGGACGTGCAGGAACTCGCGCGCGTCATGAACGGCGGCGCGGCGCCCGTCGCCGCGCATCCTGGCACGCGCCGGCAACTGGACCTGGTGCAGGCCTATGTCGCACGCGTGGCCAGCGGCGTGAAACTCGCCCGCCCCATGAAGATCGCCATCGACTGCGGCAATGGCGTGGCTGGCGCCGTGGCGCCGCAGCTGTTCCGCGCGCTCGGCTGCGACGTGACCGAGCTGTTCTGCGATGTGGACGGCACCTTTCCCAATCACCATCCCGATCCCGCCGAACCCAAGAACCTGCGCGACCTGATCGACTGCGTGGCCAATACCGACTGTGAACTGGGCCTGGCCTTCGACGGCGACGGCGACCGGCTGGGCGTGGTCACGAAGTCCGGCCAGATCATCTGGCCCGACCGCCAGCTGGTGCTGTTCGCGCGCGACGTGCTGGACCGCAACCCCGGCGCCACCATCATCTACGACGTGAAATGCAGCCGGCATGTGGGCCTGTCGGTACAGGCCGCCGGCGGCCAGCCGATGATGTGGAAGACCGGCCATTCCCTGGTCAAGGCCAAGCTCGCGGAAACCGGCGCGCCGCTGGCCGGCGAGATGAGCGGCCACATCTTCTTCAAGGAACGCTGGTACGGCTTCGACGACGGCCTGTACACCGGCGCGCGCCTGCTGGAAATCGTGTCGCGCCACGCCGACGCCTGCGCGCCGCTCGAAGCCCTGCCGCAAGATGTGTCCACCCCGGAACTGAAGCTGGAGATGGAGGAAGGCCAGCCGTTCACGCTGGTGCGCGCACTGCAGGACCACGGCCAGTTCCCTGGCGCAAGCCGGGTCGTCACCATCGACGGCGTGCGCGCCGAGTATCCGGACGGTTTCGGGCTGGCGCGCCCGTCGAATACCACGCCAGTGGTGGTGCTGCGTTTCGAGGCGCAGAGCGCCGAGGCGCTGGCCCGCATCCAAGCCGATTTCCGACGCGAACTGGCCAAACTGGCGCCAGAAGCCGTCCTGCCATTCTAGAATCAAGCCCCATGTCACTGCCCGACAGCCCCGCCTGGAAGACCTTCGCCGCAGCCGCCCGCAGCGCCTCGCGCAGCGGAGAGCGACTGCGAGTCATCGATGCTCCCGGATTGCGACTGGACCTCAGCGCCCAGGCCCAATCATCCGAACTGGCGCAAGCGGCCGACGCCCTGCTGCGGCAGCAGGACTTCGAGGAGGCGCGCGCGCGGCTGTTCGACGGGGGCAACGCCAACTGGACAGAACGACGCCCCGCCTGGCACACGGCGCTGCGCGCCGGCGTTCCGCCCGCGATGGTCGCGCACGCCGTGCAGTCCGAACGAGATCGCGTGCGCCAGTTCGTGCGCGACGCCGACGCCGCTGGCCGCTATTCCAGCGTGCTGCACCTGGGCATCGGCGGCAGCGATTGGGGCCCAAGGCTGATCACACGCGCGCTGCGTCACGGAGGCGCTCGGCGCGAGGTGCGCTTCGCCTCGAACGTGGACTCACACTCCGTCGCCGACGCCATGAGCCGGCTGGATCCGCACGACACGCTGGTGATCGTCGCCTCCAAGTCCTTCACCACCACCGAACCGCTGGCGAATGCCGAAGTCGCCATGAACTGGCTGCGGGACGCGGGCGTGGCCGACCCGATCAAGCAGGTCGTGGCCATCACCGCCAACGTCGAGGCGGCGTTGAACCTGGGCATTTCTCCCGACCATATCTTCCAGATCTGGGACTGGGTGGGCGGCCGCTATTCACTGTGGTCGGCCATCGGCCTGCCCGTGGCGCTGGCGCTGGGCAATGACACCTTCGACCAGCTGCTGGCAGGCGCGGCGGCCATGGACGAACATTTCCGCAACGCGCCCGCCACCGAGAACGCGCCACTGCAGCTGGCGCTCGCCGGCGTGGTGAACCGCAACGTGCTGGGTTATGACTCGCTGGTCATCTCTCCCTACGACTCGCGCCTGCACCATCTGGTGCCCTGGGCGCAGCAGCTGGAAATGGAATCGCTGGGCAAGGTCGCCACGGCCGACGGCAGTCCCGTCGGCATGCCGACCGGGCCTGCTGTCTGGGGCATGCCGGGCACGGACTGCCAGCATACATTCTTTCAATGGCTGCACCAGGACGCCGCCGGCGCGCCGGTGGATTTCATCCTGTGCGAGCAGCCAGATCACGCCTATGCGCGCAATCACGAACTGCTGATCGCCAACTGCCTGGCGCAGCGTTCGGCGCTGCTGCGCGGCAAGACCTTCGAGGAAGCGCTGGCCGAGACCTCGGCCAAGGAAAGCGACCCCGACCGCGCCCGCATCCTGGCGATGCACCTGGTGCATCCCGGCGGCCGGCCGTCCTCGCTGATCGTGTTGCCGCGCCTGGAAGCCTATACGCTGGGCGCGCTGCTGGCGCTCTACGAGCACAAGGTGTTCTCGCAGGGCGTGATCTGGGGCATCAATCCCTTCGACCAATGGGGCGTGGAATTCGGCAAGGCGCTGGCTCGCGGCATCATCCGCGAACTGGACGCGCCGTCGCCCCAGGCCGAGCAGCAGGATCCCTCCACCCGCTACTGGATCGACGCGATCGCGCGGCACTCCTGACCCGCCGCTGCCCATAGCCGGGCGCGCAACGCGCCCGGCCGTTCATCAAGCGCTCAATGCGTCGTATAGATCGACGTGTATGCGCGCCACGCGCTCGATATTGAATTCGCGCTCGGCCAGGGCGCGTCCCGTCGCGCCCATCGCGTGGCGCAGCGCCGGATCGGCCGCCAGCCGGGCGATTGCGTCCGCCAGCGCGCCGGCGTCGCGCACCGGCACAAGCAGGCCAGTCTTGCCCGGTTCGATCGCATCGCGGCAGCCAGGCACGTCGGTCGTGACCACGGCCCGTCCGCAGGCCGCCGCCTCGATCAGCGACTTCGGCAGCCCCTCGCGATAGGACGGCAGCACCGCGATATGCGAGGCAGCGTAAAGCGCCGGCACGTCGCTGCGTTCGCCCAGGGCCTGGACACAGCCCTCCGTCTGCCACGCCTCGACATCCTGCGGGGTCGCCGAGGCGGGATTGCCCGCGTCCACGCCGCCCACCAGGCGCATGGACACGGGCACGCCGCGCGCGCGCAGCAGCCGCGCCGCCTCAACGAATTCATTCACGCCCTTGTCGCGCAGCAGGCGCGCCACCATGGTGACGACGACCGGCGGCTCGGGCGGCTCGGGCGATGCCCGGTACTCAGCCAGATCCACCCCGGCCCCGCGGATCATCACGACCTGTTCGTCGCGCACGGCCCCCAGGGATTTCAACAGATCCCGGTCGCTCGCATTCTGGAAAATCACCCGGCTGTTGCCATGCCCCAGCGCGATCCGGTACAGGCGCGCCACCACGGCGCGCACGAGCCGCATCTTCAACGAGTTCGACAGGAACACGAACCCCAGGCCGGAAATCGCCGCGACCATGCCCGGCACCCGGGCGAGGCGCGCGGCGATGCCGCCATACAGCACCGGCTTGATCGTCACCAGATGCACCACCTGCGGCCGCAGGCGGCGGAACAGACGGATCAGCGCCAGCAGGGTGCCCAGCTCCTGCAACGGATGCTTGCCGCTGCGCGTCATGGGAATGGCGTGGTGCGTCATGCCCAGGGCCTGGATATCGGCCACGGCCGGCCCGTCCATGGTGGCCACGTGCACGTCATAGCCGGCGCGCTGCGCGGCCAGGGCCACGGGCAGGCGATGCGACATGAAGAACGCCGGATTGTTGACCACGAACAGCAAGCGACGTCCGGCGCTCATGCCTGATCTCCAGAAATGCGGCGCCACACCGCGATGTATTGCTCGACCATGCGCGCGAGGCTGAAATTGGCCAGCACCCGCGCGCGCCCCGCCTCGCCGGCCCGACGGCCGCCGCGCGCGGCCACCTCGCCCAGCCCGGCCTCGATGCCGCGCGCCAGGGCCTCGGGCTGCTCGGGCGGCACCACGATGCCCGTCTCGCCGACGATGAAGGCGGCGTCGCCCACGTCCGTCACCACGCAATAGGCGGAGCAGGCCATGGCTTCGGCCACCACGTTGGGAAAGCCTTCCGCGCAACTGGACAGCACGTGCACGTCCAGGCCGTTCATCACCGCCGGCACATCGTCGCTGGGGCCGGCCAGCACGATACGCTCGGCCAGGCCCAGCCGTTCGATCAAGGCGGCCAGCTCGGCGTTCTCGCCGGTCATGCCGCGCCCCACCAGCACGCAGCGCAGGCCCGCATCGCGGCCGTCGCGCACCAGCGCGGCCACCGCGCGCAGCAGGTTGGCGTGGTCCTTGAGCGGATCCCAGCGCGCCACGCAGCCGATCAGCGGCGCGTCCGCCGGCACATTCCAATGCTGCCGCATACGCGCTCCGGCCTGCGCGTCAGGCGCGTAGCGCGACAGGTCATAACCGTTGGAGATCACCGTCATGCGATCGCGCCGATAGCCCTTCGCGGCATGGCGCTCGGCCGCGTCCTGCGCCGCGCACACGATGGCGCGCGGCACCCGGCGCGACAGGAAGGCGCAGGCGCGCAGCACCATCCGCGCCGAGCGGCTGCTGCGTTCCAGATGCGCGCCGGAATTGCGTATGCCCCAGGCGATCGCGCGCACGCCGGCCAGACGCGCGGCCAGGCCGCCGATCAGGTCAGCGTGATACATCCAGGTCTGCACCGCGTCGGGCCGCTTGCCGGCAATCAGACGTCGCAAGGCCAGGAATCCGCCCAGGCTGACGCGGCCGCGCGGCATGCCCAGCGCATGGACCTCGATGCCGGCGGCGCGCAGGCGCTCGCCGTAGATGCCCTCATCGGTCAGGGAGACGACGACATGCTCCACCGGCTCGCCGGCATGGGTGGCCAGACGGAACAGCACCGACTCGGCGCCGCCCTGCCCCAGGCCCGTGATCACGTGCAACACACGCAGCGGCCGGGCGCTCATAGCCGCGCTCCCCGCACCGCGTCGAACAGCGCATCCCATTCGGACAGCACGCTGGCCAGGGCATAGCGCTGGCGCACGGCCTGCGCGCCACGCGCGCCCAGCTGCGTGCGCAGCGCCTGGTCTTCCAGCAGGCGCCGCAGCGCGTCGCGCAAGGCGCCGCGCTCGCCTGCCGGCACCAGCAGCGCATCCTGGCCATCACGCGTCATTTCGCGCGGACCGCTGGGGCAGTCGAACGCCACGCTGGGCAGGCCCAGCGCCATCGCTTCGAGCAGCACGTTCGGAAATCCCTCCACCGCCGAGCTGAGCACGAAGGCCTGCCCCTGCGCCAGGGCCTCCCAGGGCGTCTCCGTGCGTCCCGGCAGGCTGATCCGCTCTTGCAGCCCCAGGCGCGCGACCTGGCTTTCCAGCGCGGCGCGTTGCGGCCCTTCGCCCCAGATGCGCAGGTTCCAATCGGGAAAGCGCAGCGCCAGTTCGGCATAGACGTCGATCAGCAGATTGAACTGCTTGTCCGGCACCAGCCGCCCCATCGCCAGCAGCTCGCGCGGACCGTCGTCGCGCTGCGCGACCAGCGGCGCGTCGAGCAGGGGCGCAGGCAAGGGATTGGGAATCACCGCCAGCCGCTTGATGCCTGGCACCTGCCTGGCGAACGGTCCGGCGGTGGCCTCGGCCTGCACGGTCACCATATCGGCGCGCGGGTACAACAGGCGCCGCAAGCGGCGCCATACCTGCCCGGTGGTGGTGTCAACGGTGGGATTGGTGCGCTCGCAGACAATCAGCGGCGCGCGCAGCCCGCGCGTCGCCAGGATGGCGGCGACGTTGACATTGGTCAGGAAGGACACGACCACATCGGGCCGGGTATCACGCACATGCCGGCGCAGCGTCAGCAGGCGCTTGAACGCGGCGACCGCGCCCGACGCGCGCGTGCCCGCCAGGTCGGCCAGCCAGGCCAGCCGCACCTTGTCCGACAGCGGATAGAAGCAACTGCCCTTGGACGAGTACGTGGGCGTGAGCGTGACCTCGTCGCCACGCTCGGCCCAGGCATTGACCAGCGTCGCGGCGACGCGCTCGGCGCCACCCGCGTGCATGGAGCTGACCAGCATCAGTATCTTCATGGGCCTCATGCCCCTCGCGCGGCGCCGCGATAGCGGTCGAGCCAGGCCTGCATCATCAGCACGCCCCACAGATGGCTGTCCCAGTTGCGGTGGCCGGACACATGCTCGCGCCACTTGCGCAGAATCGGTTCGGGCTCGAACCAGCCTTCCTGGCGCAGCCGCGCCGGATCCAGCAGCGCCTCGGCCCAGTCGCGCAGCGGTCCGCGCAACCAGGCGGCCAGCGGCACGGCGAAACCGCGCTTGGGACGGTCCACCAGCGCTTGAGGGACATGGCGGTGCAGCACCTGGCGCAGCAGCCACTTGCCGGTGCCGCCGCGCACCTTGTACTGGTGCGGCAGGCTCCAGGCGAATTCGTAGACGCGGTGATCGATCAGCGGCACGCGGGTTTCCAGACTGACCGCCATGGCCGCGCGGTCCACCTTGACCAGGATGTCGTCGGGCAGGTAGGTGACCGTGTCCAGCTTCATCATGGACTCGAAGGTCGATCCCTGCATGGCGCGCGCGAACTCGGACTCGGGCTCGACGCCGCCCTTGACCACGCGGCCCGGATCCGACCAATAGGACACGAACAGGCGGTAGAACTCGCCACGCGTATCGGCGCGCAGCAACTCGCCCAGCTTGCCGACCTTGCCGCGCCACGCGCCCTTGCCGGGCAAATGCGTGGACGCGCTCAACAGGGCGCCGGCCGGATGGCGCAGGAAAGCGGGCATGCGCTCGCATTTCTGCCACCAGTTGTTGACACGGAAATAGCGCGAATAGCCGCCGAACAGCTCGTCGCCGCCGTCGCCGGACAGCGCCACGGTCACGTGCTGGCGTGCCATCTTCGTCACCAGCGACGTCGGAATCTGCGAGGAATCGGCAAACGGTTCGTCATACATGTCCGCCAGCGTCGGCACCACCGCCAGCGCATCCTCGGCGGTGACGTACAGCTCGGTATGGTCGGTGCCCAGGTGGGTGGCGACAGCCTTGGCGTGCTGCGCCTCGTCGTAGCCCTTTTCGTGGAAGCCGATGGCGAAGGTGCGCACGGGCTGGGCGCTCTGCGCCTGCATCAGCGCGACGATGGTGGACGAATCGATGCCGCCCGACAGGAAGGCGCCCAGGCTGACATCGGACAGCATCTGCCCGCCGACAGCCTTGGAGAGCACGCCCTCCAGCGCATCGACGGCCTGCGCGTCGGACTCGAACGCCAGCAGCGAGCGCGCGGCGGTGTCGGCGGCGTCGCGCGCCGACCAGTACACGCGCGGCTCCGGCATGCGGCGGCTGCGGGTGTCGTCGGCGGTGAACTCGATCCAGGAGCCGGGCGGCAGCTTGGCGATGCCCGCGTAGATCGATTGCGGCGCCGGAATGTAGTTGTGCCGCATGTACGACGCCAGCGCGTTGCGGTTCAGCTCCTGGCCGAATCCCGGCACCGGCGTCAGCCCCTTCAGTTCCGACGCGAACACCAGGTCCGCGCCCGAATAGCCGTAGTACAGCGGCTTTTCGCCCATGCGGTCGCGCGCCAGCACCAGCTTGCGCGCGGCACGATCCCACAGCGCGATGGCGAACATGCCGACCGCCGCCTGCAGCGTGGCCTCGATGCCCAGCGCCGAAAAGCCGGCCAGCAAGGTCTCGGTGTCGGAGTGCCCGCGCCACGACGGCGCCAGCGCCGACTGCTCGAGCTGCTTGCGCATGTCCAGGTGGTTGTAGATCTCGCCGTTGAAGACCATCACGTAGCGTCCGCAGGCCGACACCATGGGCTGGTGGCCGGCTTCCGTCAGGTCCTGGATGGCCAGGCGCACGTGCGCCAGCGCCAGCTCGGCGCCAGCATCCTCCCAGAAGCCATTGCTGTCGGGTCCGCGGTGGCGGATGCGGCGGCAGCTTTCCGCCAGCACCTGCGACTTGTCCGCCAAGGGGCCCCAAATTCCGACTATTCCGCACATGATCAGGTTCTCGTGGTCACCATATCGCGACGGCGCTGCGTGGCGGCCTAACGGCCCGCCCGCGTAACGCCGTCAAAAAGTTCTTCCCAGCGGGCCAACACCCGGTTGGCCGAAAAACGGTCGCGCACATCGGTCGCGGCGGCCGCCATGCGCGCACGCATCGCGTCATCGCCCATGACCGCGTCCAGCGCCGCGCACAACGCAGGCACGTCGCCGTTGGGCCGCACCAGCACGCCATCGACGCCATCGCGCACGACCTCGCGCGGCCCTGTATCGCAATCGAAACAAACGGCGGCCAGGCCGCTGGCCATGGATTCCTGCAGCGTATTCGACAGGCCTTCGAAGCGCGAGGTCAACACATATAAATCCGCACTCGCATACCAATCGCCGACGTTGCCGACGCGGCCGGGCAGCCAGATCCGTTCCCGCAGGCCCGCGCGGCCCACCTGGGCCTCCAGCGCGCTGCGCTCGCCGCCTTCGCCCAGGATGACCAAGTCCCAGTCAGGATGCACGGGCGCGAGACGCTCGAATGCGTCAACCAGGCGATCAAAACCTTTTTCCGCATGCAACCGCCCCACCGCCAGCAGCCGCTTGCGGCCTGGGCGAGGCATCGGATCCCGCCACGGCTCGCCTTGAGGCAGGGGCCAGTGCACGGCGTTGGGAATCACATTCAGCCGGGATCCGGGTACATGGGTCTCGATCCACGCGGCCGTATCGCGCGTCAACGCGACCACTCGCGCGGCGCGCGGATAGGTGAACCGACGCAAGAATCGCCAGAAGCCGGACAGGGCCTGCGAGGGCGGATGCGCGTGCTCCGTCGCGATCACCTTGCAGCCCAGGCCCTCCGACGCGAGCACTGCCAGCATGGACGCGGTGGCCATGATCCCCAGGACGATGTCGGGACGAAATGCACGGATCACGCGGCGCAACGCGCGCACCCGCCGCACATTGCTCAGGATGCCGCGCAGGCCACCGCCTTCACCCGCCGTGTTGAGCACCGCGCGCTGCACCTTGGGATGCAGCGCGTAGACATCGCCGTCGGCGCTGGCCTGCGTCACGATCATGACCTCGCAGCCAGCCTGCGCCCAATGCGCGCTCAGGTCGGCAGCCACGCGCTCGGCGCCGCCGCCATGCAACGAATGGATGAACAGCAGCACGCGGCGCGCGCGGATGGCGCTGGCGTTCTCGGTCATTCGGTCGCCTCCTTGGTTTGCGCCGGGCGCAAGGCCACGACCAGATAGCAGGCGAAGGACAACAGATACATCAGGCTGGTCGCCAGCATGATGCCCGCCGCGCCCATGCTCGGGGCCAGCACGGCATTCAATATGGCCTTGAGCGCGAAATTGGCGACCGCGATGCCGGACATGAGCCGGTATCGGTTCTGGCTCGCCAGCAGCTGGACCAGGATCAGCACGCCGAAATAGAACGGCAACTGCAAAAGGCCCCAGCGCAGCACCTGCGCGACGGCCTGCGTGTTTTCGGCGGTGAAAGCGCCGCGCTGGAACAGCACCGACACGCCCCAGGGCGCCAACAACCAGCCCAGGACGACCGCGCCAGCGCCGGCGAGCACCATCAGCAACGACCATTTCAAGGCCATGGCGCGCGCGCGCGCGCCGTCTCCCCGGCTCTGCACATCGGCCAGCACGGGCAGCGCAGCTCGGCCCACCGACACGGCGCCGATGCCCAGGATCAGGGACAGCAGCCGGCTGGCGTAGCCTAGCGTCGCGTTGGCATTGGCGCCGAGGTTGGCGGCGGCATACTGGTCCAGCGGACCGACAAAGCTCATCGCCACTTGGCCGATCAGCATCACGCCAGCCGCGCCCATGAGCTCCGGCCAGTACGGCGAGCGCAGTGTGAATCGAGGCCAGCCCCAGAAACCGGCGTCGGCACGCGCCGCCAGCCAGGCCAGCCAGACCGTCTGGATCGCGTACCCCACCAGCGTGCCCCAGAGCAGCGGCCCGACGCCCTCGGCGCTGACGGCCAACATGACCCAGGCCAGCGTGGCCACGGCGGGCACGCTGTCGAGCAGCGTGTTGACGTGCCGCTCGTGCGCGCGCAAGCGTGCAGCACTGATGCCCGCGACGAGCAGCAACGCCGACACCGGCGCGAAGGCCAGCAGCAAATCGCCAGTCATGCCGCGCACTTGCGACGACAGCCCCTGCCCCAGCCAGTCCAGCGCATACGGCCAGGCCAGCCAGGTCAACAGGGCCAGGGCGATCCCGGCGGCCAGCACCCAGCCCTGCAATTCACGGATGAAATCTTCCCGCTCAACGCCGTCTGCGCGACGCAGGCGCACCAGCACGGGGATCAGCACCACCGACAGCACGCCCACGATGGTGACGGGCAGCCAGGTCGCCATGGTCATGGTGAACTGGTAGGCGTCCACCGCGTCGCTGACGCCATAGCGGTAAGCCACCGCCATTTCCTTCACGGCGCCCGCGGCCTTGCCCAGCAGCAGGAACACCGCCACCCGGAACGCGCCTTTGAAAATACGCTGGTGGTCCGGGTGGATGGCGCCGAGTTTGCGGATGAGTGATTTCAAATCAACGCAGGAATTGCGTGTACCAGGGCATCGCCTCTTCCAGGCCCTGCAGGATCGTGTGCGTGGGCTGATAACCCAGCAAACGGCCGGCCTTGCTGACGTCGGCCTGGGAATGGCGCACATCGCCCGGACGGAAGTCCGCGTACACGGGCTGCTTGCCGTAGACCACGCCCTGCCGGCCCAGCGTCTGCACCAGGAAGCCAAACAGCTGATTGAGCGTGCTGCGACCACTGACGGCGACGTTGTAGACCTGGTTGCGGCCTTCCTGCGGCGCCACGGCGGCCAGCAGGTTGGCCTGGATCGCGTTGGCTACATAGCAGAAGTCGCGGCTGGTCTCGCCATCGCCGTTGATGGTCACGTCCTCACCCTGGATCATGGCCGAGGTCCACTTCGGGATCACCGCCGCGTAGGCGCCATTGGGATTCTGGCGCTTGCCGAAGACGTTGAAGTAGCGCAGGCCGACCGTCTCGAAACCGTAGCAACGTGCGAACACGTCCGCATACAGTTCATTGACGTACTTGGTCACGGCGTACGGCGATAGCGGTTTGCCGATGTTCTCTTCCACCTTGGGCAGCGCGGGATGGTCGCCGTAGGTGGAGCTGGAAGCCGCGTACACGAAGGACTTGACCTGCGCATCGCGCGCGGCCACCAGCATGTTCAGGAATCCGCCGATGTTCACGCCGTTGGTCGTGATCGGATCCTTCAGCGAACGGGGAACCGAACCCAGCGCGGCCTGATGCAGTACATAGTCGGCGCCTGCCGCTGCGCGCTGGCACGTTTCCAAGTCGCGGATATCGCCTTCAATGAAAGTGAAGCGGGCCCATTGCTCAGGCGACACGCTGGCGCGGACTTCGTCCAGATTGTGTTGGAAACCGGTGGCAAAGTTGTCAAGGCCGGTCACGGTCTGGTCAAGCTTGAGCAGGGTCTCAAGCAAATTCGAACCAATGAAGCCAGCGCAACCGGTCAGCAGCCACTTGCGAGGCGCCGCGGCGAGTGCCTGGACTACGGTTTCAAATCGAGTGCTCATGCGGATATCCTTACAGGCGCAGATCGGATTCGGCGGGCGAGAGCACGTACTTCAGGTCGTACAGGATGTGCTCGGGCTTGCCCAGCTTGCGGATCTCGGCCGCGCCCATGTCGGCGAACTGACGATGCGCCACGGCCAGGATCACGGCGTCGTACTTGCCGGCTTCCGGCTTGGCCACCGGCGTGATGCCGTATTCATGCACGGCTTCCTGCGGATCGACCCACGGATCGTACACATCCACGTCCACGTTGTAGTCGCCCAGTTCCTTCACGATGTCGACGATGCGGGTATTGCGCAGATCCGGGCAGTTTTCCTTGAAGGTCAGGCCCATCACCAGCACGCGCGCGCCCTGCACATGGATGCGGCGCTTGGTCATGGCCTTGACCAGCTGCGACACCACATAGCCGCCCATGGAGTCGTTCAGGCGACGACCCGCGAGGATGATCTCGGGGTGGTAGCCGATGGACTGCGCCTTGTGCGTCAGGTAGTAGGGATCCACGCCGATGCAGTGGCCGCCCACCAGGCCCGGACGGAACGGCAGGAAGTTCCACTT
>MCND01000447.1_pt1 | contig 12135 bp, 12 predicted proteins | sample 778211 | NCBI WGS metagenome assembly MCND01 (sample SAMN04296812, study PRJNA304217) | bioreactor metagenome | isolation source: activated sludge enriched with benzalkonium chloride | place: Turkey: Istanbul urban wastewater treatment plant
CAACTGGCCAGGCTGATCGAAGACAACATGACGCCGGACCAGTACGCCAGCAACATCAAGCCGGTGCCGGGCAGCGACGCGATCGTGGAATTCGCCGTGCGCCTGCCGGGCAGGGCGGGCGGCGCGCCGGTCTGGCTGCCGATCGACGCCAAGTTCCCCAAGGAAGAATACGAGCGCCTGATGGATGCCCAGGAAGCGGCCGACGCCGAGGGCGCGCGCGCGGCCGGCGCGGCGCTGGGCAAGGCGGTGGAAGCGCAGGCCCGGTTGATCGCCGCCAAGTACGTGGCGCCGCCGCACACCACCGATTTCGCCATCATGTTCCTGCCCACCGAAAGCCTGTATGCCGAGGTGCTGCGGCGTCCGGGGCTGCTGGACCGGCTGCACGGCCTGCGCGTCAACGTGGCCGGCCCCAGCAATCTGGCGGCCTTGCTGAACAGCCTGCAGATGGGCTTTCGCACCCTGGCCATCGAGCAGCGCTCGTCCGAGGTCTGGCAGGTGCTGCGCGCCGTCAAGACCGAGTTCGGCAAGTTCGGCGAGGCGCTGGCCAGCGTCAAGAAGACGCTGGACAACGCCAGCAACAAGATCGGCCAGACCGAGGTGCGCACGCGCGCCATGCTGCGCAACCTGAAGAGCGTCGAAGCCTTGCCCGAGGCCGACGCGCGTCTGGTGCTGGGCGGGCAGGAATTGGACGATGCCGCCGAATCCAGTGTGTCCGCCAGTCCGGATGAACGGGAAGATCCCGGGCCCAGGTGAAGCGATCGGCAGGCGGGGACAGACGCCTCGCGCACCGGGCTCTGATGCGGCAATCCGGAGTCCGGACCGGGCCTGCCGCTTGAGGCTGGGCGCTAGTCTTCGTCCTCTTCAAGGACCGATTCGTAATCCTGGCCGCCATAGAAAACGCCGATGACCGAGACGGTCCGCAGGCGCTCGTCGACCATGAACGCGATGACGGCGCGGCCGCGATGGTTGGTGATGCGAAGACCTGGCATCAGATCGTCCCGGCGGCGTCCGCGCATGGGGAAATCGGCCAATTTGATGCAACTGGCGACGATCGCATCCACATACCGCGCGGCAATCGCGGGCGATCCTGCGTGGCTTATTTAGTCTTCGATGCCTTCGAGTTGTTCAAGCGCCTCGGGGGAAAAGAGGACGGCATAGCTCACTCCCGGGTTCCCTGCGTGGTCTTGCGGCGCGTCTCGAGGTGTTCGCGGACCTGGTCGGCCGAGAGTGCCCGGGCGGGATCGTCTTTCAAGGCCCACGCCGCGGGAATCGCCGTCTCGCGCAGCCAGGCTTCGATGACGCGGTCTCGCGCCATCAAAGCCCTGAGCCCATCACGAATCACTTCGCTTTCACTGGCATATTCACCGGCGCGAACCTTGGACTTCACGACGTCCGCCATCTCGTTGGGCAGGGTGATGCTCATCTGCTGTGTGGTACGCATGGGGGTTCCTTAATCTAGTAGGATTAAATCCTACTACTTCGCGTATGACAAATCCAGGGCTGGGACCCGCCCGCCCGATGGGGACGGTCGCCTCCCGTGATAGGGATCGCTGCCCTTGCCGAGTCGTGTCCAACTTTCGCGTCCAGCCGTCGTGCCATGGAAGGGAGGTAGCTTGTTGCCCCGCCATACAGTGGATATCCTCATGCTTGCGGCAATCCGCCGTCGATATCTGGAGCATCGCAAGCATGGGCACCGCTGAACGCCACGATCCTTCTTCCCTCGACGCGACCGGGCTGGCCGCGGCCATCGCCGATGGCCAGACCACGGCCAGCCAGGCCATGCGCGAGGCCCTGGAGCGGGTCGCCGCGCGTAATCCCGACATCAACGCGGTCTGCGGACTGCGGGAAGACCTGGGCCTGAGCCTGGCCGCCAGGACGGACGAGGAACTGGCGGGCCTGACGCGGGACGGGCGGCGCGCCCTGCTGGCCGAGCGTCCGTTCCTGGGCGTGCCGACCTTGCTCAAGGACCTGGGCACGGCCGCGCTGGGCCTGCCCAGCGCCATGGGCTCGGTGCTGTACGGCCAGGTAGAGTGGAACGTGGACGCCGAGATCGTCGTCCGCTACCGCCGCGCCGGCCTGATTCCCTTTGGCCGCAGCACCAGCGCCGAGCTGGGGCTCAGCCCCACTTCCGAATCGCCGGTCTACGGCGCGCCCACGCAGAATCCCTGGAAGCCCGGTCATAGCGCCGGCGGTTCCAGCGGGGGCGCGGGCGCCGCGCTGGCCAGCGGCATGGTGCACATCGCGCACGGCAGCGACGGCGGCGGCTCGATCCGCATTCCCGCGTCCTGCTGCGGCGTGCTGGGCCTGAAGCCCTCGCGCGGCCTGATGCCGCTGGGCCCGCTCAAGGGCGAAGGCTGGGGCGGGCTGGCCACCGAGCACATGATGACCCTGTCGGCGCGCGACTGCGCCGCCGCCCTGGACATCAGCGCCGGCGCCGACGTGGGCGCGCCCTATGCCGCGCCGGCCTTGCCCGCTCAATCCTTCCGCGCGATCGTGGCGGACGCGGCGCGGGATCCGCGCGCCGTCGCGCCGCGCCGCATCGCCTGGCTCAACACGACCTACGAAGGCGACGCGATCGATCCGGAAGTCGCGGCCGCGGTAGCCGAGGCCGCCAGCCTGTTCGCCTCGCTGGGGCACGAACTCGAGACCGCCGCGCCGCCCGTGGGCTCGGAAGAGGTCCTGTCGCCGATGCTGCCGCTGATCGCCAGCGCCGCGGCCAATGCCATCGACGCCTTCGTCGCCGCGCGCGGCCGGCGCCTGGCGGCCGACGAACTCCAGCCCACCACGCTGGGCGCGCGCGAGTACGCGCGCAACATTTCGGGCGCGCAGTACGTGTCCTGCGTCGACGCCTGCCACGAGATCACGCGCCGCGTCGGCCGTTTCCTGGACCGGCGCGACGGACAGGGCTACGACCTGTTCCTGTCGCCAACGCTGGCCGGCCTGCCCGCCGCCATCGGCCGTTACGCCATGGACAACGCCGATTACCTGGCCTACCGTCTGGGCAAGAAGGGCGTGATCGGCTATTCGCCCTTCGCGCCGCTGGCGAACCTGACCGGCATGCCCGCGATCTCCATTCCCTTCGGGCTGTCGCGCGATGGCCTGCCCATCGGCATCCAGCTGATGGGGCCGTTGGGCAGCGAGGCCTTGCTGTTGGCGCTGGCGGCGCAGGTCGAGGCCGTCAAACCATGGCAGCGGGTGGCGCCGATGGCCCGCTAGCGGCAAGGCCGGGGCAGCGGGCGCGCCGCGCCCGCCCACGGCAACAGGGAGAGATCATGGCATCGTTTTCGACGCATACCGTGTTCAACCAGGTTCCGCCCCTGGAGGACTATTCCCTTTACGAGACGGATCCCGCGCTGCGCGCGGCGGTGGCGCGCGAAGGCGCGGCGGCCTGGGAGGGCGACCTCGCCGCCCATGGCGCCTGGCTCGGGCGGGCGCAGACGCTGGCCGCCGGGGACGAGGCCAATCGCCATCCGCCCAGGCTGATCAGCTATGACCGCGGCGGCCATCGCGTCGACCAGATCGAATTCCATCCCTCCTGGCGGCTGCTGATGGGTGGCGTGGTGGCGCGCGGCCTGCACAGCCGTGCCTGGGCGCAGCCGGCGCCGGGCGCCCAGGCCGCGCGCGCCGCCGCCTACCTGATGCAGGGTCAGGTCGAGGCCGGCACCTTGTGTCCGACCACCATGACTTTCGCGGCCGTGCCGCTGCTGCAACGCGAACCGGCCGGCGTGGTGGACTTCGGCGGCGACTGGCTGCCCGCGTTGTATTCGCGCGAGTTCGACGGCGCGGACGCGCCGCTGACCGCCAAGCGCGGCGCGCTGATCGGCATGGGCCTGACCGAAAAGCAGGGCGGTTCGGACCTGCGCGCCATCAGCACGCGGGCGACGCCGCTGGGCGCGCCGGGGCGCGGCTGCGCCTATCAGCTGGTGGGCCACAAATGGTTCTATTCGGTGCCGCAGGCCGATGCGCACCTGGTGCTGGCCCAGGCCGACGAGGGGCCCAGCTGCTTCTTCGTGCCGCGCTGGATACCGGGCGGGCCGCGCAACGCCGTGCGCGTGCGCCGCCTGAAGGACAAACTGGGCAACCGCAGCAACGCCAGCGCCGAGGTCGAGTTCGAGGACGCCTGGGGCGTGATGGTGGGCGAGCCGGGCCGCGGCCTGTCGGTGCTGCTGGAAATGGCCGCCACCACGCGGCTCGATTGCGTGCTGGGCAGCGCGGCGCTGTTGCGCCAGGCGCTGGTGCAGGCCGCGCATCACGCGCGTCATCGCCAGGCCTTCGGCAAGCCGCTGGCCGAGCAGCCGCTGATGCGCAACGTGCTGGCCGACCTGGCGCTGGAGAGCGAGGCGTCCATGGCGCTGGCGTTGCGGCTGGCGCGCGCCGTCGACGAGCGCGCCGACCCCGGCGCGCGGGCGCTGGCGCGCGTGGGCACGCCGGCCGCCAAGCTCTGGGTCTGCAAGCGCGCCGTGGCGGCGGTGGCCGAGTGCCTGGAGGCTTGGGGCGGCAACGGCTACGTGGAAGACGGTCCCATGCCCAGGCTGTACCGCGAGACGCCGGTGAATTCGGTCTGGGAAGGCTCGGGCAACGTCATGGCGCTGGACGTGCTGCGCGCGCTGCAGCGCGAACCCGAGGGCATGCCCGCGCTGGCGCGCGAGCTGGACGCGGCCGCCGGCCAGTACCGCGACTACGACGCCGCGCTGGCGCAATGGCGCGCCAGCCTGGCCGACCCGGCGCAGGCCGAGGTCCAGGCCCGCCGCATCGCCGCCGGGCTGGCCCGGCTGTGGCAGGCGGCGCTGTTGATCCAGCACGCGCCGGCCGCCGTCGCGGACGCCTTCGTGGGCAGCCGGCTGGCGGCGGGCGGCGGCATTTTCGGCGAATTGCCCGCCGGCGCCGATGTCCGCGCCATCCTGGCGCGCGCCTGGCCGGACGCCGTCGCATGCTAAATTTCCCTACTTCCCCGTACCGCCTTACCCATTTGGAACGCCATGCTTTCCCAGCAAGAACTCAAGCAGCAGGCCGCCGACGCGGCCCTGGAATTCGTTGAACAGGTCGCCGGCCCGGACGCCATCATCGGCGTGGGCACCGGCTCCACCGCCGACCTCTTCATCGACGGGCTGGCCCGTTTCAAGGGCCGCATCGCCGGCACGGTGGCCAGCTCGGAACGCAGCGCCGCCCGCCTGGCGGGGCATGGCCTGAAGGTGCTGGACCTGAACGACGTGCGCTCGATGCCGATCTACGTGGACGGCGCCGACGAGATCAACGCCGGCCTGCACATGATCAAGGGCGGCGGCGGCGCGCTGACGCGCGAGAAGATCGTCGCCTCGGTGGCCGAGCGCTTCATCTGCATCGCCGACGAATCCAAGCTGGTCCAGACGCTGGGCAAGTTCCCGCTGCCGCTGGAAGTGATTCCGATGGCGCGCGAGTCCGTGGCCCGCGCCATGACGGCGCTGGGCGGCCAGCCGCGCCTGCGCGAAGGCTTCGTGACCGACAACGGCAACATCATCCTGGACGTGTCCGGCCTGTCCATCACCGACGCGCCGGCGCTGGAAGCCCGCGTCAACAACTTGCCCGGCGTGGTGACTTGCGGTCTGTTCGCGCTGCCCGGCGCCGACGTGGCGCTGCTGGCGACGCAGAACGGCATCCGGCGGCTGGATCGCGCCTGATGATTTCCCCCACGGCTGCGTTTGCGCGGCTGTGGGCGACAGGCATGGCGCGCCGGCTCAAGCGGACGCCTGTTTTTCGGGCTCGACCGACAGGCGCAGGCCCAGGGTCTTGAGCACCGCCAGCAGCGTCTTCAATGTGGGATTGCCATTGGGCGACAGCGTGCGGTAAAGGGACTCGCGGCTGATGCCGGCTTGCGCCGCGACGACGGCCAGGCCACCGTAGGCTTCGGCTACGGTGCGCAGGGCGAGCAGGCCCGCGGCCCGGTCGTCGGGGTCGTCCAGCGATTCCAGGGCGGCCTTGAGATATTCGACGGCCAATTGGCGATCCGCTCGCAGTTCGGCGACTTCCGCGGCGTGGTGAGATACCGCGCCCTTGAGCTTGCTCATGCCTGCCTCCGTTTCCATTCCTGCCACAACGCCTGGGCGACCTTGATGTCGCCAGCCTGGCTGCCTTTGTCTCCGCCACACAGCAGCAAGACGACAGCCTTGCCGTGCCGGCCGCAGTAGACGCGATAGCCAGCTCCGGTATGTATGTGTAGTTCGATGACGCCCGCGCCCACCGGCTGCGAGTCGCCGAAATTGCCCATTTCGAGCTGCCGCAGGCGCACCCGGATACGGGCCTGGGACGACTTGTCGCGTAGCGTATTGAGCCATGCGGAGAAGGGTTCGCCGCCATCCTCGCGCTGATAGCGCAGCAATTCCAGCATGGTATGATTGTAGCTTGAAAGCTACTCCTTGTGGGTGAGAGCCACCGGTGGGCAAGCCGGCGAGGCCCGGGATCAGTGGGGAAGCGCAGCCTGGACGCTTGCGCCGGGCGCAGGCGTGTCCAAGGATCGTAATGCCTTCCTTGCAGCGGTTTGCCGGGGTGTTCATAATCCTGTCACACATGGGTCATAACCTTGCGGGCTGTGCAGGCCCATCACGAAAACGCTTACTTTCCGGGGCAATGCAATGAAACCAACCACGCAGGGAGCCCGGATGACCGAGCACACAAACAAGCAGTTCGACGCTGATCTGGAAAACGTCCGCTCGCAGTTCCTGCAGATGGGCGGCGTGGTGGAAGCCATGATCCAGGAAGCCATCGACGCGCTGGCCAGCGGCGACATGGCGCTGGTGGACAAGGTCCGCGAGCGGGAAAAGGAAGTCAACCGTCACGAAGTCGAGATCGACGAGAGCATCAGTCGCATCCTGGCCCGGCATCAGCCCACGGCCATCGACCTGCGCATGCTGATGGCGGTGTCGAAGATGCTGACCGACATGGAGCGCTCCGGCGACGAGGCCGAGAAGGTCGCCACCGTCGCGCGCCGCATCCATGAAGGCGAGCTGCGCCACTTCCCCGTCATCGAGCTGCGTCACATGGCCGCCAATGTGCGCACCATGCTGCACCAGGCGCTGGACGCCTTCGCCCGCCTGGATCCGATCCAGGCGGCCGCGGTGGTGCGCAGCGACAAGGAAGTCGACAAGGAATGGAAGGGCGCGCTGCGTCACCTGATCACCTACATGATCGAGGATCCGCGCACCATCTCGCGCTCGATCGACATGATCTTCATCGCCCGCGCGCTCGAGCGCATCGGCGATCATGCCAAGAACATGTCCGAGCGCGTGATCTACATGGTCAAGGGCGCGGATGTGCGCCACACCGGCGTGAAGAACACCGAGCGCCTGGCGCGCGGCGAGGAAGACGAACGCAACGAGGCCGAGTAAAGCGCGCGGGGGCTGGCGTCAGCCGGCCTCGGCCCTGATTCCCGATCGTCTGGCGCAAGCCGAAAAAACCCCTGGAGCGTGGGCTCCAGGGGTTTTTCATTTCCGGCTTGGCGCATGTCGCCGAAGGGGAGGCAGCGTCGTGCGCCAGTCGGTGCGCGGACGCCTGTCGCAGGCGGCTTTATTAAGACTTCTTGGATATTTGTATTAATGATTCAGCGTAAGTCTGATCATTAATCCATTGCCTTTTCTATTGATTTTTGCAGTTGTATTTTCGAACTTTTCAATTAAGAAATTTCTCGAAGAAATTCCATTTAAGTCTCCCCATCATAGCGACTGCCTGAATCGGGATGCTACCCAGCTACCCGGTCAGGTTGCTCCTTGCCTCGTGGCAAGGAACAACTTCAACCTTTGGCTGGTTCACTATGAAACTCAATAAAATCATTCTCGCGATCGGGTTGGGCGTGGCAGCGGTTGGCGTCGCCAATGCCGCCAACGTGTCCAAGAAAATCACCCTGACGGCCCAGATCAACGACGCCATCTTCGTTTCCAAGGCGGATGGCGCCACCTGGTACGGCACGGAAGAACTCGAGGCCGCCGACTATCGTCAGCAATCCTTCTCCAAGACGCTGCCTGTCCGCGTCTGGACCAAGAACTCGGACTTCAAGGTCTCGCTGCAGCAGCCGCTGAAGATGACCAACGGCGTCTACGAAATGAAGAACGCCAAGGTTTCGCTCACGTCCGGCGCTGGCACCGGCGAGGTGAAGTTTGGCTCGGCGCTGACAGTCAAGCAGGTGACGACGACCGCCGACGGCTTTGATGAAGTCCACAACGTCACCGTCCACGTGGACGCGCCCACCAAGACCACCGGCGGCCCGGATACCAACGGTAGCTACAGCGGCGATCTGGTCATGGTGTTCGAACCCGTTGCCGCGACCGGCACCGGCGGTTCCGGCGGCTCTGGCACCCCGACCCCGTAAGTCGCACTGCCTCGGGCGCGGCAATGCGCCCGTTCCCGGACCCCGGTCTCGCATCGGGGTCCGCGCGTTCTCTCTCCCTTCCTCCCGTGAGTCCTTCTGGGTATTCCAGGCGATATCAGCATGTCTGTACGACAGACTTCCTCTCGGCTATGCATGGCGTGGGCGTGCCTTTCGGTCATCGTCCCCGGGCGCGCGCATGCGCAGGCGGTCGTCAGCTACGGCGTGCCGGAAGGCTTCAGCGAGATCGAGCTGGACAACACGGCCAGCTATGTGGCGACCTACGACGGTAAAACGCTGCCCGGCCTGGTCAACTATTCGCAGAAGCGGGCGGCGCTGGGATTCGATGCGGAGCTGTACGCGGCCAATGGCATCTCGGTGGAAGAGATCAACGCCATCCGCAACGTCGTGTCCAGGATCGACTACAAGCAGTGCGTCAATGGCTGCGACATGCAGGTCGCGGGCCACTATGTCACCGTCGACAAGGTGCGTCGCACGCTGGATATTCGCAGCTCGCGGTCGGATTACCTGGCGCCGTCCACGTCGGTGGGGCTGGTCAGCAGCCACGCCATCGACCTGCGCGGCTCGTCGGACGGCTATCGCAGCGCGAACGTCTATGGCAATACCTGGCTGGGTTTGCCCGGGCGCAGCTTTGGCTACGCAAGCTGGTATGGCGGTCGCAGCCGCACGCAGGGCCGCAGCACCAGCAACCAGGGGCTGTCGTCGTATTACCTGCAAAAGAACTTCTCCGGCACCTATGTGCGGGCGGGCAAGCAGAACAGCATCGACTACGCGTCCGGCTCGGTCAGCACCGTGCTGACTCCCAGCTTCGACCGTTTCGTCACCATAGGCAGCCAGGACAATCTGCGCAATCAGCGCAACGCCGGCTCGCTGGTGCTGTATGCGACGGCCGAGGGCAACTACGAGTTCTACCGCAACGGTCGCCTGGTGTGGAAGCGGCCGGCCACGCTGGGGCGCAACGAGGTCAGCTATCTGGACCTGCCCGGCGGCTACTACCCGCTGGAAATCCGCCTGGTCGACCGCAACGGCAACGTACTCAACAGCGAAACGCGGGACATCAATAACCTGAACTTCGCCAGCGGCCAGAATTCCTGGCACGTCACGGTGGGCCAGGAGATGAACACCGGTGAAAACCTGGTGCAGGCCTCGGTCAGCCGGAACCTGAGCCAGTTCTACCTGAACGGGTCCGTGGTTCGGAGCCAGCGCTCGGAATGGGCCACGGAAGTGAACCTGACCCGTCCTTCCAAGTTCGGCGAGACCGACATCACGCCGACCGTCGGCGTGCTGGCCGGCGAGCGCGGCAAGGGCGGCTACGCCAACCTGCAGGTGAGCGATCCGACCCTGGGCAGTCTCTGGGTCAGCCGCTATCTGAACAACGATGTATCGCGCTTTTACTGGGGTTCGCCCAGCACCAGCGTGTCGTACAGCCATCTCGTGCGCGGCGTATCGCTGGGCTACAACTACTACAAACAGCCCTTCGGCGAAACCCATCAGGCCGAAGTGCGTTGGAACTACCGTCCCAACGGGCTGTGGTCCACCTTCGCGCTGGGGGTGCAGAAGGGCGGCTACATGAGCCGCGACGGCGGCTACGCCGTCTACTTCAACATGACCTGGACGCTGGACAAGACGCAGGCCAGCTTCCGCGCGGCGCAGTATGGCGGGCAGACCCAGATGAGCGGCGACTACCGCCGCGATTTCCAGGACAGCTACGGCTCCACGTCGCTGGGCACGACCGTGACGCGCCAGGATCGCGAGACCAGCCTGACGGCCTATGGCAGCCGTTCCGGCACGCGTGGCGACACGTCGCTGAACCTGGGCCACAACGGCCGCAGCACCAGCGCGGACTTCAACTATCGCGGCATGGTCGCGGCCAGCGCCGACGGCCTTGCCCTGGGACGCTATAGCGGCGGCGGCAGCGCCTTGTTGCTCAAGACGCCGGAGGTGTCCGGCACGGACTACGGCTTCAACGTCGAGGGCCATCCGGTGGCCGGCGGCGGCACCTATGCGGTACCGCTCGGCATGTACGACGACGTGTCCTTCGCCCGCGTGGTCAGCGGCAACGATGGCCTGGACATGAACATCGAGGTGCCGGCCAACATCGTGCGCGCGCACCCGGGCCAGGTCTATCCGGCCCAGGCCAAGGTCGACATCAACATGGTCTACAGCGGCCTGCTGACCGGGCCGGACGGCGAGCCGGTGGGCGGCCGGATTCTCGAAACCGGCGACACGGCCCATCCGAACGGCCTGTTCTCGATATCGGCCAAGACCGTGTTGCCCAAGATCACCGTGCAGCAGGCCGGCAGGAGCTACGTCTGCGACCTGTCCGACGGAGGCAGCGACGGCCGCTACCGCTGCGAGTAACCGAACAAAGGACTCTTCTAGATGACGCTACGATCGATTTTCTTTCTTGCCCTGGCAGCCTTCATGGCGCTGCCGGCCGCGCGCCAGGCGCGCGCCGAGGGCGAACTCATGGTGATGCCGGCCAGCCTGCAGGTCGTGCCCGGGCACGACTACGCGGTGACGGTCAAGAACGTGGGCGATGGCCCGCTGTACCTGAACATCGCGCTGCAACAGGTGATAAACCCCGGCATGGAGCACGAGCGCAAGGTGCCGCTGAGCGAGATCGAGCGCCCCGGCCTGCTGGCCCATCCCGACCGCTTGTCGCTGGGTCCGGGGCAGTCGCGCAAGATCGCGCTCAAGTCGCTGGTCGAGCCCACTGCCGAGGCGCTGTACCGCCTGTACGTGATCCCGGCGAAGGTCATGCAGGTGGAGCAGGCGCCGCAGGACAAGATCACCGCGCCGATGTCGGTGGCGATCGGCTACGGGGTGCTGGTGCGCCACATGCCGCCGGTGGCCAAGCAGACCACGGGCTGGACGCACCGCTGCGAGGGTCGCGAAATGGTGTTGGAGAACACCGGCACCGTGCGCGTGGTGCTGCCGGATGCGCAGGCGGGCAAGTCCGCCACGGCGCGGAGTCTGGCCTTGTTTCCTGGCGTGCCGCAGCGCATCGCGGACGGCAGTCTGCGCTGGACCGAGAACGGCGAGTCGCGCTCGCTGGCGTGTCCCTGACCGACGCGGAACGTGAAATGGCGATGACGACCCTGCCCGATGCGTCGCGACGTGGCCTGTGGCTGGTTCTGCTGGCGGCGTTGTGCTGCGCGCTGTTGCCAGCGGCGGGCATGGCGGCGGGCGTGCTCAAGCTGTCCCATGCCGAGATCTGGCTGCGCGGCGATGGCCGGACCAGCCGCTTGTACGCCGAGAATGCCGGCGATACCACGCTGTATCTGGATGTGGAGCAGCGCCTGCTGCGCAATCCCGGCGAGCAGCCCGAGGAATTGACGCCAATTGGCGAGGTGCGCAATCCGACGCTGCTGGTGGCGCCCGTGCGCCTGGCGCTGGCGCCGGGTCAGCGGGCGCCGATCACGATGAAGGAACTGGCGCGCCCGGACACTCCGCAGGTCTGGCGGGTGACATTTCGGCCCCGGGAAAAACTGTTGGCGGAACCGGATCCGACCCGGGCGATGGCTGCGCCGCTGGTGGTGAGCATCGGCTATGGCGTGTTGATCTATCAGATGCCGGCGCGCTAACCGTGATTGTCGTCGCCATAAATCGGAGTGCATCTATGAAGCCTAGGATTTTTTCGTGCTTGGCGTCGTGTGCCGTCGCTCGCCGGCGCTTGTCGCTGGTTGTGCTGGCGGCGCTGTGCCTGTTCGCGGATCGGTCGGCATGGGCTGCCACTTACGCTGCCGACGTTATCGACGGCAGCTACCGCGACTGCC
>MCND01000448.1_pt1 | contig 12134 bp, 13 predicted proteins | sample 778211 | NCBI WGS metagenome assembly MCND01 (sample SAMN04296812, study PRJNA304217) | bioreactor metagenome | isolation source: activated sludge enriched with benzalkonium chloride | place: Turkey: Istanbul urban wastewater treatment plant
CCGGCCGGCGACTACAGCTCCAGCATCAAGCTGGGCGACATGGCGCTGACCACCTCGCGCGATGTGCTGCAGGCCGTGGCCGACGGCAAGGGGCCGGCGCGCATGCTGGTCACGCTGGGCTACGCCGGCTGGGGCGCGGGCCAGCTTGAAAGCGAGATGGGCCAGAACGCCTGGCTGAGCGTGGGCGCCGACGATCACATCATCTTTGACGTGCCGCCCGAGGAACGCTATCCCGCCGCGCTCAAGCTGCTGGGCATCGATCCGGTGATGCTGGCGGGCGACGCGGGTCATGCCTGAAGAAACCCTGCTGGCCTTCGACTTCGGCGAGAAGAAGATCGGCGTGGCCATCGGCAACACGCTGACGCGCCACGCCCGGCCGCTGGAGATCATCCACGGCGAAGTGCGCGACGCGCGCTTCGCGCGCATCGAGGCATTGCTGCGCGAATGGCAGCCGCAGCGCCTGGTCGTGGGCCTGGCGCTGACCGCCGACGGCGGCGAGCAGCCCGCCACCGCGCGCTGCCGCCGCTTCGCCAACCAATTGAACGGTCGCTTCGGCATGGCGGTGGAACTGGTCGACGAGCGCGGCTCCAGCATGGAGGCGCAGCGCCTGCTGGGCACGCACGCCGCCGACGACGCCATGGCCGCGGCCGTGATCCTGCAGCGCTATCTGGACGCCTTGCCCGCCTGACGCCGGCGCGACGCCCATGCTCAATCCGCAACTCGACCGCCGCGGCGAACTGATACACCTGCTCAGCACGGAAGGCCTGCCGCGCCGCCATGCCGAGCGGTTGCTGGAGACGGCGGCCGCCGCGGCCGAACCGTCGTGGCCAACGCAGGGCTATGGCCCGCTGCCGCCGGTGTTCCTGCTCCTGCCCGACACGCGGCGCGCGACGCGCGCGGCCTACTGGCGCGCCGCCGAACAACTGCTGCTGCCGGTCACGGCGCTGGATCCGGCCGAGCCGCTGGCCGAGGCCGTGGCCGGCCTGCCGCCCGGCATCCTGGTGCTTGGCCATCCCGCCAGCGGCGCCGCGCTGTGGGCGGCGACGCACTGGGCCGCCGCGCATGCGCGGGGCGGCGGCGTGGCAGGCGGTCTTTTCGGAAACAGTCTCTTTGGCGGCGGCTTCGATCACGCCGCCGCGCCGGGCCTGCGCGTCCTGAATGCGGGCGACGGCGTCCATGCCGATCCGCTGGCCGCGCTGGCGCTCTTGCGCGCCATCCTGTGCGCCAAGCCAGACCTGACGCGGCTGGCCGTCACGCTGGTGGGCGACGTGCGCCATTCGGGCCTGGCCCGCTCCCTGATTCACGCGCTCACCACATTGGGCGTGCCCGAGCTGCGCGTGGCCGCGCCGCCGTCGCTGCTGCCCGAGGGCCTGCCGCAGCTCGGCGTGTTCCCGTTCAGTGCGCTGGACGAGGGGCTGCGCGATGCCGATGTCATCATCCTGCTGCCGCTGAGCGCCGAGGCCGTCGCCGCCGGGCGACTGCCGTCGCCGCGCGATTACGCCGCCGGCTATCGGCTCAGCCCCCGGGCGCTGGCCCTGGCGCGGCCCGATGCGTTGCTGCTGTCCGCCGCCGGGCTGCACGCCGGCATCGAAGCCGAGGTGGCGTTCGACGCCGTGTTGGCGCGCGCCGGCCACGAGCGGGACGCGCTGGAGCACGCGCTCCGGCTGGCGGCGCTGCGCCTCTTGTCGGACTCGCTGGGACGCACGCTGGCCCCAGGGGGGCGCGCATGAGGCTGCACATCGCCAACGGCAGGCTGATCGATCCCGCCGCCGGCGTGGACCGGCGGGCGGATCTGTACATCGCCGAGGGCCATGTGGCCGCCGTTGACGTCGCGCCAGCGGGATTCCAGGCGGATCGGCGCATCGAGGCCGACGGCCTGGCGGTGCTGCCGGGCCTGGTGGATCTATGCGCGCGCCTGGCCGGTCCCGATGGCTCGCCATCGCCCGATGCGCTGCGCGCCGCGCTGACGGGCGGCGTGACCCGGTTGGTGCAGCCGCCCGATGGCGGCGTCATGCTGGACGATCCCGCGCGGGTGCATGCCTTCCTGAATGAATCGCCGGCCGGACCGTGCCGCATCCATGCCGTGGGCGCGCTGACGCCGGGCCTGCGCGGCGAGGCCCTGGCCGAACTACGCCTGCTGGCCCAGGCGGGCTGCCTGGCGTTCGGGCAGGGCGAGGCTGGCCTGAGCGATACCCGCCTGCTGTGGAACGCCATGCGCTACGCCGCTGGCGCCGGCCTGGCCTTGTGGCTGCGGCCGCAGGATCCCTGGCTGGCGCGCGGCGCCCCGGCGGCCGGCGGCGCCTATGCCGCGCGGCTGGGCCTGGAAGGCCTGCCGGACTTGGCTGAAACGCTGGCCCTGCAAACATTGTTCGAATTGCAGCGCGACACCGGCGTGCGCCTGCACCTGTCGCGCCTGTCCAGCGCCGCCGGCCTGGCGCGGGTGCGCGCGGCCAAGCGCGAGGGCCTGCCCGTCAGCTGCGACGTGTCGGCCAATCATCTGCACCTGACCGACGTGGACATCGGTTTCTTCGATGCCCGCTACCGCCTGCAGCCGCCGCTGCGCGGCCAGCGCGACCGCGACGCGATCCGCGCCGCGCTGGCCGACGGCACCATCGACGCGCTGTGCTCGGACCATACGGCGGTGACGGCGGCCGGCAAGGCCGCGCCTTTCGCGCAGGCCCAGCCCGGCGCGCCCGGGCTGGCCACCTTGCTGCCGCTGACGCTGAAATGGGCGCGCGACCAGCGCGTGCCGCTGGCCGAAGCGCTGGCGCGGGTGACCAGCGGCCCGGCGGCCGTGTTGCGCGCCGTGGCGCCGCAAGCGCCGTGCGGCGCGGCCCCGGCTGGCATGCTGGCCCCCGGCGCGCCCGCCGACCTTTGTCTGGTCGACCTGGACGTGGAACAGGCGCCGGATTCCACAACGCTGCCTTGCGGCAGCGCCCTCAGCCCGTTCGCGGGTATGATGCTGCCCGGCCGTGTACGCGCCACCGTGGTGGGTGGCAGCCTGGCCTGGGAGACTCCTGCTTGAAGCTGCTGCGCTTTGTCCTTCGGCTCATCCTCGTCCTGCCGTGGATCGTGTTCGGCCTGCTTTGCGTGGGCCTGGTGTATCCGTGGCTCAGACCCAAATCGCGCGCCTGGCTCAACCGCAGCTGGTCGCGCTTCCTCATGGCCGCCTGTGGCGTGCGGGTCGTCTTCCGGGGCCAACCGCGCATGACCGGTCCCGTGCTGCTGGTGGCCAATCACGTGTCCTGGATCGATATCTTCGTGCTGAACTCGGCGCGCGCCACGTCCTTCGTGGCCAAGAGCGAGATCCGCAGCTGGCCCGTCATCGGCTGGCTGGTGGCCGGCGCCGGCACGCTGTTCATCGAGCGCGGCCAGCGCCACGCGGTGCACGCGATGGGCGAGTCCATGCAGGCGCGTTTCCGCCAGGGCGATGCGGTGGGCCTGTTTCCCGAGGGCACGACCAGCGAGGGCAGCGAGCTGCGTCCGTTTCATGCCAGCCTGTTCGAACCGGCCCGCGCGGCCGCCGTCGAGATCCAGCCCGTGGCCTTGCGCTTCCTGCAGCATGGCCAGCGCAGCGGTTTCGCCGCCTTCATCGGCGACGAAAGCCTGGTCGCCAATCTGTGGCGCGTCATGGGCACCACCGGCCTGTCCGTCGAAGTCGTGTTCCTGCCGCCGCTGGCGACCCGCAACGCGGACGGCAGCCTGCCGACGCGGCTGGAGCTGTCGCACCAGGCGCGCGACGCGATTCAGCAGGCGCTGTAGCGCGAAGGCCGGCGCGGCGCTGCCGGCCTTTCCAATCCCCCTGCCGCACTTTCCACGTGCCAGGCAACCTCGCAAGAAACCGGTGCCACCCGACCGGGATGCCACGGATCCGGCTCCGCCGGTACGTAGGCATGCCCCTGGGGGAAGCGCATAGCGCTTCGGGGGGCTTCACGCACTAAAGTTGCAGCAGCTTTCCGCCAGTTCGGCCACGTTCTGGCAGAACGCCGCGTCCGCGTCGCGTCGGTACATGGCGCAGTAGACGGATTGTGGCGGGGCGACACTGGTGCGCGCGATCACCAACTGACGGGTGTTGACCATGTCGGCGAAGTAGTCGCGCGGCAGGCAGCTCACGCCGAAGCCCGCCGCCGTCAGCCCGGCCATCGCGATCAGGCTGTTGATGGTGAATAGGTTGTGGGCAGGCGTGTGCGGCTTGAGCCAGCCGTCGTAGATCATGTTCAGTCCCGATTCCTGGCTCTGCCTCAGCAGCGGCAGCGCGGCGATATCGGCCGGGGTGTAGACGCGGCTCGCGTCGATCATGTCGGGGCTGCCCATCCAGGCGAATTCCAACCGCTGCAGCGGCGTCACCTCCAGGCCGGGTTCGGCGAACTCTCCATGCAGGAAAGCCATGTCCAGCTGTCCGGCCTGCAGGCGCTTGAGCAGGTCGGCGCCCAGATCGATGTGCGGTTCCAGCGTGATGCGCGGATAGTGCGAGCGCAGCAGCCGGATCAGCGCCGGCAGCCAGGTCATGGCGGTGATTTCGGTGATGCCGAAACGGAACGTGCCGGTCAACGTGTGTTGACCCTTCAGCCGCACCAGCAGTCGGTCGCGGTGGCCCAGCATTTCCTCGGCCAGCGCATAGATTTCATGGCCGCGCGCGGTCAGTTCGGCGCGATAGCCGGATCGATCGAACAGCGCGATATCAAAGTCCGCCTCCAGTTCCTGGATGCGCTTGGTAATGGCTGATTGGGTGGTGTGCAGCTTTTGCGCCGAGGCTGCGAACGTTCCCAATCTGACGGTCCAGTACAGGGCTTCGATCTGCTTGAAAGTCAGCATGGGTGGGTTCTTTGGAAAATGAGATTATTCCCAAACTTCTATTTGGTAATAACCCCTATATTCCTGAAAGTGATGAACTTCATGGAAATTTAATCCCTTTTTCCCGCAGCGGAAAGCCAGCACCATGTGGCCTGACTTCAGCACGGCCGGGGTCGCGCGGCGCGGAATGATTCCCGTCGGCGCCGGGTCAAGAACCAGGAATCACGCAGATCGTCATGAGCACATCCCTATCCGGCGCGCGCATCCTGCCGGCCCCCGTTGTCGCGCCGGCGGCCTTGCGCCAGGCCCTGGGCGCCATCGCCACGCCTCATCTGAGCGACAACCTGGCGCGGCGCGAAGGCATCTCGGGCCTGCGACGCTACAACCGCGACGGCAAGCTGGTGGGCACCGCGCTCACCGTCAAGACGCGTCCGGGCGACAACCTGATGATCTACAAGGCCATGATGATGGTCGAGCCTGGTCACGTGCTGGTGGTGGATGCGGGCGGTGATCTGTCCAACGCGGTATTGGGCGAGATCATGAAGCGTTACCTGCAACAGCACGGCTGCGCGGGTGTGATCGTGGATGGCGCCATTCGCGACGTACTGGCCTTCGAACTCGACGATTTTCCCTGCTATGCGCGCGGCCATATTCACCGTGGCCCCTACAAGGACGGCCCCGGCGAGGTCAATGTGCCGGTCAGCATCGGCGGGCAGGTGGTGAACCCCGGCGACATCGTGGTCGGTGACGAGGATGGGTTGGTCAGCTTCGCGCCGGAACAGGCCGAGGCCCTGATCATGGCGGCGCAGAGCCTGGCCGTGAAGGAAGAACGCATCATGGCCGAGATCGCCGGCGGCCAGCGCGCGCAGAGCTGGATGCAGGCCGCGTTTGCCGCGAAGGGGCTGGCATGAGCGCAAGCCCGGCATTCCTGGCGGATCGCGCCCGCGCCATCAAGCCTTCGCCCAGCATGGCGGCCAAGGCTCGCGTTGACCAACTGCGCGCGCAGGGCCGCGACATCGTCGACTTCACCGTGGGCGAGCCAGACCTGCCCACGCCCGCGCACATCGTGCGGGCAGGCATGGAGGCGCTGCGCGGCGGCGACATCCGCTATACGGCTTCGGTGGGGTCGCGGCCCTTGCTGGAGGCCATCCGCCTCAAGTTCCAGCGCGAGAATGGGTTGGACTTCGGGCTCGACGAGCTGATCGTCGGCGCCGGCGCCAAGCAGTTGATCCATACCGCGCTGTCGGCCACCGTGCAGGCGGGCGACGAGGTCATTATCCCCGCGCCTTATTGGGTTTCCTATCCCGACATGGTGCTGGTCAATGACGGTACGCCGGTGACGGTGCCATGCCCGGAGGTCGATGGTTTCAAGCTCACGCCACAGGCCCTGGAGCGCGCCATCACGCCGCGCAGCAAGTGGCTGCTGCTGAACACGCCCGGCAATCCGGCCGGCGCCATGTACGACGCCGACGAGCTGCGCGCGCTGGCGCGGGTGCTGGATCGCCATCCGCATGTGTGGCTGATGACTGATGAAATCTATGAGCACCTGGCCTATGGCGGCGCGCGCCACGTGTCGCCCGTCGCCGCCGCGCCGTCGCTGGCGGACCGAGCGCTGGCGATCAACGGTGTGTCCAAGTCTTATGCCATGACCGGCTGGAGGCTGGGCTACGCGGCCGGCCCCAAGATGCTGATCCAAGCCATGGCCGCGCTGATTTCGCAAAGCACCAGCTGCGTCAGCGCCGTGAGCCAGGCCGCGGCCCGCGTGGCGCTCACCGCCGACCAGGGCTGCGTGGCCGAGATGGCGCGGCTTTACGGCGAACGCCGCGATCGCATCGTGGCCCTGCTCAATGCCGTGCCGGGGCTGCGCTGCCAGGCGCCGCAAGGCGCGTTCTATGTCTATCCTGCGGTCGAAGGTCTGCTGGGAAGGCGCGCGCCGGATGGGCGCGTGCTGGGCAGCGACCTGGACGTGGTCATGTATCTGCTCGACGTAGCGGGCGTGGCCGCGTTGGATGGCTCGGCCTATGGCCTGTCGCCCTACCTGCGGTTGAGCTTCGCCACGTCCATGGCGCAGATCGAAGAAGGCTGCCGTCGCATACATGAGGCTTGCGCACGGCTGTCCTGAGTCCCGCGCCATTCGTCGGTCCAGCGCCGCAATTATCCGCAACACCAGAACAGGCCTTGTGCCGCCTGCATCATCATCAAGGGGAACCCGCATGAAAAAAATGATCTCTTCCTGCCTGGCCGCCGTTGGCCTGGCCATTGTCACGCTGTCCGCCGCCCAGGCGGACACCCTGCAGGACATCAAGGCGCGCGGCAAGTTCATCTGCGGCACCATGGGCACGGCTGAACCATTCAGCTTCCAGGATCCGAAGACGCGCGCCGTGGTGGGCTACGAAGTGGATATCTGCAAGGCCGTGGCGGACAGCCTGGGCGTGCCGCTGGAACTCAAGCTCATCGCGGTCGAGGCGCGCATTCCGGAACTGATCGCCGGCCGCGTCGACGTGGTGGCGGCCAACCTGGGCTGGAGCCCTGAGCGTGCGCAGCAGATCGACTATTCGCATCAGCATTTCGTGAGTCTGCAGAAAGTGCTGGCGCGCGAGAAGGATCAGGAACTGAAGTCGCCCGCCGAACTGGCTGGCAAGCGCGTCAGCGCGGTGCGCGGCTCGTCCTCGGAGCAGGGCGCGCGCAAGTACATTCCCAATGTCGAACCGGTGACGTTCAAGGATCCCAGCGGCGCCTTCCTGGCCCTGCAGCAAGGCAAGGTCAGCGGCTTCGTCGGCTCCGAGCTGATGCTGGCGAAGCTGCGCCAGCAGGCCGCCAGCAGCGCGGTGCCGGTCAAGATCCTGGAGCCTGCCCTGTTCGTCGAGCCGTGGGGCGTGGGCGTGCGCAAGGGCGACGCGGCCATGCTGGGGCAGGTGAATCAGGTGCTGGACAAACTGGAGGCCTCCGGCGAAGCCACGCGGATCTTCGACAAATGGTTCGGCGTCGGCACGCCGTTCAACCTGAAGCGGGACTTCCGCATCGAGTCCATCAAGGGCTGAGCTGGCGCATCGCCATGCACTACGTCTTTGATTTCGGCGCCATCTTCCAGGGCGAGTATCCGGACTGGCTGCTCAGGGGGTTCCTGACCACCCTGGCGCTGGCCGCGCTCGCCTGGAGCCTGGCTTTTCTGGTCGGCAGCCTGCTGGCCGTGCTCCGGTTGACGGGCTGGCCGATGGCCAATGCGCTGATCGCGGCCCACATCGCGTTCCATCGCAATGTGCCGATGCTGGTGCACATCCTGTTCTGGTACTTCGGGGTGCCCGCCCTGTTGCCGCAGGCCGTGGCCGATTGGCTCAACAGTCACGGCAGCGAATTCATCCTGTCCTGCGTGGCGATCGGCCTGGTGATGTCGGCCTATGTCTGTGAAGACCTGCGCAGCGCGGTACGCGCGATCCCGCCGGGCCAGGTCGAGGCCGCGCGCGCGCTGGGGCTGGGCTACCTTCAGACCATGCGCAAGGTGGTCCTGCCGCAGGCGTTCCGCATCGCACTGCCCCCGCTGCTGAACCAGACCCTGCTGCTGGTGAAGAACACCAGCTTGGCCATGGCTATCGGCGTGACCGAGCTGACGGCGGCAGGGCGGGAGATCGAGAACGGCACCTTCCGCACCTTCGAGGCCTACGCGGTGGTGACGGCGATCTACCTGGCGCTGTCGTTCCTCATCATGGGCGGGGGCGCGGCGTTGCAGCGTCGCTATCGTCCGCTGGGGGCGCGCTGACCATGTGGGACATCCTGAAAGACAACTGGCTGCTGCTGTTGATCGGGCAATATCCGCACGGGCCGCTGGGCGGGCTGGCCGCGACGCTGGGCCTGGCGGCCATCAGCCTGGTCCTGGCGCTGCCTTGCGGCGTGCTGCTGGCGCTGGGGCGCATCAGTCCGTGGCGCTGCTTGCGCTGGCCGGCGACCGCCGTGGTGCAGCTGGTGCGCGGCCTGCCGCTATTGATGTTCATTTTCTGGGCGTATTTCTTCGTGCCGATCGTCATCGGCCGACCGGTGGCCGGCACCACCACCATGGTGGTGGCGCTGGTCTGCTATGAAAGCGCCTATCTGGCCGAGATCATCCGCGCCGGCATCCAGGCGCTGCCGTCGGGGCAGCAGGAGGCGGGCCGCGCGCTGGGGTTGTCATACCTGCAGACCATGCGCCGCGTGATCCTGCCGCAGGCGCTCTACAACATGTTGCCGAGCATGTTGAGCCAGTTCGTCTCCACGGTGAAGGAGACGTCACTGGCCTACGTGATCAGCGTGCAGGAGCTGACCTATGCCGCGAACCAGGTCAACAGCGTGCTGCTGACCAAGCCCTTCGAGGTATTCGCGCTGCTGGCGCTGACCTATTTCATCCTGAATTTCGGCCTGAGTTCATTGGTCCGGCTGGTCGAGCTGCGCATCGGCCGGCGCCGCGCGGGGCTCGTGCCAGTCTCTAGAACGGTGTCCGCATGATCCGGTTTTTCCAGGTGCAGAAGTGGTATGGCGCTTATCAGGCGCTGGCCGATGTGAGCGCGCAGGTGCGTCGCGGCGAAGTGGTTGTGGTTTGCGGCCCATCGGGTTCGGGCAAGTCCACGCTGATCCGCACGGTCAACCGGCTCGAACCGATCCAGCAGGGACGGATCGAAGTGGACGGCAAGGATATCCACGGCGCCGACCAGCGGCTGGATGCGTTGCGCAGCCATATCGGCTTTGTATTCCAGCAGTTCAACCTGTTCCCGCACCTGTCTGTCATGGACAACCTGACGCTGGCGCCGCTGATGCTCAAACGCGCCCGCCGTGGCGAAGCGCGCGAGCGCGGCATGGCGCTGCTGGAACGCGTCGGCCTGGCGCACAAGGCCGACGCCTATCCCGCGCAGTTGTCCGGCGGCCAGCAGCAGCGCGTGGCGATCGCCCGGGCGCTGGCCATGAATCCGCCGGTGATGCTGTTCGATGAACCGACCAGCGCGTTGGATCCCGAGATGGTGGGAGAGGTGTTGCAGGTGATGAAAGGGCTGGCCCGCGACGGCATGACCATGGTGTGCGTGACGCACGAAATGGGTTTCGCGCGCGAGGTGGCCGACACGGTCTGGTTCATGGACGAGGGACGTATCGTCGAGACGGCCGAGCCGGAGCGCTTCTTCACCGCGCCGGAATCGGACCGGGCGCGTCGTTTCCTGGCCGAGATCCGGCGCTAGGGTGTCTTGCGGCACAAGCCGGCGTCGAGAGGCGCCGGCCCGGGTTCAGTCCGAATTCGGATCCTGGAAGCGCGAGCACTTCACCTGCACCAGCTTGCGGTCCTGCAGGCGCAGCGCGGTCAGCGCGCCGCCCCAGACGCAGCCGGTGTCCAGGCAGATCACGTCGGGGCGCAGCAGCAGGCCCAGCGTGGACCAATGGCCGAATACGGTGGTGACGTCGCGCGTGGCGCGATTGGGCACGTCGAACCAGGGCATCAGGTTGGGCGGCCAGGCGCCGGGCGCGACCTTGGTGGCGAATTCCATGTGGCCGTTGGGCGTGCACAGGCGGATGCGGGTCAGCGCGTTGATGATGACGCGCATGCGCTTGCCGCCCGTGTGGTCTTCCTTCCAGGTGGCCGGTTCGTTGCCGTACATCTTCTGCAGCGCCTTCTGCCAGTTCGGCCCGCGCAGCGCGTCCTGAACCTCGCCGGCCAGCGCCAGGGTCTTGGCCACGTCCCATTTCGCCAGCGTGCCGGCGTGGACCATCAGGTGGTTCTGCTCGAAATGCGCGAGCGGGCGAAAGCGTAGCCAGTCGATCAAGGCGGCGGCGTCGGGCGCGCGGAGGATGTCCTCCAGCGTGTCGGACTTGGACGGCTTGCGCACGCCGGCGGCCGCGGCCAGGAGGTGCAGGTCGTGGTTGCCGAGCACGGCGGTGACGCGGTCGCCCAGGTCGATGATGCGGCGCAGGGTGGCCAGCGAATCCGGGCCGCGATTGACCAGGTCGCCGGCGAACCAGAGGCGCGAGTGCGGATCGCCTGCCAGCTCGGGATGGGACAGCAAGCGATCCAGCGGCGAGCAGCAACCCTGCACGTCGCCGATCATCCAGATACTGCCGTTCATGCGGGACTCTTGCTCCAGGGCCAGCGTTGTTGGAAGAACCGCGCCAAGGCGTGGCGGTATTCCATGTAGGACATGGCGCCGAAGGCGAGGATCATGGCCCCGATGTTCGGGCCCAAGGCGGTCAGCCAGGGCGGCCACTTGCCCAACATGCCCACGTTCAACGCCAGCTGGTTCAGCATGAAGAAGCCCACACCCAGCAGGATGCCGATGAAGACTTTCGCGCCCACGCCGCCCCGGCGCGTCTGCATCAGGCCGATGGGGGCGGCGATGGTGATCATGACCAGCAGCGTGAACGGATACGCCAGTTTGCGCCACAGGGCCACGACCTGTCGACCATATTGAAGCTGGTTGTTGCGCAAATAATCCACATAGTCGAGCAGCGTCACGATGGACATGCGCTCGGGCGTCAGCACGCGGGCGATCAGGCGCTCGGCGCTCAGCGTGGTGTCGATGGTGCGCTCGGGCACCTTGACCACGGCGGCCGGCGGATTCTTGGGGGGGCGGGCGTTGGCCAGCGCGTCGGCGGCCTCGTCGTCCAGGCGGGTCTCGGACACGTCCTTGAGCACCAGGTCGCCATGGGAGAACACGCCGACGGGCGCCGTCGACAGCACCGACAGCGTCAGGTTCTTCTTGAACTCGTACAGTGTGATGTTGGCCACCTGGCCATCGCCCTTCAGGTCGCCGATGTTGATGATGCGGGTGCCGCCGTTGGCGGTGGGTTCCTTGAACCAGTAGCCGCTGTTCAGGCGGTCGCCGCCCGCCTTGCCGCGCAGGGCCAGGTTGGCTTCGCCGGATTTCATCTCGGCCCAGGGCGTGACGTATTCGGACAGCAGCGCCGCGCCGATCATCAGCGGAATGGTGACGATCCACAGCATGCGCAGCAGGCGCATGCCGCTGACGCCGGACACACGCAGGATCACCAGTTCGTTGCGCTGCGCCAGTCCGGCCAGCGCCAGGATGGCGCCGATCAGCAGGCCGATGGGCAGCAGGTCGTACAGGCGGGTGGGAAGGGCCAGCGCCTGCATGTAGAGCAGCGCCATCATCGTGAACTTCTCGCCCACGTTGTCCAGGTCGTCCACCATCGCGAAGAACGTGAAAAGGCCCAGCAGGGCCAAAAGGACCACAGCGCAGGAGCGATAGATTTCGCGGGCCAGGTAGCGACGGGCGGTACGCATGAAAAAGGACGGTCTGAGAAAAGCGCGTAAACGTGAAAGCTTAACAAATCCGGCCGCCCGGCATGGGGGGCGGCGCCGGAAATATTTT
>MCND01000452.1_pt1 | contig 12063 bp, 5 predicted proteins | sample 778211 | NCBI WGS metagenome assembly MCND01 (sample SAMN04296812, study PRJNA304217) | bioreactor metagenome | isolation source: activated sludge enriched with benzalkonium chloride | place: Turkey: Istanbul urban wastewater treatment plant
CCCAATTGCGAAAGCAGTTGGGGTTTTGTCTATTTGTAGAAGCACTGATTTTGCTGGCACGTTTGACTCAAGCTCCAACGGATCGGCCACAGAATTTCTTGACGACCATAGAGCATTGGAACCACCTGATCCCATCCCGAACTCAGCAGTGAAACGATGCATCGCCGATGGTAGTGTGGGGTTTCCCCATGTGAGAGTAGGTCATCGTCAAGATTGAATTCCGAAACCCCAATTGCGAAAGCAATTGGGGTTTTGTTTTTGTGCTGGAAAAATCACCCATCGAGCCATGCGCCCTCAAAGCCGCTTAGCGGCCACTGCCTGCTCCTGAAAAATACCTCGCAACTGCTCTGGAATGCCGTTCAGCGGGATTTTGGCGATTCCGCTGAGTAATTCAGATAAATCTCTAAGGGTTCGGGAGTTCTTGCCGACAGAGTGATGAGAAATGCGTGCACCAGAGCAGAGCGATCAGAGAATGTCGCCTGCGTTGTTAAATGGAATGTTGCATTCCGGACGCATCCCCACTTTCGGCATAAGAAGTCCCATGAAATGAATCTCAAGTTCAGCCATAAAATCCTTTTGGCCGCCTCCGGCGTAGTGGTTCTGGCTTTTGCGTTGTTCACTTTGTACAACGACTACCTGCAGCGAAACACCATCCGACAGAACCTTGAATCCTCCATCAAACAGGCTGGCGAACTCACATCCAGTAGCGTCCAGAACTGGATGAGCGGGCGTATCCTGGTGCTCGAGAACCTGGCGCAGAACGTTGCTCACCAGGGGCAGAACGCCGACTTCCCAGGCCTGGTCGACCAACCGGCATTCACCTCGAACTTCCAGTTCACCTACGTTGGCCAAGCCAACGGTATCTTCACCCAGCGCCCTGACGCGAAGATGCCCGATGGCTACGACCCTCGCCAGCGTCCTTGGTACAAGCAGGCCGTAGCTGCCGATAAGACCATGCTGACTCCGCCCTACATGGCGGCTGTCGGTGGCCTGGTAGTGACTATCGCCATGCCGGTGAAGAAGCAGGGCGAGCTACTGGGCGTGGTGGGTGGCGACCTGAGCCTGGAAACCCTGGTGAAAATCATCAACTCGGTGGATTTTGGCGGCCTCGGCCACGCTTTCCTGGTCAGCGCCGATGGCCAGGTGATCGTCAGCCCGGACAAAGACCAGGTGATGAAGAACCTCAAGGATATCTACCCTGGCGCCAATGTGCGGATCGAGAACGGCAACCAGGAAGTGGTCCTGAACAAGCAGGAACGTATCCTCTCCTTTACCCCGGTAACCGGCCTGCCGAACGCCGAGTGGTACATCGGCCTGTCCATCGACAAGGACAAGGCCTATGCCCCGCTGAGCCAGTTCCGTACCTCGGCACTGATCGCGATGTTCATCGCCGTAGCCGTGATTGCCGTACTGCTGACCTTGTTGATCCAGGTCCTGATGCGTCCGTTGGTAACCATGGGCCGTGCGATGCAGGATATTGCCCAGGGCGAGGGCGACCTGACCCGCCGTCTGGTGGTGGCGAGCAAGGACGAGTTCGGCGAACTGGGTAGCTCGTTCAACCAATTCGTGGAGCGCATCCACGCCTCGATTTCCGAAGTATCCTCGGCCACTCGCCAAGTCCACGATCTGTCCCAGCGCGTGATGACCTCGTCCAACGCCTCGATCATCGGCTCCGACGAGCAGAGCGCCCGTACCAACAGCGTAGCGGCGGCAATCAACGAACTGGGTGCCGCCACCCAGGAAATCGCCCGTAACGCTGCCGACGCCTCCGAGCACGCCAGTGGCGCCAGCGATCAGGCCGACGATGGGCGCCAGGTGGTCGAGCAGACCATCCAGGCGATGACCGAGCTGTCGCAGAAGATCAGCCTCTCCTGCACCCAGATCGAGACCCTGAATGCCAGCACCGACAACATCGGGCACATCCTCGATGTGATCAAGGGCATCTCCCAGCAGACCAACCTCCTGGCGCTCAACGCTGCCATCGAGGCGGCCCGTGCTGGTGAAGCAGGTCGTGGTTTCGCCGTGGTGGCCGATGAGGTGCGCAACCTGGCCCACCGTACCCAGGAGTCGGCGGAAGAGATCCACAAGATGATCACCTCGCTGCAGATCGGCTCCCGCGAAGCGGTGTCGACCATGAACGCCAGCCAGGCGTCCAGCGAAGAGAGCGTCGAAGTGGCCAACCAGGCCGGTGCTCGCCTGATCAGCGTGACCCAGCGCATTGGCGAGATCGATGGGATGAACCAGTCGGTGGCTGCTGCAACCGAGGAGCAGACTGCGGTGGTGGAAGCCCTCAACATCGACATCAACCAGATCAACCTGCTGAACCAGCAGGGTGTTGCCAACCTCAACGAAACCCTGAAGGACTGCGATGCGCTGTCCCAGCAGGCCAGTCGCTTGAAGCAGTTGGTCGACAGCTTCAAGATCTGAGGCGATCCAGAGTCACCTCAAAAGCCCGCTCCTGCCTGATGGCAGGGCGGGCTTTTTCATGCCCGGGCATCAGGCCAGATGCTCTCCCAGCAGCCCCAGGTGAGTGTTGATCACTTGCAGCAAACGTTGGCGTTGGGACTTGATGAAAAAATGGCTGCCGGCAATCTCGATCAACTCGAACTCCCTGCTGGTGAAGGCACGCCACGCGAGCATATGGCTGGCGGTCGCCAAGGGGTCCTCGCTGCCGTAGAAGGCTGTCAGGGGCATCTTGAGAGAGCCGCTGGCCGTGTCGTGCCAGGTCTCGAAAAGCTTCAGGTCGCTGCGTAGCAAGCGCTCGTATTCCAGCAACTCATGTTTCCCGCGAGGCATCTCCTGGGAACTGGCGCCCAGCGTCAGGACCGCCTCCCGGAAAGTCTCGGGAGGCAAGGTATGCAGCAGAGGGTGGGGTGGTGGAGTATCAGGGCTGCGGCAGCCAGAGACGAATAGATGGCGTGTCTGCTGGGGGAATCGTTCCTGGGCATACTTGGCGGTCTCGTACGCCAGAGAAGCTCCCAGGCCATGGCCGAACAGTGCGTGGGGTTCTGCCAGCCACGATCCGAGGGCCGTGGATATCGACTCCATCAGGTACTGCCAGTCATCGCAGGGGGGCTCGGTGCGGCGTGGGCCATGTCCCGGCAGGTTGATCACCACCAACTCGATATGGTCGGCAAGGCCGGTGGACCATATTCGCAGTGGCTCTGCCGCCGCTCCTGAGTGTGGAAAGCAGATCAGGCGGATCCCCGTGGCTTGCCCGGAATTGACGACCAGCGTCCAATGTTGGTTATCGGTGTACACAGCTCTTCCTTAAGCAAGGGGGCCGGCAGATCCTCTCCCGGCGTTGGCACGGCAGGTTGGTCCACAAGGTCCCAATCTGCCAGGGGTATTCAAAATACTGGTTGCAGGCGATGAATGCACGCAGCCCAGGAACAGATTTTCACGACGCCTGGTGCTTGGAACTATGCTCTGAGCGTTCGGTGCAGGCCGTCATTTTGCCGGGCAGTGATTGTAAGGTGCCATTGTTTTTTGTCGGGCCAGCCTTCACCATCAGCCGATTTACGACAGCTCCCATGGACTCATCCCATTGGCGGTACGTTTAGCTCTCTTTCGGACCTTGCGCTGGCTTGGCGCGGCACTGCTGCTGGCCGGTGTGCTGCTGGGCACCTTGCAGGCCGATTGGGACTTCTCCCTGATCAGCCGACGAGCCACCGCGCTTTACGGCCCCCTGGGCGAAGGCCAGCAACGTATCGATGCCTGGCAGCGTCTCCTGGCCACCCAGAAGCAGGTTCAGGAGCGTGAGCAGCTCAAGGTGGTCAACCTGTTCTTCAACAAGAACATGCGCTACGTAGAAGACATCGACCTATGGCACCAGGTGGATTACTGGGAAACGCCGATCGAAGCCCTGTGGAAGGGCGCGGGCGATTGCGAGGACTACGCCATCGCCAAGTATTTCAGCCTCCGCCACCTCGGTGTTTCCAGCGACAAATTGCGCATTACCTACGTCAAGGCGTTGCGCCAGAATCGTGCACACATGGTCCTGACCTACTATTCCACCCCGGATGCCATGCCCCTGGTGCTCGACAGCCTGGAAGACGCGATTCGTCCAGCCAGCGAGCGTACCGACCTGTTGCCGGTCTACTCCTTCAATGCCGAAGGGCTCTGGCTTCCAGGCGCCAAGGGCAACAAACGCGTCAGTGATACCAAGCGCCTGTCCCGCTGGCAGGATGTGTTGAAAAAAATGCAGGCCGAAGGATTTCCGGTCGAAACGACTAACTAGGAGCACGAGCTCAGATGTCTTTGTTCAAACAACTGCTGATCGCAATCTGCGTGTTCCTGGTCGTGGCCTTCAGCGGCAGCTTCATGGTCAGCCTGGAAAGTTCGCGTACCCAGTACGTCAATCAACTGCGCTCCCATGCCCAGGACGCCGCCACCGCATTGGCCTTGTCGCTGACCCCGAGCATCGATGACCCGGCGATGGTCGAGCTGATGGTCAGCTCGATCTTCGACAGCGGCTACTACGCCAGCATTCGTGTGGTCGACCTGGCCACCGACAAGACCATCGTCGAGCGTAGTGGGGTCCCTGAGGTGAGCAACGTGCCGCAGTGGTTCGTCAACCTCATCGGCCTGGAGCCAGCTGGCGGCGACGCCCTTGTCAGCCGTGGCTGGGAGCAGGCGGCGCGGGTCGAGGTCATCAGTCATCCGATGTTCGCCGTGGCCAAGCTCTGGCAGAGCGCCCTGGGCAGCCTGGGCTGGCTGCTGATCTGTGGCGCGGTGAGTGCGGTGCTCGGCGCGCTGTTGCTGCGCCGCCAGCTCAAGCCGCTGGACTACATGGTCAAGCAGTCCCATGCCATCGCGCGCCGCGAGTTCCTCAGCCTGCCCGAATTGCCACGTACTCCCGAATTACGCCGGGTCGTGCAGGCCATGAACCAGATGGTGGAGAAGCTCAAGGCACTGTTCCAGGAGCAGGCCGAGCGCAGCGAAAAGCTGCGTGCCGAGTCCTACCAGGACAGCCTGACCGGGTTGGCCAACCGGCGGTATTTCGAGATGCAGCTCAACGCGCGGGTCAGCAATCCGGAGCAGGCCAGCTCCGGCTACCTGCTGCTATTGCGGGTCAAGGACCTGGCAGGCCTGAACCAGCGTCTTGGTGGCCAGCGTACCGACCAGCTGTTACAGGCAGTGGGCGAGCAGCTGCTGCGTGAATGCGACAAGTATCCCGAGACCCATAACCTGGTGACCCGGGTCCGTGGTGGCGAGTTCGCAGTCCTGGCTCCCGGGCTGGTGCGTGAGGAAGCCATCCAGCTGGCCCAGAACCTGGACAGTGCCCTGGGCAACCTGCACGCCACCGGGGCCACCGATGTGGCTTCGGTCGCATCGATCGGCTTGGCGGCCTTTGCCCATGGCGACTCGCCACAAGCCGTGCTCAGCCTGGGTGACCAGGCCCTGGCCCAGGCCGAAGCCCAGGGGGATGCCAGCTGGGCCTGCCTGGACCAGCACGCCAGTGCCCAGGTGGGGGACGACCACCACGCCTGGCACCGGTTGCTGGACCAGGCCCTGTCGCAACGACGCTTCCAGCTGTATTTCCAGCCTGTAGTGGCGGCGCAGGATACGTCGGTGGTGCTGCACAACAAGGTGCTGTCGCGGCTGTTGGATGAGCAGGGGCAGACCATTCCTGCAGGGCGCTTCCTACCCTGGCTGGAGCGCTTTGGCTGGACCTCGCGCCTGGACCTGCTGATGCTCGAACAGGTGCTTGGGCACTTGGCTGGACACTCCGAGTCGCTGGCGTTGAACCTGTCGGCCGCAACCCTGGGTGACCCGCAGACCATGAACCGGGTGTTCGAGCTGTTGCGCCAGCATTCGGACCTTGGATCGCGCCTGACCCTGGAGATCGGTGAAGAACAACTGCCGGACCAGGCGCGCCTGGAACAGCTGACCCGCCAGTTGCGCAGCTTGGGCTTCTCCCTCAGCCTGCAGCGCTTCGGTGGTCGCTTCAGCATGATCGGCAACCTGGCGCGCCTTGGCCTGGCCTATCTGAAGATCGACGGCAGTTACATCCGTGCCATCGACCAGGAAAGTGACAAGCGCCTGTTTATCGAAGCCATCCAGCGCGCCGCCCACAGCATCGACCTGCCACTGATCGCCGAGCGGGTCGAGACCCAGGGCGAGTTGCAGGTGATTCGTGAGATGGGATTGTTCGGGGTACAGGGGCAGCTGTTCGGCGAACCCGCTCCCTGGCGTTGAAAACTGATCGCCCCATGGCCGGCATACCGGCCATGGGAGGTCAGATCAGTCCGGTTTCATCGTCATTGATCAACCGGCTCAAGCCGCCCAATGTCTCACGGGCGTTACTACGGTCCAGCAGCTTGGCCTGGGCCGCCTCCGGCAGATCGGTAATGCGGATCACGCCCTTGCTGGTCAGGACCTGAATCAGGTCGTCCAGCACCCGAACCATTTCCAGGTCACTGTGCTTGAGCTGCTTGAGGCTGATTTCCACTGCCTCGTTGGCGTACCAGGTCTGGATCTCATGGTGATCGGCGGGCAGCGTCTCGGTGGCTTCGGCAAACGCCGCAGCCTCCACGCGAACCAGTTGGCCCTGTGCATCGCGTTGCACGTAGAACATGGCATATCCCTCAGGCATTTTTTTCAGCGTCGGCCGTCGACAGCACAGGCCGGCGTGGCTCCCATGGCGCGAGTATGCGGTGTGCCGAGGCAATCGTCACGACGCGTGCTGTGCAGCGAAACCCGGCAGCCTCCCGCAAGGGGTGGCTGCCGGGCGCCGATCAGCTGTTGTTGTGATCGATCTTGATGGTCGGGTCGCTACCGGCAATCAACGAATTGATGCTGGTATTGGACCAGTTGTTGCCTTCCAGCTTGATCGTCACGTCGGCATTGGCCAGGCCGCCGGCGGCATTGAGCTTGCCTTCGGAGCTGACCTGCAGGGTCGAGACCCCGTCCACGGTGGTGATCTTGAGGAAGTTGTCGATGGTACTGGCGCTTTCGCCCTGCAGCAGGTCCCGCAGGTCGATACGGTCCCCTTCGCTGGCCTTGAAGTCCTTGATCACGTCGTTACCGATATCGCCGGCCTTCCAGACGAAGGTATCGGCTCCCGAACCACCGATCAGGATGTCGTTGCCCTGGCCACCGATCAAGGTGTCGTTACCGGTACCGCCCAGCAGGATGTCATTGCCCTTGCCGCCGTCCAGGAGATCGTTGCCGCCCTGGCCGAAGAGAATGTCATTGCCGGCACCACCCAGCAGCGTGTCGTTGCCATCGTGGCTGCCAGACACATCGAACTCGGTGTAGTGCTCGGTGATGTACTGGTGCACGTTGCTGGCGCTGACCTTGCTGACATCGACGCCGGTCTGCTTGGCCACATAGGCCTGCATGGCCTGGTAACCCTCGCCGGCCACGCCATTGAAGCTCACCAGGTCGCCGAACAGGATGTCGTTGCCATTGCCGCCGTTGATGGTGTCCGACCCCGGCATGGTGGCCTCGGTATGGCCGATGATCGAGTTGGCCAGGTCCTTCGGATCGATGTTGGTCTGCGGCTTGCCATCGGTGTCGTATGGCTTGAGGTCATTGAGGCTGACCCCGTTGTTCAGGCCGATGGCCTCCACTTCCGACAGCTTGCTCAACAACGCGAAGCCGGAATTGGAGTTGTTGGTGGTGTTCCAGTCGGTGCTGCCACCTGAACCGGCACGGTACGACAACTCGTAGGTGCCGTCGCCCTGGGCGTGCAGGGTGCCCAGGGTCGAGGCGTTCCAGTAGCCGCTCCAACTGTTGTAGGTCTGCAGGGTCAGCGTACCGTTGCTGCTCACGCTGTAGGCGTGGGTGTTGTCCAGGTAGGTGGTATTGATCGTGTCGCCCAGCTTGTAGTTATTGACGTTGATCAAGTCATCGAGCCTCGGACCGCCACTGTAGAGCGTCGGGTTGGTCTGCTCGCCAGCCTGGTAGAAGGTCGGCTTACCGTCGGTGATGAAGTACGTCAGGTTCTTGGCATTGGTGTTGCTGGTGGCCTGGTTGCTCTGGAAGAAGTTGGCCGTGGTCTTGAACACGTCTTCATAGTTGGTACCGCCGTCGGACCTCATCGAGTCCAGTACGGCCTTGAGCTGGTTCAGGGCGTTCGGGTCGTTGAGGTTCACCGATACTGCCTTGTTGACCTGAGAGCTGAAGTCCGCGAGGAAGATGTTCACCGTGCCCGAACCGGCGCCGCCAATGCTGTTCTTCAGGGTGTTGAACACCGAGGTCAGGGAATCCTTGGCCGCGTTGATGGACGAGCTGCTCATGCTGCCCGAGGTGTCCACCATGAAGGCGATGTTGTAGTTGGTGCCCGGGACCACGGTCAGGCCGCCGATGTCGGCGACCACGATATCGTTGCCGTCGGTACCGTTGACGGTATCGTCGCCGGAGGTGCCGACTACGGTGTTGTAGACGGCCGGGTAGACCTTGACCGGGATCTGCGCCGAAGTGCTGGCAGAACCGCCCAGGGACTCGGTGGAGGTCGAGGTCACGTTGAGGTTGAACGTGCCGTTGTAGTAAGGCGGCGGAGTGACCGTCAGGCTGCCCAGGTTCCAGCCGGTGACGTTGGCCTCGCCGTTGGTTGCCGTGGCGGTGAAGGTGTGTCCGGCGCCATCGCTGAGTACCGAGCCGGCCGGGATGCCGCCGATCTTCACGCTCAGGGTTTCCGAGCCGTCGGTATCGGTCAGTGCGGTGCTGATCTTCACCAGCTTGACGGTGCCACCTTCGGCGCCTTCATTGAGCTTGTAGCCATCGTAGTAGCCCTCGCCGTTGCTGCCGTGCAGCTCGGAAAGGGTGACGCCGGCATTGTTCAGCGCGGTTTCGTTAGGGTACATCGGGATATTGGTGTTGCTCAGGTCGACTGGTGCACCGCCATTGACCGACAGGTTGACGTCATAGCTCCCCGGGCCGCTCTGGTTGGCATGGTAGATGTCCAGGGTGTAGTAGCCGCTGGTGGTCGGGGTGAACGAGCCGCTGATACCGCCACCCGAGCCCCAGACAGCGGTCGCCACGTTCTTGCCGCCAATGGTGATCAGCAGGCTGTCGTCGCCGGTACCGCTGAAGCTGTAGGTCTTGCCGGCCTCCAGGTAGATCAGGCCGGACGTTTTCGAACCGCTGCCGCCTGTGACGTTGGCATCGGACTGGGCATTGGTCACCGTCGTGCTGCTGGTCGGTTTGCCGGAGTTGTCGAACACCGCCTTGAGCGCGTCGCCGGTAATTCCGTTGCCGTTGGTTCCCAGGCCGTTGAGGCTGCTCCAGGTCTCTTTGAGCAGACCGATGGAGTTCACATTGTTGTTATCCACACCCAGGCTCGGCGCATCCGCCACTGGTGCGATGTCGACCTTGACCGTGCCGGTGTTGCCCAGGGCCTGGCCATCGGTTGGCTGGAACTTGATCTGCGCGTAGTCCGCCTGCTTGTTACCCACGCCGGTGCCGCCGTAGCCATCGATACCGGAAGCGTTGGCGTCAGGCATGAAGCGCAGCTTGCCAGCGTCGATATCGGCTTTGCTGAAGGTCTGGTTGTTGGCCACATCCTTCCAGGTCGCACCGTCCAGGTACTGCAACTTGCCCTCGCCAGGCAGCTGGGTGATCTTCACCCCCAGGCTCGATGCCGGGCTGTCGACGTCGCTGACGCCGAAGTTGCTCCAGCTCAGGGCCAGAGGCGTGTCCTCGGTACCGGTCACGGCACCGCCGGTGGCCACAGGGGCATCGTTGACCGCCACCACGTTGACGGTGGTGGTGGCGACGTTGGAGTAGTGGTCGCCGTCGGTCACGGTCACGGTGATGACCCGTGGCGTGGTGCTCGGGTCTTCACTGTTGTTGGTGAAGGTGATGTTCTTGATCTGCTGCATGTAGTCGGCCAGGGTCGCCTTGCCCGACAGGGTCAGCGTGATCGAACCATCCTTGCTGTTGGCGTTGATGCTGATGCCGTTGACGCTATTGCCCAGGTTCAGCGAGTCGCCAGGCTGACGGTTGGTCAGCACGATAGTGGCGCCGGTGAGCATGGTGCTGTCCGGGTCGGTGATGCTCAGGTCGGTATCGGCAATCGACACGCCAGGACCGGCGGTACCCTCGGTGAAGGTGACCTTGTAGTCGGCACCGGTGGCGCCGCTGGAGTTGTTGGCATCCAGGTCGATGACCGGCGGTGCGTCGTTGTCGATGATCGAGGTGTTCACACTGCCATTGGTGTCGCTGACCACCAGTTTCTCGAAGTTGCCACCGCTGGCCGAGTCGATCTTGACCACGAAGTTTTCCGTGCTTTCGGTGATCTTGTCGTCGATGGTCGCCACGTTGAAGGTGGCACTGCTGGCGCCGGCCGGGATCTTCACGGTGTAGACGCCCGTGAAGTCCGAACCGTCTGTGGCCGTACCGCTGTAGCTGATCTTCAGGGTGACTTCGGTCTGCGCCGGGTGCGTCAGGCTCACGGTGTAGGTGGCCGTCTGGCCCTCGACGACCGAAGTGCTGCCGGTGATGCTGACCGAGGTGGTGTCGATGGTATCGGTGACGTTGGTCACGGCCGGAGTGGTATCGGTGACCAGCTTCTCGAAGTTGCCACCGGTAGCGCCGCTGATGCTGGCGTTGACCTTGCCGGCGTCGATGTACACGTCATCGGCTGGCGCGGCGACGGTCACGGTGCCGGTGGTCTTGCCCGCGGCGATGGTGATGACGGCGCCGTTGTTCAGGGTCACGGTCACCGGCGTGCCGGCGGCGTTGCTCAAGGTGGCGGTGTAGACGATCGAGCCGCCCTCGGCCACGGTGCCGGTAGCGCTGAGGCTGAGGGTCGTGGTGTCGACGGTATCGGTCACGGCGGTGTTGACCGGAGTCTTGTCCCCTACGAGTTTCTCGTAGTTGCCGCCGCTGACGTCGGTGATCGAGTTGGTCACGGAGCTATGGCCGATCAGGGCATCGTTCGGGGCAGTGATACTCACCGAGCCAGTGCTTTCGCCAACCGGGATGGTGATCTTCTCGCCATTGGCCAGGGTGACGGTCACCGGCGAACCGGTGACCGGCGCGGTCACGGTGGCGGTGTAGGTGATGGTTCCGCCTTCGGCTGCCGAAGACGTGGCCTTGAGGGTCACGGTGGAAGTATCGATGGTATCGGTGACATCGGTCACGGCTGGCGTGGTGCTTGGGACCAGCTTCTCGAAGTTGCCGCCTTCGGCTTTGGTGATGGTCGCTTCGACCTTGCCGGCATCTTTATAGACGTCGTCAGCCGGAGCCGGAACGGTGACAGTGCCGGTGGTCTTGCCGGCACCGATAGTGATCACTGCGCCGTTGCTCAGGGTCACGGTCACCGGAGTACCGGCAGCATTGCTCAGGGTGGCGGTGTAGGTGATCTGGCCACCTTCGGCCACGGACGGTGTGGCCGTCAGCGACAGGTTGGTGGTGTCGATGGTGTCGGTCACGGTGGTGCTGACCGGTGTTTTATCCGCGACCAGGTTTTCGTAGTTACCGCCGCTGACGTTGGTGATGGAGTTGGTTACGGCGGAGTGGCCAACCAGTACGTCGTTTGGAGCGGTGGTGTTGATCGAGGCGGTGGTTTCGCCGACCGGGATCGTGATCTTCTCGCCATTAGCCAGAGTCACTACAACCGGCGAGCCAGTTACTGGAGCGGTGACGGTGGCGGTGTAGGTGATCTGGCCGCCTTCAGCTGCCGATGGAGTGGCCTTCAACGACACAGTCGAGTCGTCGATGGTATCGGTGACATCGGTCACGGCTGGCGTCGTGCTCGGTACCAGCTTCTCGAAGTTGCCACCTTCAGCCTTGGTGATGGTGGCTTCGACCTTGCCCGCATCCTTGTACACATCGTCCGCAGGGGCGGCGACGGTCACGGTACCTGTGGTCTTGCCGGCACCGATCGTGATCACGGCACCGTTGCTCAGAGTCACGGTGACGGGAGTGCCGGCAGCGTTGCTCAGGGTGGCGGTGTAGGTGATCTGGCCACCTTCGGCCACGGACGGTGTGGCCGTCAGCGACAGGTTGGTGGTGTCGATGGTGTCGGTGACATTGGTATTGACTGGTGTCTTATCAGCTACGAGGTTCTCGTAATTGCCGCCGCTCACATCAGTGATGGAGTTGGTCACG
>MCND01000454.1_pt1 | contig 12011 bp, 6 predicted proteins | sample 778211 | NCBI WGS metagenome assembly MCND01 (sample SAMN04296812, study PRJNA304217) | bioreactor metagenome | isolation source: activated sludge enriched with benzalkonium chloride | place: Turkey: Istanbul urban wastewater treatment plant
CGCCGGGCCGAACAGCCGGATCAGCGCCACCACGAAGGCCAGCGCCAGGCCCAGCGCGAACGAGGCCAGCGTCAGCGGCACCGTGAACACCAGGCCGGCGTGCAGCAGCGGCCAGAACGAGTCCGCCATCAGCTGCGCCCAGGCCGGCGCCGCCCAGCCATTGATCTGCGCCAGCAGCGCGTCGGGCAGGGCGGCCTGCAACCAGGTGGGTAGCGTCATGGGCGGACCCGCGGCTTACTGCGCCGACACGTCGGTGCCGAAGTACTTGACCGAGATGGTCTTGTAGGTGCCGTCGGCCTTGATGTCGGCCAGCGCCTTGTTGATGGCGGCGACAAGCTCGGGGTTGCCCTTGCGCAGCAGCACGCCCGAGCTGCTGAACTCGGCGGCCTTGTCGGTGGCGGCGATCTTGACCTTGGCGTTGGGCTTCTGCTTCTTGAAGTCCAGGTACGACAGGTTGTCGTTGACCGTGGCCTCGACGCGGCCCGAGGTCAGCAGGTCGATGGATTCGTTGAAGCCCTGCACGGCGACCAGATCGGCGCCGTGGCGCTGCGCCAGCTTGCCGAAGTTGCTGGTCAGCGTGTTGGCGGACTTGCGGCCCTTCAGGTCCTCGAAGGACTTGATGGTGGTATTGTCGTCACGCACGATCAGCACCGCGGCGGACGAGATGTAGGGATCCGAGAAATCGTATTTGGCTTTGCGCGCGTCGGTGATGCCGACCTGATTGATGACCGCGTCGTAGCGCTTGGCGTCCAGGCCGGCGATCAGGCCGTCCCACTTGCCTTCGACGAATTCGGCCTTCACGCCCAGGCGCTGCGCGATGGCGCGGCCGATGTCCACGTCGAAGCCGACCAGCTGGCCCGATGCCTCGTGAAAGGTGAAGGGGGCGTAGGTGCCCTCGGTGCCGAACTTGAGCACGCCGGCGGACTTGATCTGGTCCAGGCCCGATTGGGCGTGGGCGGCGGAGAGGGCGGCGACCTGGACCAGGCCGGCGACGAACAGCGTACGGAAGAGTTTCATTGGCGATGCTCCACGGGTATGGGGGCCTGGAGGAGCGACCTGTGGTTCAGGGCGCACTCCAGCGTAGCCGCACTCTAACAACGCGTCTATTTTTCCACAAAGCATAAGAAATAGTGAAAATATAACTTCTAGATATAACGAAAATCTCCGGAAACCCGGCTTTCCGGAGCCACGCAGGCAGCACCCCAAGGAGACGATGTGGAACAGCGATTGAACAGGAGGAAGTTCATGATGGCGGCGGCAGGCGCGGCCGCGCTGGCGGGCAGCGTGCCCGCGCAGGGCGGGGGAGGACTACGGCTGACGCCGGGCGGCGGGTCCATCACCCAGGTCCCGGGCCTGAAGGTCGGGCACTACACGGACACGCGGCGGCCGACTGGCTGCACGGTGATCATCGCCGAGGCCGGCGCCACGGCGGGCGTGGACGTGCGCGGCGCGGCGCCCGGCACGCGCGAGACCGACCTGCTCAATCCGTCCAACATGGTCGAGAAAGTGCACGCCGTGATGCTGGCCGGCGGCAGCGCGTTCGGCCTGGACGCGGCCGGCGGCGTGATGCGCTACCTGGAAGAACGCAAGATCGGTTTCGACGTGGGCGTGGCCCATGTGCCCATCGTGCCGGCGGCGATCCTGTTCGACCTCGGCGTGGGCGACGCCTCGGTGCGGCCGGACGCGGCGGCGGGCTACCAGGCCTGCAAGTCCGCGAGCGCCGGCCCTGTCCAGGAAGGCAACGTCGGCGCCGGCGCCGGCGCCACGGTGGGCAAGCTGTACGGTCCGCAGCGCGCCATGAAGGGCGGCATCGGCAGCGCGTCGCTGACGGTCGGCGGCGTGACGGTCGGCGCGCTGATCGCGGTCAACGCGGTCGGCGACGTGCTTGATCCTGCCAACGGCCGCATCCTGGCCGGCGCGCGCACGGCGGACGGGCGCGCCTTGCTGGACACGCGCGCGGCGATCCTGGCGGGCGACCTGCCCAAGTCCATGCGCGTCGGCGCGGCCACCACCATCGGCGTGGTGGCCACCGACGTCAAGCTGACCAAGGCCCAGGCGCAGAAGATGGCGCAGATGGCGCACGACGGGCTGGCTCGCACCATCAATCCCATCCACACCATGCTGGATGGCGACACGATCTTCGCGCTGGGCACGGGCGTGTCGGACAAGGCCGCCAACGTGATGCTGCTGGGCGTGCTGGCCGCCGAGGCCACGGCGCTGGCGGTGCAGCGCGCGATCCTGGCTGCGCGCGCGATCGAGGGTTATCCGGCGGCGGTGGATTTCATCGGGTAGGCCCTGCTGCGCGGGCATGCGCGTCCGTTCCGGGCAAGTCCGCGGACGGACGCGACGCGGCTGCATTCACGTGGTGAGAATCCGTGAATGTGCTGGAAATCCACAGTCCGATTTCGATGGCGGTGGATTTTGCGTTTCCGCAAACTTATTCACAAATTGCTCTGTATATTGAACAGGCAGTGTTCTTTCTCAGGCTCACTCTCCCGAGCTTGATTCTCCACCGTCCCGGCCAGATTTCCGGCCCTGGGCGCGCAAGCCAAGCACTACCGCAATACCGCTCGTTCATGTGAAAACTTTCATTTTCTCGAGAGGTGTGTATGGCTGATTCCTTCTTGAAATTCATGTCCTGCCAGCAATTCGATGAGGACAATCAAGTGACGGACAAAGGGTCGAAGGCGACGCTGGGTGCATCGTTCTGGGTACCCTCGCCGCAAGCCGGATGGTTCTATCTGGGCATGTACGCTACGCCGAACTACAACAACCCGCCTTCGCCTGCCGGTCCCATATGGGTCGTACAGTCCTCGGACACGTCAGGCACGGGCACTAATCCACCGCTGGCGCGGCCTGATGCGTTCGTGCAAACCTGGACGTGCGTGGACGGTGACCAATCGAGCAATCTAGGCATCTACAGCTTGCAGGCGCCACCCGGCTATGTCGGGCTGGGCAGCATTGCTGTTCCGGATTTCAAGACCCCGCCGGAACTGGAAGATTATCCAGAGCTGATGTGCGTTAGGCAGGATCTGTGCAAGCAGGTCACGGTAGAGAGCGGCAACGTGGTTTGGACTGACAAGGGTTCGAAGGCTCCGCTGGATGTGACGGTCTGGCTGCTGCCCGGAGCCCAAACATGCTATGCGGTGGCGAACCAGTCGGGCGGCTATCCGGAGTCCTATCAGGTCTGGGATCTCCAGGGCGCGCCCAACTTGACCCAGCGCTGAGGCGACCCGTCATGGCTACCATCCCTTCCGCGGCGGGCATCCGGCAAGGCAGGTTCGAGGTGGACGCCAATGGGCAGGCGACATACGTATTGCCCATAGACGTGCCACCCGGCATCGCGGGCGCCCATCCACGCCTTGGCCTGGCCTACGGGCATCATCAGGGCAATGGCGTGGTGGGCGTGGGATGGAGCCTGGCGGGGCTTTCGGCGATCACGCGCAGCAAGGCGACGTGGGATGTCGATGGCTTCAACGGCTGCATCGACTACGGACCGGACGACAGATATGTGCTCGATGGGCAACGGCTGATCGCGGTGGACGGCCCGTATGGACAGCCGGGAACGGTGTACTACGCCGAAGTCCATGACTGGTCCAAGGCCGTGGCCGGGCAGACCCCGCGGGATGGCTTCGTCGTCTATCTGAAGAACGGGTCCAAGCGCGAGTACGGCACCACGCCGGATAGCCTCATTCTGGCCGGGAACAGCCAGCACGTGCGCGTCTGGGCCCTCGCGGCGACCGAGGACCTGCATGGCAACCGGGTCGAATACCACTACACCAAGACGCCGGTGGCGGCGAGCCAGGATACCGGTGCGTTCTATCTGTCACGCATCGTCTACACCGTGCGCGCGAATCTGACCGCCAATCGCCATGTCGACTTCACGTATGGCCCGGAAGTCCGGCCCGATGTGCTGCGCACCTACCTGGGCGGTCATGCCGTCACTACGTCATACCGGTTGGATTCGATCAAGGTATCGCTGGCCGGCAACATACCGGTGCGCACTTACGCGCTGGCCTACCGCCTTGGCGCGGTGACTGGCTTGAGCTGCCTGGAATCCGTCACGGCCATCGGCGCGGACGGAAAGGCGCTGGAACTGGTCCGGGCCGCGTGGCAGGACGTTGACAAGCCAGGATTCAATGTCGAGCAACCCGCCAGTACGTTGCTGAACGGCCCCAGCGTATTGCAGACCATTCCGATGGACGTTGACGGCGATGGCATTACGGACATCGTTCAGATCAGCACGGACCGCAACGGCGTGTTGCAGGCCACGCCCTTCCTGGCAAGCGTGAAGGATGAACAGACGAAGTACGCGGCCGGCACGGCGTGCCTGCTCGGGGGGTATCGGAAGGACCAATACCAGATTTTCCCCGGAGACTTCAACGGCAACGGCATGACGGATCTGGTCGTTGCCTATCCGCAGCAGGGACAATTGGCCTTCGATCTGTTCCTGTCGACGGGAACGGGATTTGCGAAGCCGCAGACCACCGTTACATCGGACCCCTGGCAGCAGGGGTGGATCAATGTTTATGCCATCGACGCGAATGCCGACGGGCGCACCGATATGGTCGTGGCCTATCGCAACCGGTCGGGGCTGCTGGCTTTCGATACCTATCTGTCGACGCCACAGGGCGGCGGCGTGGCCTTGAGCGCGACCGCGCTCACGACGGTGACGCAGTCGCAGGCGCCCGCGAAACGCGACGCGTTGCTGGCGTTCGATGTCAACGGCGACGGCATGGTGGACATGGTGCTGCTGTGGAATGACCGCAACCAGGTACTGAATGCCACCTCCTTCGTCTCGCAGGGCGATCAAAGCGCCCCGAATGGCATCAAGCTGTTCTCCAAGGCGGTGTCCTCGAACCTGAACGTGTCGACGCTGCATCAGGTCGCGATCTTGCCAGCCGACGCCAATGGCGACGGGGTCGTGGACCTGGTCCAGGTCAGCCAGTCCTCGGCGGTGCTGAGCATCCAGTCGTTCCTGTCTGATGCGAACGGCGGTTTTGTGGCGCGGCCCGCCTCCACGTTTCCTGGGCAATCCGTATCGGCGTCCAGCCTGCTGCCGATGGGCGTGAATGGCGGCGCGCAGACTTGCCTGGTCAATTGCTGGCGGGATGTCGGCGGCGTATTGCACGCGACCGAATATGGCTCCATGCCCGACGGGCAATTCCGTCTGGTCGCCGAGATCAACACGGGGGGCGCCTTCGCCGCGCTCGCCAACCTGGTTGGAGACGCGAACGGAGATGGCAAGGCGGATCTGCTCTATACCTACCTGGACCGCCAGAACAGCGTGCAGGTGCAGCCCCTGACCTCCGACGGCAAGATTCCGGACCTGGTCAGGCAGATCAGCAATGCGCTGGGTGGCGTGATTTCCATCACGTATTCGACCCTGAGCAATCCCGCGGTCTATCGTCCCGGAGCGCCGGCCGCCTATCCCAATGCCAGCGCGCGGCGCTACGTCGCCCATCTATCGCCGGCACAGTTCCCGACGCAGGAGGTGATTGGCCGGGCCATATGCGTGGTCTCGGGATACACCCTGTCCAGCGACGCAAGGATGAACCGCTATGCCTACAAGCGCCGCTTCGCCATGCAATACGAGGACGCGCGCATCGGGCTGACCGGCCGGGGGTGGCAGGGGTTTGCCAAGGTGACCACCACGGACCTGGAAACCGGCTTGCTGCGGGTGCAGCGCTATTTGCAGGATTTTCCGTACCAGGGCCGCCTGGCCGGCGAAAGCGCCGAAGTCGATACGACCGGTTCCGACGGAAAGGTCACCGTGCGGCGCCTCGGCCGCACTGTCCACGTCTACCAGGCCGTGCAGCCGACGGCCACGGCCAAGGTCCAGGAAGTCCGGAAGATGGGGGCCTTGGCCTGGCACTACGAAGGGGGCGCGCAGGACTACGCGGTGGCCACCAGCCATCGCTACGACGCCTATGGCAATCCAACTGGCAGCGTCTGGCATGGCTACGTGAGCTGGATCGATCCGGATGCCGTCAACCCGGTCGGCGCGTTTCCCGCCGTGGCGCCGCTGGCCACGGATGAGGTCGTCCACACGCATCGCCAGTTCCAGAACGATACCGCTGGCCCGCGCGGCCGTTGGGCGCTGGGCTATCCCTTGTTCGAGAAACTCTCGGCCAATGCCGGCGACGGCGATCCGTCTGTGTTCCGGCCCGGAGACTACCGGCTCACGGCATGCACCTACGCGCCGGGGACCTGCTCGGTGCGCAGCATCAGCCGCTGGGACAACATCAATGACGTGTTCCTGAAGACGCAACTCGAGCACGATGCGCGCGGCAATCTCACGGCCCAGACGCGCCCGGGCGGCGCGACGACGCGGTTCGAATACGAGACGGTCTACCATACCTATCCCGCGAAGATCATCGCGCCGGCCAACGAACAGGGGGTCTCGCTGACGCTGGAATGCGGCTACGACCCGCGATTCGGCAGCAGGGTGGCGGAGCGCGATGCCAACGGCTTCACGCATATCGTGGCCCTGGATGGCTTTGGCCGCGCAGCCTGCCGCCAGGGGCCGGTGCCGGCGGGCTGCAAGCAGCGCGACGAGAACCGCGTGACGGCGCACGTCACCGGCACGCAGGCGTTCGGCCAGGCGGCCGTGCTGACGCTGGAGTCGCTGGATTACCTGAACGATGGCGAAGGCGGCTTGTACGCGCAGCGTGATGTCCTGCAGTCCTTTCCCGACGGCGGTCGGCTGGACACGGTGTGGCAGCGCCACTATGTCGACGGCCTGGGGCGCGTGGCGCTCGCCGCGACGCAAAGCGGCCGCGCGCAAGGCGATATCGCCGTATTGACCACCTATGCCGCTTGCGGCAAGCCTGCAAGCCGCAGCCTGCCGTTCTTCGCGGCGGACCTGATCAAGGCGGAGGCGCCGTGGCAAGTGACCTGGTCCTACGATGCGCAGGGCAGGCCGCTCAGGCAGGGCACGCCGGTCGGCAGGAATGGAGGCGAGTCCTCGGTCACGACCTGGGAATACCGCGCCGGCCAACGGGAGATCGTCACGGAAGCGGCTGGCACGCCACAGGCCTATGTGCGGGAAACGGCGGCGCATTTCTTTCACGGCGAGTTGCGCCAGGTGCGCGCCGACGGCGGCGCCGGAGGCAGGGAGCTGACCCGGTTCGTCTACGACGCGCTGGGCCGGATGCTGCGCGCCACCGATCCCGCGGGCGTGGTCAATACCATCGGCTATGACTCGTTGAGCCGCAAGACGCGCTACGACAACCCGGACCAGAACACGACGGGCCACGGCTACGCCCTGAGCTACCTGCATGATGCCGGCACGGGCATGCTGGCGTCGATCACCGACGCGGCGGGCGGCGTCGAACGCTACGCCTACGACGCGCTGGGACGCGTCACGCGTCGCGGCCTGTCCGACGGGCGCGAGATCCGGCAGACCTACGACGACGCCTCGGTCAATGGCAACGGCAAGCTGGCCACGGTGACGATCCTGGCGGCCGATGCGTCCACGGAGCTGTCGCGTCGCCACGCCTACGACTGCTATGGCAATACCTGCGGCGAAACCACGGAGATCGCCGGCGCGCCGGCGCCCTTCGTCATGGCCGCGACCTTCGATCCCTTGAAACGACGGGTGTGGCAGCGCTATCCGGACGGCAGCGCGCTGCAGCGGTATTACACCTATGGGGTGATGGAGTGGCAGAAGCTGGACGGCGCGCTGCTCTTCTATCCGTTGGAGCGGGCCTCGGCCACGGGCAATCCGGGCAAGGTGGACCTGAGCGAGCGGCTCAGCGTGGAATATAAGTACAGCCCGCTGGGCCTGCGCTACAGCGAACGGATCGTGGTGGATGACGACGCGCCCCGATTGTCATTTTCGATGGAATACGATCCGCTCGGGCAACTGCTGCGCGAAACCGAGAGCGTCATGCAGCGCAGCGAATCCTTCGCCTATGCCGACAGACGCCTGGTGGCGGCCGAAGTGCCGGGATTTCCCGGCGGCAATGGCCGTTATGCCTATGGCCCTGGCGGCGACCTGCTGTCCAAGGACGGCAGGCAGTATTCCGACTACAACGGTCATTTCGCGCGCTTGATCCGGGTGGGCGATGCGGTGGTCTGCCGCGCGACGCAGGATGCCTGCGGGCGCACCGCCAGCCTCGAGACCGAGGGCGGCACGCTCTCCTTCGGCTATGACGGGCTCGGACGCCTGGCGCGCGTGACGCGCAACAAAGAGTTGCTGCGGCGCATCTGGTCGGACGAACGCGGGCGGCGCGTGAAGGAAACGCGGGCCGACGGCAGCACGGTCTACTACGTGGGACAGACCTATCAGGAGCAGGTGGGCCGCGACGGCGAGGTCCGGGTCGTGAAGACCATGGTCGACCGGCTGGGACAGGCCGCCTGCCTGCTGACCCGGGGCGGGGTGGTTCAGCGCTACTACTTGCGACGTGATCGCAAGGGCAACATCACGCATCGCTTCGACCAGAACGGCGTGCTGCTGTCCAGCACGGCCTACGACGGCTTCGGCCTGCCCCTGCCGGCATCGGGCGAGCTGTTGCGCTACGAAGGCCGGATCTGGGACGCCGAGACGGGCCTGTACGACTTTGGCGCGCGCGGCTACGACCCCGCGGCCGGCAGGTTCCTGACGCCGGACACGCGGCTGGGATCGAGCCGTCCCGAACGCGCCGATGTCTGGAACCGCTACGCCTTCGAGCTGAATTGCCCGCTCAATCACATCGATCCGACCGGGCATTTCAGCTGGAGCCTGTTCGGGATGTACCTGGGCATGGCCGCCTTGACGGTGCTGGGCGTGGCCGCGTCGGCGGTCACGGCCGGGGCCTCCGATGCCGCCGTTGCCAGCCTGGACACGGCGGTCGAAGGCGATGCCGACATCGCAGGGGGACAGCTTGCCTCGGCGGCCGAGCGCCAGAGCGGCGCGTCCCTGGCCAAGACCGTCGCCACCAAGATGATGGTGGGCGCGACCGGAGGCGCCATCAGCGGCGCGGCGACCGGAGCGGGGACTTCCGGCCTGGACTACCTGGCGAAGGCGGGCGGCGCCTGGAACTGGTCGGATCTGTCGCGCGCCATGCAGACCGGCGCCACGTCAGGCGCCGTGTCGGGATGGCTCGACGGATTCGTGTCTCCGATCATTCCCGCCGCGACGGAGAACGGCATACTCAAGGTGCTGGCCGGCGCCGTCGTGAGCGCCGGGGCGGATGCCGCCGGGCTGGAGGCCGCGTCCTACGCGATGGATCATCAAGGCGCTTCGGGCGCGGAGCTGGGCCGGGAGATCTGGTCCGGGGCCGTCAAGGGCGTGGTGCATGAGAATGTCGACATGCTGATGGAGGATGACGAGGCGGAAGCGCCGCTTGGGGGCGCGCCGCGGCACTCCGTGGCCCACCCTGGCGCGGGTCGAGGCGAGGGCTCGGGTGCCGCGCTGCGGGCCGCCCGCATCGGCGCCGTGGCGGGCATGGGCGGGGTCGGAGTCGATGTGCTCATGATGGCGACGCAGGGGGGCGGGGATTCCTCTGGCTGAGCGGCGGCCGGCTCGTTGACTTCGCCTTGTCACATGCGGGCGGCAGGATGGTCGAGCGCCGGTAGCGCGCCGGCGGGAGGCCATGCATGTACAAGGGTGAACGATTCAACGGCGCGACCCACCTGGCCGGCCTGGGGCTGGCCGTGGCCGCTTCGGGCGCGCTGCTGTCGCGGGCCGCCACGGTCCAGGCCGACGCGGTGCAGCTGACCGCCTGCGCGGTGTTCGCGGCGTCGATGATCGCAGTGTATGCCTCGTCCGTGCTGTTCCATTGGACGCGCGGGCGGCGCAAGGCCTTCTGGGCCAAGGCCGATCATTGCGCCATCTATCTGCTGATCGCCGGCACCTACACGCCGCTGGCCTTCGTGCCCGAGCCCGACGGCATGTCCATGGCGGCCGGCGCGGGCATCTGGCTGCTGGCCCTGGCCGGCATCGCCCGCGAGCTGTGGTGGTCGTCGCGCGGCGCGTCGCCGGCGCTGCCGTTATACCTGGGCATGGGCTGGCTGGGCGTGGCCTTCGCCATCCCCATCGCCGGGTCGCTGTCGACGGCTGGCCTGGCCTGGCTGCTGGCCGGCGCGGCGGTCTATTCCGCGGGCACCGTGTTCTACGCCAACAGCAGGCGCTGGCCGCACGCGCACGGCATCTGGCATCTGTTCGTGATGGGCGGCACGGCCTGCCACTTCGTCACGGTGTTCGGCTTCCTGCGCCAGGGCATCGTCTGAGCCCGGGATGCCGCCGGGCGCGAGACCGGGCAGGGTGGTGAGCCGGGCAGTGCGCTAGCGCCAGCCCGCCAGCGGCAGCATGCCGCTGCGGTCCTTCACCTTGCGCATGACCAGGTGCGAGCAGATGTCGCGCACGCCGGCGATCTTGCTCAGCTTGTCTTCCACGAATTGCGAGAAGGCCGACAGGTTGCGCGCGCGCACCGTGAGGATGTAGTTGGACGCGCCGGTCACGATGCTGGCCTCGGTGATTTCGTCGTAGAGCGCGATGCCGGCCAGGAACTCCTCGTGCCAGCCGCTGCGCGACTGGTCCAGCGCGACGTGGACGATGGCTTCCAGCTCGAAGCCCAGTTTCTCGGCGTCCAGCACGGCGCGGTAGCGCTTGATCAGTCCGCCTTCCTCCAGCGCCCGGACGCGGCGCAGGCAGGCCGATGGCGACAGCGATACCTGCTCGGCCAGGTCCTGGTTGCTGATCTGGCTGTTCTCCTGGAGGCGGCTCAGGATGCGCCGGTCTATCGCGTCGATCTGCATCGTGCAATCTAATTCGAATATTTTATATAGAACGCAATTTACTGCGAAATACTAGGGTAAGCCACGCCTGGATTTGCAACTTTTCGGCGGAAGGGCGCTGCTAGTATGTACGCAGAATTTTCGTCTCCAGGAGTGTTTTCATGCATACCCGCGAAGCCTGCGTCGCCGCAGACCGCCTCGACCCGCTGGCATCCATCAAGAACCAGTTCGACCTGCCACCCGGCGTGATCTACCTGGATGGCAACTCGCTGGGCGTACTGCCCAGGACCGCGGCGGCGCGCGCCGCCGACGTGATCGGCAAGGAATGGGGCGCGGGCCTCATCCGCAGCTGGAACACGGCCGGCTGGTTCGACCTGCCCGCCCGCCTGGGCGACAAGCTGGCGGGCCTGATCGGCGCCGGCAAAGGCGAGGTCGTCATCACCGACACCACCTCGCTGAACATCTTCAAGGCGCTGGCCGCCGCGCTGCGCATCCAGCAGCAGGCCAGGCCGGGCCGCCGGGTGATCCTGTCCGAGCGCGACAACTTCCCGACCGACCTGTACATGATCCAGGGCCTGATCGACCTGCTGCAGCAGGGCTACGAGATGCGCCTGATCGATGACGAGCTGCCGCTGGAACAGGCGCTGGACGATTCCGTGGCCGTGGTGCTGCTGTCGCACGTCAACTATCGCAGCGGCCAGATGCACGACATGCGCGCGGTGACGGCGCTGGCGCACGAGCGCGGCGCGCTGACGATCTGGGACCTGGCGCACGCCGCCGGCGCGGTGCCGGTGGACCTGCAGGGCGCCAAGGCCGACTTCGCCGTGGGCTGCACCTACAAGTACCTCAATGGCGGTCCCGGCGCGCCGGCCTTCATCTGGGTGGCGCCGCGCCATATCGACAATTTCTGGCAGCCGCTGTCCGGCTGGTGGGGCCATCAGCGTCCGTTCGACATGACCGTGGCCTACGAGCCAGCCGGCGGCATCCGTCGCTACCTGTGCGGCACGCAGCCCATCGTCTCGCTGTCACTGGTCGAGTGCGGCCTGGACATCGCCCACGCCGCCGGCATCGACGAAGTCCGCAAGAAGTCGCTGGCGCTGGGCGACCTGTTCATCGCGCTGGTCGAGGAACGCTGCGCCGGCCATCCGCTGACGCTGGCCACGCCGCGCGAGCACGCGCTGCGCGGCAGCCACGTCAGCTTCCGCCACCCGAACGGTTTCGAGGTCATGCAGGCGCTGATCGCGCGCGGCGTGATCGGCGACTACCGCGAGCCCGAGGTGCTGCGCTTC
>MCND01000455.1_pt1 | contig 11961 bp, 12 predicted proteins | sample 778211 | NCBI WGS metagenome assembly MCND01 (sample SAMN04296812, study PRJNA304217) | bioreactor metagenome | isolation source: activated sludge enriched with benzalkonium chloride | place: Turkey: Istanbul urban wastewater treatment plant
GCTAGCCCGCATAATTCATCCGGTTGAGTTTGGCGCGCTCAGTTTCAAGCATTTGGCGTCGTCCGAGCATACCTGATCGTCGCCGGCGGTGAGCCAGGGTTTCGGTGGATGAAAGTTTACAGGTTGAAGGGAGGGGTTTGATTTGGCGCGCTTGCCGCAACGCTCAGGTGACAAGTCTGGGGATGCGGGCAAGGGCGATCCGTAAGACCTGCTGGTTGGGACAGGCTGTTGGCCATTGGATGCGGATCAGGGTCTTCAGCTCGGTAACACGGGCGGCGATCTTGATCAGGCGCAAGCGCAAGGTATCGAACTGGACGGTGCGCCAGATCGAGCGTTTCGGCATGGCAGTGCGCAAGCCCCACATCAGCCAATAGGCGCCAGCATGAAGGAACAGCCGCAACTGGTTGGCTGTGGCTCTGGAGCACGATGTTCGATCTGCGGCGAGATGGGTTTTCCACGACTTGATGTGGTTTTCGGCCTGGCCCCGCCGACAATAGACGTGTTCATAGAGCCAGCGGGGCGAGCCTTTCTTGAGATTGGTGACGACAAAGCGCGTGTCAGCGCCCTGATCGCCGACTTCGATGCGGGCGATGATCCGCTCGACCCGGCTCCAACTTTTGGCGCAATCGTTGAAGGTCTTGAAGCGGCGTACCTTGCCCTCGGTGGGTGATGCCGCAAAGCGCGCTTTGGTGCTGGCTTCAAGATCGGTGATATGGCGGCGTAGTGTCGAAGTCGGCGCAACACCCAGGATGAAGTCGTGCCCGCCTGCACGGCACCAGTCGATGACTTCGGGGCAGCAATAGTGGCTGTCGCCGCGCAACAGGATCTGTGTCTTTGGCCAATGGCTGTGGATTGCGCGCATCAAGCGGCGCAGGAAAGCCCTGATTTCTGTGCCCTTGGGCCGCTTGGCCGGGCGCAGTACGGCGGTGATGAAGCGGCCTTGGTCATCGAACACGACAATGGGCTGGAAGCCGTATTCGTCATGATGGGCATTGAACAGGCGCAACTGCTGGCCGCCGTGGACAGCGTCGAAGGTGTCATCAATGTCGAGCACAATGCGCTTGGGCACTGTGGGGAAGCTTTCGCAATACAGATCGACCATCGCACGCCCCATGCGCAACAACGCCCGGGTATCGGGCAGGTTCTCCAGACGGGAGATGGTCGGCTGCGAACACAGCGCGCGGGTCCCAGAGGGTGTCAGATCGAGCGCCATCTTGAACATCGGATCGACGCGCAGGCTGGATGCATCATTGCCATCCTCATAGCCTGCAGCGATCATCATCAACCGGAACCCGATGATGTCGGCAAGGCTATGCGTGATGTGCTCGGGCGAGCGCGGATCCTTGATACAGGCCGCCAGACGATCGGCCACGCCAAGGCGCTGCTCGACCTCGCGCAACAGCAAAATCCCGCCATCAGATGACAGCATGCCGCCGTCAAATCTGACATCCAACCGCTTGCCAGAAACAGGTGACAGCCCGGGAAAGGGTAGCGTAAGATCGTCCATGGCGGGTGTAGCTCTCCAGAAATGACGTTGATCGGATTAAGCAACCAAATCATACGTCAAATCATGGCTTTACGCTACATCCGCCAACCCCCGATGAATTTTTCGGGCTAGGTACGACCGATCTGCGAGCCGCCCGCGAGCTGGCCGTCGATAAAGATGCTGAAATCCGCGTTTTGCTCAAACATGACCATCCCGTGTTCAATCGCTCGTTCCGGAAAGTGGCGGAGGAATATATCGCCGTGCAGCAGCGTCGCGCTGACACAGGCGAGATTTCCGCCGCGCGGGTCAAAAATCTCAAAAATGTCCTTCTTGGCGCGCTTGATCGCTATGTGGGCAGCACACAGGTTCACCTCATAGGGCCCGATCGCTGGAAACAATATCCGACTTGGCGGCGCGAGAACGGGACGGGCCGACACCGCGCCCAGATCAGCGATGCCACCATTGAGTTCGAGATGGGCGCGTTCAACGCCGCCATGAACTTCGCAATTAGCAAACGCTATGTTCCCGCCAGCCAACGCTTCGAGGGTAAGCCAAAGCTCAAAACCATGCGCCGCGACGAATTCACGTTGGAAGAATATCGCAAGCTGCATGCGGTTGGGCGCGCATGGATTGCCAAGGCCACAAAAGCGCCGAGCGCATGGGCGCGCACCATGTGCTACAATTTCATGCTGATAATGTGCAACACCGGGATGCGTCCACCCGAGGCGAAGAACTTGCGCTGGCGCGACATCATGGTTGCCAAGGATCGTGACGGCAAAGAAATCGTCGTCCTATTCGTCCAGGGCAAGGGCAAGTCGCGCAAGCTGGTCGCGCCGAAGAGCGTGGGTGATTATCTCGACCGTATTCGCGCCATCTCAAAAGCCACGCTACCCGATGATCCGGTATTCACCACCATTACCGGCAAACCCGTCAAATTCCTGTATGAAGACGCCGTTGAGAAACTGCTGACCGAGGCTGAACTCAAAATCGGGCCGAACGGCACTCCGCGTTCAACCTATTGCTTCCGGCATACCTATACCACCTTCCGGCTTAGCGAAGGTGTCGATGTCTATATCCTTGCCGAGCAGATGGGCACGTCGGTCAAGATGATCGAGCAGTATTATGGGCATGTGAACACCATCAAACATGCCGACCGTGTTTTGCAGGGCATGAGTGGATGGGAGCCGATGATAAGCGATCCGGCAGACAGTGGCGGCACGGCCCGCGCATCGGCAGGGGCAAAGGCACGGCTCGCGACGCCAACTCACCGGGCGCGAACGCCACGGCAGTAAATCACCTTCCTATCAGGCCGCGCCCTAACAGCGTCGCGCTGCGATGCGCCGCGTGGGCTCCTATCGCCGGTCGCCGACATGCCGCTGGCATTCTTGGTTAAGCAGATCGGTGCAGATTGCTTTGCAGACCTATGGCGCATCGAGCTTCAATGCGACCTGCCATGCAAGCCTTTCCGCCCGTATCCCGATGCGCCGCTGGCGCACTTGATCGGGACATGGGCCAAGCGGGCAACGGAAATAGGCGCGCCGAGCCTCAAGCACCCCTTTGCCCGCGTCTTCGTCGCAGTTGTCGCCGCTACGCCGCTGGCGAATTCAGAGTGGCGCAATAAAGTGATTTGAAACCTACGGAATGCTCGCAGGACGAGGCCACAGCTGGATTGCCAAGGGCAATAAACCTTGCGCTCGCTTTTGCAGGACGGCCTCATCCCACACGTCTTGATCGGTCAGCAATTGGAAATAGCTGTTCAGCATCAAACTGCTGTTTGCTGCGATTTCTGGGCGCTTCTCGGCAAAGGCACAATTACTCAAAGTCGAGTTATAGCCGGGCGTGGCCAGAGTAAGGTTGCCGATACAGTGCAGCAATCGGTGACCCGTGATGCTCCTATGAAATATCTCCCATCAAAACATGCGGTGCCCCAGCTCGATCAATTTGGCGACGTTGTTCATATCGCCAGTGATGACAATCTTGCCGTTGTTGATAGCCCGGCGTGGGTCAAGCGAGCCGCGCGTCAGCGCCAGCCAGTCGGTCCAGCTAACGGCGATATGTGTGTCTGCTGGCTCCCCCAGTTCCGCGCACCGGACGCCTTGCGCGATACCGTCAAGCAAGACTGCGCCATCATCGCCAAAATCAATAGCCACCCGCGCTCCCGCAATCCACGCGCGGTTTTCGGCCATTTGCCCGATCAGCTCGTCAACGGTCATGCGGCATCCGCCCCGGCCATTTTCCGCGCGATCCAATCGTGAAACGTTTTCACCCTATGTTCTTCTGGCATCAGGACGCCAGCCTTAAACGGACTGGTGCGCAGACCGCGCTGGTTCAATTCGCACACTTCTTCATCTTCATTTTGCACCTGTTGATTGAACGCAACAATCTGGTGCAGATCGAAATTGGGGTCGGCCAAAGCCGCTGGCGCCACCAGCACCTCGCCGGTGACTTCGGTCTGTTCCGGCCCCTTGGGGCGATAGGACACGATGCTGATATAATCGACATGCGCGACGATGAACAATGTTGGCCAGATCACACAATAGACCTGGCCAGCGTTGCGCTGGTCCTCTGTCAATCCAGGAAATTCGGCGGTGGCGGCCGCTCCGCTTAACGTCCAGCTGCGTGCGCCATCACGCAAGCCATGTTCGGGTTCCATGCTGTCGGGGGTCCAATCGGGCGCATCAGAATAAGTGCCCAGCCCTTTTCTATGGATTGGAATGAGGTCGCATAGCGATGGATGAACACCCGGACAATGCAGGCATTCGTGGAAATTTTCCCACAGAATTTTCCAGTTGCATTCAACCAGATGGGTTTCGCGGCTTGCGGTTACCAGCTCGCGCATTGGCCAGTTATCAAGGTCATGCAGGCCAAAGGCATTGTCTGCGCCAAAATCATCGCTGCTTTCCACCGGGCGGACAAACAGCAGCCCATTCCAGTCGATCAGACCAACGCTGCGCAGACCATGATCCGCTTTGTCGAAATCGGGCGCGTGACTGGCCGCAGCGGTACTTGCCAGTGTGCCGTCGGCGTTAAAGCTCCACGCATGATAGGGACATAATATCCGTCCGCCGCGCAAAGGTTGTTCGTCGGCGGTGCACAGTTCGGATCCGCGATGCGGACAGACATTGTGATAGGCGCGGACATCGCCGTCTTTGGCTCGAACCAGCAGGATATTGGTGCCTGCCACATCCACCCGGCGCATCGTGCCAGGGGCTATATCCGACAGCGGCCCGACATAATTCCAGCCTTTTTTCCATATATTGTGCAATTCATCGGCATAAACGTTCCCATCGATATAGCGCGACGGCGGCAGCGACGGGGTGGCCTCACGGAGCAGCGGGGAGAGGGGATGGATCTGTTGCATGATGGCGTCCTGTGTTCTACCTCAGATAAGTACACTTTACCTGTCAGCTGACAGGCTGTCAATTCCAGAGCGTCGCTTATGCAAAATGCCAATTCTCATATTACGATTGACGGGGGCGTTAGCCTGCAAGAGGCGATATCTGGCATTCGCGGACCGCGCCCGGCGCATACCGCTACAGCGTGTGAAATCTTGGATGCCGCTGTGGCGCTGGTCGAAGAAGTGGGCGCAGAAAATTTTTCGGCGCACAAGGTGGCGGAACGTTCGGGCCTGAAGCTGGCTTCGGTACAATATTATTTTCCGACCCGCGCGGCACTGGTGCGCGCAATGATCGAATATTGGATCGATGATTATCATGACCGCCTGATTACCAAACTGACGGGTCAGTCGGCTGATCCAGCAGCAGCCATGCGCGATTATCTGGATTTTCTGATGGTTGAGTCGCTCGCGCTGCGCGGCCGCGCATTCTGGAATTATGTCTGGTCCCTTGCCGATCTCGACGCCGACGTCAGCGCCGCACTGACGCAGTTTATGACGCTCTATCGCTCGTTGTTTGCGCTGCTGATCCGCCGGGTCAATAGCGCGCTCTCCGAACGGGAAGCCCTTCGCTTGGCAGCGGCGCTCAGCAGCATGATCGACGGGATTGGATCGGTGGTGGGGGAAGGCAGGCCGACCGACGCTGACCTTGCCGGCATTGAGGATATGGTCAAGTCCTTGGCATTCAGGATTGCGGTGGAGGTACCCCGTTAAGGTTGCGTGACCATGCAGCAGCGGCGAATGCCGGGGCTGCAAGCAACAGAAACGCGACGGAGATGCTCACTGACCACAGCGGCCCGTGCGATATATCGGCCGTCAGGCCAACCGCCGCTGGCCCCGCCATCATGCCCGCCGCCTGTACCGCAGGCATGAGCGATGCCGCCGCCGAAGCATCTTTTTGTCCGGCTAGCGCGCCCAATTGAAATGGCGCGATAAAGGCACTAGCGCAGGCCCCGATCAGATAATAGCTGACGTAAGTCGTTGGGCCAAGCACAAGGTAGAGCGGGGACACGCACAGCAGGATGATCGCCGTTCCGCCGATAAAGGCGGGTAGACGCCCGATCCGTTGGCCAATCGGTGCAGCCGCGAGGCTGCCGATCACTGCAAGCACAATCGATCCCACCAGCAACTGGCTCATTCCCGACAATGACATGCCGACATCGCTGCCGAGCACTTCGGAAAAAGTCCATGATGCCTGCGTGGATGCCGAGAGCAGCGCAATGGACAGCAACAGCAACCAGCTTGGCCGGGTGAGACTGGCAGCCGGTACCACCAACGCCGCCGGGTTTGCTGACCTCTTTGGCAGCAAGCCCACTAACGGCAGCGCTGTGACGAAGCATCCTGCGAGCAATATGATAACGCCGGTCCAGCCAAGCGCATCGCCAGCGACCGGTAACAGCAACAGCACCACCAAACCGATCACCAACTGTGCCGTAAAAGCATAAGCAAAATTGCGATCAGGTGCGGCGCTTTCGGACAGCACAACGATCGCAATGACGATCAACGGACCGCCGCCGAATATGCTGGCTGTCGCGCGGATGATAAGCAAGACGTCAGGTGAGAGGGTAAACGCCGTCGCCACGATCCCGGCGATCATCACCAGCAACGCCGCCAGCGCGGCTGCCCGCCAGTTGAAGCGGGTTATCCACCAGCGCGCGGTGAGCGCGGCGATCACACCGCCCAGTGACTCTGCACCAGCGAGCAGACCGATTTCGCGCTCGGTCAGCGGCACCCGCTGTGCCAGCAGCGCAAGATAAACCGGGGTTATATAGGTGATGAGCGGGGCGAGCGCGTAGAGCAGCCACGCGGCGCGCGCCGCAAGAACCGCGGGCCGTTCTTCAGCATTGGCGGGGTCAAGCGCCAGCAGCGTGGTTGTCGGATCGCTGCGGCGGGTCAGCTTCATAATCGACTGGAATAACGACATTATTTTGTTTCCGGCGTCATTGGGTGTCGCCGTGATCGCCACGCGACAAATTCGGGCGCAGGCGCGCCAAAGGCCATGCCAGCAACAGCAGCGGCCCCAGCGCCCATGCTAACCCACATTGAGTCGACAAGCCAAGGCCAAGGCCACCCAGCGCAGGCGCGATCGCCCCGCCGACGGTATAGGCCGCGATGACGATCGATACCGCCAGCGACTGCCCGCGAAACGAGCGGCCTACATGGATCATCGTCAGCGTATAAATCGCGCCGCCCGCGCCGCCCCAGATAATGGCGGCAAGCCAGATCATCGCATCAATGCCCGATCCCAACGGCGCTGCCAGCAGCGACAGTAACAAGGTAGCGCACAATATCTGCATCATCGGCCCGATGCCAAAGCGGTCGGCCAATCGCCCGACCGGATATTGCATCACCAAGCTGGCCACGGCGATGACGCCGGTAAGGATGATTGCGCTATCAGTGGCGATAGCGCCAAGCCGTTCAGCTTGAATCGGGGCCAGTACATTCAACCCGACCTCAAAAACACCGCCGATAAAGCCTAGCGCTGCGAGCGGAAGAAAGACGTGCCACGACGCGTTGCCGCCGGGCGTATCATTTGTGGCAAATTGCACCTTTTCAGCCGTTCCGCCTATCAGCACCGGCAGCCATGATGCGACCGCAAGCCCAATCGCGACATAGCCCGCGCTATCGAGCGTCAGCGCGAACAAAGGCACCAAGAACGGGCCGATGGCATAGGCGGCGGCGACAAGCGTTTGATAGAAGCCAGTTACGCGGCCCAGACTGTCTATCGGAGCAGACCATGCGATCATCGCCTCAACCGCGCTCCAGCGATAGGCGGCGCCAATGCCGACCAACCCCGCGCCGAGGCACAGCGACGCATAATCGCGGCTAAGCGCCGACATCACAATTCCCGCGCTCGACAAGAGCAACCCCGCGCCAAACATCCTGCCAAAGCCGAAACGGCGCATAGCCAGTGGCACCAGCGGCAAGTTAACCAGCAAGGCAGCAAACGGGACAGCTGCATAAAGCCCGACATAGCCGGGGGTCACGCGCTGTTCGTTCATGAACAGCGCGATCAAAGGCAACATCATCGCCACTGCGACAACATCGATCAGGGAGGAAAAAGCGAAGCGCCAAACTGTTTGCATCTAATCGACGGCGCTACCTGTCACTTGACAGTGTGTCAACTGACAGGTAGCATTGTGATAATGGAAGTCATGACATGATTACCCGGCGAGCCATGATGGCAAGTGCTGTCGCAGTCGGAGCGATCTCGTCACCGCGAGCTTGGGCGCAGGCGGGCCAATCGATTTCCCGTTCGACAGTTTACGACGTCGCCATCATTGGCGCTGGGGCTGCCGGTATTGCTGCCGCACATGCCTTTGCGGGGACAGGTGCGCGGGTGATCGTGCTGGAGGCACGCGGGCGTCCTGGCGGTCGCATCGTCACCAACAGTCAAGCGCTTGGCATGCCGTTCGACGTCGGAGCGAGTTATATTCACAACGCGCCGATCAATCCGATTATGGCGCTTGCGGCGCAGCAGGGCGTTACTGTCATCCCCAGCGATCGCGAATCGCTGGCGCTGCGAGCCAATAGCCGCGACGAGCCTCGATCAGTCGTCAATCGCTATGTTGCCGCTGACCAGCGGCTAACGCGGCGCGCCGAACGCATCGCGCGATCGGGCATCGACCAACCATTCAGTGCCGTGCCGCGCGACATTTACGAACGCCGATTCGTTGATCTCCATTGTGCCACCGATATCGCTGCCAACGCGGATCGGGTGTCGGTGCTTGATATTGCAAGCGCTGGCGCGACTGATGACCGCTTCCCGATTGGCGGTTTTGGTACGATGATGATGCGCGCTGCAACCGGCCTGCCTGTCAACGGCGGAGCAAAAGTCGGCCATGCGGCGGCGTAAAACCAGGCCACGGTGTTACATGCCGGGGGGAGTGGCGTGAGGGCGTAGCCCGAAGGCCACTCCCCCCGGCATTGGCTTGATTTTCAGGGTCTGGTTTTGGCCTTTCGGGCCCGGCTGTGAGCGAGGCGATAGCTTTCGCCGTTCATCTCGAGGATGCTGACGTGATGGGTCAGACGATCGAGGAGCGCGCCTGTGAGGCGCTCGGATCCGAAGGTTTCGGTCCATTCGTCGAAGGGCAGGTTGCTGGTGATCAAGGTGGAGCCGCGCTCATAGCGCTGGGAGATCAGCTCGAACAACAGTTCGGCACCGGTCTTGGAGAGCGGTACGAAGCCCAGTTCGTCAATGATGAGCAGCTTGTATCCGGCCATCTGCTTCTGGAAGCGCAGGAGACGCCGCTCGTCGCGCGCCTCCATCATCTCGCTGACCAGCGCCGCCGCAGTGGTGAAGCCCACCGACAGTCCTTTCTGGCATGCTGCCAGTCCGAGCCCCAAAGCTACGTGCGTCTTCCCGGTGCCCGATGGCCCCAGAGCGATGGCGTTCTCACGCCGCTCGATCCACTCGCAGCGCGCCATCTCGAGCACCTGCATCTTGTTGAGCCTGGGGATGACGGCGAAGTCGAAGCTATCGAGGCTTTTGACGGCGGGGAAGCGCGCGGCCTTGATGCGCCGCTCGACCATACGACGCTCCCTGTCGATCATCTCCATCTCGACGAGACGGGCGAGGAAGCGGATATGATCGACGCCTTCAGCGGCACATTGCCGGGCGAGCTTGTGATGCTCTCGCAGGCACGTAGGCAGCTTGAGGGCCTTGAGATGGTGAGCGAGAAGAATCTCCGGTGCCTGATCGCTCATGCGGCCTCCTGCCTGTCGCAGAGCAGGCTCAGATAGGCTCTGGCAACGGTCTTCTCGACCGTGGTGCGAGGCAGGAAGGGATAGATGTCCAGGTCCAGTCTGGGCGGTACGCGTTCGACCCGGCACAGGACGAGGTGCTTGACGGCATCGAAGCCGATGGCGCCAAGGGCGATGGCCTGTTCCACCGCCGCCTGGAGATCGGCGAGGGTGAACGTTTCCAGCAGGCGCAGCACCTGCACATATTCGCGCCTGCCATGTTTGTGCATGCGCCCTTCCATCAACCGCTGCAGCGTCCCGAACGCTTCGGGCAAATCCCAGCCCTGCAAAGGGGCGGCCTGGTCGAATGCGTTGATCTTCTGCTCGACCAGCGGGAGATAGTGGAGCGGGGCGAAGATAACCTCCTCGCGGGCATAGCAACGAGGATGACGGGCGATAACTTCGCTGCGGCATCCGATCACCACTTCATCGACATAGGCCCTGATCCAGACCTCCTGATGGCCCCAGACTACCGGAACCGAATAATCGTTGGTCTTGTAGCGCACCAGAGATTGCGAGGAGACCCGCCCGCTCGTCTGATCGCAGGCCTCGAAGGGTGTAGCGGGCAGAGGCTGCATGGCCGCCAGATCGCGCTGCAAGCGCTCACCGATCGTCTCGCTCTCCCCGCGCACCTTGTCCTGCTGGCGCTTGCGGCATTGCTCCTCCAGCCACAGGTTGAAGGCCTCCCAGGTCGGGAACTTCGGGATCGGCACCATGAAATTGCGGCGGCAGTAACCTACCAGCCCTTCCACATTGCCTTTCTCGTTCCCCTTGCCCGGGCGGGCATAGCGGTCGCGGATCACGTAATGCGACAGGAAAGCGCTGAACAGCGTGGCACGCTTGCGCGTGCCGTCTGGCAGGATTTTCGCCACAAGGCAGCGATCGTTGTCATAGACGATCGAGCGCGGCACCGCGCCGAAGAACGCGAAGGCATGGACATGTCCGTCCACCCAGGCCTCCGCCACCGCCGCCGGATAGGCTCGCACATAGCAGGCATCACTGTGCGGCAGATCGAGCGCGAAGAAGTAGGCTTTTTGCTCCACCCCGCCGATCTCCACCAGAGCTTCCCCGAAATCGGCCTGTGCATCTCCCGCCGGGTGCGCCAGCGGCACGAACATCTCCCGGCTGCGCTGCTCGCGCTCCCGGATGTAATCCTTGATGATCGTATAGCCGCCGGTGAAACCATGCTCGGTGCGCAAACGGTCGAATACCCGCTTCGCCGTATGGCGCTGCTTGCGCGGGACACCGCGATCCCCCTCAAGCCATCCATCGATGATCCCCACAAACCCGTCCAGCTTCGGGCGCTGCGGTGCAGACTGACGCCGGTAACCCGGCGGCGATGAAAACGACAGCATCTTGCGCACCGTATCGCGCGACACATTGAAACGCTTCGCCGCCGCCCGCTGGCTCATGCCATCCGCGCAAGCCAAACGGACCTGAAGATAAAGTTCCACGCTGTAGATCCCCACACCTCCCTGACTTGGCAGAAAGGCTTCAAGGTGGACGACTTTTACGCCGCCCGCAGCAGGACTATCCCGCCGCTAGCGTGGCCGAATATTGCTCCGCCGTTCTCATTCAATGAAGCGTACATGGTTTTTCCTCCTGATGGTTGATGCGTCGCATCAGGAGATCGAAGGATGTGGGCGACGAGACGGGTCAGGGACCGCGGAACGCGGCCGCGAAGCGGCGATGGGGGTAACGATTTTTCCGGGCTTGCCCGGCAAAAATGGTGGGGCCCCGTCGTCCTTGACGCGTCTCCAAAGCCCGCATCACCCTTGAAATCTCTGTGAGAGAGACCTCTCCAACGTCAGCGGGATTACGCCAACGCCGGCCCCGCCAGCGGTTTTCCTACACGCTTGCCATGTGCCAAACCTGTGTGTGGAGGGGATCAATGGCCAACGAAAGGCGAGATACATGGCGAGGTCCAAAGCCAGCGCACGCGACGCGCTCAAGAAACTTCGTGAACAGCGGGGCGAACTCGATGTCAGGGAGGCACAGCTTCGCGACGAAACCGCCGCCGAACTCGGCAAGATTCTTATCGAATGCGGCGCGGAAATGATCGAACCCGCAGACCTGAAACAGCTTGTCCGTGCGTCGATGACGCTCGGGATCGAGGCAGCATTGCAACGCCTCGCCCCCGCATAAGCACTCCATGCAGCGATGCGCGGGCTCGATGCCCCGCATCGCTGCTAACGCCGGTGTACAAAAGAAAAGGCCCCGATAGCGTGTGCCATCGGGGCCTTGTTCCAGCCATATCGGCTTTCAGTCCTCGTCGATGCGGATTCCACGCCATCCGGCCACCCAGTCCGCTCTCATCTGGCCAGGCATTCCACGGCCA
>MCND01000456.1_pt1 | contig 11908 bp, 12 predicted proteins | sample 778211 | NCBI WGS metagenome assembly MCND01 (sample SAMN04296812, study PRJNA304217) | bioreactor metagenome | isolation source: activated sludge enriched with benzalkonium chloride | place: Turkey: Istanbul urban wastewater treatment plant
CATCGCCTTCCAGACCAACATCCTGGCGCTGAACGCGGCGGTGGAAGCCGCGCGCGCCGGCGAACAGGGCCGCGGCTTCGCCGTGGTGGCCGGCGAAGTGCGCACGCTGGCCCAACGCAGCGCCACCGCCGCGCGCGAGATCAAGACGCTGATCGAATCCTCGGTCGACCAGATCCGCACCGGCAACTCGCTGGTGCGCCAGGCCGGCGGCACCATGGATCAGGTGGTGGGCAGCGTCGAGCGCGTGACCAGCATCGTCGGCGAGATCGACCTGGCCAGCCAGGAACAGCGCACCGGCATCTCGGAGATCGGCAACGCCATCGGCCTGATGGACAACGCCACGCAGCAGAACGCCGCGCTGGTGGAACAGGCCGCCGCCGCCGCGCAGACGCTGCAGGAACAAGCCGCGCACCTGGCGCAGCTGGTGGGCGGCTTCAAGCTCGACAGCCATGACGTCGCCAGCCACGCAACGACTCGCGGCGCGCCGCAGGTGGCGCCGGGAGCCATGTTGGCGTTGAACTGAACCAGCAACGCAGCGCCGTTGCACCGCGTGCGGCGCCGGCCCTCAGGCCGGAATCGCGCGCAGCAGCTGTTCGCGCAGCCAGGCATGCGCCGCGCTGCGCTGGCGCACGTGGCTGTAGGCCTTGAGCGTGAAGGGCGGGATCTCGAAGGGCGGCGGATACTCAACGATCGACGCCACCGCGCCCAGCGTGCGCGCCGCCTGACGCGGCACCGTCATGATCAGCGCCGAGCCGGCCACGATGAAGGGCGCGGCCAGCACCGAGGGCAGCTGCACCGCCACGTCGCGGCGCAGTCCGCGACGCTCCAGCAGCTTGTCGATATGGCCGCCGGCCTCGCCCCAGGGGCGCACCGCCACGTGGCGCTCGGCCAGGTAGGCGTCCAGGCTGGGCGCGGACCGGATCCGAGGATGATCCCGGCTGGCGATCACCACGTAGTGATCCGTCAGCCAGTCGAAGCTCTCGATGCCGGGAGCGGGCTCGGCCATGTCTTCCACATAACCCAGCGCGAAATCCAGCCGGCCCGAGGCCAGGTCCTCGGCGTAGTCCGGGTTTTGCGCGTGGACGATCTGGAAGCGCAGGCGCGGCGCCAGATCCTGCACTTGCGCGACCAGGGCCGGCAGCATGGCGAAGGTGGTGTAGTCGGTGGCCGCGAGGGTGAAGCAGCGGTCGCTGGTGGCCGGGTCGAAGCGGCCCGCCTGCGCCAGCCCGTTGGAAAGCAGCGCCAGCGCGGCGCTGACCGGCCCGGCCAGCCGCTCGGCATGGGCGGTGGGCTGCATGGCGTTGCCGATGCGCACGAACAGCTCGTCGTCCAGCGCGGCACGCAGGCGCGCCAGCGCGTGGCTCAGCGCGGACGGGCTCATGGCCAGTTCGTCGGCGGCGGCGCTCACCGAACGGCGACGCAGCAGGGCATCCAGCGCCACCAGCAGGTTCAGGTCCAGGCGTCTCAGATCAGAATGCATAACATGCATTATCTGCTGAAAATAATGCACTTGATGCACTGACACCCGCATCCCTATCATCGTCGGTTTGCCATTCCACGCGGCCATGCGCCGCCTTTTCGATTTTCTCCGTAGCGCTCCCATGACGATTTCCATCCGCCCCGCCACCGAACAGGACTGCGCGCTGATCCTGCGATTCATCACCGAGCTGGCCGTCTATGAAAAGGCCGCCGACCAGGTAGAGGCCACCGTCGAAACCCTGGCCAGCAGCCTGTTCGGCCCCGGCACGCCCGCGCGCGCGCTGATCTGCGAAGCGGACGGGCAGCCGGTGGGCTACGCCATCTATTTCTTCAACTACTCGACCTGGCAGGCCAGGAAAGGGCTGTACCTGGAAGACCTGTACGTCTCGCCCGCCAGTCGCGGCATCGGCGCCGGCAAGCGCCTGCTGCGCCATCTGGCGCGGGTCGCGGTCGAGGAAGGCTGCGGCCGCTTCGAATGGAGCGTGCTGGACTGGAACCAGCCGGCCATCGACTTCTACCAGTCGATCGGCGCGCGGCCGCAGGCCGAGTGGGTGCGCTACCGCATGCACGGCGAGGCGCTGACGGGCTTCGCCGCCGGCTCGGACTGAAACGTCGGGCGGGGCTGTCGGACGACGGCGGCATCACCGCCCACGGGATCGACAGCCCTCGGAGCGCCGGCCATGGAACGGCGGACCACCTGCGGGAACGCTCCCGCCAGCGCCAGTCGCCCGGCTGGCGCGCCCTAAATCACCAGGTTGCGAATGAAGCGCAGCACGCCCGCCTGCCGGTTGGCGTAGGCATAGGACACCGAACTGGCAAAGGACGTGGTCGCCCCCGCAGGTATGACCCGCTCCTGTCCGGCCAGCTCCAGCGTCAGCGCGCCCTCGATCACGTAGAGCATCTCGACGCAGCCTTCCGGGTCGGCCTCGGCCTGGTAGCGCTCGCCGGGCGCCAGGGTCCAGGACCATAGTTCCACCTGATGCGAGGCGGCCGCCGAGCAGTGCAGCACCGCCTGGCTGCCGGCAAGCTGGCCGCGCCAGGTCAGCACGTCGGGCGCCTGATCGGGCGCGCGGCCGGCCGGGCTGACCAGGGCGGTGAAGTTGGCGCCCAGCGCCGTGGCGATGAGGCTGAGCTTGGCCAGGCTGATGTTGGCGTCGCCGGCCTCCAGGCCGGCGATGGTGCGGCGGCTCACGCCCGCCGCATCGGCCAGCGCCTGCTGGCTCAGGCCTTGCCCATCGCGCAGGCGCCTGAGATTGGCGGCCACGTGTTCGAGCACCTGGTTCGACGGCATGGCGATTCTCCTTGCGCAAGCGCATGAGCAATATATTGCGCAAAAATACCACATCCGATATTGTGCAATATTATGCACAATAGCCCCACATCCCCATCTCCCTCCCTGCTTGCGCGCAGGGCGCCCGAAGCCGCGCTCGTCCTGATCACCGTGGTCTGGGGCGGCACCTTCCTGGCCGTGCAGCACGCGCTCACCGCGGGCACGCCCATGTTCTTCGTCGGCTGCCGCTTCGCCGCCGCGGCCCTGGCCGTGGGACTGGTGTCGCTGCGTTCGCTGCGCGGCATCACCTGGCGCGAAGTCCGGGCCGGCGGCGCGGTCGGCCTGGCCATCGTGGCCGGCTACGGCGGCCAGACCATCGGCCTGCAGCACATCACCAGCAGCGAATCGGCCTTCCTCACCGCCCTGTACGTGCCGGCGGTGCCGCTGCTGCAATGGCTGGTGCTGCGGCGCGCGCCGCGCGCCATGACCTGGGTCGGCGTGGCGCTGGCCTGCATGGGCCTGATGCTGCTGACCGGCAACAACCCCGCCTCGATCTCGTTCAGCTACGGCCAGCTCATCACCATCGCCGGCGCGGTGGCCATCGCCGCCGAGATCCTGCTCATCAGCCATTACGCGCGCAGCGTGGACCTGCGCCGCGTCACCGTGCTGCAACTGGCGGCCGCGTCGATCGCGGCCTTCGCGCTGATGCCGCTGGCCGGCGAGACCGAGATCCCGCCGTTCTCCTGGACGCTCACCGGCCTGGCCGTGGCGCTGGGCTGCGCCAGCGCGCTGATCCAGCTGACCATGAACTGGGCGCAGCGCACGGTCGATCCCGCGCGCGCCACGCTGATCTATGCCGGCGAGCCGGTATGGGCCGGCATCTTCGGCCGCATCGCCGGCGAGCGGCTGGCGCCGCTGGCGCTGGTCGGCGGCGCACTGGTAGTGCTGGGCGTGATCGTCAGCGAATGGAAGCCGCGTCTGCGGCGCGCGCGGGCATCCGCGACGGCCGGACAGGCTTGAGCCACCACACCGGCAACCGCCGGATTCGCCACGCATGGCGGCGAGCCGGCAAAAGAAAACCCCGCGCGCCGATTCAAGACGGCGAACGGGGCCTGGTGTGCTGTCCCGCAAACGCCAGCGGCACGCGACCGCTGGCGAAGGGCCTACTGCCCGGCGTAGCGCGGCGAACGCGGACCATACAGGATGCCGCCTTGCGTGCCGGCGCTGAGCAGGGCGTTGCTGGTCATGCCGGCCACGCCATAGCTGCGGTCCGACAACGAGTTGACCACCTGATCCACCACCGCCTGCACCAGCATGCCGATCAGGCCGCCGCTGTTGCTGCTGCTGCCTTGCCTCAGGGTCTGGTGGCCGTCCCACAGCTTGGCGCCGCTGCGCAGGTCCAGCAGCGTCGCGTCGATGGACACGGTGACGTCGCTCGACACCACCTTGTAGCTCGCGCCGTATTCCTTGACGGTCATGTACAAGGCGGCGTCGGCCCCGAAGATCTCGCGCAGGCGCGCGGCGGGCACGGCGTGGATGTCATCCGGCGTGGTCAGGCCGTTCTGGCGGAAGGTCTCTTCCATGACGGCAACCGGCACCACGTAGTAGCCGGACTCGGCCAGCGGCAGCGTGGCTTGCGACAGCACGGCGGCGGACGCGGCCACGTCGACGGACGTGTTCAGCGGCGGCAGCACCAGGATGGAAGCCGGCTTGCTTTCACGGAACGCGGTGTAGTCCACGTTGCGCTGCGGGCCGGCGCAACCGGCGAGCAGGGCGACGATGGCCAGCATGGCCAGGCGCAGTGATTTCATCATGATCAGTTCCCCTTCTTCTTCGGCGCGGCCGGCTCGGTCTGGGCGGCGGGTTCGGACTTGGCGCCCGGCTCGTTCCTGGCGACGGATTCGGCGGCAGGCGTTGCGGCCTGCGCTTGCGGCGCGGCGGCGGACTTGCCCGCGTTGCGCATCAGGAAGTCCATGAACGGCGTGGATTCGGGAAAGGCCTGCTTTTCGCCCTGCAGCTGCTCGACGCCCTTTTCGCCGTCGCCCATCTTCAGGTACAGCATGCCCAGGTGCGCGCGAAAGCCGGGAGGCAGTTCGCGGTTGGTGGCGCGCGCCTTCTCGACGCTCTTTTCCAGCGTCTGCGCTTGCACGGCGTAATCGTTGCCATCTTCCTTCAGGTAGGCGTACACGGTGGGTTGATAGCCTTCCCAGGTGTACAGGCTCTTGGGCTGCTGCGCGCAAGCGCCCAGCAGGCCGGCCAATGCCGTGATCGCCAGCGCGCGACCCGTACGGGCGAACGCCGTCCGGCGCGGCTGCGCCATCGTCTTCATCATGATGGATTCCCCTTTTAGTTGGCGGTGGGCGCCCAGGCGCCTTGCGTGATGCCGTCGACCAGGCGATCCACCGCTTCGCGGATGGCCAGGTCCAGCACCTTGCCGTTGAGCGTGGAGTCGTAGCCGGCCGAGCCGCCGAAGCCGATCACTTCACGGTTGGACAAGCTGTACTCGCCCGCGCCCGATGCGGAATAGACGACTTCGGAGCTGGTCACGTCGACGACGTTGAGATCGACCTTGGCGTAGGCCACCTGCTCCTTGCCGCGCCCCAGGATGCCGAACAGCTGCTGGTCGCCGGTCACCTTGCGGCCGAAGGCCGTGACGTCGCCGGTGACGACGTAACGCGCGCCCTTGATCTTGTTGGCCTGCTTGTTGAAAGCGGCTTCCTGGGCGATCTCGGACAGGTTCTGGCGATCCATGACCTGGAAGCGGCCGGTGCGCTGCAGATGGCTGGTCAGGATGGTCTTGGCCTGGCCGCCGAGGCGATCCACGCCGTCGGAGAACACGCCGCGCAGGAAGTCCGTGCGGTTGTCGAACTTGCCCACGGAAATCGGGCTGCGCGGGCCCTGGTAAGGCGTGCTTGCCGCCACCGTCGCGGGCACGGCGACGGACTTCGACCGCTCCGTTGCGCAACCCGCCATCAACACCGACACCAGGGCCAGCGTTCCTGCTTTCACTACCGTACCGAACATCAAGCTTCTCCTGAGAATTTCCCTAGGCCTCTAACCGGGCCGCTTGCGTGACATTTATCGAAGCCGCAATATATACAACTTTTAACAACTTAAATAATTTGAAGTGACGGACCCTTTGGCGTCATTTTTCAGGAATCAAGCCCTTGCCGGTTCGCGCCACGCGGAAACGCGCAACCGCTGGCGGCCACTCTAGCGACCGCCAGGGAATGCGGAAATGGGAATAGTCCGAAATCGCGACCGGCCGGGTCGCGGCCACGGCAAGCCGCAGACGCGCCGTCGGCCCAACTTCCCGCGCCGGCCGACGGTGGGCTCGTCTAGCGCAGCGTCAGCGTCGCGCCGATGACGCGCAAGGTCGGCATCAACTGACGCCATGCATCCTTGGACAGCGCCTCGGGCCGACGCAGCCGCGCCGACGCCGGATCGTCCAGCAGATCGCCCTTGCAGGCGAACACGATGCTGTTGGTCATGTCGTCGTCCACCACCTCGAACATCGCCGCGCCGAAGGACTCGCGCACGCGGGCCAGGTACTCATGGTAGAGCGGATGATTGACGTGGAAGTTGATCACCAGCAGGCCGTCGTCGCGCAAGGCGCGCAGGCAATCGGCATAGAACGCCTCCGAGCACAGCGCGTCGGGCATGCCCTGGTCGCCGAAGCCGTCGAGCAGGATCACGTCGGCGTGGTCCGACGCGCCGCCCAGGAATTCGGCCGCGTCGCAGGCGATGACGCGGAAACGTTCGTCGTCCGGCGGCACCATGAAATCGCCGCGCAGCGCAATGACCGCCGGATTGATCTCCAGCGCCTCGACCTGCGAACGCGGCAGGTGCCGATGGCAGAACTTCGCCAGCGAGCCGCCGCCCAGGCCCACCATCACGATGCGGTCGGGCTCCGGGTTGAACAGCAAGAAGCCCATCATCATGCGCGTGTACTCCAGCTCCAGCGCGTCCGGGTTCAGCAGCGACATGCTGCTCTGGATGACCTGCTCGGAAAAATGCAGGGAGCGCCGGTCGCCCACGTCGCGCACGAAGGGTCGCGACTCGCTGTCGGGAATGGAGGCCGGCGGGGCGGAAGCGGCGGGATGGTCGGACATGAAGCGGCGCGGCGTTGCGGAAAGACGGGCGAACGATAGCACCGCGCGCGCCCGGGCGGTTGGCGGGGCGGCGAAGGCGCGGCCGCGCCATCCGTACAACCCCCTATTACCTCCGTGCCGCCATCTAATTATCGTATTCGAGAATTATCAAATAATAGAATTCTCTTCGACGCAGCGATGAACCCAGACCTCATTTCGGACTATGCAGTGATCGGCGCCGGCATCGCCGGCGCTTCCGTGGCCTACCGCCTGAGCGCGCATGCCAGCGTGATCGTGCTGGAGCGCGAGGCGCAGCCCGGCTACCACTCGACCGGCCGCTCGGCGGCCATGTTCATGGAAACCTATGGCACGCCGCAGATCCAGGCGCTGACCCGCGCCAGCCGCGCGTTCTACGAGAATCCGCCCGAGGGCTTCACCGAACATCCGCTGCTGCACCCGCGCGGCGTGCTGTACGTGGCCACCGCCGAACAGCGCGACCTGCTGCAACAGACCTATGACGAATTCCGCCGGCATTCCGACAACGTCCGCCTGATCGAACCGCAGGCCGCCGCCGCGCGCGTGCCCTGCCTGCGCGCCGAGCAGCTGTGCGGCGCGCTGGAGGAGCCGGACGCGCGCGACATCGACGTGCACGGCCTGCACCAGGGCTTCCTGCGCGGCATGCGGGCGCGCGGCGCCACCCTGCGCGCCAATGCCGAGCTGCGCGCGGCCAGCCATGCCGACGGCGTCTGGACGCTGACGCTGGCCGACGGCGCCACGCTGCGCGCGCGCGCCATCATCAACGCGGCCGGCGCCTGGGCCGATCACGTGGCCGCGCTGTGCGCCGCCGCGCCGGTCGGCCTGCAGCCCTGCCGCCGCACCGCCTTCACCTTCAACGGTCCGCCCGACGTGGATTTCTCCGCCTGGCCGGCGGTGGTGGGCGTCGACGAAAGCTATTACTTCAAGCCCGACGCCGGTCAGCTGCTGGGCTCGCCGGCCAACGCGGATCCGGTCGAGGCGCACGACGTGGCGCCGGAGGAACTGGACGTGGCCACCGGCATCTACCGCATCGAGGAAGCTACCTCGCTGACGATACGGCGCCCCAAGCACACCTGGGCCGGCCTGCGCTCCTTCGTGCGCGACGGCGACTTCGTGGTTGGCTGGGACGAGGCCGCGCCGGCCTTCTTCTGGCTGGCGGCGCAGGGCGGCTACGGCATCCAGACCGCCGCCGCGGCCTCGGAACTGGCGGCCGCGCTGGTCGAGCGCCAGCCAGTGCCCGACGCGCTGCGCGCGCATGGCGTCGACGCCCGGGCCATGCGCCCGGGCCGCCTGCGCTGATCCTCTTTCATTCCACCCGTTTTCCGGAAGTCCCCATGACCGCCATCACCCGTTATCCCAGCACCCTGCCGCTGCCGTTCTCGCGCGCCACCCGCGCCGGCGGCTTCCTGTTCCTGTCTGGCCAGATCCCGATGGATGCCGACGGCAAGGTCGTGCGCGGCGACATCCGCGAACAGACCCACGCGGCCATCGCCCGCATCAAGGACACGCTGGCGCTGGCCAATGCCAGCCTGGCCGACGTGGTGCGCGTGACCGTCTGGCTGGCCGACCTGGCGCAATTCGCCGATTTCAACGAAGCCTACCGAGAGCATTTCCCGGCCGACTTCCCGACGCGCTCCACGGTGGAGGCACGGCTGGCGCTGGAAGTGGACGTGGAGATCGAAGTGCAGGCCTGGGTCGGCGACCGGACCTGATTTCCCCGCAAGCAATCCCACGCGCGCCGGCCTCGCGCACCCTGCAAACGCTCGACATGGAGTGGCAGCATGAAGATCTTTTCCGGTTCCCTGGCAACCGAAACCAATACCTTTTCCCCCATCCCCACCGGCCTGGGCGCCTACCGCGCGCGCGGCTATTACCCGGCCGGCCAGCATCCGGACCGCATGCAGATGTATGCCGGTCCGCTGTGGGCGGCGCGGCAGCGCGCCAAGGGCAAGGACTGGACGCTGGTCGAAGGCCTGACCGCCGCCGCCATGCCGGCCGGCATCACCACTCGCCACGCCTATGAAACGCTGCGCGACGAGCTGCTGCAGGACCTGCGCAACGCCGGCCCCGTGGACGTGGCGCTGTTCGGCCTGCACGGCGCGATGGTGGCCGACGGCTACGACGATTGCGAGGGCGACCTGCTGCGCCGCGCGCGCGAGATCGTCGGCCCGGACGCGGTGATCGGCGCGGAACTGGATCCGCACTGCCATCTGACCGCGACCATGATGGAATCCGCCGACCTCATCGTCTGCTACAAGGAATACCCCCATACCGACATCCTGGACCGCGCCTATGAGCTGGTCGACCTGTGCGTGGCCAAGGCCAAGGGTCGCATCCGGCCGACGCGCGGCGTGTTCGATTGCCAGCTCATCTCGGTCATGCACACCAGCCGCGAACCGATGCGCGGCTTCGTCGACAAGCTGATGGCGATGGAAGGCAAGAACGGCGTGCTGTCGATCTCGATCGCCCATGGCTTCCCCTGGGGCGACACCGCCGACATGGGCGCCAAGGTGCTGGTCTATACCGATGGCGATCCGGGGCGGGCCGAGGCGCTGGCGCGCGAGCTGGGCCAGGAGATCATCGGTTTTCGCGAACAGCTGTCGCCGGCCTATCCGCCCACCGACGAGGCGCTGGACCAGGCCCTGGCGCACGGCGCCTTCCCGGTGGTGCTGGCCGATTCGGCGGACAACGCCGGCGGCGGCGCGCCCAGCGACGCCACGTTCATCCTGGAACGCGTGCTGGCGCGCGGCATCGAAGACGTGGCGATGGGTCCGTTCTGGGATCCGGTCTCCGTGCAGCTCTGTTTCGAGGCGGGCGAGGGCGCCGAGGTGCAGCTGCGCGTGGGCGGCAAGGTCGCGCCCGTGTCGGGCCAGCCGCTGGACCTGCGCTGCACGGTGCTGGCGCTCAAGCGCGAGGCCGTCATGACGGGGCTGTCCAACACGCCGGCGCTGCTGGGCGACGTGGCCATCCTGCGCACGGGCGGCGTGGTGCTGGCGCTGACCTCGCTGCGCACCCAGGCCATGGGCACGGACATGTTCACGCAGTTCGGCATCGACCTGGCCGCGATGAAGCTCATCGTGGTCAAGTCCTCGCAGCACTTCTACGCCTCGTACTCGCAGGTGGCCAAGCACGTCATCTACGTCGCGACGCCCGGCGCCATCACGCAGGACTACAACAGTCTGCCCTACCGCAAGGTGCGGCGGCCGAAATGGCCGCTGACGGCCTGACATGACATGACGGCGCGGTCCGCAGAGACCGCGCCGCAAGCAAGACCACGACACACAATACAAGGGGATGACCATGATCAAACGTTTCAGCCTGCTGGCCACGGCGGCGCTGCTGGCGCTGGGCGCCGTCACCGGCGCGCACGCCCAGGGCAAGACCCTGCGGCTGGTGCCGCACGCCGACCTGAAGACGCTGGACCCGCTCTTCAACACCGCCTACATCACGCGCAACCACGGCTACATGGTGTTCGACATGCTGTTCGCGCAGGACAGCAAGGGCCAGGTCAAGCCGCAGATGGTGGACAGCTGGCAGGCCTCGGAAGACGGCAAGCGCTGGAGCTTCACGCTGCGCCCGGGCCTGAAGTTCAGCGACGGCGCGCCGGTCACGGCCGAGGACTGTGTGGCCTCGATCCAGCGCTGGGGCAAGAAGGACACGCTGGGCCAGGCCATGTTCGCGGCCGGCGCCGAGCTGGCCGCCACCGGTCCGGAGACCTTCACGCTGACGCTCAAGGAACCCTTTGGCCTGGTGCTGGAGGCCTTGTCCAAACCGTCCGGCCTGCCGCCCTTCATCATGCCCAAGCGCATCGCCGCCACGGACCCGAGCACGCAGATCACGGAAATGGTGGGCTCCGGTCCGTTCCTGTTCAAACGCGATGAATGGGTGCCCGGCAACAAGGTCGTGTACGTGAAGAACCCGGCCTACGTGCCGCGCGCCGAGCCGGCGGACGGCCTGGCTGGCGGCAAGATCGTCAAGGTGGACCGCGTCGAATGGGTCTACATCCCCGACGGCAACACCGCCACCGCCGCGCTGATGAACGGCGAGGTGGACATGATCGAGCAGGTCACGCCCGACTTCCTGCCGGTGCTGGAAAGCAATCCCGACATCAAGCTGGACACCTCGGTGGCCTCGCAGGGCATGGTGGTGCTGAACGCGCTGCATCCGCCCTTCAACGACGCCCGCGCGCGCCAGGCGCTGTACTACCTGGTGAACCAGAAGCAAATGCTGGCCGCCATGGGCTACCCCGACAAGTACCGCGTCGACTACTGCGCCACGCTGTACATCTGCGGCTCGCCCCTGGCCACCGACGCCGGCGCCGCGCCCTACGCCAAACCGGACCCGGCGCGCGCCAGGCAGCTGCTGCAGGAAGCCGGCTACAAGGGCGAGAAAGTGGTGCTGCTGTACCCCACCGACCACCTGAGCGCGCCCGCCGTGATGGTGCTGTCGCAGAACCTGAAGAAGGCCGGCGTCAACGTCGACCTGCAATCCATGGACTGGGCCTCGCTGGCCGCGCGCCGGCTGAAGAAGGATCCGCCCGCGCAGGGCGGCTGGAACCTGTTCCTGACCTGGGGCGGCTACTACGACGCCAGCACGCCGGTCACCAACCCCTGGCTGTCGGCCGCCTGCGGCAACAGCCTGCCGGGCTGGCCCTGCGACAAGGAGCTGGACGAACTGCGCACCGCCTGGATCCGCGAGACCGACGCGGGCAAGCGCAAGGAGCTGGCGGCCCGCATCCAGGAACGCGCCTACCAGACCGTGCCCTACGTGATGTGGGGCGAGTTCAAGCCCGTGTACGCCACGCGCGGCCTGAAGGGCACCGAGCTGATCAAGGCCGGCGTCCCGGTCACGTGGAACATCGAGAAGCCGTAAGGCGGGCGCCGGGCGCCACGGCGCCCGGCCCAGGTTCCGGGGGGAACGCAGCATGAAATACATCCTGCGCCGCATCGCGGCGGTTATTCCGGTCATGGCGGTGGTGGCGGTCGTGGTCTTTATGCTCATCCACCTGTCGGACGGCGATCCGGCGGCGGTC
>MCND01000457.1_pt1 | contig 11859 bp, 7 predicted proteins | sample 778211 | NCBI WGS metagenome assembly MCND01 (sample SAMN04296812, study PRJNA304217) | bioreactor metagenome | isolation source: activated sludge enriched with benzalkonium chloride | place: Turkey: Istanbul urban wastewater treatment plant
CCGCGGCGCGTCGCGCTACATCGCCGAGGACTTCGCCGAGTGCTTCCGCATGGAATGCGAAGCCCTCAAGAAGGTGCGCGATGAGATGGGCCTGACCAACGTCGAGATCATGGTGCCCTTCGTGCGTACCCTGGGCCAGGCGGACAAGGTGGTCAAGCTGTTGGCCGCGCACGGTCTGGCGCGCGGCGAGAACGGCCTGCGCCTGGTGATGATGTGCGAGGTGCCGTCCAACGCCATCCTGGCCGATGAGTTCCTGCAGTACTTCGACGGCTTCTCCATCGGTTCGAACGACATGACCCAGCTGACGCTGGGCCTGGACCGCGATTCGGGCATGGAGCTGCTGGCGGCCGACTTCGACGAGCGCGACGAGGCGGTGAAGTTCATGCTGCGCCGCGCGATCAAGGCTTGCCTGGACGCCGGCAAGTACGTCGGCATCTGCGGCCAGGGTCCCAGCGATCACCCGGACTTCGCCCAGTGGCTGAAGGACGAGGGCATCCTGTCCATGTCGCTGAACCCGGACACCGTGGTCGACACCTGGCAGCGTCTGGCCAGGAACTGATCGGCCGCGCTTGGCCTGAAAAACCCCCGCGCCCGCAAGGGCGCGGGGGTTTTTTTCATTGCACGCTGGACCCCGCTCTGGTCCGGCGCGCCGCGCGTGGCGCGCCGAACACCAGCAAGCTGCCCAGCGCGAACAGCCAGACGCTGACTCCGCCATACAGCATCACCCAGCCGAAACCATGGGCCAGCGCTTGCCTGGCCGTTTCGGCGGGAACGGTCCACGCGGCCGCGCCCTGTCCGATCGTCGGGGCCGTTCCCGTGGTCAGCTGTTCGGCCAGCGAGCGGAGCTGGGCGGCATCGATCGCCGGCGGGAGCTGCCTGCGCAGGAACGAGGCGATGCCTTCCACCAGGATGAAGCCCATCACCGCGATGTTCAGCGCCAGGCTGATGAAGCGCGCGCTGGTGTCGATGCCGGACGCCATGCCGGCGCGCCCCGTTGGCACCGAGCCGGTGGTGGTGTTGGTCACGGGCGTATTGGTCACGCCCAGGCCGATGCTGGCGAGCAGGCAGCCGGGCAGCATCGTCAGCCAGCTGGCCTGCTGGACGCCGCTGCCCCAGGCCATCAGGAAGCACCCCGCGCCGATGGCGAACAGGCCGGCGGGAATCACGGCCTCCGCCCGGTAGCGCAGCGCCAGGCGTTCGCCGAGCGGCGGCAGTATCAGCGTCGGCAAGGTATAGGCCAACAGCGACAGCCCGGTCGCCAGGCTGGCATAGCCCAGCCCGTGCTGGAAATACAAGGGCAGGTAGATCATGAGCGGCCAGAAGCTGAAGTTCATGCCCATCGACCCAAGCAGCGCGCCGGAGAAGCGGCGGATGCGGAATACCGAGAAATCGAACAGCGGATCGACGGCCCGCCGTTGCGCCGCGGCGAAGATGATGAAACCGCCCGCGGCGGCGAGCAAGCTGGCCAGCGAGGGCAGGCTGGCAAAGCCCGCCACCGGCCCTTGCGTGATGAACCAGGCCAGGCCGAACACCGCGACCGAGAGCGAGACGATGCCCGCCCAGTCCAGCCGGCGGTGTTGCGGGTCGCGCGATTCGTCCACGCCGGCCGCCGCTAGGCCAAAGGCCGCCACCGCGATGGGAACATGCACCAGGAACACCCACTGCCAGCTGGACAGTGCCACGATGCCGGCGCCGATGATCGGGCCCAGGCCCAGGCCGATGCCAAAGACCACGCCCCAGGCGCCGAAGGCCTTGGCGCGCGCGGCGCTATCGGCGAACTGGTGCGACAGCACCGCCAGCTGGCAGACCAGCATGGCGCCGCCGGCCATGCCCTGAAGGAAGCGGCCCGCGATCAGCCAGGCGGAATTGCCTGCCAGGCCGCAGGCCAGGGAGGTGAAGCCGAACAGCACCAGGCAGAGCAGGAATGCCCGTTTGCGCCCGTAGCGGTCGGCCAGCGCGCCCGCCGCCATCAGCACGGCGGCGCAGGCGATGGTGTAGGCGTTCATGATCCATTGCAGATCGCGAAAGCTGCTGCGCAGGACGGTTTCGAGGATGGGCAGGATTACCGGGACGCTGGAAATCTCCAGGCCGAACATCAGGCAGGCGAGGCAGGCGGCGGTAAGCGTGACCGTATTCTTGTGTGCAGGGGTTAGGGGTTTCATGGGTGTTTCCACAATCGGGTGGATCTTGCCGGCGCGCCGGGTGGTGCGCACGTCAGGTCCGGACCCGGTCCGCGGATGCGCGGCGGACGGTTGGCGGGAATGCCATTGTGGAAAAAGACAAAAAAAATGATGGAAATGATTTAATTTTGTTGGATTAATTAAATTTCATCATGAGTGATCGGCATGGACTACGACCCGGATCTTCTGCGCGCATTCATCGCGGTACATGAGACGGGCGGTTTCACGCGCGCCGGCAAGCGTCTGCACCTGAGCCAATCAGCGGTCAGCCATCAAATCCGCAGGCTGGAAGAGCAGGCGGGAACCGCGCTGCTCAAGCGCACGACCCGCAGCCTGACCCTGACCGAGGACGGTGAGGAATTCCTGCGCCATGCCGAGCAGATCCTGCGGGCGCAGGATGCGCTGGCGATACGCTTTCAACGCTCCGCCGTGGCGGGCGCGGTGCGCTTCGGCGTTCCGGAAAGCTATGTGGGCGACCGCCTGCCGCCCATGCTGGCGCGCTTTTCGCGCCAGTTCCCCGCAGTGAGGCTGGACGCGACGGTGGACACGTATCTGGCCTTGCGCGACCAGATAGACGCCGGCCTGCTGGACCTGGCGGTCACGCTGTCGCTCGACGAGGACCCGGCGTCGCCCTTGTTGCGCCGGACCCGGTTCGTGTGGGCGGCGGGGGAGGGGTTCGATGTGGCCGCGCATGCGCCGGTGCCCCTGGCCCTGGCGCCGAGGCCCTGCCTGCATCGAGAAGTGGCGACACGCGCGCTGGAAGATGCGGGGCGTGAATGGCGGCTTGCCTTCACGTCGCTCAGTCAGCAAGGGCTGCGCGCGGCGGTGAAGGCCGGCCTGGCCATCACCGCCATTCTCCAGGAAGACCTGGAACCGGGAATCGTGGAGATCGACGCCGAAGCCGGCTTGCCGCCCTTGCCGCAAGCCAGCTTCCGGCTGCTCTGGAGCGCGTCGGGAAGGACGCCCGCCGCGCAGGCGCTGGCGGGGCAGCTGATCGAATCGTGCGTTGCGGCTTCCGCATAGCGCGGCCGCCAACGCCGGGGCCGCGCGTCGACGTTCAAGCGCGGTGCGCCACGTCGGCGATATAGGCGCAGAACATGTCCGCCATGGCGTCCGCATAGGCGCCGATTTCCGCCTTGCTGCGCGCGTGGCCTGAAAAGACCTTGCCCACGGCGCTCAGGGTGGTGGATATCAAGCCGCCCACCAGGGCCAGGTCGGCCGGCGAGGCCTTGGGCATCACCTCGCGCATGAAGGCGCGAAAGGTTTCCTCGCCCGCCGCCCGCGCTTCGCGGGCTTCCGGCGCGTCTCGGTAGAGCGGGGCGGCGTCGCTGAGCGCGACCCGCATCTCGGCTTCCTCGCACTCCGAGCGGACAAACGCATGCACCAGCGCCCGCAGCCGTTCCAGCGGCGGCCTGGCCTGGTCTTCCAGGATGCGGCTCAGCATTTCCTGCGTCTGGCGCCATTCGTCGCTCTGCAAGCGGAACAGGATGGCGGCCTTGTTGGGAAAGTATTGGTAGACCGAACCGACGCTGACGCCGGCCTTTTCGGCCACGCGCGCCGTGGTGAAGCGGCCGGCGCCTTCCTGGGCCAAAACCTGAGTAGCGGCTTGCAGGATGGTGGCCACGAGCTCGGCCGAGCGCGCCTGCTTGGGCTGCTTTCTAGAGGAGATCTGCGGGGGATTGCTCTGGCTCATGGCGGCTGGGCGGGTCGAAAGAGAATGCGAATAGAAAACGCGAAGGATTAGTCGCATAATTTTAACGCGACGAATTATTCGCATTTTATCCCGATGACGGCGAAAAAGCGCATTCCAAGGAGACGAGGAAGACGCCCGTCAACCGGCATCGAACGCCCCGGCGCCGACCGAAAACGGCCCGTGGCGCCGCTCTCTCCTGGACCCAATCATGACAAAAGCACATACCCAGCACGCGTCGCCCTCGACGCTTGCGCCCCCCGTCACCAACGTGGTGATCAAGCTGCTGCCGCTCACGCTGGCGGTATTCATCGGCTTCCTGGTCATCGGCATGCAACTGCCCGTGCTGCCGCTGCACCTGCACGACACCCTGGGCATGGACACGCTGGTGGTCGGCCTGGTGGTCGGCTCGCAGTTCGCCGCAGCCCTGCTGTCGCGCTCGTGGGCCGGCAACTACGCCGACATGCGCGGCGCCAAGCGCGCCGTAGTGGCGGGCTCGGTGGCCGCCGCCGCCTCGGGCCTGCTCTATCTGGCCTCGCTGGCCTTTCTTGACGCGCCGACCACGTCGGTGTGGATCCTGGTGGCCGGCCGCATCCTGCTGGCCATGGGCGAAAGCCTGATCGTCACGGGCGCGATGGGCTGGGGCATCGGCCTGGTCGGGCCGCAGAACGCCGGCAAGGTCATGGCCTGGAACGGCATCGCCATGTACGGCGCCTACGCGCTGGGCGCGCCCGCCGGCGTGGTCGTCAACGGCCTGTGGGGCTTCAACGGCATCTCGGTCGCCACGCTGTTCGTGCCCATGCTGGCGCTGGCCGTGGTGGCCGGCGTGCGAGGGATCGCTCCCACCAGCCAGCGGCGCACGCCGTTCTACAAGGTGCTGAGCGCCGTCTGGGCGCCCGGCATGGGCCTGGCCCTGTCCAGCGTCGGCTTTGGCGTCATCACCGCCTTCATCGCCCTGCTGTTCGCGGCCAAGGATTGGGGCAATGCCTCGCTGGCCTTCACCGCGTTCGGCGTGGCCTTCATCGGCGCCCGCCTGTTCTTCGGCCATCTGCCCGACAAGATCGGCGGCGCCAAGGTCGCGCTGGTGTGCGTGATCATCGAAGCGGCCGGCCAGCTGCTGATCTGGGGCGCGGACACGGCCGTCATGGCCTACATCGGCGCCGCGCTCACCGGCTTCGGCTACTCGCTGGCCTTCCCCGGCTTCGGCGTGGAAGCCGTGCGCCGCGCGCCGCCGCAGACCCGCAGCCTGGCAATGGGCGCCTACGTCGCGTTCCTGGACATGTCGCTGGGCATCACCAGCCCGTTGGCCGGCCTGCTGGCCGATGCCGGCGGCATCGCTTCGGTGTACCTGGCCGGCGCCACCGCCGTGGCCCTGTCCGTGGTCGTGGCCTTGAAGCTCTTGTTCGGCGCATCCAAGGGAAATCGTCATGCGTGATACGAATACCTCCGCGGGCGGCCCCGGCATCCGCCTGCCCAAGGCGGGCAACCGGCGCACGGGCGTGATGCGCATCCGGCCCTTCGTCATCAGCCTGGTCGGCCTGGCGCTGGTGTCCGGCGGCTTGTACGGCTGGCGCGCCGCGCGGGCCGGCGTGGCCAAACCGGGGGAACGGCTGCCGTTCCTGGTCTCGGTTGTCCAGGCCGAGCCGCGCAGCGTCGCCGGTTCGTTGCGGGCGGTCGGCAGTCTGCAGGCCGTGCGCGAAGTCATGCTGGCGCCGGATACGGCGGGACGCGTGACCGCCATTCACTTCACGGCCGGGCAGACCGTCAAGGAAGGGGCCGCGCTGGTCCAGCTGTTCGACGCGCCCGAGCAGGCCGACCGCGCGGCCGCCTCGGCCAAGGCCGATTTCGCGCTGCTGCAATTGCGGCGCTCGCAGGGATTGGCGCCCAGCGGCGCCGAGTCGCGCGAGGTGCTGGAGCAACGCAAGGCCGAGGCGGCCCAGGCCGTCGCCGCCGTCCGGCAACTGGATGCACGCATCGAGCAGAAGCGCGTCCAGGCGCCGTTCGCCGGCCAGATCGGCATCCGGCGCGTCAACGTGGGCCAGTACCTGAACGCGGGCGAACCCGTAGCCACGTTGACGCAGCTCGATCCGTTGTACGTGAACTTCACGCTGCCGCAGCAGGACCTGCCCAGGCTGGCGCCCGGCGCGACGGTGCAGGTGAGCGTGGACGCCGTGCCCGGCCGCGTGTTCGAGGCCAGGGTCAGCTCCATCGAGCCGCGCGTCGACAGCCAGACGCGCAACGCCACGGTGCAGGCCCTGCTGCCCAACCCCGACCACGTGCTGCAGTCGGGCATGTACGCCACGGCCGCGCTGGTGTTGCCCGCGACCGAGAGCGCGGTCGTGCTGCCGCTCACGGCGATCCAGACCTCGGCTTCCGGCGACAGCGTGGTGCTGGTCCGCGACGCCAACGCGCAAGGCGTGGGCAAGGCCGTCGCGGTGCCGGTCACGACCGGCCGCCGGCTGGGCGAGGAGGTGCTGGTCACGCAAGGCATCCGGGCCGGCGACCTGGTGGTGACGGCAGGACAGAACCGCCTGCCGCCCGGCGCCGTCGTCAGGATCAAGGGTGCCGATGCCACGGCCGGCCCCGCCCCGGCCGCCGTGCCCGCGCCGGGCGCGGCAACGAGGAAGTCGTCATGAGCTTCACCGACATCTTCATCCGCCGGCCCATCCTGGCGCTGGTGGTCAGCCTGCTGATCCTGCTGATGGGCGCGGCCGCCGTGTTCTCGCTGCCGGTGCGGCAGTATCCGTACCTGGAAAACGCCACCGTCACCGTGACCACGTCCTTTCCGGGCGCGACGCAGGAGGTGATGCAGGGCTTCGTCACCACGCCGATCTCGCAGTCCATCGCCACGGCCAGCGGCATTGAATACCTGAGTTCGACCACCACCCAGGGCAAGAGCGAAATCAAGGCGCGCCTGGTGCTCAATGCCGATGCCGACCGCGCCATGACCGAGATCCTGGCCAAGGTGCAGCAGGTCAAGTACCAATTGCCGGCCGGCGTCACCGATCCGGTCATCAGCAAGTCCACCGAGGGCGGCACGGCCGTGCAGTACGTGGCCTTCTTCAGCGACACGCTGACCATCCCGCAGATCACGGACTTCGCCAACCGGGTCGCCCAGCCGCTGTTCGCCGGTATTCCCGGCGTCGCCTCGGTCGATATCAACGGCGGCCAGACGCTGGCGCTGCGCATCTGGATCGATCCGGTCAAGCTGGCCGCGCGCGGCCTGTCGGCCGGCGAGGTCGCGGCGGCGCTGCGCGCCAACAACGTGCAGGCCGCGCCCGGCCAGCTCAAGAGTTCGCTGACCGTCACCAACATCAGCGCCGCCACCGACCTGCGCGATGTCGAGGACTTCCGCCAGATGGTGATCCTGTCCAAGCCCGACGGCGGCGTGGTGCGCCTGTCCGACGTGGCGACGGTGGAAATTGGCGGCCAGAACTACAACAACGCGTCCTTCGCGTCCGGCGTGCCGGCGATCTTCGTGTCGCTGTATCCCTCGCCGGAAGGCAATCCGCTGGAGATCGTCAAGCAGGCCAAGGCGCTGGTGCCGAAGATCCGCGAGATGGCGCCGCCGGGACTGAGCGTGATGCCTAACTACGACGTGGCGAAGTTCGTCAACGCCTCGATCGAGGAAGTCAGGGAAACGCTGGTCGAGGCCGTGGTGATCGTGATCGCGGTGATCTTCCTGTTCCTGGGCACTTTCCGCGCCGTCATCATTCCGGTCGTGACCATTCCGCTGTCGCTGATCGGCACCGCGGCGCTGATGCTGGCGTTCGGTTTTTCCATCAATCTGCTGACCTTGCTGGCGATGGTGCTGGCGATCGGGCTGGTGGTGGACGACGCCATCGTGGTGGTCGAGAACATCCATCGACACGTCGAGGACGGGCTGTCGTCGGTGCGCGCGGCGCTGCTGGGCGCGCGCGAGATCGTCGGGCCGGTGGTCGCCATGACCATCACGCTGGCGGCCGTGTACGCGCCGATCGGCATGATGGGCGGCCTGACGGGGGCGCTCTTCAAGGAGTTCGCCTTCACGCTGGCCGGCTCGGTCGTCGTGTCCGGCGTGGTCGCGCTGACCTTGTCGCCGGTGATGAGCTCCATGCTGCTGGATGCCCGCCAGAACGAGGGCCGGCTGGCCAGGCTGGTGGAGCACTACATGGCGTCGCTGGCCGAGCGCTACCGGCGCGCGCTGTCGCGCACCCTGGCCGCGCGCGGCGCGGTGCTGCTGGTGGGCGTGGCGGTGCTGGCCGCCATCGTGGTGCTGTTGCTGGGCATCCGCCGCGAGCTCGCGCCCACGGAAGACCAGGGCGCGGTCATCGTCATCGCCAAGGCGCCGCAGTACGCGGGGGTAGGCTATACCGCGCGCTACGCCGCCCGGGTCGAGCAGATCTTCGAATCCATCCCCGAGTTCGACAGCAGCTTCATGCATATCGGCGGCACCGGACGCGGGCAGAACCAGATGCTGAGCGGGGCGATCCTGAAGGACTGGTCCGAGCGCTCGCGCTCGTCCATCCAGATCCAGGGCCAGATACAGGCGGCCGGCGGCGCGATCGACGGCGAAACGCTGACCGCCGTGCAGTTCCCGGCGCTGCCGGGCTCCAGCGGCGGCCTGCCGGTGCAGATGGTGCTGCGCTCGCCGGAGGACCTCAAGACGCTCTATGACACCGCCGAGAAGATCAAGGCGGCGGCCTATGCCAGCGGCCTGTTCGTCTACGTGCAGAACGACCTGGCCTTCGACAGCCAGCAGGCGCATGTCGCCATCGACAGCGCCAAGGCGCGCGAAATGGGCGTGACCATGCAGGCCATCGCCGAAACCCTGGCGGTGCTGGTGGGCGAGAACTACGTCAACCGCTTCAATTTCCATGACCGGTCCTATGACGTGATCCCGCAGGTCAGGCAGGACGACCGGATGACGCCGGAAGACCTGGGCCGCTTCTACGTCAAGACCGTCACCGGCGCATTGGTGCCGCTGGCCACCGTCGCCCGCGTCGAGACGCGGCCCCAGGCCAACCAGCTCACCCAGTTCGGCCAGATGAACTCGGCCACGCTGGTCATGCTGCCCCGTCCCGGCATCAGCATGGGCGAGGCCGTCGCGTTCCTGCAATCGCAGCCGCTGCCGGCCAGCACCAGCGTCGACTGGCTCAGCGACAGCCGTCAGTTCGTGCAGGAAGGCAACCGGCTGTGGGTGTCGTTCGGCTTCGCGCTGGTGGTGATCTTCCTGGTCCTGGCGGCGCAGTTCGAGAGCCTGCGCGATCCGCTGGTGATCCTGGTCACGGTGCCGCTGGCCGTCTGCGGCGCGCTGGTGCCGCTGTGGCTGGGCTACGCCACGCTCAACATCTACACCCAGATCGGCCTGGTCACCCTGATCGGCCTGATCTCGAAACACGGAATCCTGATGGTCACTTTCGCCAACCATATCCAAGAGCATGAGAACCTGAGCCGCATCGAAGCCATCGAGAAGGCGGCGACGGTGCGCATGCGTCCCGTGCTGATGACCACGGCGGCCATGGTCGCCGGCCTGGTGCCGCTGCTGTTCGCCGGCGGAGCGGGTTCGGCCAGCCGGTATTCGATCGGCGTGGTCGTGGTGATGGGCATGCTGATCGGCACGCTGTTCACGCTGTTCGTGCTGCCCACGATCTACAGCTTCATCGCCAAGGACCACCGGGCGGCGGCGCAAGGCGCGCGCGCCCGCGAACTGGCGTCGGAGGCGGGCCATGCGCATTGAGTCATCGCAGCGCCCGGCGGGCAGGGCGCGAGCCCTTGCCGCGCCCTTGCTGCTGGCGCTGGCCCTGGGCGGCTGCGCCAGCGGACCCGACTATCGCGCGCCGGCGATGCCGTCGGCGGCCGCCGGGGCGTTCGTCAGCCAGTCCGAGCGCACCAACGCCGGCGCCGAGCTGCCAGCGGACTGGTGGCGGCTGTACGACGACGCCACGCTCAACGGCCTGTTGCAGGAAGCGCTGGCTGCCAATCCCGACCTGCGCGCGGCGCTGGCCAACCTGGACAAGGCGCGCGCGGTCTACGGCCAGGCCCGGGTCGGGCTGCTGCCGTCGACCCAGCTGTCGGGCGGCACGCGTTATGGCCGCAACAACGCGGCTGGCGGCGGCGACGGCCCGGCGCCCCGGCAGTGGAGCTACAGCGGCGGGCTGGAAGTGGCCTACGAGGTGGACCTGTTCGGACGGGTGCGGCGCGACATCGAGGCGGCCCGCTACGACGCCGACGCGGTCGCAGCGGCCTATGACGCGGCCAGGGTGCTGGTCGTGGCCGACACGGCGCGCGCCTACCTGAACGCCTGCGCCTACGGCGAGTCGGAGCAGGTGGCTCGCGCGTCCATCGCGCTGGCGCGGCGCAACCTGGACCTGATCAGCGAGCAGGAGCGCGCCGGTTCGGCTTCGCGCCTGGACGCCGAGCGGGCCGGTGTGGCGCTGGCGCGCACCGAGGCGGCGCTGGCGCCCATCGAGGCGCGCCGCAGCGCCGCCCTGTTCGAACTGGCGGCGCTGCTGGGACGCACGCCGGCCCGGGTGCCGCAGGCCGCGCGGGCATGCGCCAGCCCGCCCGAGGTGGGCGGCGCGATCCCGGTGGGCGACGGCGCCGCGTTGCTGCGCAGGCGGCCTGATCTGCGCCAGGCCGAGCGCAGGCTGGCTGCCGACACCGCGCGCATCGGCGTGGCCGTGGCCGATCTCTATCCGCGCGTCACGCTGGGCGCGTCCGGCAGCTACCTGCGCAATGACACGCTTACCGGCGACCGCGCCTGGTCGTTCGCGCTGGGTCCGCTGGTGTCCTGGAGCTTTCCCAACATCGCTGCCGCGCTTAGCCGCATCGAGCAGGCCGAGGCGCAGAGCGCGGCCTCGCTGGCCCGCTTCGACGGCGCGGTGCTGAACGCGCTGAAAGAGACGGAACAGGCATTGAGCGCCTATGACGCGGCGATCCGCCAGCGCGATGCGCTGGTCCAGGCCCGCACCCGCGCCGACAATGCCTTCCGCCTAGCCGAGCAACGCTACCGCGCGGGTTCGATCAGCTATCTGGACGTGCTGGTGGCGCAAGACAGCCTGGTCACGGCGATGTCGCAGGAGGCTGCCCAGAAGCAACAGGTCGGCTCCGCGCGGGTCGATGTGTTCAAGGTCCTGGGCGGCGGCTGGGAGCCGGGCGTCGTGAACTGACGGGGCGCGCGCGGGGTGGCCGAGGGCGCGTCAAGCCGCCTGCGCTTCGCGCGCGATCAGCTCGCGCTTGCGCTCGATGCCCCAGCGGTAGCCGGCCAGCGAGCCGTCGGTGCGGACCACGCGATGGCAGGGAATCGCCAGCGCGATGTTGTTGGTGGCGCATGCGCGCGCCACGGCGCGCACCGCCGCCGGCGAGCCGATGCGTTCGGCGACCTGCGCATAGGTGGCGGTGGCGCCAACCGGAATCTCGCGCAGCGCTTCCCACACGCGGCGCTGGAAGGCGGTGCCGCGCACATCCAGCGGCAGGTTCAGGCCCAGCGACGGGTCTTCGACGAAGCCCACCACCTCGGCCACCCAGCGTTCGAACTCGGCGTCGGCGCCGATCAGGCGGGCCTTGCTGAAGCGTTCCTGCAGGCCGCGCACCAGGTGTTCGGGGTCTTCGTGTAGCGCGATCTCGCAGATGCCGATGGCGCTGGCCGCCACCAGCAAGGCGCCCAGCGAGCATTGCGCCACGGCGAAGCGGATGTCCACGCCCGCGCCATGCTGGCGATAGGCTGTGGGCGTCATGCCCAGCATGGCGGGCGCGGCTTCGTAAAAGCGCCCGCTGGAATTGAAGCCCGCGTCGTACATGGCGTCCGTGACGCTGGCGCTTTCGCGCAGCTGCTGGCGCGCGCGGCTGGCGCGCAGCGCGGTGGCATAGGCCTTGGGCGTGACGCCGGTGGCGGCCTTGAACACGCGATGGAAATGGAAGCGGCTCATGCCGGCCTGCTCGGCCAGCGTGTTCAGGTCGGGCGGCTGCTCCGCCTCGAGCGCGCGGCAGGCCCGCTCGACGGCGGCG
>MCND01000458.1_pt1 | contig 11857 bp, 12 predicted proteins | sample 778211 | NCBI WGS metagenome assembly MCND01 (sample SAMN04296812, study PRJNA304217) | bioreactor metagenome | isolation source: activated sludge enriched with benzalkonium chloride | place: Turkey: Istanbul urban wastewater treatment plant
TTGAGCAAGGCGCGGCGCAGCATGCGCTTGGTGGATTCGTCCAGGTAGGCGAAGTTGTAGTGGTCGTCGCGTTCGACCGTTGCGTGTTGGGTAGTCATGGGGCAACCGCCTCGTCCATCAGATCGGTGCGCGCGGCCTCGGGCGCGGCGCGGTCGGCGCGCATGCGCCGCAACAGTTCAAGATTGGCCTGGAAGTCCACGTAGTGCGGCAGCTTCAAGTGCTGCACGAAGCCGGAGGCTTCGACGTTGTCGCTGTGGTAGAGCACGAACTCGTGGTCATTGGCCGGTGAATCGGCGCGCTCGCCCAGGTCGCGCGCCTTCAACGCGCGGTCCACCAGCGCCATCGACATGGACTTGCGCTCGCCATAGCCGAAGGTCAGCCCGTAGCCCCGGGTGAACTTCGGGCCTTCCTCGGCGCTGCCGGCGAACTGGCTGACCATCTGGCATTCGGTGATCTCGATCTCGCCCACGGTGACGGCGAATCCCAGTTCCTCGATGTGCATTTCCACCTCCAGCGCGCCATAGCGGATCTCGGCGGCGAAGGGGTGGGTGTTGCCATAGCCGCGCTGGGTCGAATAGCCCATCGACAGCAGAAAACCTTCGTCGGCGCGCGCCAGGTTCTGCAGCCGGGCCGCGCGCGAAGCCGGGAAGTCCAGCGGCTGCCGGGTCAGGTCGAAGGGTTCGGGATCGCCTTCGGGCACGGCTTCCGCGTCGATCAGGTCGTCATGCGCCAGCAGGTCGGTGACGCGCGGCATGGCGCTGTCCAGGGCCTCGCCGCCCGGCGGCAAGGCGTCGGCCTCGCGCCGCGCTTCGAGCGAGAAGTCCAGCAGGCGCTGGGTGTAGTCATAGGTCGGCCCCAGGATCTGGCCGCCAGGCACGTCCTTGAAGGTGGACGAAATGCGGCGCTGCAGGCGCATGCGGCCGGTATCGATAGGCTGGGTATAGCCAAAGCGCGACAAGGTGGTGCGGTAGGCGCGCAGCAGGAACACCGCCTCGATCAGGTCGCCGGCCGCCTGTTTGATGGCCAGCGCCGCCAGCTGCGGATCGTAAAGCGAGCCCTCCGCCATGACCCGCGACACCGCCAGCGGCATCTGTTCGCGGATCTGGTCCAGGCTCAGCTCGGGCACTTCGCGGTCGCCGCGCCGGTAGTCGTCCAGCATGCGGTAGGAATTGAGGATGGCGCGTTCGCGCCCTTTCACGGCTACGTACATGTCAGTTCTCCTTGCGCGTGCTGCGCGGCAGCGCGCAGATCCGCCGCTCCTGCGTCAGGAACACGTCGACGCCGAGCGGAAAGCGTTGATGATTGAGACGCCATTCGCGCCAGAAGCCCTCGGGCAGCCCTGCCGCGTGCAGCAGCTGCTGGCTCTTGATACCCGGGCCGCTGAGGATGGCGGGTTCCCCGTCCGACAGGGATTCGACCTCGATCAGCAAAGTGGTCGACAGATCAGGATAGGCCGGGTCCCCCTGGTGGCAGGCCGAAAGCGCCGGCGCCTTGCTGCCAGCGGGCACTGCGGCGAAACGCGCCAGCGAGGGCGACGGCACGATGGGGCAGGCGCAATGAAATCGCAGGAAGGCGATCGCGTCCGCGCCGACGGTTTCGGGCAGCCACAGCGGCGTGTCCACGTCCACCAGCGTCAGCAGCAGCGCGGTCACGGCAGGCGACAGGCCAGCGGGCACGCCGCTTTCGGCCAGGATTTCATTAATGCGCCCAGGATGGGCCATGGCGTCGAGCGCCGCGCGGAATGTGGCCTGCGCGTCGCCGACGGGGTCCGGGAATCCGGGGAGCAGCGCCCGGCCCGAGGCCGCGGCGGCTTGTATCTGTTGCTGCATGTCAGTCCTCGCCTCGCACCATCGTGAAGAATTCCACCTTGGTCTGCGCCGCCACGCGGGCCTGGCGCTCGACCCGTTCGGCATGCAGGCGGGCCAGCGGCTGGATCAGCTGGGCCTGCACCGTGTCATGCCATTCCGGCAGCTGCAACAGCGCGTCGGCCACGGCGGCCTGCTCGGCATGGCGTTGCGAGCGGCCCTGCACGTATGCCACGCCGACCACGCCCTCGCCCATCGTCACCGCGCAACGTGTCACGCTCATTTCGCCCAGGTTGAAGCGCGCGCCGGTGCCGCCGCTGCGGGCGCGCACCATGGCCATGCCGGTCTGCGCGGGGCGCAACGTCTGGTGTTCCGGCTTGCCCGCCAGCGCGCAAAAAGCGCCATCCAGCGCGGCCGGATCGGCCAGCGCCAGCACGCGCATCCAGGCGGCGCGTTGCGCGCCCGCCGCATCCTGCCCTGTCTTGGGGTGATCCATCTTTTTCCTCTAAACGTCTAGACGACCGGATGGAGTATGATCGCTCCGAAAAGGAAGTTCAACAGCCTGGCGTGAATTTTTGATGACAGTTGCAGCGCGCCCGCAGCGCCTTTGCGGCTGCCGCCGCATAGGGCACAATCACTGCCATTCTTCATGAAGCTGATGTGACAGCACGAGCACACCCTATGGTCGAAAGAGGTTCCGGCATCGCCGTCTGGCGGCAAATCGGCGAAGCGCTGGCGGATGACATCCGCAACAAGCTCTATGCGGCGGGCGAACAGCTGCCGTCCGAGCCCGAGCTGGCCGCCAAGTTTTCCGTCAACCGCCACACCATCCGCCGCGCGATGGGCGAACTCGAACAAAGCGGCCTGGTCCGGATCGAACAGGGGCGCGGCACCTTCGTGCATGAGCACGCGATCGACTACGCCATCGGCAAGCGCACGCGTTTTTCCGAGAATCTGCGCAGCCAGGGCATGCTGGGCCACCAGGAAGTGCTGGGCAGCCAGAGCCTGCGCGCGGCCGACATCGCCAAGCACCTGGGCCTGGCGCGCAGCGCAGCGCTGCTGCGCGTGCAGATCGTCGGCAAAGCCGAGAACCGGCCCATCAGCGTCTCGGAACATTTTTTCGACGAAAAGCGCTTCCCCGATTTCGCCGAGCGGCTGGCATCGCTGCGCTCGATCTCCAAGGTCTACGCCCACTACGGCATCGGCGACTACACGCGCAAGTGGTCGCGCATCACCGCCGCGCTGCCCACGCCCGAGATCGCCCGCCTGCTGGGCCAGCCCAAGACCCGCCCGATACTCCAGGTAGAAGCCCTGAACGTGGACCAGGAGGGCTCGCCCCTGCAATACAGCGTCGCCCGCTTCGTGGGCGACATGGTGCAGCTGATGGTGACGGACGACACCTGATTCAAGGCCGCCGTCCCGCGCGCAAGCCCGCGGGACGGCGCGGAAACTGGTGCCAGGCAATTGAACTCATCTAGACATCTGGTTGTAATGCAATCCCGCTAACGTCACGCCATGAACACACACACGCACGCCCCCTCGCCCCTGGCCGGTGTCACAGGCCAACGCATCCTGACGCCGCGCGGCGTCGAACAGGCCAGCCTGCGGTTCCATGGCGGACTGATCGAAGGCTCCGCCGCCGCGGCACCGCGGGGCGCGCCCTGGTTCGACGCCGGCAATCTGCTGGTGCTGCCCGGTATCGTGGACCTGCACGGCGACGCCTTCGAGCGCGCCGTCATGCCGCGGCCCAGCGTGACGTTTCCCTATGACAGCGCTCTGTTCGACGTGGACCGCCAACTGCTGGCCAACGGCATCACCACCGAGTTCCACGGCGTGACCCTGTCCTGGGAAGGCGGGCTGCGCGGCGAGGCTTACGCCGAACGCATGTTCGACGCGCTGGAAAGAATGCGCTATCTCATGGGCGCGCGGCACTATGTACACCTGCGCTTCGAAACCCATCATGTGGGCGGCCTGGATATTGCCCAGCAATGGATACGCGACGGCCGCGTGCGCTTCCTGGCGCTGAACGACCACCTGCCCAGCATGGCGCGCCGCCTGGGCGACGAGCGCAAACTAATGCAGTACGCCCACCGCGCCGAGTGCGACCTCGACGTTTTCCAGGACCGCATCCGCGCCGCCATGGCCGCCGCCGATTCGGTGGCCGACGCCATGCGCGAGCTGACCGGCTGCGCGCAGGAAGCGGGCCTGAAGGTGGCCTCGCACGACGATCCGGACGCCGCCACCCGCCGCTATTACCACCAGCTGGGCTGCGGCGTGGCGGAGTTTCCGCTGACCCGCGAGGCCGCCGGCGTGGCCCGCGACCTGGGCGACTCCGTGGTCTTCGGCGCGCCCAACGTTGTGCGCGGCGGCAGCCACACGGGCGCGCCCAGTGCCACCGAAATGGTCCGCGCGGGCCTGTGCGACATACTGACGTCCGACTATTACTACCCTGCCCCGCTGGCCGCCGTGATGAAGCTGGCCAACGACGGCGTGTTGCCGCTGGCGCAGGCCTGGGACCTGGTGTCGCTGAATCCGGCACGCGCCGCCGGCCTGAAGGACCGCGGCGCCCTGGCGCCCGGACTGATCGCCGATGCCATCGTGGTGGACGATCAGGTGCCGGGCCTGCCCCGCGTCTGCGCCGCGATCGTGGGCGGCGAACTGCGCTACGCCACGCGCGCATTCGGCGACGGCCACAGCCAGCGCATGGCGGCCTGACCATGCCGCTCGCCCATCGCTACGCTCTCTACCTGGCGCCCACCGGCCCCTGGCTCGAACACGGCAGCCGCTGGTTGGGCCGTTGCGCCGACACCGGCGAGGCGCTGCCGCCGCTACCGGGGCAGGACGCGGACTCGCATGCCTGGACCACGGCGCCGCGCCACTATGGCTTGCACGCCACGCTCAAACCACCCTTCCGCCTGAACCCCGGCGTCAGTCCGCAGCAGCTCGACGCGGCCGCTCGCCAGCTGGCCGCTAACGGCAGCCCGTTCTCTCTGGAACTGGAGTGCGAGCCGCTGCGCGGCTTCCTGGCCTGGCGCATCGCCTCGTCCGACACGCAAGGCCGGACGCGGATCCAGGCCTTGGCCGAGGCCGCCGTGCGCGACCTGGACCCTTTGCGCGCGCCGCCCACGGCCGAGGAAACCGCCCGCCGCCAGCCGCAATCGCTGACTCCGGAGCAGCAATCCATGCTGGCGCGCTGGGGCTACCCCTATGTGTTCGAAACCTATGTTTTCCACATCACCCTGACCGGCAAGCTGGAAGGCAAGGCGCTGGCCCAGGCGCAGGCCGGCATCGCCGCCTTTGCAGACCCCTTGCGCGGGCAGGCCATGGCCGTGCCCGGCGTCAGCGTCTACGTGCAGCCTGCGCCGGGCGCGGACTTCGTCGCGGCGCGGCACTACGGCTTTGACGGCTCCAGCACCGACGCCGCGGGCGCCAGCTATCTGCAAGGACCGGCAGCGGCATGACACCCTCCGTTCCCGCCGACGGCGCCCGGCTGATCTACCTGATGGGCGCGTCGGGCAGCGGCAAGGACACCTTGCTGCGCCTGCTGCGCGCGGAGTTGCGCGGCGACGAGCCCGTGCTGGTCGCGCATCGCTACATCACCCGCGACAGCGGCGATACCGAGGACGCGCTGCGCCTGACCGAAGACGAGTTCGGACGCCGCGCCGCGCTGGGCTGCTTCGCGTTGCGTTGGGCCAGCCATGGCTTGCAGTACGGGATCGGTATCGAGATAGACGCCTGGCTGTCCTGCGGCGCCGCGGTCATCATCAACGGTTCGCGCGCCCACCTGGAACAAGCGCACTCGCGCTACCCGGCCTTGACGGCGGTGGAAGTCACGGTCGACCCCGGCCAGCTCGCGCGCCGCCTGGCGGGACGCGGCCGCGAAAGCGCGGAACAGATCGCGCAGCGCCTGGCGCGCGCCACGCAGCCTTTCCCCGTGCCTCTGCATTGCCAACTGCTGCGTGTCAGCAACGACGCGGCGCCAGAGACGGCCGCCGCCACGCTGCTGGACATCGCGCGCGGCAAGCTGGCGGCGTAAGGGCGCGGTTCAGCGCCGCTCGCCCGCGCCCTGAGCCCAGGGCGCGGCGGCATCGCCGCACAGATCCAGCAAGATGTCCGAAAAGCGCTCCTCGGCCGCCAGCGGCTGTTCGCGCTTGCGGCGGATCAGGTTGATCGGCGGCAACTCCCAGCCGAAATCCCAGGGCACCATGCCCAGCTTGCCGCGTTGGCAGAGTTCGCGCGCGATGTCTTCCGGCACCACCGAGATAAACGCCTCGTTCATGGTCAGCATGCCTTCGATCACATCGGTGGAGTACGCCTCCAGCACCGGCGACGGCGGCAGCAACTCGGCGCGGATGAAGTGCTCCACGATCAGTTGCCGCGTCGGCGTGTTGGCGGCCGGCAGCACCCAGTCCATCGCTGCCAACGCGGCCCAATCCGGTTCGCGCCGCGCCAGCCGCTGCGCAAGCCGGCCATGCGCGATCAGGCGCGGCCGCTGGCGGTACAGCACGCGGTGGATCAGGTCGTCCGGCGCCACGGTCGAGGTGGCGCGGCTGATGATGCAATCCAGTTCATGCCGGCGCAGCATCGGCACCAGATGGTCGGTGGTGGCGCGGTGCAGGCTGAGCGTGACGCCGTGGCGCTGGTGCAGGCGGCTGATCGCCGCAGTGAGCAAGGCGCTGGACACGTAGGGCACCACACCCACCTGCAGATGCGCGGAACGGCCGGCGTGCAAGGCCTCGACCTCGCGCGCCCACAGGTCCAGGTCGCTGAGCATGTGCCGCGCGCGCACCAGGGCCAGGTTGCCCAGCGGCGTGGCTTGCAGGCCGCGCCCGGTGCGCGTGAAAAGCGGCGCGCCGAAGATGTCCTCGATCTCCGTGAGCGCCTTGGTGACGGCGGGCTGGCTGATGCCCGCCGCGGCCGCCACGCGCGTCAGCGAGCCGTGCCGGGCGATCTCGATCAGCAACGTCAGGTGGCGATGCTTGAGACGGTTGGCGAGACGGGCGGCATCCCAGGTCACGATCTTTCCTATAACCAATTGGTTATTCAATTATGCCAACAAAGACAAAATCAGTTATTTCATGTCCCTATACTGCAAACATTCCCCTGCGGCCGGACCGATCCCATGAGCGCTTCCTTCACCACCCGCCCCGAAATACGCGGCACCTTCGGCGTGGTCTCTTCCACCCACTGGCTGGCCTCCCAGGTGGCGATGGGCGTGCTGGAACGCGGCGGCAATGCCTATGACGCGGCGGTCGCCGGCGGCTTCACGCTGCAGATCGTGGAGCCGCACCTGAACGGCCCCGGCGGCGAAGTGCCCATTCTGTTCTGGAGCGAACAGGAGCAACGCATGCGCGCGCTATGCGGGCAGGGTCCTGCGCCCGCGCTGGCGACGCCGGCGTACTTCCGCAGCCTGGGCGTGGACCTGGTGCCGGGCATCGGCCTCTTGCCCGCCACCGTGCCCGGCGCCTTCGGGGCCTGGCTGACCTTGCTGCGCGATTACGGCACTTGGGAGTTGGCTGACGTGCTGCGCCCGGCCATCGACTATGCGCGCAACGGCTTTCCGCTGGTGCCGCGCGTCTCGCAGGCCATCCTGGCGGTGCAGGCGCTGTTCCGCGACGAATGGACCAGTTCGCGCGAGGTCTGGCTGCCCGATGGCCGCGTGCCCGCGCCCGACGCGCTGTTCCGTACGCCCGCCATCGCCGCCACCTACACCCGTATCCTGGACCAGGCGCACGCCAGCAGCAGCGACCGGCGCGGGCGCATCGACGCGGCGCTGGAGGCCTGGTACCGCGGCTTCGTGGCCGATGCCATCGACGACTACTACACCCATGCGGCGGTGCGCGACACCACCGGCCAGCGCAACCGCGGCTTGCTGCGCAAGTCCGACCTGGCCGATTGGCGCGCCAGCTACGACGAGCCCCTCACCGTCCAATACGGCCGCTACACCGTGGCCAAGTGCGGGGTCTGGTCGCAAGGCCCGGTCCACCTGCAGCAGTTGGCAATGCTGCGGCATTTGGGCCTGGACGGACTGGAGCCGACCTCGCCGCAATTCGTGCACTACGTGGCCGAGGCAGCCAAGCTGGCCTTCGCCGACCGCACCGCCTGGTACGGCGACCCCGACTTCGCGCAGGTGCCTTTGGACGCCCTGCTCAGCGATGACTACGCCCGCGCACGCGCGGCCGGCATCGGCGCCCGCGCTTCATCCGAGTTCCGGCCCGGCAGCCCGAACGGATTGGCACCGCGCCTGCCCGACCTGGACGCAGCCGTGCGCACCCTGGCCGCGTCCGACACCCGCTTCGGCGTGGGCGAGCCGACCTTCGCGGCGCTGCCGCCGGTAGCCGAATGGGCCGCGCGCGAGATCTTCGTGGGCGACACCTGCCAGATCGATGTCATCGACCGCGACGGCAACATGGTGGCCGCCACCCCGTCAGGCGGCTGGCTGTCGTCCAGCCCCGTGGTGCCCGGCCTGGGCTTCCCGCTGACCACCCGGCTGCAAATGACCTGGCTCGACGACGGCGTGCCGGGCCAGTTGCAACCGGGCAAGCGCCCTTGCACCACCTTGTCGCCCGGCCTGGCCCTGCGCGACGGCCAGCCCTACATGGCTTTCGGCACGCCGGGCGGCGATCAGCAGGACCAATGGACGGTGGCGTTCTTCCTGCGCCACGTCATGGGCATGAATCTGCAGGAGGCAATCGAAGCGCCCTCCTGGCACGTCGATCATTTCCCGGGCTCGTTCTGGCCTCGCAGCCAGACCTTGAACCGGCTGACCGTGGAATCGCGCATGCCGGCCGCCACGCTGGAGGCGTTACGCGCGGCGGGCCACGAGGTCAAGGTAGGGCCGGACTGGTCGGAAGGCCGCATCAGCGCCTGCACCCGCGAACCTGCCGCCGGCGGCGGCCTGCTGCTGCGCGCCGGCGCCAACCCGCGCGGCATGCAGGGCTATGCCGCTGGCCGCTGAACCTGTTTCATCCAACCGGCAGACAGACCGGAAACTACGCAAAGGGGTAAACACCATGACACTGCAATTCAAACGACTGCTGCGCACCTGCGCGCTGGGATTGGCGCTGGTCGCACCGGCGCTCACGCATGCCGCCTGGCCCGAAAAACCCATCACCCTGATCGTGCCCTGGGCCGCGGGCGGTTCCACCGACATCCTGGCGCGCGTGCTGTCCGAAGGCCTGACCCAATCGCTGGGCCAACCCGTCATCGTGGAAAACCGCTCGGGCGCGTCCGGCAACATCGGCACCACCTTCGTGGCCCGCGCCAAGCCCGACGGCTACACCTTGCTGGTGGGCTCGATGAGCACCCACACGATGAACCAGGCGCTCTACTCCAGCATGCCGTTCGACGGCGTGAAGGACTTCACGCCCATCGCCGAACTCGCGCTGGTCACCAACACCCTGGTAGTGAACCCGTCGGTGCCCGCGTCCAACGTCAAGGAATTCATCGCCTACCTGAAGGCCAATCCCGGCACCGTGGCCTACGCTTCCGCCGGCCAGGGGTCCACGAATCATCTGAGCGCCGCGCTGTTCGAGAAGGCCGCCGGCGTGAAGATGATGCACATCCCCTATCGCGGCGGCGCGCCCGCGGTGCTGGATACCGTGGCCGGCCGCACCCAGGTGCTGTTCAGCGCCGGCACGCAGACCCTGCCGCACGTGCAGAACGACAAGCTGAAGCTCCTGGCCGTCACCGAGGAAGCGCGTTCGCCCCTGCTACCCAAAGTACCCACGGTGGCCGAGACCCTGCCGGGCTATGAACTGTCGGTCTGGTACGGCGCCTTCGGCCCGGCAGGCATGCCGCCCGAGCTGACCGCGCGCCTGAACCGCGAGATCAACCTGATCCTCAAGCGGCCCGAAGTCATCAAGAAAATGGGCGACATGGGCGTGCTGCTGACCGAGACCACGCCGGAACAGTTCGGCCAGATCCTGGCGCGCGACGCGGACAAGTACGGCAAGCTGATCAAAGAACTGGGCATCACCGCCGAATGACCGTCAGCACCCATCTCGACCCGTCGGCCGAGGCCGGCGTGGCCGCCATCGCCCAGGCCTACGCCGCCGCCGATCCGGCCGCGGCCTTCTGCGCCATCGATGCCCATGCGCACGCCGCGCTGGCGCACACGCTGTGCACGGTCAACCGCTATGACGCGCAGGCCATGCGGGTGGTGCGGCTGTACAGTTCCAACCCCGAGGCCTATCCGCCCGGCGGCAGCAAGGACAAGAGCGGCACCGCCTGGGGCCGCCACGTCCTGCTGGAGCAGAAGTTGTTCGTGGGCGAAGGCGAGGAGGCGATCCGCGAGTTCTTCAATGACCACGACGCGATCCAGCGCCTGGGCCTGCGCTCCGTCATCAATGTGCCGGTGGTGTATGGCGCAGTCTGCCTGGGCACCGTCAACTTCCTGATGCCGCGCGCGGCGGTTTCGGACGCCGACGTGCAGGCTGCGCAGCTGGCGGGCCTGCTGGCGCTGCCTGCGTTCCAGGCGCTGCGTCCGCCGGCCTGAGGCCTGAGGCCGGCGGGGCCCGCTGGGGCCCCGCCCATGCTCAGATGAGCGCGCGCCGAATGCGCGCCGAGGCCATGTCGATGATGACCACGAACGCCACGATGATGATCATCACGGCGCAGGTTTCGGCGTAGCGGAAGCTGCGGATGATCTCCCACAGCACGGTGCCGATGCCGCCCGCGCCCACGATGCCGACCACCGAGGCCGAACGCACATTGGATTCGAAGCGGTACAGCGAATACGAGATCCACAGCGGCAGCACCTGCGGAATCACGCCGTAGACGATTTCCTCCAGCGCATTCGCGCCGGTGGCGCGCACGCCTTCGACCGGGCGCGGATCGATCGCCTCCACCGCTTCCGAGAACAACTTGGCCAGCACGCCCGTGGTGTGCACCCACAGCGCCAACACCCCGGCGAAGGGCCCCAGGCCCACCGCCACGATGAACAGCATCGCGAACACCATTTCATTGATGGCGCGGCAGGCGTCCATCAGGCGCCGCATGGGCTGGTAGACCCAGGCCGGCACCATGTTCGACGAACACAGCAGCCCCAGCGGCACGGCCACCACGATGGCCAGGAAGGTGCCCCAAACCGCGATCTGCACGGTGACGATCATCTCGTCCAGGTACATGCGCCAGTCGCGGAAATTCGGCGGAAAGAAGTCGGCCGCGAACTGGGCCATGTTGCCCGAATCGCGCAGCAGGTCCAGGGGCCGCATATCCGCGCCCTGCCACGACATGACCAGCAGCGCCAGCACGACGGCCCATACGAGCAGGACAGGCAGCGACGAGCGCGGCGCGGCGGAAAGGCGGGAAGTCTGCATGGCTACGTTCATATGAAAAGGCGATCCGCTAGTTGGGTTTCAGGTGTGGGCAAGCCGGCGCGCCCCGCGGCGCGCCGGCTTGCCGCTTGCGGGCTTACTGCTTGGCGACGGGCTGGCCCAGGCCGGCCAGCTTGCTGTCCAGTTCGGCCAGCTGCTTCTGCTTTTCGGCCTGGCCCAAGGTGGTGTCGGCTTCGACCTTGGCCTTCTCGCGCGCCAGCTCGATCTGGCGGATCGGCACCAATTGCTGGTTGTCGGAGGCGCGGAAGCCCTGGTAGGTCAGCGCCTTCAGGTTGGCCAATTCGCGCTCGGCGTCCTTGCCCTTGCCGTAGTTGACGAAGAAATCGCGGATGCGGGCCTTCAGGTCGGCCGGCAGATCGCTGCGCATGACCAGCGGATCCGCCGGGATCAACGGCGACTTCCACAGCACGCGCACGCTGTCGTTGGCGTCCTTGCCCGTGTTCAGGCGATAGCGCTCCAGCGCCTCGGTATTGTTGACGGCCACGTCCACCTGCTTGTTGATGACCGACAGCAGATTGGTCTCGTGGTTGCTGGCGCGCACCGTCTTGAAGAAGGTCTTGGGCTCGATCTTGTTGGCGGCCCACAGGTAGTAGCCCGGCACGGCCGTGCCCGAGGTCGAGTTGGGATCGCCGGCGCCATAGCTCAGCGTGCCGCCGCGCTTGAGCACGTCGTCCAGCGTCTTCAGGTCGCTGTCCTTGTTGACGATCAGCAGCG
>MCND01000459.1_pt1 | contig 11855 bp, 12 predicted proteins | sample 778211 | NCBI WGS metagenome assembly MCND01 (sample SAMN04296812, study PRJNA304217) | bioreactor metagenome | isolation source: activated sludge enriched with benzalkonium chloride | place: Turkey: Istanbul urban wastewater treatment plant
CGACTGACGCACTGGCTGAACGCGCTGGCGGTGCTGGTGATGATCGCCAGCGGCTGGCGCATCTACAACGCCTCGCCGCTCTACGACTTCAGCTTCCCGCGCGACTACACGCTGGGCGGCTGGCTGGGCGGCGCGCTGCAATGGCATTTCGCCGGCATGTGGCTGCTGGGCCTGAACGGTCTTCTGTACCTGGCGTTGAACCTGGCCAGCGGCCGGCTGCGCCGCAAATTCTTCCCCCTGAGCCCGCGCGGCGTGCTCGCCGACCTGGGCGCGGCCCTGCGCGGCCGTCTCTCGCACGCCGATCCGCGCCGTTACAACCAGGTGCAGCGGCTGGCCTATCTGTTCGTGATGCTGGATATCACGGTGCTGGTGCTGTCTGGGCTGGTGCTGTGGAAGTCGGTGCAGTTCAGCGTGCTGCGCGAACTGCTGGGCGGCTACGAGATGGCGCGCCATATCCATTTCTATGCGATGGCGCTGCTGGTCGCCTTCGTCGTCGTCCACCTGGCGATGGTGGCGCTGGTGCCGCGCAGCCTGCTCGCCATGATCCGCGGAAAGTAAGGAGTCGCACGTGAAGCCTCGCAAACCCCTGTCCCTGCCCGGCATCGACGGCCCGGCCGTGTTGCGCGAAGCCTCGCGCCTGGTGGAGCGTCGCCTGGACGCGCCCGCCCGCCGCGCCTTCCTCGCTCGTGGACTGACGCTGGGCGGCCTGGCCATGCTGTCCGGCTGCTCGCTGTCGGACAACGAAAGCGCGGAAAAAGCGCTGGGCATCGTCTCGCGCTGGAACGACCGCGTGCAGGCCTGGCTGTTCGACCCCGACAAGCTCGCGCCCACCTATCCGGAATCGATGATCACGCGGCCGTTTCCGTTCAATGCCTATTACGGCATCGATGAGGTCCGGCACGTGGACGAGGAATCGTTCCGCCTGGAGGTCAGCGGCCTGGTCGCGGACAAACGCCAGTGGCGGCTGGACGAGCTGCGGCGGATGGCGCAGATCGACCAGGTGACGCGCCACATCTGCGTCGAGGGCTGGAGCGCCATCGGCAAATGGGGCGGCGTGCCGTTCTCGGCCTTCCTCAAGCGCGTCGGCGCCGACCTGAGCGCGCGCTACGTAGGCTTCAAGTGCGCCGACGACTACTACACCAGCATCGACATGCCCACCGCTTTGCATGCGCAGACCATTCTGGCGCTGACCTACGACGGCAAGACCCTGCCGCCGGAATACGGCTTCCCGATGAAGCTGCGCATGCCCACCAAGCTTGGATACAAGAACCCCAAGCATATCCAGGCGATCTTCGTCACCAACACCTACCCGGGCGGCTACTGGGAGGACCAGGGCTACAACTGGTTCGGCGGCAGCTAGGTGGATCTCGCTCTTTTTCTCCCGCACTCATCACCATTGAAGGAAATCATCATGAAGACTCTCACCACCGCCGCGTTTTCCCTGTGCCTGGCCTTCGGCGCGGTCGCCGCGCATGCCGCCGATGACATGAGCAAGGACGGCATGCAGAAAAGCGGCATGTCCAAGGACGCCATGGGCAAGGACGCCATGGGCAAGGACGGCATGAAGAAGGACGGCATGGCCAAGGATGCGATGTCCAAGGACGGCATGTCGAAGGATGGCATGTCCAAGGGCGGCATGGCCAAGGACGGAATGTCGAAGGACGGGATGTCGAAGGACGGGATGTCGAAGGATGGCATGTCCAAAGGCGGCATGTCCAAGGACGGCATGAGCAAGGATGGCATGTCCAAGTAAGCAAGCCGGCGCGCGCGACGCGCGCCGTCACCGACATGGAGCGGGACCGGCCCGGACGCGCCACGACCAGGCGCCGGCCGGTCCCGCGATACAAGCAAGGAGCAAGCCATGACACTGGGACGCAGACGCTTCCTGGGCACGGGCGCGGCGGCGGCGCTGGCCGCCGCGCTGGCCCCCGCATTGGGCAGCCGCGCCGCGCAGCCGGCCGCCGCATCGTTTCCTTATGCGCTCAGCGACGCGCAATGGCGCGAACGGCTCAGCCGCGAGGAATATGAGGTGCTGCGGCGCGAGGCCACCGAACGGCCCTATTCCAGTCCGCTGAACAACGAGCACCGCAAGGGCCTGTATACCTGCGCCGGCTGCGCCCACAAGCTGTTCTCGTCGGACCGCAAGTTCGACAGCGGCACCGGCTGGCCCAGCTTCTGGCAGCCCCTGCCGGACGCCGTGGGCGAGACCGAGGACCGCACCTTCGGCATGGTCCGCACGGCGGTGCATTGCGCCAACTGCGGCGGCCGTCTGGGACACGTGTTCGACGACGGCCCGCGCCCGACCGGCCTGCGCTACTGCATGAACGGCGTCGCGCTGCGTTTCACGGCGCAGAGCTGAGACACACGCGCCGCCTCACCCCCCAAACCATAGGATCCATCGCCATGCCTGCCTCATTCCTGTCGCGCAAACTTCCCGGCCTGCTGACGGCCGCCTGCGCCCTCGCCGCCACGCTGCCCGGCATTGCCGCCTCGGCCGAGACCGCCGTCCTGATCCCGCCTCCCGCGCAAGACGCGCCCGCCGGCGTCGCGCAGGAAAAGGCCGTGCTGGCCGGCGGCTGCTTCTGGGGCGTGCAGGCCGTGTTCCAGCACGTCAAGGGCGTCAGCTCGGCCGTCTCCGGCTATGCGGGCGGACAGGCGTCCACCGCCAACTACGACACGGTGAGCGGCGGCCGCAGCGGTCACGCCGAAGCCGTGGAGATCACCTACGACCCGGCCCAGGTCAGCTACGGCCAGCTGTTGCAGATCTATTTCTCCGTGGCGCACGACCCGACCCAGCTCAACCGCCAGGGCCCCGACACCGGCACCCAGTACCGCTCAGCCGTGTTCCCCGCCAGCGACAGCCAGCGCCAGGTGGCCGAGGCCTATATCGCGCAGCTGAACCGCGCGGGCGTCTACGGCAAGCCGATGGCCACCACAATAGAACCGCTCAAGGCCTTCTATCGCGCCGAGGACTATCACCAGGACTATCTGGTGCGCCATCCGTACAGCATGTACATCATGGTCAACGACGTGCCGAAGGTGGAGAACCTGGCCAAGGTCTTCCCGGCGCGCTACCAGGACAAGCCAGTCCTGGTGTATCCGTGACGGACGCGGCGGCCGCTAGCGCGGGCGCCGCGTCCGGCCGTCGCGGGGGTGTCACGCCACGGTCACGGCCTCGTTCCAGGCGCTGGCGGCGGCCCGGCGCTCAATGCCCGGTGCCGTCGCCCTGCCTACTGGCCTCGAACAGGAACCAGGTGCGCTTCTCGGTTTCGTCGATCCAGTTCTCGATCAGGCTGGAACTGGCGATGTCGCGATGCTCGTCGGTGACGTTGTGCGCCTCGCGCAGCGAGGCCGCCAGCATCTTGTTGTCCTCGCGCAGCTCGGCCAGCATGTCCAGCGGCTGCACGTAGTCGGCGTCATTGTCCTGGATGCGCTGGGTGCGGCCGATGTGGCCGATGGAGCGCAGCGTGGTGCCGCCGATCTTGCGGATGCGCTCGGCCAGCGGATCCGTCATGGCGAACAGCTCGTCGCCCTGCTCGTCCAGCAGCAGGTGATAGTCGCGGAAGTGCGGGCCGCTGACGTGCCAGTGGAAATTCTTGGTCTTCAGGTAAAGCGCGAACACGTCGGCGAGGACCTGGTTCAGCGCGGCGGAGATGTCGCGCGTGGCGGCGGACGACAGGTCGGTGGGCGTGGCCAGCGGACGCTTGCGGCGTTCCTTGGCGGCCTTGGCGGTCTTCTCATTCAGTTGCTTGGCCATGGGTTTCTGCTCCTTGGAATGATTAGAGAAAAATGCCTGCGGCGCATCTCGTGAACGCGCCGTTGCCTATTCAGGGTATCGCCATGCGCGCGCTTTGCCAAATCGCCACGCCGGCCTTGCGGCAAGCTGAACGGCGCGCGGACCGCATCACGCGGCGCGCAGCGCGAAGACCTTGGCGTCTCCGGCGAACAGCGCCAGGCAGGCCTGTATGCGTTCACCGATCGAGCTTTCGGGCAGCGGCGGCGTCAGCCCCAGCGCCATGGCGCGCAGCGGTTCGGCGATCGCCATGGACAGCAGCAGGCCGGCCACGACGCGGGGCTCGCTCACCTGGATGAGTCCGCGCCTGGCCAGGCGCTGGAACCAGGCGGCCAACATGGCCGTGCCGCGTTCGATGCCGTTCTCCTGGTAGGCCCGCAGCAGCGCGTCGCGGCCCGGAAAGTCCGCCGTCAGCAGGCGGAACATGCCGACCGCGTCGGCCGACAGCACGCGCTCGGCGATGGCCTGCAGCACGCGCGCCAGCGCCGGCAGCACCTCATCCACGCTGGTCACGTCCTGCGCCATCACCGGCGCGAAGCCGTCGGTCCAGCCGCGCACGACCTGGGCCACCAGGTCCTCGCGGTCGCTGGCATAACGGTAAACGGTCTTCTTGGCCATGCCGGCGCGCCGAGCCACCGCTTCCAGCGTGGTCGCGGCATAGCCCTCGTTCAGCAGCAGCCACGTGGTCGCCGCCATCACGGCGGCGCGCTGCTCGGCCTCGGGCCGGGCCGGCCGGCCGCGCGGGCGCGGGGCGGGCGCGGCGGCGTCCCGCGCATCGAGGTCCCGCGCCTGGCCGGCGCCTGTCGTGGTCGATCGGATCTTGCCTTGCGCCATCGGTGGCGTCCTCCTGTGTGCAGACGGCATCTTACACGTCCCTTTTATTTAGGAAACGTTATTCGTTTCTTTATTATAGAATCGGGTTTCCAACCCTTCGATATCTTTGATGGAGCCTCGAACATGGACACACACGCCCCCCACGCCAGCCTCATCCTGGCCGACCTGCAACCCCTGCTGGATCCCGCCCCGCTGCGCCTGGAGACCGGCATCACCCGCCTGGACAACGGCCTGCTGGTGGTGGCCGTGCGCACCGACCTGCATGGCTGCAAGGGCCGCATGCTGGACTGGTGGTTCAAGTTCTTCGAAACCACCCAGCACATCAAGTGGTGGCATCCGCACGATCACGTCGAGCATCGCGGCTGGGACAGCCACTGGCGGCGCGGCGAAAGCTATGTGGGCGCGTCGATCCATGCGGTCGAGTCGCTGGCCGACATCCCGCCCGTGGCGGCGCGCTTGAAATTCCATGATCCGGCCGAGGCCTTCGGCGACGCCCGTCTGCGCGCCGCCACCGAGGCCGGCGATGTCTCGGCCGCCGTCTATGCGCGCATCGGCTTCGGCGACCACGCGCAGCTGGACGCGCACGGCGATCCGCTGGACGGCGACATGGTGCACCTGGCGCGCGACACGCCCTTCGGCTGCGTGCTGCGCAGTCGCTTCTACCTGGGCAAGTCCAGCGCGCAGCCCGAGCGCGACGCGGCGGACGAACTGGGCCTGGCGCTGCTGCGGCATTGCTATACCGAATTCACGTACCTGTCGCGCTTCCTGCCGTCCATCTACTACGGCGAGCACGGCAACGGCGAAAAAGCCCCGCTGCCCTGGTAGGCGTCAAGGCGTGGGACCCGGCGGCAGGAGTATGCTACGCGGCTTCATTCCTGCCTTCGTCCCCCCTCCAGCCATGCGCGGCAACCCCGACGCCCGGCAGGGCGCCATCGCCCTGCACGGGTTCTACTTCCTGTACTACGGCCTGCAGGGCGTCAGCATCCCTTTCCTGCCCTTGTGGTTCGCCGAGCGCGGCCTGGACAGCGCCTTCATCGGCCTGATCGTCGCCACCGCGCTGCTGCCCAAGATCCTGTCCACTCCTGTCGTCGCCCACGTCGCCGACCAGACCGGCCGCGCCCATGCGCTGATCGCGGCGGCGCTGATCGGCTCGCTGCTGCTCTACGCCTGCTATCCGCTGGCCGCCACGCCGGCCTGGCTGTTCGCCGTCACGCTGCTGCTGAACGCCGTCTTCCCCTCGGTGCTGCCGCTGCTGGACCGCATGGCGATCGCCAGCGGGCGCGGCCAGGGCAATTCCTACACCCTCATCCGCGCCTGCGGCTCGCTGGGCTTCGCCTTGATGACGGTCAGCGGCGGTTATCTCATCAAGACCCACGGCGTGAACTGGGTGATGTGGCTGCCCATGCTGATGATCGTGGCCTGCCTGGCCATGCTGCGGCTGCTGCCCCGGGCCGCGCGGCCCGCGCCGGACGCCGCGCCCGCGACGCCGGGCGTCACGCCCATGCGCGCCGTGCTGCGCGACCGCCCGCTGCTGCTGTGCATCGCCGCCGCCTCGCTGGTGCAGGCCAGCAACGGCTTCCTGTATTCCTATTCGACGCTGCACTGGACGGCCCAGGGCCTGTCCACCGCGCTGATATCACTATTGTGGGCGGTGGGCGTGGCCAGCGAGGTGCTGTTCTTCTTCGCCGCGCCCAAGGTGCTGGCGCGCGTCGGCGCGCCGCGGCTGATCCTGATCTCGGCCGTGATGACGGCGATCCGATGGACCGGGCTGGCGATCACCGCCGACCCCACCGCCATCGCCGTCCTGCAGCTGCTGCAGTGCTTCACGCTGGCCGGCAACAACGCCGCCATCATGTGGCACATCGCCGCGCGCGCGCCGGCCACGGCCAAGACCTCGGCGATCGCGCTGTACGCGCTGCTGTCGGGCGGGGTCTTCATGTTCGCCAGCATCCAGCTGGGCGGCGCGCTGTACCGGCACTATGCGCCCGGCGGCTTCCTGGTGATGGCGCTGTGCGCCCTGGGCGCGGTGCCGCTGCTGCGCCGCGCGCGGGCGCCGCGGCCGGCTGGCGCGGACTGAACCGGCGCTGACGGCGCCGTTAGCGCCCCGCCGTTTCCGTCGGCCGCAGGCCGTCCAGCGCCTCGGGCCTGTCCACCAGCACGCATTCCTTGCCGGTGCGTGTGCAATGGTCGCGCACCCGCCAATAGGCGCCGTGGCTGACGCAACCGGTCTGGCAGATCACCAGGTCGGCCGCGACCAGGCTGGCCTCCAGCGTGTCGGCGTCTTCCTTGCCGCTGCGGCCTTGGTAGCGGCCGCCGGCCATTTCGACCACCTTGCGCGTCAGCATCAGGGCCATCGCATCCTCGCTCACGCACAGCACGGACTTCTCGCGCAGCGCGACGGCGACGGCCGGCGCCTCGGATCGCGGCGCCACCGTTGACGGGACCGGCGCGACCAGCCTGTCCTGCCAGGCCAGGCGCTCGCGCATCAGCGCCTGCACCCGCTCCATCAGCTGGCCGACGCGGCGCGCCAGGGCGGCGCGGCGCGGCAGCCCCGGCACGGCGCGCTCCAGTGCAGCTCTATCCTCGCGCTCCCAGGACAGCAGCGTCTCCTGACGGATCAGGCGGGCGCGCAGTTGCAGGTTTTCGCTTTCCAGCCGCTCGATGCGTCCGGCCTGCGCGCTCAGCAGCCGGCTGCAATGCGATTGCACGCGTCCGTAGGCCGCGAGCAAGGCGGCATGCTCGCGCTGCAATTGCTGGCGTTCGTCGGAAGAAAGACCCATCGCGTACCCCGGCGGCTGGAAGAAGGAGACGGCCCGGCGGACGGCATGCGCCGCGGGACATGGGCGGCATTATAAATGAGAATTAGTCTCCTTTACAAAATTAACATATGTATGAATTGAGTACAGGGAAATCCATTACTGACGGCCCCCGGTCGCTTAAATATGATCGACAGACCATATCGGCAGCCAGGCCGGCGACCGGCCTGCGCAGACGCCCTCCCAAGGACGCGCCACGCCTTGCTCCGCGCCCGCCACGAATCCGGTCCGCGGACACAACGAAGTAAGGGGTGCCCGATGCCGAGATCCACCGAACTTCTGCGCGACATCCACGAAACCAACCTGATGTATCTGCTGCTGTTGCAGCGGATCGCGCGCAGCGGCAACGCCGCCGCCATCGCCGGCATGCAGTTGTCGGTCGAGGCATGCGCATGGTTGACACGCCAGAATCACGAAGACCTGGCCAGGCTGGCCCGCTGCAGCGTGCTGCTGGCCCAGCTCAACATGGCTCCCGCCCTGCTGCTGTCGATGCTGAGCCAGGGCATGGGCGCAACGCTGCGGGCCGACGCGCCCGCGACAGCCGTGATCCAGGAATAGAAAAGCCGCGCCCTGACGCCCCGGCGATCAGGGCGGTATCGCATGGTTTCGTTTGCCACCTTCTGTAAAGCCCGCCCCTTGCGCGCCGTGTACATTTAGCCCCCGGCGCAGGGCAAGTCCGTCCGCGCCGCTTCCGATTCCATCGATCAATAGGCGCCACCATGCGACGTACCCTCCTGGCTCTGTCCATCGCCACCCTCCCCGGCCTGAGCGCGGCCGCCGCCCTGCCCTCGGCCATCGGCGCCGTGACGGTCTACCAGGACCGCGCCGTCGTCACCCGTCAGGCCAGCGCCGAGCTGGCCGCCGGCGAGCACGAGCTGGTGCTGGAGAAGCTGCCCGCCTCGTTGCAGGACAACTCCCTGCAGGTCGCGGCCAAAAGCACCGGCCAGGCCACGCTGCTGGATGTGAAGGTGCGCACCGCCTACGAGGCGAACACGCCCAACGATCGACTCAGGCAGCTCGAGCTGCAGATCAATCAGCTCGACAACAAGAAGGCCGCGCTGGACGACGAGGCCGCCGTGCTGGAGAACCAGCGCGAACTGGTGGCCCTGATCCAGCAAGGCGCCACCCAGCCCGGCAAGGACGGCGCCCGCCCCTCGCTCGATGAGCTCAAGGCGGTCCAGTCGCTGAGCGCCGACACGCTGAGCCGCGCGCTGGCCGGGCTGCGGCGCGTGGAGGAACAGCGCACCGACATCGAGCGCGAGCGGCAGGCGCTGGCCAATGAGTACAGCCAGCTGCAAGACCGCCAGGGTCGCCGCAGCAAGACCGTGACGCTGCGCGTGATGCTGGCGCGCCCCGGCAAGCTGGACCTGAATCTTTCCTATGCGGTTGCCGGCGCCCAGTGGACGCCGGCCTACGACGCGCGGCTGCGCGCCGCCGACCGCAGCGTGGACCTGGGTTATTTCGGCGTCATCAACCAGACCACCGGCGAAGACTGGAACAAGGTCAAGCTCACCCTGTCGACCGCCCGCCCCTCGCTGGGCGGCGGCGCGCCGGCGCTGACGCCCTGGGTCGTGGATGTGGCGGTGCCGCCGCCGCCCATGCCCGCGGCGGCGCCGCGTCCCGCGCCGGCCGCGGCGAGCGAAGCGCGCCAGATGGCGCGCCAGAAGATGGCCGTGCAGGAACAGGCCTTCGACGCCGCGGCGCAGCCCGAGCCGCAGCCCGAAGCGGTGACATCGGCAACCGCCGAGGTCCAGTCGGGCGCCACCAGCGCTTCGTTCCAGATCCAGGCGCCCGTCACGCTGCCGTCGGACAACAGCACGCAGCGCGTGGCCATCACCACGGTCAAGCTGCCGGCGACGCTCCAATACCAATCCACGCCGTCGCTGCGCGAGGCGGCCTTCCTGACCGCGCATGCCAGCAACGGCACCGAGATGCCCTTCCTGGCCGGCACGCTCAACACGTTCCTGGACGACGCCTTCGTGGCGTCCAGCCGGCTCAAGGCCGTGATGCCCGGCGAAAAGCTGGAACTGGCGATGGGCGCGGACGAAGGCATCTCGGTCAAGCGCCAGCTGGTCAACCGCTATACCGAAAGCACCGGCTTCTCCGGCGGCGGCAAACGCGTGACCTATGAATACAAGATCACGGTCAAGAACAACAAGTCGACCAAGGAGCAGGTCTCGTTCAAGGACCGCCTGCCGGTCTCGCGCAACGAGAAGATCGAGGTCAAGCTGCTGTCGCCGTCCGAGCGCGACATCAAGCGCGAGGACGACGGCAAGCTGGTCTGGAACTGGGACCTGGAGCCCGGCAAGTCGCGCGAGACCGTGCTCAAGTTCTCGATCGACTACCCCGGCAATATCGAGGTGTCCGGCCTTTGACGCCGGCTTGCGGCGCCGGCCTCAGTGCTGGCGCCGGAACGCGATGAAGGCGTCGGGCGCGAGCGGCGGCGAGATGCCGAAACCCTGGGCCAGCTCGCAGCCCAGCTCGCGCAGCAGCAGGATGTCGCGCTCCTGCTCCACGCCCTCGGCGATCACGCGGCGGCCCAGCGCCCGCCCCATTTCGATGGCGGCCGCCACCACGGCGCGCGAGGCCGGCTCGCGATGCATGTGGACGATGAAGTCGCGGTCGATCTTCAGCTCGGTGAAGGGCATGGCGGAAAACAGCCGCATGGACGCGATGCCGGCGCCGAAATCGTCCATCGCCAGCTCGAAGCCGCGCACCCGCAGCAGGTTCAGCACCGAGGACAGCGCAAGCCAGTCCTTCACCGGCTCGTCCTCGGTCAGCTCCACTTTCACCAGCCGCGCCGGCAGCCCCGCCCGCGCCACCAGCTGCTCCAGTTGCGCCGGCAGGTCCGGGGAGCACAAGGTGGCCGCCGAGGCATTGATGGCGATGGGCACCTCGATGCGCTCGCCGCGCATGCGGCGCAGCACCTCCAGCACCTGTCCCGCGACCCGCTCGAACAGCACCCGGTCCAGCCCCAGCCTGTGCGCGGCCGGCACGAAATCGCCGGCCGCGATCGTGCCCAGCGTCGGATGGTCCCAGCGCGACAGCGCCTCGGCCGACACCATGCGGCCGGTGGTGAGATTGAGCTGCGGCTGCAGCACCACGCTCATGCCCTCGCCCGTGCCCAGCGCGCGCCGCAGCTCGGCCCGCGTGGGGGCCGGGCCGGCCGAGGCGCGGCCTGACAGGTCGGGATCGTCGATATCGTGCAGCGCCGTCTTCAACGCCTGCTGCATGACCGAGCGCGACACCGGCTTGGCCAGCGCCTGCGCCGACGGGCAGCCGGCCTGCAGGGCCAGCCGCACATGCGAATGGCGCAGCTCGTCGCTGAGATTGCTGATCCAGATGATGGGCGGCATGCGCTTCAGGCGGCCCGCGTCCTTGAGCCTGCGCAGCTCGTTGGGCAGGCGGGTGCCGCCGCCCTCGCCCATGGCGATGTCGCTGATCAGCACGTCGTAGGACTGGCGCGTCAGGGCCGCCAGCGCCTCGGCGCCGCTGCCCACGCCCGCGACGCGACGGCAGCCCAGCGCCAGGAGCATATTCTGCAGATAGGCGCGCTCGACCGGATGATCCTCGACCAGGAGGATGCGGCGGGCGGGGCCGGCTTCGGTCTTGGGCATCGTGCGCTGTCCTGGAGCCTGCGTATCTAGTCTGCCCCCAATGCTACGGCATCCGCGCGCGCCGTGTCCGCCGTGCCGACGGGTTAATGCAAATTCAGTGCTGATAGGCTTAAATTCGGGACTGAAGGCGCACGCTTGGCCGATGGCGCGGCGCCCGCCGGCCCGCGCCCTAGGACGGAGGATGGCAACCTTCGGGCGGTCGGGGGTGCGATAATGGCGGTCTTTCCGCATCTATGGCACGGAGCTTCCCTTGACCCGCATTGACGATCCCCTGCACGACCGCGAGGTCGGCGCGGCCGATTCCACCCAGGACATCACCCGCATCGACGACACCCGCATCGCCGCCGTGCGCCCGTTGATCTCGCCCGCGCTGTTGCAGGACGAACTGCCGGTCTCGGACGAGATCCAGACGCTGGTCGAACGCAGCCGGACCGAGATCGCCGACGTGCTGCACGGCCGCGACGACCGCCTGATCATCGTGGTCGGCCCCTGCTCCATCCACGATCACGGCCAGGCCATGCAGTACGCCCGCCTGCTGCGCGCCGCCGCCGACCAGCATCGCCAGGATCTGCTCATCGTCATGCGCGTGTACTTCGAAAAGCCCCGCACCACCGTGGGCTGGAAGGGCTACATCAATGACCCGCGCCTGGACGGCAGCTTCCGCATCAACGAAGGCCTGCGCCGCGCGCGCGAGCTGCTGCTGGACGTCAGCGGCCTGGGCCTGCCGATCGCCACCGAATTCCTGGACCTGCTCAGCCCGCAGTACATCGCCGACCTGATCGCCTGGGGCGCCAT
>MCND01000460.1_pt1 | contig 11842 bp, 11 predicted proteins | sample 778211 | NCBI WGS metagenome assembly MCND01 (sample SAMN04296812, study PRJNA304217) | bioreactor metagenome | isolation source: activated sludge enriched with benzalkonium chloride | place: Turkey: Istanbul urban wastewater treatment plant
TGGCCAAGCTCAAGGGGTTGCGGGTGGTGGGAGTTGCCGGTGGGGCCGACAAATGCCGCTACGTGGTGGAGGAGCTGGGCTTCGACGCCTGTATCGATCATAAGAGCCCGGAGTTCGCCGACGAGCTGGCCCAGGCCTGCTTCAAGGGCGTGGATATCTATTTCGAGAACGTCGGCGGCAAGGTGTTCGATGCGGTGCTGCCGTTGCTCAATGCCAAGGCACGCATTCCCTTGTGTGGCCTGATTGCCCAGTACAACGCCCAGCAATTGCCGGCGGGGCCGGATCGCCTGCCGTTGTTGCAGCGCAGCCTGCTGACCAAGCGGGTGCGGATCCAGGGGTTCATCGTGTTCGACGACTACGGTGACCGCCAGCCGGAATTCATCAAGGCCATGGCGCCCTGGGTGCGCGAGGGCAAGGTCAAGTTCAAGGAGGATGTGGTCGAAGGCCTGGAGCAGGCGCCACAGGCCCTCATCGGACTGCTGGAGGGGCGCAACTTCGGCAAGCTGGTGGTCAAGGTCGCCACGGACGGGAGCATTTGACGCTACCCCGAGGCGCGGGTATAAACCGCGTCTCGTCGTTTTGTCGGACCCTTGCCCATGAGCTTCAGCCCCCTGATTCGCCAACTGATCGATGCCCTGCGCACCTTGCCCGGGGTGGGGCAGAAAACCGCCCAGCGCATGGCCCTGCAACTGCTCGAGCGTGATCGCAGCGGTGGCCTGCGCCTGGCCCAGGCCCTGAGTCAGGCCATGGAGGGCGTGGGGCATTGCCGCCAGTGCCGGACCCTGACCGAAGACGAGCTCTGCCCGCAGTGTGCTGACCCACGCCGCGACGACAGCCTGCTGTGCGTGGTCGAGGGGCCGATGGACGTCTACGCGGTGGAGCAGACCGGCTATCGCGGTCGCTATTTCGTGCTCAAGGGGCATCTCTCGCCCCTCGACGGCCTGGGGCCGGAAGCCATCGGCATCCCTCAGTTGTTGGCGCGAATCGAAGAGCAGGGCACCTTTAGCGAAGTGATCCTGGCGACCAACCCCACGGTGGAAGGCGAAGCCACCGCCCACTACATCGCCCAGCTGTTGATCGATAAAGGCCTGATCACCTCGCGTATCGCCCACGGCGTGCCCCTGGGGGGCGAGCTGGAGCTGGTGGACGGCGGCACCCTGGCCCATTCCTTCGCCGGGCGCAAACCCATCACCCTGTAACCCGATCCGTCTGCCGGCTCGCTGGCGGACGGTTGCTAGCGCTCTCTTGAAAACCAAGCAAGCGCTTGGTAAGTTCCTCCGACCCTTCAGAGGAGCTTGCCGATGTCTGCCTGCCAGGAATACTTCGATCCCAGCCACCAACTGATCCGCGACAGCGTACGACGTTTCGTCGAGCGCGAGATCCTCCCCGAGATCGAGCAATGGGAGGAAGCCGAGAGCTTTCCCCGTGAGCTGTATCTCAAGGCCGGCGCGGCCGGCATCCTTGGCATCGGCTACCCGGAAGCCCTGGGAGGCAGCCACGAAGGCGACTTGTTCGCCAAGGTCGCTGCCAGCGAGGAGTTGATGCGTAGCGGCTCCGGAGGCCTGGTGGCGGGCCTGGGGTCACTGGATATCGGCTTGCCGCCCATCGTCAAGTGGGCGCGTCCCCAGGTCCGCGAGTGGGTGGCGCCCCTGGTGCTGTCCGGAGAGAAGATTTGCGCCCTGGCGGTGACCGAGCCGGGCGGCGGTTCCGACGTGGCCAACCTGCAGACCCGCGCAGTGCGTGATGGTGATTACTATCGGGTCAGCGGCAGCAAGACGTTCATTACCAGTGGCGTGCGCGCCGACTTCTACACCGTGGCTGTGCGTACCGGCGAGCCGGGCTATGGCGGCATCAGCCTGTTGCTGATCGAGAAGGGCACGCCCGGTTTCACCGTAGGCCGGCAGTTGAAGAAAATGGGTTGGTGGGCGTCCGATACCGCCGAGCTGTTCTTCGAGGACTGCCGGGTGCCGGTGGGTAACCTGATCGGTGTGGAGAACATGGGGTTCGCCTGCATCATGGGCAACTTCCAGAGCGAACGCCTGGCCCTGGCGCTGATGGCCAACATGACCGCACAACTGGCCCTGGAGGAAAGCCTGAAATGGGCACGCGAACGCGAGGCGTTCGGCAAGCCGGTGGCCAAGTTCCAGGTGATCAAGCATCGGCTGGCGGAAATGGCCACGGCCGTGGAGGTGTCCCGGGAGTTCACTTATCGCCAGGCGGCCAAGATGGCTGCCGGCAACAGCGTGATCAAGGAAATCTCCATGGCCAAGAACCTGGCGACCGATACCGCCGATCGCATCACCTATGACGCGGTGCAGATCCTCGGAGGCATGGGCTACATGCGTGAGAGCCTGGTTGAGCGCCTCTATCGCGACAATCGCATCCTGTCCATCGGCGGCGGCACCCGCGAGGTGATGAACGAGATCATCAGCAAGCAGATGGGGCTCTAGCCGGGTTTGGGAGTCACCAGCGGGCCTGTCGTGGGCTCTACCAATGTGTCGGATTGCACCATGGCCAGCAGGGGCGGCGCGGCTGATGAGCTGAGGCGCCGTCCCGGAGAGGGGACGGCAGGCCGAATCAGCGCTCGGTCAGGGAAAACTGGGTCAGGCAGAAGGTTGGGATGCCCATGTCTTGCAGTTTCTGCGATCCGCCCAGTTCCGGCAGATCGATGATGGCTGCAGCTTCATGGATCTTCGCACCCATGCGCCGTACCAGGTTGGCGGCGGCGATCAGGGTGCCACCGGTGGCGATCAGGTCATCGAACATCAGTACCGAGTCGCCTTCGCACAGGCTGTCGGCATGGACCTCGAGGAACGCTTCGCCGTATTCGGTCTGGTAGCCCTCGGCTAATACATCCGCTGGCAGCTTGCCCTGCTTGCGAAACAGGATCAGCGGCTTGTTCAGCTGGTAGGCGATGATCGAACCGATCAGGAACCCTCGGGCGTCCATGGCGCCGATATGGCTGAAGTCTTCCTCGACATAACGCTGGGCGAAACTGTCGGCCACCAGGCGCAGGGCCCGTGGAGACTGGAACAGGGGGGTGATGTCGCGGAAGATCACGCCCGGCTTCGGGAAGTCGATGACGGGGCGGATCAGGGATTTGATGTCGAAGGAGTCGAAGGCCATCTGCAGGTGTCCTGGCGGGCGAAATAAGCCGCGCCAGTATACCCGCGACCGAGCCGCTTGGCTCAGTCGCTGCGCGCGTGGATCAGGCGTCCACCGAGCCGCCGGCCAGGGCACAGAGCTGGATTGGGTCGAGGATGTGTACTTCCTTGCCCTCGGCGGCAATCAACTCGTTCTGCTGGAAGCGGGTGAATACCCGGGACACGGTTTCCACCGCCAGGCCCAGGTAGTTGCCAATCTCGTTGCGCGACATGCTCAGGCGGAACTGGTTGGCGGAAAAGCCCCTGGCACGGAAACTGGCCGACAGGTTCACCAGGAACGTGGCGATACGCTCGTCGGCGGTCTTCTTCGACAGCAGCAGCATCATCTGTTGATCGTCACGGATTTCGCGGCTCATGACCCGCATCAACTGGCGACGCAGCTGGGGCAGCTGCAATGCCAGCTCATCCAGGCGCTCGAAGGGGATTTCGCAGACCGAGGTAGTTTCCAGGGCCTGTGCCGAAACCGGATGGCTCTCGGTGTCCATGCCGGACAACCCCACCAGTTCGCTGGGGAGGTGGAAGCCGGTGATCTGCTCTTCGCCGCTGTCACTGAGGCTGAAAGTCTTCAGGGCGCCCGAGCGGACGGCATAGACCGAGTCGAAGCCATCACCCTGACGGAACAGGAATTCGCCTTTTTTCAATGGGCGGCCACGTTTGACGATTTCGTCCAGCGCGTCCATGTCTTCCAAATTCAGGGAAAGTGGCAGGCAGAGAGGGGCCAGGCTGCAATCCTTGCAATGGGCCTGGTTATGAGCGCGCAGTTTAACTGGCTCGGACATTCTAGAATCCTTGTGGGAAAGCACACATAAGCCGTAAGGGTAACTCACGGGGGGATGTTCCGGCCAGTCCGTGCCGTGTTCACGATCAGTCGTAAAGCAATCCTTTAATAGGTCGATAGCCTGTTAACAAAAGCAACTTGGAGATTTGGGGTTATGTCGTCCGTTGGCGGTATTACTAATGGCAACAATAACTTGCAGCTTTTTTCAGAGTCCTCGAAAACCAATGATGGCGATGAACTAAGCGATTCTCCGTTAGTTGTCGGACCTGCAGGCAGGGAGGGCGTCAAAGTGTCGCTGTCTGGTGCGGGACTGAAGAAATCCTCCAGTGTTGCTGGGCGCGACAGTGATATCGATGAAAGTGGCCTGCCGCAAAGTGTTAAACAGATCCTCAAGATGATCAGGAAATTGCAACAACAGATTTCAGAGAAGCTTGCCGAGCTTCAGGCGGTCATGGTCGACAAGCGCCTGAGCCCCGAGGAAGCCAAGGTCCGGATCGGCAGCCTGCAATCGGACCTGGCGATGCTCAACGGCGGCCTGCTGAGCGCCAACGCTTCCCTGGTCAAGGCCATGAGGCAGGAGGGCCTGACTCCCGAGCAGGTGATGAAGGCGTCCGCGCTGCTCATGAAGTCCTAGATCACCCGGGAAAAACGCTGGCGATTCTGCTGGCCTAGGTAGGCATCGAAAACCATGCATACGGAACGCACCAGCAAGCGTCCTGCTGGCAGAACCTTGATCGCTTCAGCATCGAGTTCGATCAGGCCGTCGTCGGCCATTCCCTGAAGTTCTGGCCAAAGTTCATGGAAGTAACCACGAAAGTCGATATTGAAAGCATGTTCGATATCTTCGAACTTAAGACTAAAGTTGCATATCAGTTGTTGAATAATTTCACGGCGCAGACGATCGTCGGCATTACAGACCAAGCCGCGACTAGTGGCTAGTTGGGCGCCTGCCAAAGCGTTTTGATAGTGCGTCAGGTCACTGCTGTTCTGGCAGTACAGATCGCCGATCTGGCTGATGGCCGATACGCCAAGTCCAATCAAGTCGCAATGGCCGTGAGTGGTGTAGCCCTGGAAGTTGCGTTGCAGGGTCGACTCTTCCTGGGCAATCGCCAGCTCGTCATCGGGCAAGGCGAAATGGTCCATGCCGATGTAGCGATAACCGGCAGCGGTCAACTGCTCGATACTGCGTTGCAGCATCTGCAATTTCTCCGCGGGTGCCGGCAGTTCGGTGCTGCTGATCCGGCGTTGCGGCATGAAGCGCTCCGGCAGATGGGCATAGTTGAACACCGAGAGCCGATCGGGTTGCAGGCTGATCACTTCATCCACGGTGCGGGCGAAGTTTTCCGGGGTCTGCTTGGGCAAGCCATAGATCAGGTCGATGTTGATGGAGCGGAATTGCAGGGTGCGAGCCGCCTCGATCACTGCCCGGGTTTCCTCCAGGCTCTGCAGGCGGTTGACCGCTCGCTGCACGGCCGGATCCAGGTCTTGCAGGCCGACGCTGACTCGGTTGAAGCCCAACTCGCGCAGCAGGCCCATGGTCGACCAATCGGCCTCACGGGGGTCGATCTCGATGCCGTAGTCGCCGGAGTCGTCATCAAGCAGGTTGAAGTGCTTGCGCAGCAAGGCCATCAGCTGGCGCAGTTCATCATGATTGAGAAAGGTCGGGGTGCCACCGCCGAAGTGCAGTTGCTCGACCCGCTGGTTGGGGGCCAGGTGGCAAGCGATCAACTGCATCTCCTGTTCCAGCCGTTGAAGGTAGGGCAGGGCACGGCTGCGGTCCTTGGTGATGACCTTGTTGCAGGCGCAGTAGTAGCAGATGTTGGCGCAGAACGGGATGTGCACGTACAGCGACAGCGGGCGCTGGGCCTTGCGGCTGTCGCGCAGGGCGTGCAGCAGGTCGAAGGCGCCGACCTGGCTGTTGAATTGCACAGCGGTCGGGTACGAGGTGTAGCGTGGGCCCGCCAGGTCGTAGCGGCGGATCAGATCTGTGTCCCAACGAATGGCGTCGAGCATGCGGGAATTCCCCCGGATAGGCTGGCAATGCTCGCGAGTCTAGGGGGTAGGGGCTGAAGCCATCTTGATTTGTATCAAGGGTGTTCCCAGGCGGCTGGGGTAGCGCTTCGCGAAGGCTTCAGTGGCCCATCAACCAGTGCTGGTGTGGACCTGGCAGGGTCCAGATACCAAAGAGGATGACCAACAGGCCGCCGGCCAGGCGTACGCTACGGCGGCGCAACAGGGCCGTGACCCGCTCCGCCGCCAGGCCGGTAGCCAGCAGGACCGGCCAGGTGCCCAGGCCGAAGGCCAGCATCAGCAGGGCGCTGTCCAGGGCATTGCCCTGGCTCGCCGACCATAGCAAGGTGCTGTACACCAGGCCGCAGGGTAGCCAGCCCCAGAGTGCGCCCAACAGCAGGGCACGGGGTAGGCTGGAGACCGGTAGCAAGCGGTTGGCCACTGGTTGTATGTGTCGCCACAGCCCCTTGCCCAGGCCCTCGATGCGGGTCAGGCCGCTCCACCAGCCAGCCAGGTACAGGCCCATGGCGATCAGCAGCAGCCCGGCGAGTGTGCGCATGAACAGTGCCAGCGGGCTATTGGCTACCGCCCAGCCTGCCAGCCCCAGCAGCAGGCCGGCCAGGGCATAGCTGCCAATGCGTCCCAGGTTGTAGGCCAATAGCAGGCGAAAGCGGCGGCTGCGTTGCTCCTTGGGAATGGCCAGGGTCAGGGCGCCCATCAGGCCTCCGCACATGCCCAGGCAGTGCCCTGCGCCCAGGAGCCCAAGAATCAGCGCCGAGACCAGGAGTGGAGCCAGTTCAAGCATGAGGTGGCTCCGGCTTCTTGAGGCTGTCGGCGTCTTGCGCGACCTGGTTCTTGGCCTGGTCGACCGCGGCGGTATGGCTGGGGTCCTGGTCATCGAACAGGATGCTGTGGGCTGGACCGTCCAGATCATCGTACTGACCGCTATCGACGGCCCAGAAGAAGATGTAGATGGCGATGGCCACGATCAGCAACGCGGCCGGGATCATCACGTAGAGAGCAGGCATCTGGACTCCAGGCCCGGCGGCTTAGGCCGGCAGCGGGCGGGTTGTTGGGGCGTCGGCGCTGTCGGCCTGGCGCGGCATGCGGGTCAGGCGCAGGGCGTTGAGCACCACGGTCAGGGAACTGATGGACATGCCGACCGCCGCCCATACCGGAGTGATCCAGCCAAGGGCGGCGAATGGCAGCATCAGGCCATTGTACAGCCCGGCCCACAGCAGGTTCTCGATGATTACCCGGCGCGTCCGGCGTGCCAGGCTGAAGGCTTGCACCAGGGCGTCGAGGCGGTTGGACAGCAGTACCGCGTCGGCGCTGGTCTTGGCCAGGTCCGTGGCCGAACCCATGGCCACGCTGATATCGGCGGCGGCCAGTACCGGCACGTCGTTGACCCCGTCGCCGAGCATCAGCACCTTGCGTCCCTGCTGGTGCAACTGTTGCAGGACCTGCAGTTTGTCGTCCGGGCGCAGGCCACCACGGGCCTCGTCGATCTGCAGTTGGGCGGCAACGCTGGCGACCATCGGCGAGCTGTCTCCGGATAGCAGCAGGGTGTGCCAGCCGCGAGCCTTGCAGGCCGCTACCAGCGCTGGTGCGTCGCTACGCAGCCGATCATCGAGCACCAGCCAGGCCAGGGCGCCCTGTTCGTTACCCAGTAGTAGCCATTGACCGGCCTCATCAGGCATCGACGGAACCGGGCAGCCACTGAGCTCACAGACGAATGCCGGTTGGCCGATGCGCAGGCGCTGGTTTTCCACCAGGCCCTCCAGGCCCAGGCCTGGGCTGCTGGTGACTTCTTCGGCGGCCACTGGTGCGCGGCCGAAAGCCCGGGCAATAGGGTGCTCCGAACGATTCTCCAGGGCCGCGGCCAGGCTCAGGCATGCGTCGCTGGACAGCTCTCCCAGCGGGCGGATGGTGCGTAAGGCCAGGCGTCCTTCGGTCAAGGTGCCGGTCTTGTCGAAAATCACTGTATCGATCTGGTTCAAGCCTTCGAGCACATGGCCGCGGGTCAATAGCAGGCCAAGCTTGTGCAGGGTGCCGGTGGCGGCGGTGAGGGCGGTCGGGGTCGCCAGGGAGAGTGCGCAGGGGCAAGTCGCCACCAGCATCGCCAGGACGATCCAGAATGCCCTTGGGGCATCCAGTTGCCACCACAGCAGGCCAATGGCGGCGGCTGCGATCAAGGACAGCAGGAGAAACCACTGTGCCGCGCGATCGGCGATTTCCGCCAGGCGCGGCTTCTCGGCCTGGGCCCGGTCCAGCAAGCGCACGATGGCGGACAAGCGGGTGTCCTGGCCCAGCGCCAGGACTTCGACGGTCAACGCGCCTTCGACATTCAGGGTGCCGGCGGTGACGGTATCGCCCTGGCTACGTGGTTGTGGCAGGTACTCACCAGTGAGCAGCGACTCGTCGACGCTCGACTGACCGTCGAGGATCTTGCCGTCTGCCGGCAGGACCGCACCAGGATGCACCAGCACCCGGTCGCCCAGGCGCAATTCGCTGAGCAGGATGCGTTCGCTCTGGCCGTTCGTGTCCAGGCGCAAGCAGGAGGCCGGTAGCAGATTGACCAGTTGCGCGGTGGCCGCTGCGGTTCGTTCCCGAGCCCGGCGTTCCAGGTAGCGGCCAGCGAGGAGGAACAGGGCGAACATGCCCACCGCGTCGAAGTACAGCTCGCCCACTCCGCTGATGGAGGTCCAGATGCCTGCCAGGTAGGCGCCGCCGATGGCCAGAGAGACCGAGACGTCCATGGTCAGGTGGCGAGTGCGCAGGTCACGCATGGCGCCCTTGAAGAACGGCGCGCAGCTGTAGAAGACGATGGGTGTGGTGAGGAACAGCGCGACCCAGCGCAGGATGGTGTGCAGCTCCGGGCTCAGGTCGATGTTGAATTCCGGCCAGGTGGCCATGGTTGCCATCATTGCCTGGAACCAGAGCAGGCCTGCTACTCCCAGTTGGCGCAGGGCCAGGCGATTTTCCCCGGCCAATTGCTCAGAGGCCTTGTCCGGTTGATAGGGATGGGCGGCGTAGCCGATATGCCGCAGTTGGGCGAGCAGTTGGCTCAGTGGCAGCTCGCTGTCGGCCCAGCTCACATGCAGGCGGTGATTGGACAGGTTCAGGCGGGCCTCGGCCACCGCTGGCAGGCTGCGCAGGTGCTTCTCGATCAACCAGCCACAGGCGGCGCAGCTGATGCCTTCCATGAGCAGGGTGGTCTGCGCCAGTTCGCCCTCATGGCGGACGAAGGGTTGTTGCACGTCGGCGCGATCGTACAGCGCCAGTTCGTCCACCAGTTGTACCGGCAAGGCCTCGGGGTTGGCCGAGGCTTCGCTGCGATGGCTGTAGTAATGCTCCAGGCCGCCGGCGACTATCGCCTCCGCGACCGCCTGGCAACCCGGGCAGCAGAACTCCCTGGATTCGCCGAGCACGACGGCGGTGAACCGGCTGCCGGGAGGAACCGGCAGGGCGCAGTGGTAGCAAGGCAGTGGCGTGGTCATCGGCAGTCTTTTGGCTCTGGGAAAAACTCATCGCCGGCCAGTCGACTCCTGCCCGGGGGGCAGGGAGGCGTCAGGCCGGCGATGTATGGCGGGTGTCGATCAGTTCAGATCTTCAGCACCTTGCAGGGGCTCGTCGCCCAGCAGCAGGTCCTTGTCATGGCTGACCTGTTCTTCTTCGAACATGCGCCAGGTCTTGTCGCCTTCGACGCCCAGCAACTCGACGAAGCGCCGACCTTCGACCTGGTCGTTGACCTGCCCGATATAGCGGCCATGCTCGGTCTCGCTACGGGTCAGGACGATCTTGCGGTCTTTTTCCGGCTGGGTCGGGGAGATCAGGTTCAGCTCGAGAGTCTTGGGCTGGCTGTTGCCGCTCAGGCGCAGCTCGACTTCGCCGGTCAGTTCGTCAAGGTGCACGCTGGCGCGCATCTTCAGGGTCTGGGCCAGCAGTTCGCGATCCAGGGAGCGGTTGATGCCTTTGCCGGCCTCGTAGTAGTTGTCGTTGACCAGGTTGTCCGGGTTGTTCACGGCAATGGTCACCATGGACAAGGTCAGGGTGACCGAGCAGGCGAGGATGCCGATGATGATCCAGGGCCAGAGGTGCTTGTACCAGGGGTTTGTGGCAACGGCTGTAGGCATGGTCATTTCTCTTAACGAATTTGTGGGCCGATGAATCGGCTCTTGGCTTCGATCTGGACGCTGTCATCGTCGATGTCCTTGAGGATGAATTTCACCTCGTTGGTGGTCGATGGCAGTTGGTCCGGAGCGATCGACAGCTCCGCTGGCATGCTGACGATGTCGCCAGCCACCACGTGGATTTCGCGCTTGCTCTGCAGCTTCAGGTCCGGCAGGCCGGTGGCGTCCAGTACATAGGTATGGTCGCGCTGGTCCTTGTTCATGATCTTCAGGCTGTAGACGTTCTCGATCCGGCCTTCGGCGTTCTCGCGGTAAAGGACTCGGTCCTTGCTGACGTCGAAGCCCACCAGGGAGCGCATGAAGAACGCGGTGACCAGCAGGCTGATCATGGCCAGCAGCACCAGGGCGTAGCCGATCAGGCGCGGACGCAGTTTATGGGTTTTCTGCCCCGAAAGGTTGTGTTCGGTGGTGTAGCTGATGAGCCCGCGAGGGTAGTCCATCTTGTCCATGATGCTGTCGCAGGCGTCGATGCAGGCCGCGCAGCCGATGCACTCGATCTGCAGGCCGTCGCGGATATCGATACCGGTCGGGCAGACCTGGACGCACATGGTGCAGTCGATGCAGTCGCCCAGACCCTGGGCCTTGTAGTCGGCGCCTTTCTTGCGTGGGCCGCGGCCTTCGCCACGGCGTGGGTCGTAGGACACGATCAGGGTGTCCTTGTCGAACATCACGCTCTGGAAGCGGGCGTAGGGGCACATGTAGATGCACACCTGCTCACGCAACCAGCCGGCGTTGCCGTAGGTGGCCAGGGTGAAGAAGCCGACCCAGAAATATGACCAGCCATCGGCCTGGCCGGTGAAGAAGTCGATGACCAGTTCGCGGATCGGCGAGAAGTAGCCGACGAAGGTCATGCCGGTGACGAAGCCGATCAGCAACCAGAGGCTGTGCTTGCTGAACTTGCGCAGGAACTTGTTGGCGCTCATCGGCGCCTTGTCCAGCTTGATGCGCTGGTTGCGGTCACCTTCGGTGACCTTTTCGCACCACATGAAGATCCAGGTCCAGACGCTCTGCGGACAGGTGTAGCCGCACCAGACACGCCCGGCGTAGACGGTGATGAAGAACAGGCCGAAGGCCGCGATGATCAGCATGCCCGATAGCAGGATGAAATCCTGGGGCCAGAAGGTGGCGCCGAAGATGAAGAACTTGCGTTCCGGCAGGTTCCACCAGACGGCTTGGTGGCCTCCCCAGTTGAGCCAGACGGTGCCGAAATACAGCAGGAACAGGCCGGCTCCGCCCACCATCCGCAAGTTGCGGAACAGGCCGGTGAAGGCGCGGGTGTAGATTTTTTCCCTGGAGGCGTAGAGGTCGACGCTTTTGTTGGCGTTTTTGGCAGGAGGGGTTACATCGTGTACAGGAATCTGATTGCTCATCATTGCATCCCACGGCAGTGGAAAAACGCCTCGGTCAGTACGTGCCGACCGGGGTCAGAAGGGTGTTGCAGTGGCGCAATGATACGCCTCTAGCTCCGTTGCAATGGTGCGACCTTTGGTCGCGTTGGGGGAAATCAATCGATGGTGTAGTGACCTGAATCAATTGACTTGTGGAGTATGGACTGTTTTGTTCCCGGTGCCTTTCGAATCTTGCGCGGAGCAGCCAATGGCGCGGTGCAATTGTTGGTTCGGACGATTGTCCAGGTCGATGTCGGATAAGGGCAGCGCTTGAATAAAAACGGCCCCGCCAATGTGCATTGGCGGGGC
>MCND01000462.1_pt1 | contig 11791 bp, 10 predicted proteins | sample 778211 | NCBI WGS metagenome assembly MCND01 (sample SAMN04296812, study PRJNA304217) | bioreactor metagenome | isolation source: activated sludge enriched with benzalkonium chloride | place: Turkey: Istanbul urban wastewater treatment plant
CGCGGCGATGCACCGCGCCGACGTGCTGCCCTTCTGGTTCGGCGAATCCGACAGCCCGACCGTGGGCGTCATCCGCGAGGCCGCCAGCCTGTCGCTGGCGCGGGGCGAAACCCGCTATGGCGAGAACCTGGGCCGGCCCTATCTGCGCCACGCCTTGTCCCGCTACCTGAGCGCGCTGCACGGCGTGGATATCGGCACGGAACGCATCGCCGTCAGCGGATCAGGGGTATCGGGCATCATGCTGGCCGCGCAGCTGCTGCTCGAGCCGGGCGACCGCGTCGTCGCCGTCACCCCGCTATGGCCCAACCTGACCGAGATTCCCCGCATCCTGGGCGCCCGCATCCAGCGCTACCCGCTGTCGGTGACGGACGGCCGATGGACGCTGGACGTGCCCGGGCTGCAGCAGGCGCTCACACCCGACACGCGCCTGCTGCTGCTCAACTCGCCCAACAACCCCACGGGCTGGACCATCGAGGCCGAGGACATCGCGCCCATCCTGCGGCATTGCCGCCGGCATGGCATCTGGATTCTCTGCGACGACGTCTACGAACGCCTGCTCTACGACCCCGCGCTGGCGTCAGCGCCGTCCTTCCTCAGGCACTGCGCGCCCGATGACCGCGTCATCTCGGTCAACAGTTTCTCCAAGGCCTGGTCCATGACCGGATGGCGCGTCGGCTGGATGGTCGTGCCCGCGTCACTGACGGACGATCTGGCCAAGCTGATCGAATACAACAGTTCCTGCGTCTTCGATCCCGTGCAGCGGGCGGCGACGGCGGCCCTGGAACACGGCGAGGCCACGGTGGCGGCGCTGCGCGCGCAACTGGCGCGAACCCGCACGCTGCTGACCGACGCGCTGCGCGGCTTGCCCGGCATCGAAGCGCCCGATGCCGGCGGCGCCATGTATGTGTTCTTCCGGATGGCGGACGCCGCCGACTCCACGCTGCTCGCACGACAACTGGTGGAACAGACCGGCCTGGGCCTGGCCCCCGGCGCGGCCTTTGGTCCGGAAGCGTCGGCATGGCTGCGCTGGTGCCATGCCACCAGCCCTGAACGCCTGGAAGAAGGGTTGAGCCGGCTGCGCCGCTTTTTGACCCAACGACGCACATAGCGAGGCCGCCTCGCACGGTCCGGCCAGACCGGACCCACGCATACGCAATCGCCAACGCCAACGCCAACGCAAATGCGGACGCGCGGACCGTTCAGCCCTCGGGCCGTCCCGCGCGCTCGGCCGCCATCCGCGCCAGGCAGTCGGCGGCATCGCCAATCACCACGCGGGCGCTGCAGGCCAGCATCAGGTTGAGATTCAGGCCAAAGTCCTCGACCGTGTATCCCAGCGCATCGATGGCGCGGGCGGGCGTGTCCGCCGTGCCGACCGCCACCTGCGCGATCAGCGAATCCGCCTGCTCGGTGTACGCCCATACCGGCTTGCCGCAGGCGATGGCGTAGCCCACCTCGAAGGCCGTGCCCGAGTCGGGCTCGGCGCCACGGAACGGATTCAGGTTGGCCATGACCAGATCCGCGCGCTGGATCATGGCCACATTGGCGCGGTAGATCCACTGCGCCAGCGCCGCGCCGGCCAGGCCGGGCGGCGTCTGGTTGTCCAGCGGGAACAGGCCGTCAAAACCGTGTCGGGCGGCCAGCGCCTTGAGCCGCTCGCCATGCGCCGCCGCGTCCGGCAGGAACACGTCGAAACCGGCCAGATAGACGCCGGGCCGCGCGCCGCTCATGACGGCTCCGGTTCGGACACGGAAAAGCCCTCGCCGGTGGCGAAGAACGAACCGCCGGCCAGGTAATGGATCGAGCGGCGGCCCTCGGAAGGGAAATGCCATCGATTGCCCGAGAACACATCGGGCGCGGCCCAGGCGGCCACGACCTCGCCGATGAACAGATCGTAGGCCTGCTGGTTGTGCGGCTCGGGCAGCACCTTGCATTCCAGCCAGCCCAGGCAGCCCGCGACCAGCGGCGCGCCGATCTTGCTGGCGGGGAAGGTGGACAGGCCGCTGGCCTGGAACTTATCCTCGTCGCGGCCGGAATCCGTGCCGACCTTCAGCGTGGCCCGCGCCTGCTCGCGCGACGGAATGCACAGCGCGAATTCGCCGGAAGCGTCGATCAGCGTGCGCGTATGGGTGTTCTTGTCCACCACCACCAGCATGCGGGCGGGGTTGAAGTCCAGCGGCATGGCCCAGGCCGCCGCCATGACGTTGCGCCGACGGCCGTGGGCGCTGGTGACCAGCACCGTGGGGCCGTGGTTCAGCAGCAGGTAGGAACGGGACAGCTCGACGGGCTGGATATCGGGCGCAGGGGACACGCTGGACTCGCTTGGAACGCCGGCAGCTCGGGACGCGCCTGCGCCTAGAACATGCCGTTCTTGTTGGCGGGGTTTTCGGGAATGTCCTGGCTCACGTCCCAGTGCTCGACGATCTTGCCGTTTTCCAGGCGGAAGATGTCCACCACGGCCTGGCCGCGGTCTTCGGGCGTGTCCTTCCACAGGTTGTGGATCATGACCAGCTCGCCCTCGGCGATCACGCGCTTGATCTCGACGACGGCCTGCGGATGCTGCTCGAAATACGCCGGGAAGTAATCCTGCGTGGGACCGACGCCGTCGGGCATGTAGGGATTGTGCTGCACGTACTTGTCGCCCACGTACAGACGCACCGCCTCGTCGACGTCGCGGTCCAGGAACATCATGCGGAAAAAGGCCACCGCGATCTCCTTGTTGGACTGCGGCGCGGCGGACGCGGGCGACAGCGCCAGTCCGCCGGCGACCAGCAGCGTACAGAAAGCCAAGGATTTCAAGGGGATACGCATACGAAACGACTCAAGTCAGGACACCGGCTGGCGGTTCGCCAGTTTACAAATAAAAGACGGCGTCCCGGCCCATTTCCCGCCAGCGCCCGAGAAAATCGGGCGTCAAAACGACAATGGCCCGCCATTGGGCGGGCCGGCTCCGTTCCGGGCGGGCTACCCGGACGGAACGGATCAGTATCCGACGGTGAAACGGCGGCGTGTATGCCGGGGCGTCTCGATCTCGTCGGCCAACGCGATGGCGTAGTCTTCCATCGAGATCCAGCTCTTGCCCTCGTCGTCCGCCAGCAGCACGTCATCGCCCAGGCGGAACTTGCCGGTGCGCTCGCCCGGCTCGAACAGCGCGGACGGCGACAGGAAGGTCCAGTTCAGCACCTTCTCCTGGCGCAGCGCGTCCAGGAACACCACGCCGGCGCGGGCCTCGGGCTTGTAGGCGTCGGGAAACTCGGGGGTGTCGATCAGCATCTTGCCGGGCGCCACCTGCAGGCTGCCCGCGCCGCCGACCACCAGCAGGCGCGGCACGCCGGCGTCCTTCACCGCTGCGATCAGCGGCTTGGCATCGGACGAGACGAAGCGCGAGGCGCTGACCACGGCGTCGTGGCCGGCCAGCAGCGCGGTCAGGCCCTGCGGATCGGTGGCGTCGCCCTGCTTGACGGTCAGGCCGGGCTGGGGATTGACGTCGCCCAGGTTGCGGGCGATGCCGGTCACCTGGTGGCCGCGCTTGAGCAATTCGTCGGCAACGCGCGAACCCACGCGGCCGGTGATGCCGATCAATGCGATTTTCATGGTCTTGCTCCTGTCAGTAGGAACCGGGCGCGCTTGCCTTGCGGACTGTCCGTAAGCCCCGCCGCGGTTCAGGCAACACCATGCTATTCGGTCGAATCGATGGGAAAAACCCACCGGAACGGACGAGTTCTTTGCAATCCGCGCACCAATGCCGGCGAATGCGCCGCCGGCCCGCGCCGCGAACCGCGCGCGGCGCATGGCTACAGTGTGCGCCGGGCGGCGGCGCTTGAACAGCGGCGCCGCCACGGCCGCGTCAGCCCGCCGCGCGCTGCGCCTGATAGACCTGCAGATGCGCGTAGGCCACGCGCAGATAGGTCGCGTCCACGCCCAACGTGGCGGCGCGGCGCACCATGTCGCCGACGATGTGGTCGGCCTCGACCGGCAAGCCCTGGCTCAGGTCGCGGAACATGGACGCGGTCATGGGCTGGCTGGTGTCGGTCAGGATCTTCAGCACCGAGGCGTCGGCCTCGGGCCGCACCGCATGCCCGGACGCGGCCGCCACGGCCTGCGATTCGCGCAGCAGGGCGCGCAGGATGTCGGCGCCGTCGTCGGTGGCGGCGATCCGGCCCACCGGCCCGCGCATCAGGCAGGTGCCGGCCGCCAGCGTGGTCAGGAATACGTACTTTTCCCACACGTCCTGGTGGATGTTGTCGCTCAGGCGACTGCTGAATTCGCCGCCAGCCAAGGCCTGCGCCAGCGCCTCGCAGCGGGCGCTGCGTGCCGGGCCGGCGCGTTCGCCGAACACGATGCTGGCGAACTTGCCCAGGTGCACGACCTCGCCGTCCGGCCCCAGGGTGGCGTTGATCTGGCACAGCCCGCCCAACACGCGCCGCGCCTCGAACTCGCGGTCCAGCACCTCGTATTGCAGCACGCCGTTCATGATGGGCAGCACCGCCGTGTCCGGCCCCACGGCGGGGCGGATCGCCTCGATGGCGCTGGCCAGGTCATAGGCCTTGCAGCTCAGCACCACCACGTCGTAGGCGCCGTCCAGCGTCTGGCTGGTGGCGAGCTTGGGCCGCACCACGGCGTCGCCCAGCGGGCTGCGGATGCGCAACCCTTCGGCGCGCAGGCGCGCCGCGCGCGGCTCGCGCACCAGGAAGGTCACGTCCGCGCCGGCCTGGGCCGCGCGTCCGCCAAAGTAGCCGCCGGTGCCGCCGGCGCCCAAGAACAACAAGCGCATGTCTGTCTCCTGTCTGGCAGCCCGCAAGTCTTGCGGGCGAACGCGGACATTATGCGCGCGGCCGCGGCCGGACCGAAGCCACGGGCCAAAGCCACGAACCGGAATCACGGACCGGAATCACGGGCTGGCGTTCAGGGCTGCGCGTGGCGCGCCCAGGCCTCGTAGCCGCCGCGCAGCGCCCAGGTGCGGCGATAGCCGGCGGCGCGCAGCCGCCGGGCCAGCATCGCGGCCGAGACCTCGTTGGGGCAGGCGCAATAGACCACGATGTCGGCGTCCTGCGCGTCCGCCTCCAGCGGCGGCAGCGGCGCGCGCAGGTCCACCGCGATGGCGCCGGGAATGCGCTGGGCGTCGCGCTGGGCCTCGGGCCGCACGTCGAACACCAGCGCCTGGCGGCCGTCCTGACGCCAGCGCATCAGCTCGTCGACCGACAGCCTCGGGATGACGCGCAGCTTGCGCACCAGCACCCAGCGGCGCAGCGCGCGCACGACGATGTACAGCGCCAGCAGCGCGGCCAGCAAGCCCAGGCCCATGGCGCCATAGTTCGCCAGCAGGTCCAGCACGTCGTTGACCACGCCATGGAACAGGCCGCCCAGCAGCAGCGCCGAGCCGGCCCAGATCATCGCGCCGACCAGGTCGTACAGCAGGAAACGGCGCAAGCCGGTGCCCGTCAGGCCGGCCATGACGGTGGACAGCGCGCCCGCGCCCGGCAGGAACTTGCACACCAGCAGCGCGCGCACGCCGACGCGCAGGTACAGCCGCTGCGTCTGGCGGATGCAGGAATCCTGCGACAGCGACAGCTTGCAGACCACGCCAAGCAGGCGCGAACCGTAGCGCCGGCCCGCCAGGTACCAGAGGCTGTCGGCCAGCAGGCAGGCCAGCGTGGCCGCGATCCACGGCGCCAGCCAGCCGGCCGTGCCGGCCAGCGCGCCGGCGGCGATCAGCATGGGATAGGCGGGCACGGGCAGGCCGGCCTGTTCGATCAGGACGTTCCCGAACACCAACCAGGCGCCGTACTGCTCCAGCAGCAACTGTATGTCTTGCATCGTGTCTTCCGACGGGCCGCGCGGCGCGCGGCCGGGTTCAGGGACTGGCCGTCCCGCGAGGGGCGGGCCCGGTCCGGCACAGCGGGGCGGCGCCAGACGCGCGCGCCCGCGCCGGAATTTTAGGCGGCCCGGGCGGCCTTGCCAGCCCGGGCCGGTGGAACACTGCATTGCGCGGCGCGCCAGGATTTGAGCGCGCCGCCGTCCACCACCTGCAAAGCCGCACCACGATGGTGCCGACAATCCCCGCCGGCGTGCCTATAATCCTGCCCGGCCATCAGGTTTCCCCGACTTGCCGCGGGAACGCCGCATGGCATACAAATTGCTTCGCCATGGCAGGCCGCGAACCCGACCGTTCGGATGGGCGCGCCTGCCTGCGCCCCATCCGATGACCGATCCCAACACCACGCATCCGCCCGCTCGCCCCGGCTCGTCCGCCGGCGGCCGCAGCCATCGGGCGGCGAGGGGCCGCGCGCGCGGCGATCGCGTCCTTTCCCCATTCCCGTCCATCACCGCGAAGGAGCCCCACGCATGAACTCCCTATTCCCCTCGTCCGCCCGCCGCGGCCTGCTCAAGCTGGCCGCCGCCGCCGGCGCGCTGATGCTGGCCGGCACGGTCCAGGCCCAGGCGCCCGAAAAGGTCAAGGTCGCCGCCATCTACACGGTGCCGGTCGAGCAGCAGTGGGTCTCGCGCATCCACAAGGCGCTGACCGCCGCCCGCGACCGCGGCGAGATCGACTACGCGTTCTCCGAGAACGTCACCAACGCCGACTACGAGCGCGTCATGCGCCAGTATGCCGAGCAGGGCAACAAGCTGGTGGTGGGCGAGGCCTTCGCGGTCGAGGCCGCCGCGCGCAAGGTCGCCAAGGACTATCCGCAGACCGCCTTCCTGATGGGTTCCTCGGGCAAGCCGCAGCAGCCCAACTTCGCGGTGTTCGACAACTACATCCAGGAGCCGGCCTACCTGACCGGCATGATCGCGGCCGGCATGAGCCAGACCGGCAAGATCGGCCTGGTGGGCGGCTACCCCATTCCCGAAGTGAACCGCCTGATGCAGGCCTTCATCGAAGGCGCGCGCGAGATCAACCCCAAGGCCGAGTTCACCGTCACCTTCATCGGCTCCTGGTTCGATCCCCCGAAGGCCAAGGAAGCCGCCTTCGCCATGATCGACAAAGGCACCGACGTGCTCTACGCCGAGCGCTTCGGCGTGTCGGACGCCGCCAAGGAACGCGGCAAGCTGGCCATCGGCAACGTGATCGACACCCAGCCGCAGTACCCCGAGACCGTGGTGGCCTCGGCCCTGTGGAGCATGGAGCCGACCATCGACGCGGCGCTCAAGCAGGTCAAGGCCGGCGCCTTCAAGGCCGACGACTACGGCCAGTACTCGCTGATGAAGCACAAGGGCTCGTCGCTGGCGCCGCTGGGCACCTTCGCCGGCAAGATCCCGGCCGACCTGATCGCCAAGGTGGAAGCCAAACAGAAGGCCATCCTGGACGGCAGCTTCAGCGTCAAGGTCAACGACAAAGAACCCAAGTCCTCCGCGCGATGAGCCCGGCGCCGCTCGCCCTGCGACTGACGGGGATCACCAAGCGCTTCGGCAGCCTGACGGCCAACGACGACATCTCGCTCACGCTCGGACAGGGCGAGGTGCTGGCCCTGCTGGGCGAGAACGGCGCCGGCAAGTCCACGCTGGTGTCGATCCTGTTCGGCCACTACGTGGCCGACGCCGGCGCCATCGAGGTCTTCGGCCAGCCGTTGCCGCCAGGCCGGCCCGACGCGGCGCTGGCCGCGGGGGTCGGCATGGTGCACCAGCACTTCACGCTGGCCGACAACCTGACCGTGCTGGACAACATCATGGTGGGCACGGAATCGCTGTGGAAGCTGGCTTCCGGGCGGCGCCAGGCCCGCCGCAAGCTGGTCGAGCTGGGCCAGCGCTTCGGCCTGGGCGTGGATCCCGACGCGCGCGTCGGCACGCTGTCGGTGGGCGAGAAGCAGCGCGTTGAAATCCTGAAGGCGCTGTATCGCGGCGCGCGCGTCCTGATCCTGGACGAGCCCACCGCCGTGCTGACGCCGCAGGAAGTCGACGGCCTGTTCGCCACGCTGCGCGGTTTCGTGGACGAGGGCCTGGCCGTCATCTTCATTTCGCACAAGCTGGACGAAGTCATGGCGGTGTCGCGGCGCGTGGCCGTGCTGCGCCAGGGCAGGCTGGTGGCCGAGCGCGAAACCGCCGCCACCACGCCGGCCGAACTCGCCGAACTGATGGTGGGCCGCAAGGTCGCCATGCCGCACGCCGAGGCCGTGGCCGCCGCCGAGCAAGCGGCGCCGGTGATCGCGCTGTCGCAGGTGACGGTGCGCGACCGCGACGGCGCCACGCGCCTGGACAGCCTGGATCTGACCGTGCACCGGCACGAGATCGTGGCCATCGCCGGCGTGGCCGGCAACGGCCAGCAGGCGCTGGTGTCGGTGCTGACCGGCCTGCGCCAGCCCAGCGACGGCGCGATCCGGCTGGGACCGGAGCGCGCCCCCGCGCCCCGCACGCCCGCCGGCTGGACCGCCGCGCGCGTCGGCCGCATCCCGGAAGATCGCCACGGCGAAGGCATGATCGGCGACAGCCCGCTCTGGGAAAACGCCATCGTCGAAGACCTGAACGACCCGCGCTTCGCGCGCTGGGGCATGATCCGCGCGCGCGCCGGCCGCGCCTACGCGCAGGCGCTGGCCAGGCAGTTCGACGTGCGCGCCGCCTCGCTGGACGTACGCACCCGCAGCCTGTCCGGCGGCAATATGCAAAAGCTGATCCTGGGCCGCACGCTGGCCCGCGAGCCGGACTTCATCGTGGCCGACCAGCCCACCTGGGGCCTGGACATCGGCGCCGTGGCCTATGTGCGCGAGCAGCTGCTGGCGGCCCGCCGGCGCGGCGCCGGCGTGCTGCTGGTGTCCGAGGACCTGGAAGAGATCTTCGCGCTGGCCGACCGCATCGCCGTGCTGTGCGGCGGCAAGCTGGTCGACGTCAAGCCGGTCGCGCAATGGACGCCGGCCAGCGTGGGCCTGGCCATGACGGGAACGCGCGCCTAGGGCCGGTCACGCCCCGGCGCGCGCTTCCCACCCATCACCGAGCAAACATACGCATGAAACTACTCCTGGAACGCCGCCCCGAGCCCAGCCGCCTCGCGCTGGCGCTGGCTCCCGTCGCGGCCATCCTCTTCACCCTGGCGGTCTGCGCGCTGCTGGTGGCCTGGGCCGGCGCGCCCGTCGGGCGCACCTATGCGCTGCTGTTCGAGGGCGCCTTCGGCTCGCGCTTCGCGCTGTCCGAGACCCTGACCCGCGCCACGCCGCTGATGCTGACCGGCCTGGCCTGCGCGGTGGCCTTCCGCGCGCGCTTCTACAACATCGGCGCCGAGGGCCAGCTGTACCTGGGCGCGCTGGCGGCCGTGGCCGTGGGCGGCCTGCACGACGGCGCCGGCTTCGACCTGCCCGTGCCCATGCTGTTCGCCGGAATGATGCTGGCCGCCGCGCTGGCCGGCGCGCTGCTGCTGCTGATTCCGGCGCTGCTCAAGACGCGGCTGGGCGTGGACGAGGTGGTGACCACGCTGCTGGGCAACTTCATCGTGCTGCTGTTCGTCTCCATGATGCTGGACGGTCCCATGAAGGATCCCATGGCCATGGGCTGGCCGCAGTCGGTGGCGCTGAACGGCGACCTGGAGCTGGGCAAGCTGATCGAGCGCACCCGCGCCCACACCGGCCTGTTGTGGGCGGCCGGCCTGGCGCTGGGCCTGTGGCTGCTGAACCGCTACACGGTGTTCGGCTTCCAGATGCGCGCGGTCGGCGCCAACGCGCACGCCTCGCGCTTCCTGGGGCTGCCGGTCAGCCGCGTGATGCTGGGCACCGCGATGCTGTCGGGCGCGCTGGCCGGGCTGGCCGGCGCCATCGAGGTGGCGGGCCGCACCGGCTACGTCACGCTGGACATGTCGCCGGGCTACGGCTACACGGGCGTGGTGGTCGCCATGCTGGCCGGCCTGCATCCGCTGGGCGTGATCCTGGCCAGCGTGTTCGTCGCCGGCATGCTGGTCGGCGCCGACAGCATGAGCCGCGCCATCGCCGTGCCCAACTACATCGCCGACGTCATCGTCGCCACCTCGCTGCTGGCCATGCTGGTGGCGACGCTGTTCGCGCAATACCGCCTGCGCCGCAATCGGGGCTGAATCATGGAATGGATGGATCTGCTGAGTTCTTCGGCGTTCTGGGTCGCGGTGCTGCGCCTGGCCACGCCGCTCATCCTGGGCACGCTGGGCGTGCTGCTGTGCGAGCGCGCCGGCGTGCTGAACCTGGGCATCGAGGGCATCATGGCCGCCGGCGCCTTCACCGGCTGGCTGGTGGTCTACCTGGGCGCGCCGCTGTATGTCGGCGTGCTGGCGGCGGCGCTGGCCGGCGCCGTGTTCGGCCTGCTGCATGCCGTGCTGACCGTGCCGCTGGGCCTGTCGCAGCACGTGTCGGGGCTGGGCGTGACGCTGCTGGCCACCAGCCTGAGCTACTTCGCCTACCGCGTCACCTTCCCCAGCGTGAACACGCCGCCCACGATCACGCCCTTCGCCGAGATGAAGTTCCTGGCCGGCATACCCGTGATCGGCCCGGTGCTGGCCGGCCAGACGCCCATGACGCTGCTGGCGCTGGCGGCGGTGCCGCTGCTGGCCTGGGTGCTGAACCGCACGCCAGTGGGTCTGGCCGTGCGCATGGTGGGCGAGAATCCCGCCGCCGCCGAGGGCCAGGGCCTGTCGGTCACCCGCCTGCGCATCGGCGCCATCGTCGCCGGCTCGGCGCTGATGGGCGTGGCCGGCAGCTTCCTGACGCTGGCCGCCTTCAACGCCTTCTTCTTCAACATGGTCAACGGTCGTGGCTGGATCTGCGTGGCGCTGGTGGTGTTCGCGTCGTGGCGTCCCGGCAAGGCGCTGCTGGGCGCGCTGATCTTCGCCTTCTTCGACGCGCTGCAGCTGCGCCTGCAGCAGGGCGGGGCTGCGCTGCCGGGTCTGCCCGAGCTGCCGTATCAGGTATACCTGATGCTGCCGTACCTGCTTTCCATCCTGGCCCTGGTGGTGATGGCGCGCCGCGCCGCGTACCCGCAGGCCTTGATGAAACCCTACCGCAAGGGCGAACGCTAAAAGGGGTGTAGGCCCCCCCCCGAAGCGCTGCGCGCTTCCCCCCAGGGGGCGTCGCGACGGACCGGCAGAGCCGGCTCCGTGCGACCCCGATGGGGCGACGCTTCGTTCATGCGACGACGGTAAACGCAGCGCCATGAACCACTGACATCTTCCGCGAGGAACCACCATGCTCGACCTGATCATCAAACGCTGCACGCTGCCCGACGGCCGCCAGGACATCGACATCGGCATCGCCCAGGGCCGCATCGCGGCGCTGGAGCCGGCGCTCAAGGCCGAGGCCGCGCGCACCATCGACGCGGCCGGCCAGCTGGTGTCGCCGCCTTTCGTGGACGCGCACTTCCACATGGACTCGACGCTGTCCTTCGGGCTGCCGCGCGTGAACCAGTCGGGCACGCTGCTCGAAGGCATCGCGCTGTGGGGCGAACTCAAGCCGCTGCTGACGCAGGAAGCGCTGGTCGAGCGCGCGCTGGCCTATTGCGACTGGGCCGTGGCGCGCGGCCTGCTGGCGATCCGTTCGCATGTGGACGTGTGCGATCCGCGCCTGCTGGCGGTAGAGGCGCTGCTGCACGTGCGCGAGCGGGTCAAGCCCTACCTGGACCTGCAGCTGGTCGCCTTCCCGCAGGACGGCGTGCTGCGCGCCCCCGGCGCGATGGACAACCTCAAGCGCGCGCTGGACATGGGCGTGGACGTGGTCGGCGGCATTCCGCATTTCGAGCGCACCATGCAGGACGGCGCGGAATCGGTGCGTCTGCTGTGCGAGCTGGCCGCCGAGCGCGGCCTGCGCGTGGACATGCACTGCGATGAAAGCGACGATCCGCTGTCGCGCCA
>MCND01000463.1_pt1 | contig 11791 bp, 12 predicted proteins | sample 778211 | NCBI WGS metagenome assembly MCND01 (sample SAMN04296812, study PRJNA304217) | bioreactor metagenome | isolation source: activated sludge enriched with benzalkonium chloride | place: Turkey: Istanbul urban wastewater treatment plant
GCCTCGCTGTACGCCGTGGGGGGAGGCTCGGCCGACTATTCGGAAAACGATGAGGCGCGGGACCGCGCTGCCGGTATGGTCGGGGCGGTAACGGGGACCGTTGTGCAGATTGGCTTGACGCAGCTCGCCAAGTTCCTGTACCTGGACGGCATGGCCAAGGCTCCAGAACGGGAAACTTCCGCGCTGACCGGCAAGGCATTCGCGAAAAGTGTGGGACTGGACGCGGGCGGACAAGCCCTGAAATCCATGCTTCGGGCCGGCGTGTTGCTGGGAATCAAGGATGCGCGACTCGCTTTCGGGGCGGTGCTGGAACCCACTTTCCGGCATGCGATGGGCGGCGCCACGGCGGGTCTGGCAGATGCCCTGTGGACGCTGGTCAGCTACAGATGCGATCCGAAATTCAGGGCTGAGCCAGGGGCGCGGGTTGAGGCGCGGTCGGCGGAAAAGGCCCTGGTGGAGTATTTTGCGGCATTCAAGGATGGCGCGCTGATGGACCTGATGCAGACGCCGGTGGCGATTGTCCTGGTCAGCAAGTTTGGCTATACCCAGGGCATCCTGGTGTTTACCGCCATTTCGTCCGCGCTGGCGGGCGCGAGCAAAGTAGCCGAGCCGTGGCACGGAAGCGGCGCCGCGGAACAGCTCGCGGTTCACGCACCGGGCCGAGGCGACGAAGAAACGGGGCTGGAGATGGAAACGGTGCCTGACTCCGGAAACCCATCGATGAACGTGACGGAGCCGCCAGACAGTACGCCAGTCGTGCCGACAGTGCGAAGCCGATCGGCTCAAAATTCACCCAATCCACCGGTGCCCGTCACTGTCGCGCAGGGGTCGCAATCTCCAGTCGACAAAAAGAAGAATTGAGCATCCGGCACCCCGTGGCGGCGCCGGGACCAGGCATCAGCCGGTAGAATTCCCGCGTCCTCCCGATGCGCTGGCCGCCCTCGAACCATGGCGGCGTGCGCGGCGGGAGCCAGCAGACGCGTGGCCTGGCCCAGGTTCGCAATACCGGAAGGTGATCAACGATGGAAGCGCAGCGCCATATCGAGTCCGCGCAGGAAGAAGCCCTGTCCCTGGATCTGAGGCGCACGCTCGTGCTGGGCCGCTACCTGCAAGCATGGTCGATGCCGGAGTACCGGATCGTGATGACGGGGCGACAGGGCCGGGCGCGCATTGAAATCTACTTTTTCCCGCCGGCCGCCAGCGGCCAGCCCGCCCGCTTCGCGACCGTGGGGTTATCCCGCCTTCGCCACGGGAGCGGAGCGGTTCACGCCGAATGGATGATGGCGCTGGAAGAAGGCCTGGGCGGGGAAAGCGTGGACCGGGTGTGCGCATATCTGTGCGACCTGATCGCCCACAGCATCGAGAACACGGACGGCGCCGAACCGCCGCGCGTGATGGGGGCCAGTCCGCTCGCGCCGGAGAAATGGACCGCGAAGGCCATCCTCATCGATGAGTTGCGGGGTGAAAGCGAGGCGCTGGAGCGCATCGCGGTCGGGAGCGAGACGGTCGAGTTGCAATGGGTGGTGCCCATCAGCCAGAAGGAGGCCGCGCTCATCCTGGATCAGGGGATCGATGCGTTCGACGCGCATGTCGAGGGCATGGCGCATTCCATCATCGATCCCGCGCGGCCGGAATAGGCCGCTCAACCGTCCTCGGGCAGATACCCGCTGTACCCCATCAGCGCCGACAGCCGCTTGGCCACGTTGCCGACGATCTGTCCGACCTGGGCGATGTCGGGGCTGACCTTCTGGTCGATGCGCTCGATGTGCGGCACGTTGATGGCCGCGATCACATGGTCGGCCGCGCCCATCACGGGGTAGGCCACGTTGGTGATGCCGCGGATCTGGCGGCTGGGCATGGAGGCGCAGCCGCGCTGGCGCACCTCGGCCAGGATGGCGAACAGTTCGCCGGGGTCGGATTCCAGCTCGCCCTCGACCTTGATGTGGGCGGCCAGCATGCGGGTGCGCTCGACCTCGTCGCGGAAGGCCAGCAGCACGTGGCCCGAGGACGTGTCGGTCAGGCCCATGCTCACGCCCACCTTCAGGCCGAAGGACCAGCGCTCGGGGCTTTCGACCTGGGCGATGACGACCACGCGGCCGCCCTGGTACACCGCCAGGTGGCAGGACTGGCGCGCACGGCTGGCCAGCTCGCGCAGCAGCGGCAGCGCCACGCTGACCAGCGATTTCAGCGGCTGCTGGCGGTGCGCCAGCTCGAACATCTTGAGCGTGAGGGTGTAGCGGTCGTTCTCGTCGACCTGCACGTAGCCCCGGCGCTGCAGCGTCACGGCCATGCGGAAGATCTCGCTGACGCTGCGGTCGATCCGATGCGCCAGCTCGGCCAGCGTGTAGCCGGCCGAGCTGGCGGCCAGCGCTTCCAGGATGTCCAGCCCTTTTTCCAGCGCGGGCGCCGCGTAGCGCTGTCCGCCGTCGGCCTCGGCGGGCGCGGCGACGGACGAGGAATCGGGCAGGGCGGGCGCGGTCTGTTTCTTGGCGGGCATGGCGTGCTGGGGGTTCTGGGCGCGAGGCGAGTATAGGCGATCGCCTCGCGGCGATCCGGCCGCTCAGCGCGACCAGGCGCGGGTTTTCTGCGACTGCACGCCCAGGCCCTCGATGCCCAGGCGCATGACATCGCCGGCCTTCAGGTAAAGCGGCGGCTTCTGACCCAGGCCCACGCCGGGCGGCGTGCCGGTGCTGATGACGTCGCCGGGCAGCAGCGACATGAACTGGCTGATGTAGCTGACCAGTTGCTTCACGCCGAACACCATGGTGCGGGTGCTGCCGTCCTGGAAGCGCTTGCCGTTGACCTCCAGCCACATGCCCAGGTTCTGCGGGTCGGCGATCTCGTCGCGCGTTACCAGCCAGGGCCCGATGGGCGCGAAGCTGTCGCAGCCCTTGCCCTTGTCCCACTGGCCGCCGCGCTCGATCTGGTATTCGCGCTCGGACACGTCGTTCACCACCACGTAGCCGGCCACGTATTCCAGCGCCTCGCTTTCCTCGACGTAGGACGCCTTCTTGCCGATCACGACGCCCAGCTCGACTTCCCAGTCGGTCTTGACCGAGCCGCGCGGAATGATGACGTCGTCGTCGGGGCCGGTGATGGACGAGCTGGGCTTGAGGAACAGCACCGGCTCGGCCGGCACCGGCAGGCCGGACTCGGCGGCGTGGTCGGCGTAGTTCAGGCCCACGCAGACGATCTTGCCGACGCCGGCCACCGGGCAGCCGTGGCGCGGCTGGCCGTCCACGCGCGGCAGCGTGGACGCATCCAGCGCGGCGATGCGGGCCAGCGATTCAGGCGCCAGCGCGGCGCCGCCGATGTCGGCGACCACGCCGGACAGGTCGCGCAGCGCGCCCTGGGCGTCGATGAGGCCGGGTTTTTCCTGGCCGGGCTGGCCGTAGCGGACGAGTTTCATGCGGGCTCCTGAATAGGGAAGGGAGGATGGGGGATCACGGAAGGATAGGGTAGAAAAATGGTGCGGGAAGTCTGGTGCGGGAAGTCTGGGGCAGGAACGCGGCGGCGTCAGTTGGACCAGCCGCCGTCGATGACCTGGATGGTGCCGGTGGTGAAGGCGGATTCGTCGCTGGCCAGGTAGACCGCCAGCGCCGCGACTTCCTCGGCGCGGCCGACGCGGCCGATGGGCTGGCGGGCCACGAAGGCGGCGCGCACGGTTGCGTCGTCGGTGCCGGCCTGGCGCGCCTGCGTGGCGATGCGGTCGCGCAGCGAGGGCGATTCGATGGTGCCCGGGCAGATGGCGTTGCAGCGGATGCCGCGCGCCACGAAGTCGGCGGCCACCGCCTTGGTCAGGCCGATCACGGCGGCCTTGGACGCGCCATAGGCGTAGCGGTTGGGCACGCCCTTGACGCTGGAAGCGGCCGAGGACATGTTGATGATGGAGCCGCCGCCGCGTTCGAGCATGGCCGGCAGGAAGGCGCGGATCGTGCGGTGCATGGACTTGGCGTTCAGGTCCATGGCGAAGTCCCAATCGGATTCCGGGCATTCGAGGATGTTGCCGGCGTGGACGTGGCCGGCGCAGTTGAACAGCGCGTCCAGCGCGCCGATCTCCTGGGCGCAGGCTTGCACCGCCTGCGTGTCCAGCACATTCAGCACGCGCGTGCGCAGCCTGGCCAGGCCTTCGGCCTGTGCCTGCCGCGCCAGCTGGGCGAGCGCGTCCTGGTTGATGTCAGTGGCCCAGACCTCGGCGCCTTCGCGCGCCATGGCCAGGGCGCTGGCCAGACCGATGCCGTTGCCGGCGGCTGTCACCAGCGCCCGCTTGTTCTGCAAACGTTGCGTCATGCTGTCTCTGCTCCTGTATGGGCGGCCCGTGAAGAGTGCTCGTCTGTTGATTGAAAATATAATTTCATCAATAAAACAAATATACGGGAAAAATGGCAGGCCGTGAGGAATGCATCCTGGCCATCATGGCAGTGTTTACCCGAATTCCAGGCGATTAATGGCGGAAATGGTGATTTCCCTGGTTGACCTCAAGTTTGAAAATTGATTTCATACACGAAACGAAATCACATAAAACCACCGAGAGACAAGCCATGATCGATCCGCGTCTGCTGCTGATCTCCCCCGAAGACAACTGTTTGATCGTGTGCAGCCCGCTGGCGGCGGGCGCCGAGGTGATGCTGGAGCAGGGCGACGCCACGGTCCGCGCGCCGCTTGGCCTGGGCCACAAGCTGGCGCGCCATGCCATGCCCAAGGGCGAGAAGATCCTGAAGTACGGCGCCGTCATCGGCAGCCTGACCCAGCCCGTCGCGGCCGGGGACCACATTCATACGCACAACCTCGACAGCGACTACACGCCGACCTACACGCTGGAAGAGGGCCATACGTTCAACGATAGGTAGACCTCTCCCAAGGGGGCATGCCTGCGGCCCGACAAAGGCGGCTCCGTGGGGTGGCCCCCCCGAAGCCCTGCGCGCTTTCCCCCAGGGGAACGCCGACCGCCCGGCAAAGCCGGCTCCGTGGCATCCCGATGGGAGGGGCGCCTGTTGTGTTGTGTGAAATGCGTCAGCCATTTTGGAGAACTGAGATGCACCCCATGAAAACCACCGCCCCGGCCCTGAGCGGCTATCCGCGCGCCGACGGCCGCAAGGGCATACGCAACGTCATCGTGGTGGCCTATCTGGTCGAGTGCGCGCATCACGTGGCGCGCGAGATCACGCTGGATTTCCGCCATCTGGAAGGCGACGTGCAGGTGCATCTGGTCGGCTTTCCGGGCTGTTTTCCGAACAGCTACGCCGAGCGCATGATGACGGCCATCGCCACGCATCCCAACGTGGGCGCGGCGCTGCTGGTGTCGCTGGGTTGCGAGAGCATGAACAAGCGCAAGCTGGAGCAGGCCATCGCCGACTCCGGGCGGCCGGTGGCCACGCTGACCATCCAGCAGCGCGGCGGCACGCGCAGCACCATCGCCGAAGGCGTGGCCTGGGTGCGCGAGATGGCGGCCGCGCTGGCGCGCCAGACGCGCGTGCCGATGGCGCTGAGCGAACTGGTGGTGGGCACCATCTGCGGCGGCTCGGACGGCACCAGCGGCATCAGCGCCAACCCGGCCGTGGGCCGCGCCTTCGACATGCTGATCGAGGACGACGCCACCTGTATCTTCGAGGAAACCGGCGAGCTGGTGGGCTGCGAGTTCCACATGAAGCGCCGCGCCGCCACGCCCGAGCTGGGCGAGGAGATCGTGGCCTGCGTCAACAAGGCCGCGCGCTACTACAGCATCATGGGGCATGGCAGCTTCGCGCCCGGCAACGCCGACGGCGGCCTGTCGACCATCGAGGAAAAATCGCTGGGGGCCTATGCCAAGAGCGGCGCCTCGCCCATAGCCGGCATCATCAAGCCGGGCGACGTGCCGCCCTTCGGCGGCCTGTACCTGCTGGACGTGGTGCCCGACGGCGAGCCGCGCTTCGGCTTTCCCAACATCAGCGACAACGCCGAGATCGTCGAGCTGATCGCCTGCGGCTCGCACGTGATCCTGTTCACCACCGGGCGCGGCTCGGTGGTGGGCTCGGCCGTGTCGCCGGTCATCAAGGTCTGCGCCAACCCGGAAACCTACCGCAAGCTGGGCGAGGACATGGACGTGGACGCGGGCCGCATCATCGAAGGGCGCGGCACGCTGCAGGAAGTCGCCGAGGAGATCTACGGCCAGGTCCGCGACGTGGCGCTGGGCGCGCCCAGCAAGTCCGAAGGGCTGGGACACCGCGAGTTCATCCTGACCTACAAGTCCTTCGAGCCGATCGGCCCGGCCTGCATGCCGGCCGCGCGCGCGGCCTGAGCGGGTCTCGTGCCGCGATCCGGGGAGGGACCGTGAATTATCAGTTCGATTTCGCGGCGGTGCTGGAGCAATGGCCGCTGCTGCTGGACGGCGCGTGGGTCACCATCAAGCTGTCGTTCTGCGCCACGGTGCTGGGCTTCGTGCTGGGCACGCTGTGCGCGCTGGCGCGCCTGAGCCGGCGGGCCTGGCTGCGCCGGCTGGCGGGCGCCTATGTCGAGGCGATCCGCAACACGCCGCTGCTGGTGCAGAGCTATTTCCTGATCTTCGGCCTGTCCAGCGCCGGGGTGACGCTGCCCATCATGGCGGGCGCGGTGCTGGCGCTGGTGATCAATATCGGCGCCTATACCTGCGAGATCATGCGCGCCGGCATCGAGTCCATCCACAAGGGCCAGCTGGAGGCCGGCGAATGCCTGGCGCTGTCGCCGCGCCAGGTGTTCTGGCACGTGGTGCTGCGGCCGGCGGTGGAACGCGTGTATCCGTCGCTGACCAGCCAGTTCGTGCTGCTGATGCTGGCCTCCAGCATCATGTCGGCGGTGGGCGCCGAGGAATTGCTGGCCGTGGCCAACCGCATCCAGTCGGACACCTACCGCAGCTTCGAGGTCTTCGTGGTGCTGTGGGGCCTGTACCTGGCCCTGTCCCTGCTGATGCGCGCCGGCTTCTGGCTGCTGGCCCGCTTCATCTTCCCGCGCCGGCGCAAGCTCGGCACGCCGCTGTAGGAGGCGCGCCATGACCTTCATTCCCGCGGAACACGCCTGGTATCTGCTGGCCGGCGCCTGGGGCACGGTCAAGCTGTCGTTCTGGACCTTCCTGGGCGGCGGCGCGGTCGGGCTGCTGCTGGCGCTGGCGCGGGTGGCGCCGCGCCGCGCGCCGCGCCTGCTGGCGGCGGGCTACATCCAGCTGATCCAGGGCACGCCGCTGCTGGTGCTGATGGGCCTGTGCTTCTTCGGCCCCAGCCTGTTCGGCCTGGGCGAGCTGTCGGCGCTGGCGGCCGCGGCGCTGGCCATGACGATCTATTCCAGCGCCTTCCTGGGCGAGATCTGGCGCGGCTGCATCCAGGCCGTGCCCAGGAATCAGTGGGAGGCGGCCGAATGCCTGGGGCTGTCGCGCCTGCAGCGCATGGGCAAGGTGATCCTGCCGCAGGCGCTGCGCATCGCCACGCCGCCCACGGTGGGCTTCCTGGTGCAGATCATCAAGAACACCTCGATCGCCTCGCTGGTGATCGGGTATTCCGAGCTGGCCTACAACGCCAAGATCCTCAACAACTCGACCTTCCAGCCCTTCATCTACTTTGGCTGCGCCGCGATCCTGTATTTCGCCATGTGCTATCCGCTGTCGCGCTGGAGCCGCTACCTGGAGAGGAAACTCAATGCATCCCGTGGTTGAACTCAAGCAGGTCCACAAGCGCTTCGGCAGCACCCATGTGCTGCGCGGCATCAGCTTTTCCGTGGACGCGGGCGAGGTGGTGGCCCTGATCGGCAAGAGCGGCTCGGGCAAGAGCACGGCGCTGCGCTGCATGGACCGGCTGGAAACCGCCGACGAAGGCGCGATCCACGTCTGCGGCCACGCGCTGCACGACGCCGCCGGCCTGGACCTGCGCGCGCTGCGGCGCGACGTGGGCATCGTGTTCCAGAGCTACAACCTGTTCCCGCACATGACGGTGCTGCAGAACGTGACGCTGGCGCCGCGCTCGGTCAAGGGCATCAAGGCCGAGGCCGCGCGCGAACTGGCGATGGAGGCGCTGGAGCATGTCGGCCTGGCCGACAAGGCCGAACACTATCCCGAACAGCTGTCCGGCGGCCAGCAGCAGCGCGTGGCCATCGCCCGCTCGCTGGCGATGCGGCCCAAGGTCATGCTGTTCGACGAAGTGACCTCGGCGCTGGACCCGGAACTGACCGGCGAGGTGCTGAAGGTGATCGGCCGGCTGGCCGCCGAGGGCATGACCATGATCCTGGTCACGCACGAGATGGCTTTCGCGCGGGAAGTGGCCGACAAGGTCATCTTCATGCACCAGGGGCAGGTCTGGGAAGAGGGCGCGCCGGCCATGCTGGCCGCGCCCGCCACGCCGGAGCTGCGCCAGTTCCTGGGCAGCGGGCTGTAGCGCGCACGCGCGCCGGCAGGACGGAATCAGCAGGACGGGCGCGGCGCTTGCCGGACCGCGCCCGGCAGCACAGGCAAGCGCATGCGCCGCATGCCCTTATCGCGGCATGCCCAGATCGATAAACAGGAGACCACCATGCAACACCGCCACACCCGCAAGTCCGCCGTCCGCCTGGCCGGCGCCGCGCTCGCCGCCGCGCTGTCCCTGGGCCTGGCCGCCGCCGCCAGCGCCGATCAGTTGCAGGACATCCTGGCCGCCAAGAAGCTGCGCGTGGCCATCGACCTGGGCGTGCCGCCCTACGGCATGAAGGACGCCGCGCTCAAGTCCACCGGCTCGGACGTCGAGACCGCGCGGCTGCTGGCGCAGGATCTGGGCGTGGAGCTGGAGATCGTGCCGACCACCGGCGCCAACCGCGTGCCCTTCCTGCAGACGAACAAGGCCGACATCGTGATCTCCAGCATGTCGATCACGCCGGAGCGCCAGAAGGTGGTGGACTTCTCGGTGCCCTATGCCGCCATCCTGGCGGTGGTGGGCGCGCCCAGGTCCATGACGCTGACCAGCGCCGCCGACCTGTCCAACAAGAAGGTGATCGCCACGCGCGGCACCACCAACGACGCCGAGCTGACCAAGATCGCGCCGAAGGATGCGCAGATCATCCGCTTCGACGACGACGCCACCTCGATCACCGCCGTGGTCAGCGGCCAGGCCGACATCTTCGCCACGGCGCCGGCGCTGCTGCGCACCATCAACGACAAGGCGCCGGCCAAGCAGATGGAGTCCAAGTTCGTCATGCGGCTGAACATGCTGGGCATCGGCCTGCGCAAGAACGAGCCGGCCCTGAAGGCCAGGCTGGACGGCTGGGTGCGCGACAACCTGCAGAACGGCAAGCTCAACGCCGTCTACAAGGAATTCCATGGCGTGAACCTGCCGCCCGAGGTGCAGGGGGCCAGCCGCTGAGCGGCCGGAGGCGACCATGGCACGCATCGCATCCGTGGAGATCTTCCTGGTCGACCTGTTGCCCAAGGTCGTGCGCACCGACGCGGTGCAGAGCTTCGAGCGGCAGGAAACGCCCATCGTGCGCATCACCGACAGCGATGGCGCGGTCGGGGTGGGCTACAGCTACACCATCGGCACCGGCGGCTCGGCCGTGGCGCGCCTGCTGGACGAGCACCTGGCGCCGATGCTGCCGGGCCGCGAGGCCGGCGATGTGGAGGGGTTGTGGCGCGAGCTGATGTACCGGGTGCACGCCACCACGGTGGGCGCGCTGACCTCGATCGCGCTGGCCGCCATCGACACGGCGCTGTGGGACCTGCGCGCGCGCCGCGCCGGCCTGCCGTTGCACCGGCTGGCCGGCGGCGCCAAGGACCGCATCCCGCTCTACACCACCGAGGGCGGCTGGCTGCACCTGCCGACCGAGGCGCTGGTCGAGGGCGCGCTGCAGGCCCGGGCGGACGGTTTTCATGGCGCCAAGCTCAAGGTCGGGCGGCCCCATGTGGCCGAGGACGTGGCGCGCATCGCCGCCGTGCGCGAGGCCGTGGGCGACGACTGGGACATCATGGTGGACGCCAACCAGGGCTTTTCGGTGCCCGAGGCGATCCGCCGCGCGCGCGCCTTCGAGCCGCTGGACATTGCCTGGCTGGAAGAGCCGATCCACGCCGACGACGTGCACGCGCACCGGCGGCTGTCGGCCTCGACCACGGTGCCGATCGCGGTGGGCGAGTCGCTGTACAGCCTGTCGCAGTTCAAGGACTATCTGCAGAGCGACGCCTGCTCGGTGGTGCAGGTGGACGTGGGTCGCATCGGCGGCATCACGCCGTGGCTGAAGGTGGCGCACATGGCCGAGGCCTACAACGTGCCGGTCTGCCCGCACTTCCTGATGGAGATCCACGTGGCGCTGTGCTGCGCGGTGCCCAACAGCCGCTGGCTGGAATACATCCCGCAGCTGGACCTGATCACGCAATCGGGCATGCGCATCGAGGACGGCCACGGCGTGCCGTCACAGGCGCCGGGCCTGGGCATAGACTGGGATTGGGCGGGGATCGAGCGGCTGGCGCGGCACCGCAGCCGCCACGGCTGATTGCGCGGGCCAGCCCGCCTGGAGCCGGACCGAGGGCCGGGCCCGGGCGGCCCGGCATCCGACAGCCGGAACCCTTAACGGATCAGGCTCAGGAACTCGGCGCGGGTGGAAGGGTTGTCGTGGAATTCGCCCAGCATCACGGACGTGACCATGGAGGAGTTCTGTTTTTCCACGCCGCGCATCATCATGCACATATGCTGGGCTTCCAGCACCACGGCCACGCCGGCGGCGTTGGTCACCTGCTGCACGGCCTCGGCGATCTGGCGGCTGAGGTTTTCCTGGATCTGCAGGCGGCGCGCGTACATTTCGACGATGCGGGCGACCTTGGACAGGCCCAGCACCTTGCCGTTGGGCAGGTAGGCGACGTGCGCCTTGCCGATGAAGGGCAGCATGTGGTGTTCACAGAGCGAGTACAGCTCGATGTTCTTGACCAGCACGATCTCGCGCGTGTTGGAGGTGAACAGCGCGCCGTTGACGATCTCGTCCAGGTTCTGCCCGTAGCCCCGGCACAGGTGGCGCATGGCCTTGGCGGCGCGCGCCGGCGTGTCGGCCAGTCCCTCGCGCGCGGGGTCTTCCCCCAATTCTTGGAGGATGGCGGTGTAATGCTTTTCCATGGACATGGGAACTCCTGGCAATGCTGGGCTGGCCTGGCGGCCGGATCGTGTTGTCTGCCCGCAAGTCTACCCCAGCGCGAGCGGGCGTCGGGGCCGATTGTTCTCAAAGCACCCGGTTCTCGACCGCGTACTTGATCAGCTCGGCCTGGCCGTCGATGCCGAGCTTGCGCTTGATGTTCAGCCGGTGGGTTTCCACCGTGCGCACCGACAGGTTCAGCGCCTGCGCGATCTGCTTGTTGGCATGGCCCTCGGCGATGTGGCGCAGCACGTCGCGCTCGCGCTGGGTCAGCAGGGTGGCGGGGGCGCTGGCCTGCGACAGCCGCACGGCGACGGCGGCGCTGAAATAGCTGCGGCCGGCCATGACGGCGTCGATGGCGGTGATGATTTCCTGCGCCGGCTCGTCCTTGAGCAGGTAGCCGCGCGCGCCCGCGCGCACCGCCTGCAGCATGTATTCCGGGTTGTCGTGCATGGACAGCACCAGCACCGCGATCTGCGGATAGCGTTCGTGCAGCTGCGCGGCCAGCTCCAGTCCGCCCACGCCCGGCATGTTCAGGTCCATCAGCGCCAGGTGCGGCAGGGTGCCGCCGTCCGGCTTCTCGGCCAGGCAGCCGCGCAGGAAGGCGAGCGCGGCGGCGGCGTTGCCGGCCTCGCCGATAACGGCCAGGCCGGGCACGGTTTCCAGGCGCAGGCGCAACCCGTCCCGCACCAGGGGGTGGTCGTCGATC
>MCND01000465.1_pt1 | contig 11759 bp, 7 predicted proteins | sample 778211 | NCBI WGS metagenome assembly MCND01 (sample SAMN04296812, study PRJNA304217) | bioreactor metagenome | isolation source: activated sludge enriched with benzalkonium chloride | place: Turkey: Istanbul urban wastewater treatment plant
ACGCCGGCCAGCAGTACATGGGCTCGGCCGACTGGATCATGATCTTCCCCGGCATCGCCATCATTCTTTCGGTGCTGTCGCTGCAGCTGGTCGGCGACGGCCTGCGCGACGTGCTGGACCCGCGCCTGCGCAAGGAGCTTTGATCATGTCGGCAAGCACCCGAGACGTCGTGCTGTCCGTTGAAGGACTCAAGACCTGGTTCCACAGCCGCGACGGCGTGGCCAAATCCGTGGACGGCGTCACCTTCGACCTGGCCCGCGGCGAAACCCTGGCCATCGTGGGCGAGTCCGGTTCCGGCAAATCCGTGACCAGCCTGTCCATCATGGGCCTGCTGCCCAAGCCCGCGGGCCGCATCGAGGCCGGCAAGATCCGCTTCCGCGACCGCAAGGGCCAGGAGCATGACCTGGCGCGGGCCACGCCCGCCACGCTGCGGCGCATCCGTGGCGCCGAGATCGCCATGATCTTCCAGGAGCCCATGACCAGTCTGAACCCGCTGTACACGGTGGGCGACCAGATCGCCGAGGCCATTCTGCTGCATGAAGGCGGTTCGCGCGCCGACGCCCTGCGCCGCGCCCGCGAAATGCTGGAGCGCGTCGAGATTCCGGCGGCCGAGCGCCGCGTCAACGAGTACCCGCACCAGATGTCCGGCGGCATGCGCCAGCGCGTGATGATCGCGCTGGCCCTGGCCTGCAACCCGGCGGTGCTGATCGCCGACGAGCCGACCACCGCGCTGGACGTGACCGTGCAGGCGCAGATCCTGGACCTGCTGCGCCGCCTGCAGGCAGAGATGAACATGAGCATCCTGTTCATTACCCACAACCTGGGCGTGGTGGCCGAGATCGCGCACCGCGTGGCGGTGATGTACGCCGGCCGCGTGGTCGAGGACGCGGGCGTCTACGATCTGTTCGAGAAGCCCACGCATCCGTACACGCGCGGCCTGCTGTCCTGCCTGCCCACCGCCGCCCTGCTGGCCTCGGGCGAACGGCTGCGCGCGATTCCCGGCAACGTGCCCAGCGTGCTGTCGCTGCCGGCCGGCTGTACCTTCGCGCCGCGCTGCCCGCAGGCCGACGACAGCTGCCGCCGCGACGTGCCCGAACTGATTCCGGTGCAGCCCGAGCACCGTGCGCGCTGCATCAAGGTGACTCCGCTATGAACGCCCTCCCCCAGAACGAGATTCCCGCGACGCCGGCCCTGGAGCCGGCCGCCGCCGGCCGCTCGCGCCAGCCCGTCGTCCGCGCCGCCGATCCGCTGGTTCGCATCGAGGAACTGAAGGTCCATTTCCCGACCTCGCAGTCGCGCAACGCGCCCATGGTCAAGGCGGTGGACGGCGTCACCTTCGACGTGCCGCGCAACACCATCGTCGGCCTGGTCGGCGAGTCTGGCTCGGGCAAGACCACCACCGGCCGCGCGCTGCTGCGCCTGTTCGCGCCGACCGCCGGCCGCATCCTGTTCGACGGCCAGGACATCACGAACCTCAGTGAAAAGCAGATGCTGCCGTGGCGCCGCCGCATGCAGATCGTGTTCCAGGATCCCTACGCCAGCCTCAACCCGCGCATGACGGTGTCCGAGATCCTGGGCGAGGCGCTGGACACGCACAAGCTGGCGCAGAACCGCCGCGCGGCCCGCATCGGCGAACTGCTCGAACGCGTCGGCCTGAACGCCGACCACGCGCGCCGCTATCCGCACGAGTTCTCGGGCGGCCAGCGCCAGCGCATCGGCATCGCCCGCGCGCTGGCGGTGGAGCCGGACTTCATCGTGGCCGACGAGCCGGTCTCGGCGCTGGACGTGTCGGTCCAGGCGCAGGTGCTGAACCTGCTGCAGGACCTGCAGCGCGACCTGGGCCTGACCATGCTGTTCGTGGCCCACGACCTGGCGGTGGTGGACTACCTGTGCGACGAAGTCGTGGTGATGTACCTGGGCCGCGTGATGGAACGTGGCCCCACCAGCGAGGTATACGCCCGGCCGCGCCACCCCTATACTCGCGCCCTGCTGTCGGCCGCGCCGGTGCCGGACCCGCGCGCGCCGCGCTCGCGCATCCTGCTCAAGGGCGACATCCCCAGCCCGGTCAACCCGCCGTCGGGCTGCGTGTTCCGCACCCGCTGCCCGCACGCGACCGAGGCCTGCGCCGCGCCGCTGCCGCCGGCGGCCAATGTCGGCCCGGGGCATCATGTGGCCTGTATCCGCCTCGGAGACCCCGAGGTGGCGGCCTAGACTGCGCCCCCGATCCAGGACCCTTCCCATGAAGAACAACATCCGCGACATCGTTTTCCAGATACGCAGCCGGCGCGACGACCTGAGCGTCACCGAGCGCAAGGTCGCCGACGCCATCCTGGACAACATCATCTGGAGCGCCAGCGCCACGGTCGACCAGCTGGCCGCCAAGGCCAGCGTCAGCATCGCCACGATCTCGCGCTTCGCCCGCACGGTGGGCTGCGAAGACACCCGCGACCTGAAGATGAAGCTGGCCCAGGCCAGCACCGTGGGCAGCCGCTTCCTGGACCCCACCGCGCCGGCCGAGGAAAGCACGTTCTACGCGCGCATCTACGCCGATATCGAAAGCACGCTGCGCGCGCACCTGCCGACCTTCACCGAGCAACTGTTCGGCCAGGCCACGGCCATCGCGCACGAGGCGCGCATGATCTACGTGTTCGGCATGGGCGGCGCGTCCGCCGTGCTGGCGCAGGAAGTGCAGTCGCGGCTGGTGCGGCTGGGCTATCCCATCGCGGTCTACACCGACGCGGTGCTGCTGCGCATGGTCGCGGCCACGCTGGACGAGCGCGACGCGGTGCTGATCCTGTCGGCCTCGGGCCTGACGCCCGAGATCCTGGGCGCGGCGCGCATCGTCAAGCAGTACCGCGCCCGCATCGTCGCCATCACCGACGCGACCTCGCCGCTGGCGGAGATGGCCGACGTGGTGCTGCCGATCCGCACCGACGAGACCGACTTCATCTACAAGCCCTCGGCCTCGCGCTACGCCATGATGCTGGCGATCGACCTGCTGGCCACCGAACTGGCCATGCTGCATCAAGAAGAAAACCGTGAACGCCTGCGCCGCATCAAGCTGGCGCTGGACGGCTACCGCGGCGGCCCGAACCGGCTGCCGCTGGGCGATTGAACCTGGAACAGAAGATGTTTGACACTCTCATACGCGACGTGCGCGTGCTGGACGGCAGCGGCCAGGCCGAATACCGCGCCAGCGTGGCGCTGGAAGGCGGACGCATCGCGGCCATCGGCGAGCTGCCCGGCGCCCAGGCGCGGCACGTGGTCGACGGCGACGGCCTGGCGCTGGCGCCGGGTTTCATCGACGTGCACACGCACGACGACACCAACGTCATCCGCACGCCGGGCATGCTGCCCAAGCTCTCGCAGGGCGTGACCACTGTGGTGGTGGGCAATTGCGGCATCAGCGCCTCGCCCGTCTCGCTGCGCGGCGAGCCGCCGGATCCCATGAACCTGCTGGGCGCGCGCGAGGATTTCAGCTATCCCAGCTTCGCCGACTACACCCGCGCCATCGAGGCCGCGCAGCCGGCGGTGAACGTGGCGGCGCTGGTGGGCCACACCGCCCTGCGCAACAACCACATGGACCGGCTGGACCGCAGCGCCACCCGCGACGAAGTCCTGGCCATGCGCGAGCAGCTGCGCGAGGCGCTGGCGCACGGCGCCATCGGCCTGAGCACCGGCCTGGCCTACGGCTCGGCCATCGAGGCCGACACCGAAGAGGTCAAGCTGCTGGCCGAGGCGCTGGACGAGTTCGGCGCGCTCTACACCACGCACCTGCGCTCGGAGTTCGCCGCCATCCTGGAAGCCATGCAGGAAGCGTTCGACATCGCCCTGCACGCGCGCGTGCCGGTGGTGGTGTCGCACCTGAAATGCGCCGGCGCCGGCAACTGGGGCCGCACGAAGGAAGTGCTGTTCAAGCTGGAGAACGCCGGCAAGATGCAGCGCGTGGGCTGCGATTGCTATCCCTATTCCGCCAGCTCGTCCACGCTGGACCTGAAGCAGGTCACGGACGAGTTCGACATCATTATCAACTGGTCGGCGCCACATCCGGACCAGGCCGGGCGCAAGCTGGCCGAGATCGCCGCCGACTGGAACGTGACGCTGCTGGAAGCGGCCAGACGCCTGCAACCGGCCGGCGCCGTCTACCACAACATGCACGAAGACGACGTGCGGCGCGTGCTGTCGCATCCGCTCACGATGGTGGGCTCGGACGGCCTGCCCAACGATCCCAAGCCGCATCCCCGGCTGTGGGGCGCCTTCCCGCGCGTGCTCGGCCACTACAGCCGCGACGCCGGCCTGTTCCCGCTGAACCAGGCGGTGCACAAGATGACCGGCCTGTCGGCCGCGCGCTATGGCCTGGCCGGACGCGGCCTGATCCGCGAGGGCTATCACGCCGACGTGGTGCTGTTCAATCCGGACACCGTGATCGACCGCGCCACCTTCGCCGATCCCGTCCAGGCGGCGGCCGGCATCGAGGCGGTCTGGGTCAACGGCGCCCTGTCCTATCTACACGGGCAGCCCACCGGCGAACGCGCCGGCCGTTGGCTGCCGCGCAATGGCGACCTGCGCGCGAGCTTCGCGGCGGCGTCCTCTCCCACTCTCTAAGCAAGGAGCACATCATGAGCAATTCCTCCACCACCGACAGCAACGGCATCACCCGCTACGGCGTGGCCGGCGGCACCGGCCAGGGCGGCTCGCACATGCCCTTCGCCCGCGCCGTGGCCGCCGACGGCTGGCTGTACGTGTCGGGCCAGGTCCCCATGGAAAACGGCGAAGTCATCGAGGGCGGCACCGTGGCCCAGTCGCACAAGGCCATCCAGCAGGTGCTGGCCATCCTGAAGGAAGCCGGCTACGGCCCCGAGCACGTGGTCCGCTGCGGCGTGTGGCTGGACGACGCGCGCGACTTCCCGTCGTTCAACAAGGTGTTCAAGGAATACTTCGGCGAAAACCCGCCGGCGCGCGCCTGCGTACAGTCGCCGCTGATGGTGGACGCCAAGGTCGAGATCGATTGCGTGGCGTACAAGCGCCCCTGAGATAGACCAGGCCAGTAAGTAAATGGGGCGCCCAGGGCGCCCCTCTTCTTTTGCGCGGCGGCACGCGCGCCACGCGACGCAGCCGCCCGACTTGATTAATAAATCACATCGGACAATTAACCACAGGACTTCCCAGGATTTACCATGAATTCGCCACTTACCGACAGAATACGACTGTTAACGGAAGATATGGAAGAAATGGAGAATCAAACCGAAGTTTGTATTTCAAAAATCATCATTTAAATAACTAATTACTTCTATTTATTGAAAAAATATCATTTGCTCATTAGGATGCATTGACGCAGGCAAGGATTGCGTCCGCGGCGCACCGACATGCGTTGCCAACAGGGATTCCGCAGACGCCCGTGCTTGTGCCCACGTCACTCGGACGATACACGGCGCCCATGAGCAGAACCGACGCAGTCCCCGTTGTCACGGCATTTCCCTCTTTTCCTCCCCGAGTCCCCCTGGCGCCGCGCAAGCTGGCGATTGCAATCGCCGCCGCGCTGTCCCAGGCCTGGATCCCCGCCCAAGCGCAAACGCCCACCGTCCTGACCAGCGGCAATATCGGGCCCGCCGTGCACTCGCCCAACCCCTCGTCGTCATGGGCGGCCAACAACCTGATCTACGTAGGCAACACCGCCACCGGCAGCATGAGCATCACGGATGGCGGCACCGTCACCAACCCCGGACGCGGCTCCATCGGCCACGGGAGCACCGCCATCGGCACGGTGACCGTGAGCGGCGCCGGCTCAAGCTGGACCATGACCGGCGGCATGTACGTGGGCTTCAACGGCAAGGGCAGCCTGTTGATCGAACAAGGCGGCAAGGTGAACGTCGGCCCCGGCTCCACCGCGGTCGGCGACGGTTCGGCCAGCGTAGGCGCTGTCACCGTCCGCGACGCCGGATCCGAGTGGAAGGTCGACGGCAACATCACCCTGACGACATTCGGCACCGGCACGATCAATCTCCAGAGCGGCGGCGCCGTCACGATCTCGAATGGCGCCGGCACCCTGTCAATGGGATCCGCGTCCAACGTCGGACTGTCGTCCACGCTCAATATCGGCGGCGCCTCGAGCAACCCGCTCGACGCCATGGCGCCCGGCACGCTGAACGCGGCGAGCATCACGATGAATCGCGCGCCCGCCACCATCAACTTCAACCACACCTCGACGAATTACGCCTTCGCCCCCACGGTGACTTCCGCAAGCGCGGGCACGCACAGCATCCATCAGATCGCGGGCACCACCAACCTGACCGGCGACAGCTCCGCCTTCACCGGCACCACGACGGTATCCGGCGGCACACTGGTGGTGACCAACAGACTGGGCGGGAGCGCCGTCGTTGACAATGGCCTGTTCAGCGTGACCGGAAGCTTCAACGGCAACGCCACGGCCAGCGGCGCCGGCAGCGTGGCCGGAACCGGCGCCATCAACGGCAACCTGAACTTCACCAGCGGCGGCATCCTCTCGGGCAACCAGGGCGGCACGCTGTCTGTCTCCGGCGCGATCAATCTGGCCAACGACACCACCGTCAACGTCGCGCTGGGCGCGGCATCCGCCACGCCGCTATTCTCCGCCGGCAACGGCCTGACGCTAGGCGGCACCCTCAACGTCACCGACCAGGGCGGCTTCGGCGCGGGCGTCTATCGCCTGTTCAACTACGGCGGCACGCTGACCAATAACGGCATGGTCCTCGGCTCGCTGCCCGCCGGCGTGAATCCCAGCAACCTGATGATCCAGACCTCGGTCATCGGCCAGGTCAACCTGGCCTCGACCTTTGGCATGCCTCTGACCTTCTGGGATGGATCCAATGCCGCCCAGCGCAACAACAATGTCGTCGATGGCGGCTCAGGCGTCTGGCGCACCGACGGCTACAACTGGACCAACGCCAGCGGCGCGCTCAACGGCCCTTACCAGCCGATCCCTTCCTTCGCCGTATTCCAGGCTGCGGCCGGCACGGTGACAGTGGACCAGTCCGCCGGCCCCATCGGCGTGACCGGCATGCAGTTCGCCACCGACGGCTATCAGGTCCAGGGCGACCCCATCGCCCTGCAGGGTCCCGCCGGCCAGAGCACCATCCGCGTGGGCGACGGCACGTCGGCCGGCGGCGGCATGACGGCGGTCATCACATCCGTGCTGACCGGCGCCAGCCAGCTCATCAAGGACGACCTGGGCACGCTGGTGCTGTCAGGCAACAATCTGTACACCGGCGGCACCGACGTGCATGCCGGCACGCTGCGCATTTCCAGCGATGCCAACCTGGGCAATGCCGCCAGCGGCATTGCCATGACCGGCGGCATGCTGGCCACCACGGCCAGCTTCGATACCAACCGCACGGTCACCATGACGCAGGACGGTCAGTTCAATGTCGCATCAGGCACCACTCTGGGCCTGCTAGGCGCCGTGTCGGGCAATGCCGACCTGGTAAAGCTTGGTGCCGGCACGCTGCAATTGGGCAGCGCCGCCAATGCCTATCGCAATACCGTGGTGCAGGCCGGCACACTGATCGGCAACGCGGCGACAATTTCCGGCAATACCAGTATCGCGCCCGGCGCCGCCCTGACCTTCAACCAGGCCGCCGATGCGTCCTATGCCGGCATCATGTCCGGCGCGGGCGTAGTCTCCAAGACGGGCGCGGGCGCGCTGACCTACACCGGCAACAGCGCCGGCTTCACCGGCACCACCACCGTGTCCGGCGGCTCGCTGGTCGTGGCCAGCCAGCTGGGCGGCAATGCCGTGATCAACGGCGGGACAATCAACGTGCAAGGCACTCAAGGCGGCAACGTGACCGCCAGCGGCGCTGGCACCGTGATGGGCGCGGGCTCGATTGCCAGTGACCTGACTTTCTCGAACGGCGGCGTACTGACGGGCAAGTCAGGGCAGACGTTGACGGTTGGCGGCAACCTGGCGCTGGACAATGCGACCGCCTCCAATTTCGCGGTCGAAGCGCCGCTGGCCAATGTCGGCGGCAACCTGACGCTGGCCGGCACGCTCAACGTGAGTTCGCAGAGCCCGTTGGGCCAGGGCCTGTACCGCGTGTTCAACTACAACGGCTCCTTGATCGGCAATGCCGGCTCGATGACCATCGGCAGCGTACCCAACGGCATGCTCGCGAACCAACTCGAAGTGCAGACCGCCGTGCCGGGCCAGGTCAACCTGGTCTACTCAGGCGGACAGACCTTCCGTTTCTGGGACGGCGGCAATCCTGGCCTGTACAACAACGGCGTGGTCAACGGCGGCTCAGGGGTCTGGAGTACCAATGTGAGCGATGCCAGCTGGACCCTAGTCAACGGCACGCCCAACAACATCTACAACCTGGCCTTCGCCGTGTTCCAGGGCGCGGCGGGCACGGTGACGGTGGACCAGTCCGCAGGCGCCATCGGCGTAACCGGCATGCAGTTCGCCACGAACGGCTACCGTATCCAGGGCGACCCGATCGCGCTGCGAGGAACCGGCGGACAGACCGTCATCCGCGTCGGCGACGGCGTCGCGGCCGGCAGCGGCATAACCGCCACCATTGCGTCGGTGTTGACGGGCGCCAGCCTATTGGTAAAGGACGACCAGGGCACGCTGGTGCTGTCGGGCAACAATCTGTACAACGGCGGCACCGAAGTGCGCGGCGGCTCGCTGCAAGTCTCCAGCGACGCCAACCTGGGCGATGCCGCCGGCGGCATCACCATGAGCGGCGGCACGCTGGCCACCACCGCCACCTTCGACACCGGCCGCGCCGTCACGCTGACGCAGAACGGCCAGTTCAACGTCGCCGCCGGCACCACGCTGGGTCTGTCCGGACCCGTGTCGGGCGCCGCAGACCTGATCAAGCTCGGCGCCGGCACGCTGCAATTGCGCGGCGTGGGCAATGCCTATGGCAACACGCTGGTGCAGGCCGGCACGCTGATCGGCAACGCCGCCACGTTCTCGGGCAACATCGGCAACGCCGCCACGGCGGTGTTCGACCAGTCCGCCGATGCCAGCTACACCGGCAGCATCGGCGCGCTCGGCGGCGTCAGCGGCGTCATGGTCAAGCAAGGCGCCGGCAATCTCACGCTGACCGGCAATTCAGCGCTGAACTGGTCGGTGCAGGCTGGCACGCTGACCAGCGCGGCCGAACGATTCAGTGGCAACGCCAACATCGCCGCCAGCGCCGCGCTGACCTTCAACCAGATCGCCGACGCCGCCTATGGCGGCACGCTGTCCGGCGCGGGCGCCTTCATCAAGACCGGCGCCGGCACCCTGACCTACAACGGCGACAGCTCAGCCTACACCGGCGCCACGTCCGTCGCCGGTGGCACGCTGCTGATCGGCGCCGGCAGCGGCAATGCCAATGCCGCGCTCGGCGGCGCGGTCACGGTACAAAGCGGCGCCACGCTGGCCGGCCACGGCGCGCTGGGCAGCGGCGCCGGGACCAGCCTGACGGTGACCTCGGGCGGCACGGTCTCGCCCGGCAATGCCGGCATCGGCACGCTGACGGTCAAGGGCAACCTGGCCTTCAACGACGGCGCGCGTTACAGCGTGCAGACCGATCCGACCGGCAGTGGCGCCGATCTGATCCACGCCACCGGCACGGCGGCCCTGGGCGGCGGGTCGGTCGCGCAGATCGGCCAGGCGGGCAACTATGGGCTGCGCTCGACCTACAAGATCCTGTCGACCGACGGCGGCTTGTCCGGCACCTTCGGCAGCGTCACGTCGAACTTCGCGTTCCTCGATCCAAAGCTCACTTATGATGCCAACAACGCCTATCTGACCCTGACGCGCAACAATATCAGCTTCACCTCGAATGGACTGACGCCGAACCAGAACGCGGCCGCCGGCGCCGTGGACAGCATCAGCTTGGCGGCCAGCAATCCGATGTATGACGCGGTAGCGTTGCTGCCCAATGATTCGGCAGCCATCCGCCGCGCCTTCGATCAGCTGTCCGGCGAAATCCACGCTTCGGCCAAGACCGCGCTGATCGAGGACAGCCGCTATCTGCGCGAAACGGCCACCGACCGCTTGCGCTCGGCCTTCGGCGACGCCAGCGCGGCACCCGCCATGGTGGCGGCCTATGGCGATGGCGGCGCGCTTCCGGTCGCACCCACGGCCAACCGGCCCGTGGCCTGGGTGCAGGGCTTCGGCGCCTGGGGCAGCACCAACGGCGACGGCAACGCCGCGCGCATGACCCGCTCGATCGGCGGCTTCGTCTTGGGCGCGGATGCGCCGGTGGCCGGCTGGCGGCTGGGCGCGATCGCCGGCTACAGCCGCAACAGCTTCAACGCCAGCGACCGTTCATCCTCGGGCACCAGCGACAACTACCATCTGGACCTTTATGGCGGCACGCAGTGGCAGGTGGCCAGCGGCAAGCTCGGGCTGCGCACCGGCCTGGCCTACACCTGGCATGACATCGGCACGCGCCGCGGGGTCGCCTTCGGTGGCTACTCCGACAGCTTGAAGAGCAGCTACAGCGCCGGCACCTTCCAGGTTTTCGGCGACCTGGGCTACCGCGTCGACATGGGCCGCGTCACGGTCGAGCCGTTCGTCAACCTGGCCTATGTGAACCTGGACACGGGGCGCTTCAAGGAAAGCGGCGGCGCGGCCGCGCTGCAAGCGGACCGCCAGGACACGCACACGACCTACTCGACGCTGGGCCTGCGCTCGTCGGCCAGGTTCGAGCTGGGCGGCAGGGAAGCCACCGTGCGCGGCACCCTGGGCTGGCGCCACGCCTTCGGTGATGTCACGCCATCGTCCACGCAGGCGTTCAGCGCGGGCAATGCCTACACCGTGACGGGCGTGCCCATCGCCCGGAATGCCGCGCTGATCGAGGCGGGCGTGGACGTGAACGTGGCCAGGAACGCCACGGTCGGCCTGTCCTACAACGGCATGCTTGCCTCGGGTGCCCGGCAACACGGCGTCAAGGCGAACTTCGTGCTGCGCTTCTGAGTCGCCCGAAAAAAGACAGCCCCGCGGTTCTTCGCGGGGCTGTCTGGTGATCGTGGCGAAGGAAAACCTGCCTACATCTTGACCACATCCACGCCCTTGGGCGCGGTGAACTGGAATTCCTTGGCGCCGATGGACGGATTCGGGGTTATGCCCGACAGGTCCACCCGCGTCGTCTGGCCGAAGGAATCCAGCAGCTCGACGCGCGCCGGCAGGTTGTCCTTCAAACCGATATCCACGCGCGAAAAACCGGCGTCGGCGTTGCGCGGCTTGGCGCGCAGCCAGTCCAGGCCGTCCTTGGACGGCAGCGCCGACACCTCGAACGACTGCTCCAGCGAGCCCGAGCCGAACAGGATCGCGGCGGGCGAGGTGCCGATGGCCGCGTCGACCTTGCGTTCGGTCACTTGCAGCAGGTCCGGATCGTACTGATAGACCTTGGCGCCATCCGAGATCACCAGCTGCTCGTAGGGCTTCTGCACCGCCCACTTGAACTTGCCGGGGCGCTGGAACGAGAACGTGCCGGTTTGCGCCGGCTGGGTGCGGCCCTGGGCGTTCACCGTGTATTGCGAGAACGAGCCGGTGGCCCCGTTCACCTTGCCGACGAAATCGCGCAGCTGCTCCTGCGCGCTGGCGGCCGCGGCGGGCGCGGATGCCAGGATCGAAGCCATGCACAGGGCCGCCGCGGCGGCCAGGCCTTGGAACATCTTCATCATGCTTCCTCTCGGGCTGCGGCCGGCACCAGGATGTCCCGGTTGCCATTGGACTGCATCGCCGACACCATACCCGATTGCTCCATCTGCTCCAGTAACCG
>MCND01000466.1_pt1 | contig 11693 bp, 8 predicted proteins | sample 778211 | NCBI WGS metagenome assembly MCND01 (sample SAMN04296812, study PRJNA304217) | bioreactor metagenome | isolation source: activated sludge enriched with benzalkonium chloride | place: Turkey: Istanbul urban wastewater treatment plant
AGGGTGCGGGGCGGAAATGGTGCGCGGCGCGGGCCCCGGGGCGGGGCCAGGCTCAGCCGAGCCGATAGGAAAACAGCGTCGTGCCGCCCTTGCCGGGTTGCGACAGCGGCGCCTCGGGCACCCAGCCGTCCTCGGTCAGGATGGCGTCCAGCGGGTAATCGTGTTCGGCCGGCTCGTAGTCGGCGTCCAGCTCGCCGCAGCTCCAGGCGATGCCGATGGCGGTGAAGGGCTGGCCGCCGTCGCGCAGCGCGGCCAGCGTGCGGTCGTAGTAGCCGCCGCCGTAACCCACGCGGTCGCCAAACTGGGTAAAGCCGAGCGTGGGCGCCAGCACCACGTCGGGCGGCAGTTCGTCGCCCGCGGCGGGTTCCTGGATGCCGTAAGCGCCGCTGCGCATGGGGGCGTCCGGCGTCCAGGGCAGGAAGGCCAGCGGGGCGTTGCGTTCGCGCACCACCGGCAGCACCACGGTGATGCCGGCTTCCACCCATTGCTCGAGCAGCGGGCGCAGGTCGGGTTCGTCCTCCATGGGCCAGAACGCGGCCACGATGGAGGGCGCGCGGCGGCCGGCCTTGACCGCTTCGTCGCGGGCGGCGTTCAGCCAGGTGAACAGCCTTGCGCGCATCAGCAGACCGCCACGGCTGCGCTGGTTTTCCGGCAGGTTGGCGCGCAGTTGGCGCAATCGCGCGCGCAGCGGGACTGCGGTATCCTCTGGAGTATTTTGCGTAGTCATGCGGTAGCGGTAACGAGGGTGGAAAATGAAAGCAAGAATGCAGGCCTGCGACCAGGCGCAGAACAAGGCTGGCACGTGAGGAAGACACCCATGGCACACGCCCTGCAATCCGGACGGTATCAGAAATCCGCGCGGCCGGCGTCCGCCGCCGACGCGGCCCAGGCCGGCGCCGGCCTGCGCCGCTGGCTGCCGTTGCTGGCGTTGTTCACCGCCGCCTGCGCGCCGGTCGACGCGCAGCAGCGCAGCGCCTCGGTCAATCCGCAACCCCAGCCCGCCGCCCAGGCGTCGCAGCCCGCCATCGCCGTGCCGCCGGCCGTGCTGGCCGGCCTGCCGCCCACCAACGACACGCCCGCGCTGGCCGCCGTCCAGGCCGCGCGCGAGGCCATGAACCGCAAGCAGTGGTCGGTGCTGGGCGCGTTGGTGCCCCAGGCCAAGTCCGACCCGCTGGGCATGTACCCGGAATACTGGCTGCTGCGTTACCAGCTGTGGTCGCCGCCGGCCGGCGGGCGGCCCAACGCCGACCTGCAGCGCTTCATCAGCGGCAACCCCGACGCCTACCTGGCCGACCGCCTGCGCGGCGACTGGCTGCTGGCCGCCGCCCGCAGCGGCGATTTCGACACCGTGCGCAAGCTGGCGCCGGTGAAGAACAGCAACGCGCAGATCGAATGCGCGATCCTCGACGCCAAGCACATGAGCGGTCAGCGCGCCACCGCCGCCCAGGCCATGGCCGTGTTCCAGCCCGGCACCGCCTGTTGGGGCCTGTATGACCAGCTGGTGGCCGATCGCGTCCTGGGCTGGGACGAGCTTGAACCGCAGCTGCGCGACGCCATCGAGGCCAACAAGACCACCGACGCGCGCAAGTTCGTGCAGTACATGTTCGAGCCGCGCGACCAGAAGACCTACGACCTGCTCATCAAGGATCCGATGAAGTGGCTCACCCGGCAGGACCGCCTGCCGGTGGGCCGCAACGAGAAAGAGCTGGTGACCATCGCGCTGGCGCGCCTGGCCCGCTCCGACGTCAGCGTGGCCGATTCCTACCTGCGCCGCGAATGGGCCAAGTCCATGGCCAAGTCCAATCTCGCCTGGGTGCGCGGCCAGTACGCGCTGGCCGCCGCGCTGAACCTGGACAGCCGCGCCAACGATTGGTACCACGAGGCCGGCCATATCCGCATGACCGAGTACAACGCCGGCTGGAAGGTGCGGGCGGCGCTGCGCCAGCCCAAGATCGACTGGAAGTGGGTCATCGAGTCCATCGACGAGATGCCGCCGGCCCAGCGCGCCGACACCTCCTGGGTCTACTGGAAGGCGCGCGGCCTGGCCGCCACCGGCCGCAAGGACCAGGCCCAGGCCGCCTACGCCAGCATCGCCGACCGTTTCGACTTTTACGGCCAGCTGGCCGCCGAGGAACTGGGCCGCCGCATCACGGTGCCGCCGCGTCCCGCGCCGATCACCGACGCCGAGATCGCCGAGGCGCGCGCCAACCCTGGCTTGCGCCGTGCCGTGCAGCTGTTCCGGCTGGGCTGGCGCGCCGAGGCCGTGCCTGAATGGAACTTCGCGCTGCGCGGCATGAGCGACCGCCAGCTGATGGCGGCCGCCGAGCTGGCGCGCGCCGAGAACATCTACGACCGTGTGGTCAACACCTCGGACCGCACCGAGAAGGAATTCGATTTCAGCCAGCGCTTCATCGCGCCCTTCGAGGGCCGCGTCACGGCCAAGGCCAACGCCATCGCGCTGGACCCGGCCTGGGTCTACGGCCTGATCCGCCAGGAATCGCGCTTCATCATGGACGCGCGCTCGCATGTGGGCGCGTCGGGCCTGATGCAGCTGATGCCGGCGACCGCAAAATGGGTCGCGGGCAAGATCGGCATGACCGATTTCACGCCCGCCAGCGTCAACGATTTCGACACCAACACCGAGCTGGGCACCAACTATCTGAACATGGTGCTGCGCGATCTGGACGGTTCGCAGATGCTGGCCAGCGCCGGCTACAACGCCGGCCCTCGGCGGCCGCACAACTGGCGTTCCACCTTCACGCATCCGGTCGAGGGCGCGATCTTCGCCGAGACCATCCCGTTCAACGAGACGCGCACCTACGTCAAGAACGTGATGTCGAACTCCGTCTATTACGCGGCCATGTTCAGCGGCCAGCCTCAATCCCTGAAGGAGCGGCTGGGCAAGGTCGTGCCCCTAGGCGCCGAAAGCACCACGCTGCCATGACGCAGGACCCCGCAACCCAGGGCCTGCAGGTGTATATCGTGGGCGGCGCGGTGCGCGACGCTCTGCTGGGCCTGCCGGCCGGCGATCAGGACTGGGTCGTGGTCGGCGCCACGCCCGAGGATATGGCGCGCCGGGGCTTCATGCCCGTGGGCGGCGATTTTCCGGTGTTCCTGCATCCGCGCACCAAAGAGGAATACGCGCTCGCCCGCACCGAGCGCAAGTCCGGCCACGGCTACAAGGGCTTCACCTTCCATACCGGTGTCGACGTGACGCTGGAAGACGATCTGCGCCGCCGCGATCTCACCGTCAACGCCATTGCGCGCAAGCCCGATGGCGAGCTGGTCGACCCGCTGGGCGGCCAGGCCGACCTGCGCGCGCGCGTGTTCCGCCACGTGGGCGAGGCCTTCGAGGAAGACCCCGTGCGCATCCTGCGGCTGGGCCGCTTCGCGGCGCGCTTCGCCGATTTCAGCATCGCGCCCGAGACGCTGGCGTTGTGCCGCCGCATGGTCGAGGCCGGCGAGGCCGACGCGCTGGTGGCCGAGCGCGTGTGGAAGGAACTGTCGCGCGGCCTCATGACCGCCAAGCCGTCGCGCATGCTGGACGTGTTGCACCAGTCCGGCGCGCTGGCGCGGGTGATGCCGGAATTGCGGGAGCCGGCGGCCGTGGGCGCGGACGTGGACCGGGCCGCCACGCTGGGCCTGCCGCTGGCGTCGCGCTATGCGCTGATGTGCCGGCTGACGCCCGAGCGCGAAGCCCTGGGCCGGCGTCTGCGTGTGCCCACCGAATGCAATGATTGCGCGCGTCTGCTGCCGGAGATGCTGTCCGGCCTGGAGGCGGTCGACCGACAGGACGGCGCGAATGCGCAGCTGGCGCTGATCGAGCGCGCCGACGCGTTGCGCAAGCCCGAACGCTTCATGGATCTGATTCAGGCGGCCGCCGTGCTGCGGACCGTTGATGACGCTGCATGGCAGGCTCGCGTGGACGCGGCGCGCGGCGTGGACGCCGGCGCCATCGCGCGCGCCTGCGCGGGCGATCCGGCGCGCATCAAGGAAGGGGTCAGGCAGGCCCGGCTGGCGAGCCTGGCAGCGCTGGCGTCGCCGGCGAACTGAGGCCGGGAGGCGTCTTCAAGGCGGGGGCGCGTCTTCACGATCGGGACGCGCCGTCAAACCGCCGCGCAGCGTGGCGCGCGGCTTCTCCAGGGTTGCCGCCCAGGTTCAGAGCTTGCCGAGCCGGTCGCCGCGCGCGAAGCCGCGCAGCGGCGCGGTGATGCCACGGCCCACCGCCAGCACCTTGAACAGCTCGCCCATCTCGGCTTCCGACAGCAGCTTCTGCACCGGCGCGACGGCGCGCGCATAGGCGGCCGCATCCGAGGGGTCGAGCTGCGCCAGCAGCTCCATCAGGCCGGCGTTCATCAGGAAGCGCGCCTGCGAGGTATAGCCCAGCACCTGCAGCCCCGCCGCCTGCGCGGCGTCGGCCATGGCGGTGAAGTCCACGTGGGCGGTGATGTCCTGCAGGCCCGGCGCGGTGAAGGGATCGCCATGGGCGTGGTGCCGCAGATGGCACATCAGCGTGCCGCCCGCGCGCTGCGGATGGTAGTACTCGCTGCGCGGAAAGCCATAGTCGATCAGCAGCGCCGCGCCGCGTTCCAGCCAGCCGCCCATCGCGCCGATCCAGGCCTCGGCCTGCAGATTGATCTCGGATACATAGCCGGGCAGGGCCGGCATGCGCCCGGCCAGCGCGGCCGCCAGCGCGGGGCTGGCCGGGCGGTCTTCCCAGACGAATTCGTCGTGAGCGCCCAAGGCCACGCCGCGTTCCAGCGGCATTGCGTCTTCGCTCCAGCGGAACAGCGACACCGGCATGGCGTCCAGCACTTCGTTGGCCAGCACGCAGCCCGAGAAGGACGCCGGCAGCGCGTCCAGCCAGCGCACGCGCGCACCGAAGGGCGCCAGCCGCTTGGCCTGGACCGCGCGCAGGTCGGCCGACACTTCCAGGATCAGGTAGTCGGTGTGCGCCTGGCCCAGCGCGTCCAGCTCGCGCAGCACGCCTTCAGCCAGCGCGCCGGTGCCGGCGCCGAATTCCAGCACGGCGGACGTGCCGGTCTGCGCCAGCACGTCGGCGGCCTGGCGCGCCAGCGTGCGCGCGAACAGCGGCGTGAGCTGCGGCGCGGTGACGAAGTCGCCCGCCGGCAGCGCGGCGGCGTCGGCCGGGTCGGCCAGCTTGACGTTGCCGGCCGCGTAGTAGCCCAGCCCTGGCGCGTACAGCGCTTCTGCCATCCAGTGGTCGAACGGCAGCCAGCCGGACGCGGCCCGGATGGCCGCGCGCAGATGATCGGCCGCGGCGGCGCTGTGTTCGAGGGAGGCGGGATCCAGGGGCGGGAGATTGGTGGGAGCGGGGCGTTGCATGTAGCGGCCATGTGAGGAATCCGGGAATTTTAGCCGGGGGGCGGCATGCGCCCGTACTGGCAAGACTGTCAGGGGACCGGTAGGTCGTCCTGCGATGGTTTTCTCTAAATACTCAATATATGAGATCAATACTTATATATTGATAATTTAAAAAAACCTACCTACACTCCGGCCAATAAGGAAACAGGAAACCCACGACGGTGTTCGGAGAAAGGAAGGAGCCAAGTGTCCACAGCCCAACGCAAACTCAAGGCCGCCATCATCGGCAGCGGCAACATCGGCACGGACTTGATGATCAAGATCCTGCGCCATGGCCAGCACATCGAAATGGGGGCGATGGTCGGCATCGACCCGCAATCGGACGGTCTGGCCCGCGCGGCGCGGCTGGGCGTGGCCACCACGCATGAAGGGGTCGAAGGCCTGGCGCGCCTGCCGGTATTCCAGGACATCGACTTCGTGTTCGATGCCACCAGCGCCGGCGCCCACGTGAAGAACGACGCATTCCTGCGCGCGCTCAAGCCCGGCATCCGCATGGTCGATCTGACGCCGGCCGCCATCGGCCCGTACTGCATTCCCGTGGTCAACGGCGAGGACCACTTGGACGCCTTGAACGTGAACATGGTGACCTGCGGCGGCCAGGCCACGATCCCGATGGTCGCGGCCGTATCGCGCGTGGCCAGGGTGCACTACGGTGAAATCGTGGCGTCGATCTCCAGCAAGAGCGCGGGCCCCGGCACGCGCGCCAATATCGACGAGTTCACCGAAACGACGTCCAAGGCCATCGAGGCGGTGGGCGGCGCCACGCGCGGCAAGGCCATCATCGTGCTCAATCCGGCCGAGCCGCCGCTGATCATGCGCGACACCGTCTACACGCTGAGCGAACTGGCCAACGAGGACGCCATCGCGCGTTCGGTCGAGGACATGGCCGCCGCCGTGCAGGCCTACGTGCCCGGCTATCGCATGAAGCAGAAGGTGCAGTTCGACCGCATCGACACGCCCGTGCGCCTGCCCGGCGTGGGCGAGGCGCTCACCGGGCTGAAGACCTCGATCTTCCTGGAAGTCGAGGGCGCGGCCCATTACCTGCCTGCTTATGCGGGCAACCTGGACATCATGACCAGCGCGGGCCTGCGCACCGCGGAACACATGGCCCGCCGCATGCTGGCGGCCGCGGCGCTTGTTTGAGGGCGGTGACAGACGATGAACCAAGCCAAGAAAATCTATATCTCCGACGTGACGCTGCGCGACGGCAGCCACGCCATCCGCCACCAGTACAGTGTTGAACAGGCCCGGCGCATCGCCCGGGCGCTCGACGAGGCCAAGGTCGATTCCATCGAGGTCGCGCACGGCGACGGCCTGCAGGGCTCCAGCTTCAACTACGGCTTCGGCGCGCACACCGATCTGGAATGGATCGAGGCCGTGGCCAGCGAGGTCAAACACGCCAGGATCGCCACGCTGTTGCTGCCCGGCATCGGCACCGTGCACGACCTGAAGAACGCCTATGACGCCGGCGTGCGCGTGGTGCGCGTGGCCACGCATTGCACCGAGGCCGACGTCTCGCGCCAGCACATCGAGTACGCCCGCCATCTGGGCATGGAGGCCGTCGGCTTCCTGATGATGAGCCACATGACCGAACCGCAGGCGCTGGCGCGGCAAGCCAAGCTCATGGAAAGCTACGGCGCGACCTGCTGCTACGTGGTGGACTCCGGCGGCGCGCTCGGCATGCAGGACGTGCGGGACCGCTTCCGCGCCTTCAAGGATGTGCTCAAGCCCGAAACGCAGACCGGCATGCACGCCCATCACAACCTGAGCCTGGGCGTGGCCAATTCCATCGTCGCCGTCGAGGAAGGCTGCGACCGCGTGGACGCGAGCCTGGCCGGCATGGGCGCGGGCGCGGGCAACGCGCCGCTGGAAGCCTTCATCGCCGCCATCGACCGCATGGGCTGGAACCACGGCACCGATCTCTACAAGCTCATGGACGCGGCCGACGACATCGTCCGTCCGCTGCAGGACCGTCCGGTGCGGGTGGACCGCGAGACGCTGGCGCTGGGCTATGCGGGCGTATACAGCTCGTTCCTGCGCCATGCCGAGGCGGCGGCGGCCAAGTACCAGCTCAAGACCGTGGACATCCTGGTCGAGCTGGGCAAGCGCCGCATGGTGGGCGGCCAGGAAGACATGATCGTCGACGTGGCGCTGGACATCCTCAAGCAGCGCGCCTGATCCGCCAGGCGCCGCCTGGCATCCGCGCGCCGGTTCCGGCCGCCGCGCGGATGCCCACAATTTGAATATCAACGAGACAAGCAAGGTACTTCATGTCGACAAGACAATCGGGCCCGGCCATGGGCAACAGGCCGGCGGGCAGTCACGCCCGTCCGGAAGCCGTTACGGTCAGCGAGGCCGATCGCCGGCGCGCGCTGTTCGGCAGCGCGGTCGGCAGCACCATCGAGTGGTATGACTACTTCCTCTACGGAACGATGTCGTCCATCGTCTTTGGCAAGCTGTTCTTTCCGTCGAGCGATCCGGTCACCAGCCAACTGCTGGCGCTGGCCTCGTTCGCGCTGGCGTTCCTGATCCGTCCCATCGGCGGCATCGTGTTCGCGCATGTAGGCGACCGCGTCGGCCGCAAGAAGACGCTGGTGATCACGCTGTCCATCATGGGCCTGTCCACGGTGCTCATCGGCCTGACGCCGACCTATGCCAGCATCGGCATCTGGTCGCCCATCCTGCTGACCTTGCTACGCCTGCTGCAGGGACTCGCGCTGGGCGGCGAATGGGGCGGCGGCGTATTGCTGGCCGTGGAGTACTCGCCGGCGCACAAGCGCGGCTTCTTTGGCGCGGTGCCCCAGACCGGGGCCTTGTTCGGCCTGGCGCTGGGCAACTTCGCCACCTCGGGCCTGAGCGCGCTGTTCTCGGAGGAAGCCTTCCTGTCCTATGGCTGGCGCATTCCGTTCGTGCTGTCCATCGTGCTGGTGCTGATCGGCATGTGGATCCGCAACAAGGTCGAGGAAACGCCGTCCTTCCGCAAGGTGGCCGCCGAAGCCCGGGACAATCCCAAGCATGCCGGTGAACGCAAGATGCCGCTGGTGGAGACGCTGACCCGGCATTGGCGCGCCGTGCTGATCGCCATCGGCGCCAAGTTCGTCGAGACCAGCACCTTCTTTCTCTTCGCCACCTTCACCATCTCGTATCTGGTGGGCCTGGGCTATCCGCGCGTCCAGGCGCTGAACGTGGTGCTGGTCGCCGCGCTGATCGCTGTGCCGGTGATGCTGTACTTCGGCGCCCTGTCGGACCGCATTGGCCGCAAGAAGGTGTTCGCGTGCGGCACGGTGGCGATCGCCCTCTACGCGCTGCCGTATTTCTGGCTGCTCAACCAGGGTTCGGCGCTGATCGCGACGGCCGCCGTGGTGCTGGGTTTTTCCATCATCTGGTCCACCTACGGCTCCGTGCTGGGCACGTTCTTCGCCGAGAGCTTTCCGCCGAACGTGCGCTATACCGGCGTTTCGCTCGGCTATCAGGTGGGCGCGGCGCTGGTCGGCGGACCGATGCCGCTGATCGCCACCGCCCTGCTGGCCCGCTATGATGGCAGCTATGTCCCGGTGGCGGTCTTCATCGTCCTTTGCGCCGCGGTGTCGCTGATCGCGGTCGGCTTCACCAAAGACCGTACCGGGCAACCGCTGGATACGTGACGCGCAGGACGCGTGTCGCATCGGCGCCGCCGGCGCCGCTGGCCGTCGATGCCTCACGTTCCGTCACCCTCTGCTCAGCACATGACCGAAAATTCCGTCGACAAGACCGTCAAGGCCGAAAAGGCCGCCAAGACAGCCAAGCCGCTTGCCAGCCAGACCCTGTTCCGAGGACTCGACGTGGTCAGCGCGGTGGCCGAAGGCTGCCGCAGCGTGCAGGACATCTCCGACCGGACCGGCATCGCCTTCAGCACCACCCACCGGCTGGCCTCGGCGCTGGTGCAGATACGCTATCTGCGCTTCGAGCCGCGCAAGGGTTATCGACTGGGCAGCCGGCTGGTCGAGCTGGGTTTCATGGCCTACCGCGACTCCGCCATCACCACGACGGCGCGGCCCTTGCTCGAAGAGCTGGCCGCCCAGACGCAGGACACCGTGCACCTGGCCGCGCTGGATGAAGATGAAGGCATCATCTATCTCGACAAGATCGGCGGCCAGCGGCCCATCGAGGTCAACACGCGCATCGGCGGCCGCAAGCCCGTATGCAGCACCAGCGTGGGCAAGGCGCTGATCCTGGACCAGGGGCCCGCCGCGTGGAAACAGCGTTACGAACAGGAAGCCGCCAAGGGCATGGGCGGACGCCTGCCGCTGGATGAATGGCTGGCCGCGATGGCGGTCTATGCGGCCAAGGGTTACACCTTCGACCTGGCTGAAAACGTCGACGGCATCCGCTGCGTGGGCACGCCCGTGCGCGATGCCAGCGGCGCCATCGTCGCATCGATCAGCGTGACCAGCACGGACGCCTACACCGACGAGGCGCGCATGCACGAGATCATTCCGCTGGTGCAAAGCGTGGCCCGCAAGATCAGCATGCTGCTGGGCGCGGGCGGCGCATAGCCGGCATCGCGCCATGCGTCGCCGGCGCGCCGGCGGATTCAGCCTCCCAAAGCAAAACACCCCAGCCGTCGGAAATCATCCGATGCCTGGGGTGTTTTTCAGCTGGCGAGGCGCGACTGATGCCGCGCCCGCGAGCGGGGCTTAGCCGCGGCGCGCGCCTGCCGGCTTGCTGAAACGCTTGCCGCCGTCGCGCTTGTCGAACGAGGGCTTGCCGTGGAAACCGCCTTCGCGCTGCGGACGGTCGCCGAAGCTGGCGCGGTCGTTGAAGCTGGGGCGGTCGCCGCCACGGAAACCGCCTTCACGCGGGCCGCGCTCGTTGAACGGACGCGGATCGCGCTGGGCGCGGTCGCCGAAGCTGGGACGGTCGCCGTAGGAACGTTCGCCGCCACGGAAGCCGCCTTCGCGTTGCGGACGGTCGCCGAACGAGGGCTTGCCCTGGAAACCGCCTTCGCGCTGCGGACGGTCGCCGTAGGGGCGGTCGCCGCCACGGAAGCCGCCTTCGCGTTGCGGGCGATCGCCGAACGAGCGCTCGGCGCGGAAACCGCCTTCGCGTTGCGGACGGTCGCCGAACGAGGGCTTGCCATGGAAGCCGCCTTCGCGCTGCGGGCGGTCGCCGAACGAACGCTCGGCGCGGAAGCCGCCTTCACGTTGCGGACGGTCGCCGAAAGCGGGACGGTCGCCGAACGGGCGCGACGGACGCGCTTCGCGGTCGCCACGGTAACCGCCTTCGCGGTTGCCCTGGTAGCCGCCGCCGGGGCGCTTGCCGAAGGGCTTGCCGCCGCGCGGGCCGCCGGTGGACGGACGCGGCGTGCGCTGGGGTTCCAGGCCGGCGATGACTTCGGGCGTGATCGACTGGCCGATGTAGTGCTCGATGCGGCGAACCTTGTGGCGCTCGGAGTGCGTGGCCAGCGTGTAGGCCAGGCCGTTGCGGCCGGCGCGGCCGGTGCGGCCGATGCGGTGCACGTAGTCCTCGGCCTGCATCGGCAGGTCGAAGTTCACGGCGTGGCTGATGCCTTGCACGTCGATGCCACGGGCGGCCACGTCGGTGGCCACCAGGATGCGCAGCTGGCCGCGCTGCAGTTGCGTCAGGGTGCGGGTGCGCTGGCGCTGGTTCATGTCGCCGTGCAGGGCGGCGGCGGCAAAGCCCTGGTCGGCCAGGCGGTCGGCCAGATCGTCGGCGCCGCGCTTGGTCGACGTGAAGACGATGGCCTGATCCAGCGAGGCGTCGCGCAGCACGTGGTCCAGCAGCTGCATCTTGTGGCTGGCGTCGTCCGCGTACAGCAGGCTTTGCGTGATGTTGGTGTGCTTTTCCTTGGCGCCGGCGATCTCGATGCGCTGCGGTTCGCGCATCATGCGCGAGGCCAGCTTGGCGACGGTGCCGTCCAGCGTGGCCGAGAACAGCAGCGTCTGGCGGCCTTCCGGCAGGCGGCTGACGATGGTCTCGATATCTTCGATGAAGCCCATGTCCAGCATGCGGTCGGCCTCGTCCAGCACCAGCGTGTGCACGGTGTTCAGCTTGACGCGACCCGAGTTCAGGTGGTCGATCAGGCGGCCGGGGGTGGCGACCAGCACGTCCACGCGGCGCGACAGCGCCTTGAGCTGCGCGCCGTAAGGCATGCCGCCCACCACGGTGGCGGTGCGCAGGTCGGCCAGCTTGCGGCCGTAGGTGGCGGTGGCGTCCGTGACTTGCAGGGCCAGTTCGCGGGTCGGGGTCAGCACCAGCACTTGCACGCCGACGCCCTTGTTGGCGGGCATCTGGGCGATGCGGTGCAG
>MCND01000469.1_pt1 | contig 11619 bp, 10 predicted proteins | sample 778211 | NCBI WGS metagenome assembly MCND01 (sample SAMN04296812, study PRJNA304217) | bioreactor metagenome | isolation source: activated sludge enriched with benzalkonium chloride | place: Turkey: Istanbul urban wastewater treatment plant
TCCTGCTGCATCTGCAGCTTGGCGAAGCCGATGTTGATGCGGTCCAGGTAGGCAAAGACGTAACAGAGCAGCAAGAAGGGCAGCAGGCGCCACGTGATCTTGCGGTATAGCGGGGCCAGGCGCGGGTCCGCGCCCGGCGTGGTCGGATTTGGCATTGCATGTCTCCTCGCGCGGGTCTGGCGCCCGCGGTGGCTGGGGTTGCGCCGGAAACCCTGTGGCTTCCGGGGCCGCCATTATTGGAAGACTGCGGTGTTCCGAACAATGACCGGAGTGATAAATTATCGTTGCCCTGTAGGCAACACTTGAATCACCCTCAACCGGCGCCGCCTGGCGCCCCAGGAACGCGGGATATGCAGGAAATCAGCCAGGTCCGCCTGAAGTACTTCAACGAGGTCATGGCCTGCGGCTCGATACGAGGCGCGGCCGACAAGCTGGATACGGCGGCCTCCGTCATCAGCCGCCAGATCCAGCTGCTGGAAAAGGAGCTGGGCGTGCAGCTGTTCGAGCGGCGTTCGCGCGGGCTGACGCCCACCGAGGCCGCCGACATGCTGTTGGAGTACCACCGTGGCTGCCGCGCCCAGCAGGAACACCTGAACGCGCGCCTGCAGGAATTGCGCGGCATGCAGCGCGGCAACGTGCAGCTGATGATCAGCGAAGGCTTCATCGACGGACTGATGGAGCATGTGGTCGGGCCGTTCTGCATCGAGTATCCGCAGATCAACATCAGCGTCAACGTGGGGTCCGTGAATGAAGTGGTCGAGGCCGTGGCCTCCGATGCCGCCCACATCGGGCTGGCCTACAACCCGCCCGTGGATCCGCGGCTGCGCTGCCGCGCCAGCCGCAAGCATCCGGTCTGCCTGCTGGCGGGCCGCGGCCACGCGCTGGCCGCAAGGCGCGGACCGTTGACCATCGCCGACATCCTGCCGTATCCCTTTGCGCTGATGTCCGCGCCCTACGGGCTGCGCCAGGCGGTGGACCTGCTGGAATTCACCGAGCGCATCCACCTGACGCCCAGCCTCACCACCAATTCGCTGCGCGTACTGAAGCAGTACGCCATGACGGGGGCGGGCGTGACCTTGATGCCCAACCTGGGCGTGCACCATGAACTGGCCAGCGGCGAACTGGTCGCGATACCCATCGCCCATCCTATCCTGAGCGCGCCCGAATGCCAGGCGCTGCTGCGCCTGGGGCGGCCGCTGTCGTCCGCCGCCAACGAGGTCATGCGCCGCATAGAACAACGCCTGCCGGCGTTCGCGGGCAGTTGAGCGCCAGCGCGTCGGGCTGCGTCCGCTTACAATGGGCGCACTTTCGGAGGTATCACCATGTCGGTCACAACCGATATCAAAATACGCCCCCTGGAGCGTGGCGACCTGCACTTCGTGCACAAGATCAACAATAACGACGTCATCATGCGTTATTGGTTCGAAGAGCCCTACGAGGCCTACGACGAACTGGTCGCCCTGTATGACCGCCACTTGCACGACCAGAACGAGCGGCGCTTCATCATCGAGCACGACACCGGGCAGCCCGCCGGCCTGGTCGAGCTGGTGGAAATCGACTACATCCATCGCCGCGCCGAATTCCAGATCATCATCGCGCCCAGCTATCAGGGCCGGGGCTACGCCAAGGCGGCGACGCGCATCGCGGTGGGCTACGCCTTCCGCGTGCTGAACCTGCACAAGGTCTATCTGGTGGTGGACAAGGACAACACCGCGGCCGTGCACATCTACGAGCGCTGCGGCTTCCAGATCGAAGGGCTGCTAAAGGAAGAGTTCTTTTCCAACGGCGGCTACCGCGACGCCTACCGCATGGCGCTGCTGCAGCACGACCATCTGCGCGATGTGGGGCCTGGGGCGCCGGATGCGCCGGTGCTGCGCGACTGGCCGCAGGAAGAGCAGGCGGGCTGAAAACCGCTTTTACCGGCGGCCATGCATTGCATGCGCCGCCGGTGACTTGGATTGCCCTGCGTCAGTGGGCGGCGGGCGCCGCCCGCAACAGCCGCAGGCCATTGGCCACCACCAGCAGGCTGGCGCCCACGTCGGCGAACACCGCCATCCACAGCGTGGCGTTGCCGGTCATGGCCAGGGCCAGGAACACGGCCTTGATGCCCAGCGCCAGCGCAATGTTCTGCACCAGCACGCGATGCGTGGCGTGCGACAGGCGCAGGAAGGTGCCGATCTTGCGCAGGTCGTCGTCCATCAGGGCCACGTCGGCCGTTTCGATGGCGGTGCCGGTGCCGGCCGCGCCCATGGCGAAGCCGATGTCGGCGCGGGCCAGGGCGGGGGCGTCGTTGATGCCGTCGCCCACCATGCCCACGCGGCCGCCCGACGCCAGCTTGCTTTCGATGGCGCCCAGCTTGTCTTCGGGCAATTGGTCGCCGCGGGCTTCGTCGATGCCGACCTGTTGCGCGATGGCTTGCGCCGTGGGCGTGTTGTCGCCTGTCAGCATCAGGGTGCGCACGCCCAGGGCATGCAGGTCCGCGATGGCGGCGGCGCTGGTCGGCTTGACCGTGTCGGCCACGGCGGCCACGGCCAGCACGCGGCTGCCGTCGGTCAGCGCGATGGCGCTCTTGCCCTGGCGTTCCAGTTCATCCAGGCGCGCTTCCAGCTTGGGGCTGGAGACGCCCAGTTCGCGCATCAGGCGGCGGTTGCCCAGCTGGAAGGTCACGCCGTCCAGCGTGGCGCTGACACCGCGGCCGGGCAGGGCGGTGAAGTCCTGCACATCCAGCAAGGCCGTGCCGGCTTCGCGCGCGGCATTGGCCACGGCCAGCGACACCGGGTGGTCGGAGCGGGCAGCCAGGCTGGCGGCGACCAGCGTGGCCGGCTGGCGGCTCTGGTCGGACACGTCCCAATCCTGGATGTCGGTCTGTACCGGCTTGCCGTGGGTCAGCGTGCCGGTCTTGTCCAGCGCCAGCCATTTCAGGTTGCGGCCTTCTTCGAGGTACACGCCGCCCTTGACCAGGATGCCGCGGCGCGAGGCTGCGGTCAGGCCGCTGACGATGCTGACAGGCGTCGAGATGACCAGCGCGCAGGGGCAGGCGATGATCAGCAGCGCCAGGGCGCGGTAGATCGCGTCGAACCAGGGCTGGCTCCAAAACAGCGGCGGCAGCACCGCCACCAGCACCGCGATGCCTACCACCGTCGGCGTATAGATGCGCGAGAAGCGGTCGATGAAGCGCTGGGTCGGCGCGCGCGCGCCTTGCGCCTGTTCGACGGCGTGGATGATGCGCGCCAGCGTGGTGTTGCCGGCCGCCGCGGTGACGCGGTATTCGAAGGAGCCGGCGGCGTTGACGGTGGCGGCGTAGACCGGATCGTCCTGCGTCTTTTCCACGGGCAGGCTTTCGCCGGTGATGGGGGACTGGTCCACGGCCGAGTTGCCGCTGACGATGATGCCGTCGGCCGCGATGCGTTCGCCCGGACGCACGCGCACGATGTCGCCCACCTGCAGTCGGGCGGCAGGCACTTCCAGCCAGTCGCCATTGGCCTGGCGCACGGTGGCGGTTTCCGGCGCCAGGTCGAGCAGGCCGCGGATGGCGTTGCGCGCCCGGTCCAGTGAGCGGGCTTCGATCAGTTCGGCCACGTTGAACAGGAACATCACCATGGCCGCTTCGGGCCATTGGCCGATCAGCACGGCGCCGGTGACGGCGATGCTCATCAGGGCGTTGATGTTGAGGTTGCCGTTGCGCACGGCGATCCAGCCCTTGCGGTAGGTGCTGACGCCGCAGGCCAGGATGGCGGCCACGGCCAGGGCCGCGGTGACGCCCAGCGGCCAGCCGGCGAAATGCGACAGTTCCGACAGCGCCGCCAGGACGCCGGAGCCGCCGATCAGCCACCAGTTCACCGGCTTGGCCGCGGGGGCGGGCGTGCCGGGGGCGTTGTCGGCCAGGGGCTCGGGCGTCATGTCCAGCGATTTGATGGCGGCCATGACGCGGTCCAGCGCGCCTTCGGCGTGCACTACCGTCAGGACGCGCTGCATCAGGTTGAAGTCCAGCGCATGCACGTCGGCCATGTTGTCGAGCTTCTTGCGGATCAGCGTTTCCTCGGTGGGGCAGTCCATCTGGCCGATGCGCAGGCGCGCCAGCGACTGTCCCGGCCCGGCGGTAAGCGCGGCCGCGCCGGCGCCCGAGACGCTGAAGGGCTGGCCGTCGCCGCGGCCGCAGCAGGCGTCGCCGCCGTGGTCGTGCTTGTGGCTGTGGTCGTGCTTGTGATCGTGGGCGTGATCATGGCCGGCGTGGTCGTGGCCGTGATCGTGGCCCGCGTGGCTGTGACCCGCGTGATCATGGGCTGCATGACCGTGTCCGGCATGGGCCTGGCGGTTGTTGGCGGGGGCATCGCTCTCATCGTGCGCGCAGCAGGCGCCGCCTTGCCCGGCGGGCATATGTTCGTGTTTTTTGACCGGAGGTAAAGACATCGTCCTCTGCCTTGAAATAAGCTGGTGACGCTATTCCACACCTTGGAGTTACTATAGGGTCAACCCCCTATATCAATCGGATGCGATCCGGGAGGCAGCGATGCGTATCGGCGAATTGGCCACGGCGGCCGGAACCACGGTCGAGACCGTCAGGTATTACGAGAAAGAAGGGCTGTTGCCGGCCCCGGAGCGGGGACTGAACAATTACCGCAGCTACGGCCAGCCCCATCTGGAGCGGCTGCGCCTGATCCGCAATTGCCGGGCGCTGGACATGACGCAGGACGAGATCCGCGCCATCCTGTCGCTGGCGGACAACCATCAGAGCGGTTGCGGCCCCATCAACGAGCTGTTCGACGAGCACATCTCCCATGTGGACGAGCGCATCGCCGAACTGACCCAGCTCAAGACCCAGCTGACCGAACTGCGCCAGCGCTGCCTGTCGGCCCGGCCCGACACGGAAGACTGCGGCATCCTGCATGGCCTGAGCGAAATGCAGGTCGAAGAGCGCCAGGAACGCCACACGCACCTGGGCTGACTACGGCTCTGGCAAGGGCGGCATCACGGAGTACAGGCCTGATGGCCTAGGGAAAACCCGCTGCGCAAAAAGCGTGCCGGCGTCTTGTTGCGTCCAAAATCAACATGTAAGATGTCCAACATCCAACAAATAATGACAAGGCAGCCACGGTCGACGACCAGCGGCGCCGTACAGAGAGGCAGACAAGCATGGATTCCAAGCCCTTGGGCCGATTCACCGTCCTGGACCTGACGCGGGTGCGCTCGGGTCCCGCCGCCGTGCGCCAGTTCGCGGACTGGGGCGCCACCGTCATCAAGATCGAAGAGCCGGGCGACGAGCAGGACGACAAGCCGGGCGGTTCCGCCCAGTTCGCGGACTACCAGAATACCCACCGCAACAAGCGCAGCGTCACGCTGAACCTGAAGCATCCGCAGGGCCGGGCGCTGTTCCTGGACCTGGTGCGCCAGGCCGACGTGGTGGTGGAAAACTACCGGCCCAACGTCAAGTTCAAGCTGGGCATCGACTACGAGACGCTGCGCCAGGTGAACCCGCGCATCGTCTACGCCAGCGTGTCCGGCTTCGGGCAGGACGGCCCCTACGCCGGACGTCCGGGGCTGGACCAGATCGCCCAGGGCATAGGCGGATTGATGTCGGTGACGGGCGAGCCCGGCCGCGGCCCCATGCGGGCGGGGATTCCGGTGGCGGACCTGACCTCCGGCCTGTTCTGCGCCATCGGCATCTTCATCGCGCTGCTGGAGCGCGAGGTGTCGGGGCAGGGGCAGTGGGTGCAGACCTCGCTGCTGCAATCGCAGGTCTGGATGATGGATTTCCAGGCGATGCGCTGGCTGATGAACGGCGAGGTGCCCGGCCAGAGCGGCAACGACCATCCCACCAGCAGCCCGACCGGCGTGTTCCCCACCCGCGACGGCTATATGAACATCGCGGCCATGGGCAACGACATCTATGCGCGCCTGTGCCGCGTGCTGGAACTGCCGCAACTGATCGAAGACGAGCGCTTCCTGACCGTGCCGCTGCGGGCGCGCAACCGTCCCGCGCTGAACGCGGCGATCGGCGCGCGCACCGCCACCCGGACCACCGCCGAATGGATCGCGCTGATGAACAAGGAAGGCGTGCCCTGCGGCCCGATCCTGGGCATGGACCAGACTTTCGAGGATCCGCAGGTGCGCCACCTGGGACTCAGCCGCGAAATCCGCCATCCCTCGTTGGGGCCGATCTCGGTGGTGGGGCAGCCCATGATCCTGAGCCGTTCTACTGCCGGGGAAATGGCGCCCGCGCCCGAACGCGGCCAGCACAACGGCGACGTCTACGGAGGCATGCTGGGCTTGGCGCCCGCCGACCTGCAGCAACTGGCCCGCGAAGGCGTCATTTAAGGGCTCCGTCCAGGCACCGCGCATAAAATCGCCGACTAAGGCCGCCCGCGTATCCGGCGGTCCAGACGGAGACAGCCCAGACATGAACGCACCATCCACCGCCGCCGCCGACCAGGTCTTTTCCAGCCTGGGACGCCCCGACAACCTGCCGGACGAGATCGCCTCGCAGATCCGCCAGAAGATCGTGGCGCGCGAATTCGAGCCGGGCCAGCGCCTGCCCACGGAATTCGAGCTGGCGCAGATGTTCGCCGTCAGCCGCAACGTGGTGCGCGAGGCGATCGCGCGGCTGAAGCTGTCGGGATATGTGGATACGCGGCGCGGCGTGGGTTCCTTCGTGGCGCTGGACGTGGGCACGCGCAATTTCGAGATCGCGCCCGAAGACCTGCTGCAGCCCGAACCGCTGGCGCACATCTTCCAGCTGCGCGTCGAACTGGAATCCGGCGCGGCGGCGCAGGCGGCCTTGCATCGCACCCCCGAACAGATCGAAACCCTGCGCCAGGCCTTGCAACGGGTCGACGCCGCGGGCAATGACTGGCAGGCCGGCGCCGACCACGCGCTGGACTTCCACATGGCCGTGGGCGAGGCCACCAACAACCCTTATTTCGTGCGCCTGTTGGCGCACCTGCGCCACGTGTTCCGCGGCGCTGTGCGCACGCTGCGCTACACCAGCGCCGGCACCGAGCGCGTGCCGGAAATCGAGCGTGAACACCACCGCATCTTCGATGCCATCGTGGCCGGCGACAGCGAGGCCGCGCGCCTTGCCATGCGCGCCCACCTGACCAATGGCATCCAACGCCACCAGACAGTCATACAAGGAAAGCAACCGTGACCATCCACCGCATCCTGCAGGGCGACATCACCGACAACATCGTGGCCGAGAAGCGCGGCGCGATAGGCTGGCTGACGTTCAACGATCCGCAGCGGCACAACGCCGTGTCGTTCGCCATGTGGGAGGCGGTGCCGGTGGTGCTGGAAGCCTTCCGCCAGGATCCGGAGATCCGGGCGGTGGTGCTGCAGGGCGCGGGCGGCAAGGCCTTCGTCAGCGGCGCGAACATCTCGCAGTTCGACACGCTGCGCAGCGGCGAAGACGCGGTGGTCGAATACGAGCGCGTCGCCGAAACCGCGCAGCTGGCGCTGTATGACTACGACAAGCCCACGATCGCGTACATCCAGGGCTATTGCATCGGCGGAGGCTTGAACATCGCCCTGTGCTGCGACATCCGCATCGCCTCGGACAACAGCAGTTTCGCGATTCCCGCCGGCAAGCTGGGCCTGGGCTACCGCCTGACCGCGATCCGCAACCTGGTGACCGCGGTCGGTTCGGCCAACGCGCTGGAAATCTTCCTGACGGCGGCGCGTTACGACGCCCATCAGGCCAAGGAGCTGGGCCTGATCCGCAGGGTGGCGCCGGTGGAAGAACTGCCGCAGGTGCTGGACGCCATGCTGGCGCAGATCCAGGCCAACGCGCCGCTCACGCTGCGCGCGGGCAAGAAGATGATCCGCCAACTGCAGCAGCTGGGACCGGAGGTCGATGTGGAAGGCATGCGCCGCCTGGTGCTGGAGTGTTTCGAAAGCAATGACTACCGCGAGGGCCGCAAGGCGTTCGCGGAAAAGAGAGCGCCGGTGTTCACCGGCACCTGATTTCCGGCCGCGGGCCGGATTCCCTACGCGGCTTGCAGGTCCGCGCCGTCGCCGGCGCGGCCGGGGGAGGCTTGCGTCCTGAATCCGCGCGCGGAACGGATCAACCCGGCCACCGATCCCACCGGGGACGGCCAGGCCACAGACCGTGCAACAAGCGCGGCGACGAGGAGACAGACATGAAAGCGGTTCATCTGAGGGCAGGCCTGGCGGGCTTGGCGGTATGGCTGTGCGCGGCGCCGCTGCACGCGCAGGGGGCCTATCCCAGCCAGCCGGTGCGCATCGTGGTGGGCTACGCCGCCGGCGGCACCACGGACATCCTGGCGCGGGCGTTGGGCGAGCAGTTGAGCAAGGAGCTCAAGCAGCCCGTCATCATCGAGAACAAGGCCGGCGCCGCCGGCAACATCGCCGCGGCCTCCGTGCAGCAGGCCGCGCCCGACGGCTACACGCTGTTCATGGCCACCGTGTCCAGCCACGGCATCAATCCCGTCGTGTACAAGAAGTCGCTGGGCTACGACCCGGTGGGCGGCTTCACGCCGGTCAGCATGATCGCGTCCATCCCGCTGGTGCTGGTGGCCAATCCCAAGCTGCCGGTGGCGTCGGTGGCCGACCTGGTCAAGCTGGCGCGTGAGAAGCCGGGCGACCTGAACTATTCCTCCAGCGGCAATGGCTCGCCGGTGCACGTGGCCGGCGCCATGTTCGCCTCGGAGGCCAAGGTGCAGATCCAGCACGTGCCGTACCGCGGCGGGTCGCTGGCCAATTCCTCGGTCATGAGCGGCGAAACCCAGTTCAGCTTCGCCACCTTGCCGGCGGCCTTGCCGCAGGTTCGCGCGGGCGCCTTGCGCGCCCTGGCCGTGACCACCCGCGACCGGTCGGCGGAACTGCCCGACGTGCCCACGGTGGCCGAGGACCCGATGTTCAAGGGCTACGAGATCAACACCTGGAATGCGCTGATGGCGCCCAAGGGCACGTCCGACGCGGTGGTGGCGGTGCTGAACCAGGCGGTGGCGCGCTCGCTGGCCGTGCCGGCCCTGCAGACCCGCTTCAAGGGCGAGGGCGCCACGCCCGGCGCCAGCAGCCCGGCCGAGCTGGGCCAGTTCGTCAACGCGGAGCTGGCGCGCTGGGCGGGCGTCATCAAAGAGGTCGGCATCCAGATCGAATGACCTCTGGCGGTCCGGGGGGATGACGGCCCGCAGCGGCGGAGTGGCGTAATATGAATTGTGTTTCTTTCTCATTGACGCCAGATCCGATGACCACGACCCCGACCGCCACCCCGCTGCACGCCCTGAATACCCGCCGTTCCTTCAAGTTCCTCCGCGCCCCGGCGCCCAAGCCGGCCGAACTCGAACAGATCCTGCAGGCGGCGATGTCGGCGCCCGACCATGGCGCCTTGCGCCCGTGGCGCTACGTGGTGATCCAGGGCGAGGCCATCGGCAAGCTGGCCGATCTGGCGCTGGACGCGGTCAAGCGCAGCGGCGATCCGCGCATGACGCCGGAAAAGGAAAAGTCCGTGCGCGAGTGGATGGCCGGCGTGCCGCTTTTCATCGCGGTGGCGCAGAAGATCGCGCACGACAATACCAAGATCCCGGAACAGGAACAGCTGCTGGCCACCGGCGCCGCCACCATGAACCTGCTGAACGCCGTGCACATGCTGGGCTATGGCGCGTTCTGGAGCACCGGCATCGGCACCTACGTCGAAGACGTGCAGAACGCGCTGGGCCTGGACGCGCTGGACTACCGCTTCCTGGGCTTTCTGGCCATCGGCACGCCGGCTTGCGCCGTGCCGCCGGCCAACCGTCCGGACTACCGCGAATTCGTCACGGAGTGGACCGGTCCCGTCTGAGACCGCCGTCCAGGATGAAGTAAACCGGCCCATGGCCGGTTTTTTTATGGAGTCTCCGGCTTAGCGCCGGCCCGCGATCGGCCGGAAAGCGCCGCGCACGAGCTTCTCCAGGCCCCAGCCCGCGAAGTAGAAGAGGGCCAGCGTGGGCAACCCGATCAGCAGATAGCCGCCGATCCAGGACAGGTTTCCCAGCAGGCGGTCCACGTTCAATTCATGCAGCAGCGCCAGTTGCAGCGCCAGCGGCAACTGCAGCAGCACGAAGCGCCCCTTGTCGTCGCCGTCGGCCGAGAGCGCGCCGGCAATGCAGAGGATGACGATGGAGAGGTACAGCGCGGCGAACACGATGCCGGTCCAGCTGAACCATTTCGAGGCGGTCAATCTAGGCACATCGGCTTCCAGCGTATCAGGGACAGGCAGTATATGACGCCGCCGGCTGCCGCCGCCGCGATCCGCGCAAGCGTCGCGCGACCCGCGACCGGCGCTGGGAGCGAGGCCTGGCGCGGCCCCTGTCTCGGGGCTGCGCCCTGTGCTACTCTGGCTGCCGGCCGTGCATGTTCATCCCTTTGCACCGGCCGACGATGGCAATGTCCGAGGTCACCCCCTTGGGCAGTGTCTTGGTAAGAAGAATGCGCATGACACGATCAAGCGTGGAGACAATACATGAGCCAATATGGGCCGTTGAAGTTGCACGTCCCGGAGCCTACAGGGCGCCCGGGTTGCAAGACCGATTTTTCCTACCTGCACCTGTCGCCGCCCGGCGATGTGCCCAAGCCCCCCATTGATGTTGCCGCGGTCGATACCGGTGGACTGGCCTACAGCCTGGTCCGGGTGATCGCCGACGACGGCAGCGCCGTCGGACCCTGGGCGCCGGAACTCAGCCATGAGCAACTGCGCGCCGGCATGCGCAACATGCTGAAGACGCGTCTGTTCGATGCCCGCATGCTGACCGCCCAGCGCAAGAAGAAGATCTCGTTCTATATGCAGAGCCTGGGCGAAGAGGCCATCGGCACGGCCCACGCCATGGCGCTGGAGCAGGGCGACATGTGCTTCCCGACCTACCGCCAGCAGAGCATCCTGCTGGCGCGCGACGTCTCGCTGGTCACCATGATGTGCCAGCTGATGTCCAACGAACGCGATCCGCTCAAGGGCCGCCAGTTGCCGGTCATGTATTCCGACCGCGAACGGGGCTTCTTCAGCATTTCGGGCAACCTGGCGACCCAGTTCATCCAGGCGGTGGGCTGGGGCATGGCCTCGGCCATCAAGGGGGATACCCGCATCGCCTCCGGCTGGATCGGCGACGGCGCCACGGCCGAGGCCGATTTCCACACCGCGCTGACCTTCGCCCACGTCTACCGTGCGCCGGTCATCCTGAACGTGGTCAACAACCAGTGGGCCATCTCCACCTTCCAGGCCATCGCCGGCGGCGAGGGCGCGACCTTCGCGGGCCGCGGCGTGGGTTGCGGCATCGCGTCGCTGCGGGTGGACGGCAACGATTTCCTGGCGGTCTATTCCGCCTCGCGCTGGGCCGCCGAACGCGCCCGCAGCAATCTGGGCCCGACCCTGATCGAATGGGTGACCTACCGCGCCGGTCCGCACTCCACGTCCGACGATCCCTCCAAGTACCGCCCCGGCGACGACTGGAGCCATTTCCCGCTGGGCGACCCGATAGCGCGCTTCAAGAAGCACCTGATCCTGCTGGGCATCTGGTCCGACGAAGAGCACGAAGCCGTCAAGGCCGAGCTCGACGCCGAGATCCTGGCGGCGCAAAAGGAAGCGGAAAGCTACGGCACCCTGGTGGACGGCCACGTCCCCAGCGCCGCCAG
>MCND01000471.1_pt1 | contig 11549 bp, 9 predicted proteins | sample 778211 | NCBI WGS metagenome assembly MCND01 (sample SAMN04296812, study PRJNA304217) | bioreactor metagenome | isolation source: activated sludge enriched with benzalkonium chloride | place: Turkey: Istanbul urban wastewater treatment plant
ACCGCAGCGCGTGCCGCTGAACGCGCGGCCGGTGAACATCCACGAGATCTGCGAGCGCGTCTGCGCGCTGATACAGGCCGAGTTTCGCGACGAGATCACGCTGCTGCGCGACTACGACGCTTCCGTGCCCGACCTGAAGGGCGATGCGGCCCGGCTGATGCAGGCGGTGCTGAACGTGGCCCGCAACGCCGCGCAGGAACTGGTGGCGCGTCCCAGGGACGCCGGCGTGGAGCATGGCCTGGTGACGCTGCGCACGCGGGTGGCGAGGCAGGTCATGCTGGCGCACCGGCAGCACCGGCTGGCGCTGGTGCTCTCGATCATTGACAACGGTCCGGGCGTGCCCGAGCACATCCGCGACCGCATTTTCCATCCGCTGGTGACAGCCCGTGCCGGCGGCACGGGACTGGGCCTGAGCCTGGCTCAGGACTTCGTGCAGCAGCACGGCGGCATCATCGAATTCGAATCCCGGCCCGGGCGCACCGAGTTCCGCCTGGTCCTTCCGATGGAGCCCGCACACTGATGAAACCCGTATGGATCGTCGACGATGACCAGGCCATCCGCTGGGTTCTTGAAAAGGCCCTGGCGCGCGCTGGCATCCCCACCCGCAGTTTTTCCCAATCGGCCGACGTGCTGGATGCCTTGGCGCGCGACGTCCCGTCGGCGCTCGTGTCGGACATACGCATGCCGGGCGGCAATGGGCTGGAGCTGTTGCGCCAGCTGAAGGAACGCCACGCCGGCCTGCCCGTGATCGTGATGACGGCCTTTGCCGACCTGGACAGCACGGTATCCGCCTTCCAGGGCGGCGCGTTCGACTACCTGGCCAAGCCCTTCGATGTGAACGAGGCGGTGGCGCTGATCCAGCGCGCGATGCAGGAGTCCTCGCAGCAGGATGAGGCCGCGCCCGGGCAGGACGAGACGCAGAACAACGAGCGCTGGATGATGACGCAGTCCTCGTCCACCGCCATGCAGGAAGTCTTTCGCGCCATCGGCCGGCTGGCCCAGTCCAAGGTCACGGTGCTGATCACGGGCGAGTCCGGCACCGGCAAGGAGCTGGTGGCGCGGGCGCTGCACGGCCATGGCGTGCGCGCCGGCGGCCCCTTCGTCGCGCTGAACGCCGCGGCGATTCCGCGCGACCTGCTGGAGGCCGAGCTGTTCGGCCACGAACGCGGCGCCTTCACCGGCGCCAACACGCTGCGCCGCGGTCGCTTCGAGGAAGCGCACGGCGGCACGCTGTTCCTGGACGAGATCGGCGACATGCCGATCGAGCTGCAGACCCGCCTGTTGCGCGTGCTGGCCGAAGGCAGCTTCTACCGCGTGGGCGGCGCCCAGCCGGTGCGCGTGGACGTGCGCATCGTCGCGGCCACCCACCAGCCGCTGGAGCAGCGGGTGGAGCAGGGCCTGTTCCGCGAGGATCTGTTCCACCGCCTGAATGTGATCCGGCTGCGCCTGCCGCCCTTGCGTGAGCGCACCGAGGACATTCCGGCGCTGGCCAATCACTTCCTGACGGCCAGCGCCCGCGCGCTGGGCGTGCCGGTCAAGCGCCTGACGCCCGAGGCGCTGGCGGTGCTGACCCGGTTCGACTTCCCCGGCAACGTGCGTCAGCTGGAGAATTTCTGTCACTGGCTGACCGTGATGGCGCCGGGGCAGACGGTGGAACCCGCCGATCTGCCGCCCGAAATCCGGGCGGTGGATTCGCAGCAGGCATCCGGCGCGCCGGCGACGCAGCGCCCTCCCGTGGCCGCCATCGGCACGGTGTTGCCGACCGCGATGCCGGCGCAGGCCGAGCCGGATGCGGCGACGCCGCGCAACTGGCAGGATCCCTTGTTGCGCGACGCGCAGCATCGGCTGGAGCGCGGCGAGCCTGCCGTCATGGCCACGCTGACGCGCCAGTTCGAAAAGATCCTGCTGCAAAGCGCGCTGGATGCCAGCCGTGGCCGACGGGTTGAGGCCGCGACGCGGCTGGGCATTGGCCGCAACACCATCACGCGCAAGCTGCGCGAGCTGGGCATCGAGGACGACTGAGGCACGGGCGCGGCATCGCGCCCGCCTTCAACCCAGCCCGAGCAGGCTTTCGCACAGCCGGGGCGACTTGAGCTTTTCCAGCCACCACTTCAATGCCTCGCCCGGCGGCTCCGCGCGCCACGCGTAGGCCACATGCTCCGTCAGGGGCATGCCTTCCTCCGTCTCGCAGATCGTCAGGAGGCCTTGCGCCAGATACGGCGCGGCCAGCGTCACCGGCAGATAGCCGCAGCCCAGGCCGCGCACCTGCGCGTCGATCTTGGCCTGCATCGTGGGCATGACCAGCACGGGCTGCTCCGACAGGATCCCGCGCGTCTGCGGCGGCAGGCCGCGGCTGGTATCGGCCACCACCACCGAGCTATAGCGGTTCAGATCGGCCGGGCCCAGCGGGCGGTCCAGCGACGCCAGCGGATGGCTGGCGGCCACGCAGAACGCGAACTGCACCTGGCCCATGGCCTGAGAGCGATACGGACCGGTCGGCTCGCCGGCCGCGCCCGCGCCGACGACCAGATCGGCGCGGCCGGAGGTCAGCGCGTCCCAGTTGCCGCTCAGCACCTCGGTGGAAAAACGCAGCGCGGTGGCGCTGCCCAGCGCCTGGAATTCCTCGATCAGGTCATACAGCGGGCGCCAGGGCAGCACGGCGCTGACGGCGATGCGCAGCTCCACCTCCCAGCCCGTGGCGATCCGCTTGACGCGGCAGGCCAGGTCGTCGAGCGATTGCAGGACGTGGCGGCCTTCCCGCAGCAGCGCCTCGCCGGCCGGGGTGAGCCGTGCGCGCTGCCCGCTGCGGTCGAATAGCAGCACGTCCAGCCCGTCCTCCAGCTTGCGGATTGCGTAGGTCACGGCCGAGGGCACCTTGCCCTGTTCACGGGCGGCCTTGGCGAAGCTGCCGTGGCGCGCGATGGCGTCCACCAGGGTCAGCAGCTCGGGAGTGATGGGCTGGGAGAGCGGGGTCATGACCATGCATTCAAAATTTATGAACGTTGTCTTCAAAAACGGGCGACAAAACCGGCCGCCATCAGGCGCAGAATATCACTCATGCCGGTTGTGCAGCCAGAAACCGCACGGCGATTCCCGCCAGAAGGTACGTCACAACCATTCATTTTATTGAAACAGGAGTCAGCCATGCTTACCATCCGCCGCAGCGCCGAACGGGGCCACGCCAACCACGGTTGGCTCGACTCGTTCCACACCTTTTCCTTCGCCAACTACTACGATCCGGCGCACATGGGCTTCGGCGCGCTGCGCGTGATCAACGATGACCGCATCGCCGCGGGTCGCGGTTTCGGCACCCATGGGCACCGCGACATGGAGATCATCACCTATGTGCTCGACGGCGCCGTCGCCCACAAGGACAGCATGGGCAGCGGCTCGACCATCCGGCCGGGCAACGTGCAGCGCATGAGCGCGGGCCGGGGTGTGCTGCATTCGGAGTTCAACCCGCTGCCGGATGCCGAAACGCATCTGCTGCAGATCTGGATCGAGCCTGACGTGGCCGGCATCGCGCCGGAGTACGAGGAGCGTGAATTCAGCGATGCGCAGAAGCGCGGCCGCCTGCAGGCGCTGGTGTCGCCGGATGGCGCCGAGGGCTCGATGAAGATCCATCAGGACGCGCGGCTGTACGCGGGCCTGTTCGAGGGCGATGAAAGCGCCGAGCTGCCGCTGGCGGCGGGGCGTCGTGCCTGGGTGCACGTGGCCCGGGGCGAGATCGTCGCCAATGGCCAGACGCTGAAGGCCGGCGACGCGCTGGCGCTCAGCGATGAGGTCGCCGTGAAGCTGTCGAACGGCAAGGACGCCGAAGTGCTGGTGTTTGACTTGAAGTAGATTGCCCCCCCGAGCGCTTGCGCGCTCCCCCAGGGGCGCCGCTACGGACCGGCAGAGCCGGATCCGTGCGGCCCCGATGGGGGGAGGGCGTGCCACTGTTGATGGGTGGCGTGTGGTGTCGGGTATTACTAAGATGGAATGTGGTTGCAGGATTCAAATGGGAGAGATGACCATGACGACCTTGTCTGATGACGGCGCGAGCCAGATTGAAACGGTGGTGGTGCCGCGCAGCAGCGATCTGGGCGGGTTCGAGGTTCGGCGGGCGCTGCCTTCGGCGCAGAAGCGCACCGTCGGGCCTTTCGTGTTCCTGGATCATATGGGGCCGGTCGAATTCAGGGCTGGCAGCGGCATCGATGTGCGGCCGCATCCGCATATCGGGCTGTCCACGGTCACGTATCTGTACGAAGGGTCGATGGTGCATCGCGATGGCGCGGGGCATACGCAGACCATCCTGCCGGGCGAGGTGAACTGGATGACGGCGGGCCGGGGCATCGTGCACTCGGAGCGCTCGTCGCCCGAAAGCCGGCAGGCTGATCAGCGGCTCTGTGGCCTGCAGATCTGGGTGGGGCTGCCCAAGCAGCACGAGGAGACCGATCCCGGTTTCGTCCATTACGGGCTGGACGCGCAGCCGGTGGTGGAAGGCGAGGGCGTGCGCGCCCAGGTGGTGGCCGGCGAGCTGTTCGGCAAGACTTCCAGCGTCAAGACGCTGTCGCCGCTGTTCTACGGGGATATCCAGATGCGCGCGGGCTCGACCCTGGTGCTGCCGGCCGAGCATGAAGAGCGCGCGGCCTATCTGGCCACGGGTTCGATCGAGGTCGAGGGGCAGGTGTTCGAAAGCGGCCGCCTGGTCGTGTTCGCGCCGGGCAGGCCGGTGCAGATCCGCGCGGTGAGCGATGCGCGCTACGCGGTGCTGGGCGGCGAACCGTTGGACGGTCCCCGCTTCCTCTGGTGGAACTTCGTGTCCAGCAGCAAGGATCGCATCGAGCAGGCCAAAGAGGACTGGCAGCGCGATCGTTTCGGCCAGACGGTGCCGGGCGATGAGACGGAGTTCATTCCCTTGCCGCCGCCCAAGGCCTGACGGGCATGAGAGATGCTTCCCTGTACAGCGTGCGCCTGCCGCAGAGGGGCTGACGATTTTGAAAAAACGGCCGGTGACTCGCGTCCCGGCCGTTTCACGCCTGTGCAAGACGCCTGGGCGCGGACTACGCGCCGTCGGCCGGCTCGAAGGCGGCGCCCTTGAACACCCGCTTTGGACTGCCGCGCTCCACCTCATGATGGAATTGGCGGCGGCGGGCGCGTTGCGCCGCGTGCTGCGCCTGCTCGTGGCTGGCCAGCCGATGCGCGATCAACAGCACGGCGAGGCGCTTGTTGGCATGCTGGCTGCGCTCGGTCTGTACCTTCACGCTGATGCTGGTGGCGACGTGCGTGGCGCGCACGGCGGATTCCGTCTTGTTGACGTGCTGGCCGCCAGGTCCGGACGAGCGTGTCGTTTCAAAGCGTATGTCGGCGGCCAGGCTGGGCGCGGGCGCTTCGCAGCGCAAGACGCCGATGAACCAGTTCTTGCGCGGGTGGGACGGACGGTAAGGGCTGGGGCAGGTCCATTGGATCGAGCCCTCCCAGCTCGCCGCCAGCGACGCCGCGCCGTCGCCGTCCAGGCTCAGCAGCACGGAGCGGTAAGTGCCGGCCTTGCCGCCGCTTTCGCTTTCGACTATGTCCACATCGACCGAGCGTGCCTGCGCTTCGCGCGACAGTCGCGCCAGCGCCTTGGCCACCGCCAGGCAGCACTCGTCCGGCCCCTGGGCCGAGGATAGTTGCAGCAGGATCATCAGCAGCATCCTCCCCGGGTCTTGTAGGTCAGCACCGGGCGCAGTTTGGCCAGCACCGTCAGCAGGCCGGCCTGTTCCAGGCTGGCGATGATGCTGTCCACCGGCTTGTAGGCTTCGGGCGCTTCTTCGTAGATCAGCTGCTTGTCCTCGCAGATGACGTGGCTGCCCAGCCGGGTCTTGGCGAGTTGCGCGGGGCTGTAGCGCTTGAACAGCCGGTCCTTGCACTCGCTGCGCATCCACTTGCGGCCCGCGCCATGCGCCAGCGAGTACAGGCTGGCCGCGCTGGGAACCGGCGCCACCAGATAGCTGAAGTCGCCGCGCGAGCCCGGGATCACGACCAGCCCGCCATCGGACGGCGTGGCGCCCTTGCGGTGCAGCCAGCCCCGTTCGCCCTGGACCTCGGCGCGCGTGACCAGGTTGTGGTGCACGTCCAGCAGCTGTCCGCCTTCCGTGCCGAGCCGGTCCAGCATGCGGCGAGCGACCAACTGCCGGTTGGCCTGGGCGTAGCGCAGGGCGGCGTCGTGCCGGGCCAGGTAGGCCTGGCAATCAGCGCTGTCTTCGGCAAGGCCGTCGTGGCCGTGCCGCTGGACATGCTCTTCCAGGATGGCGCGGCCCAGGCCACGCGACCCGCTGTGGACCAGCAGGACGAGTCGGTCCAGATCCAGCCCCAGCGCGTCGACCGCCTGCGGGTCGCAGACGGTGTCGATGCGCTGCAGTTCGGCGAAGTGGTTGCCGCCGCCTATGGTGCCCAGCGCCTGCCGATGGCCGACATCGGCGGGCGCCAGCTCGTCCACGAGCGGCTGCCAGCTGTCATCCAGCGGTCCGTCGATATCGCCGAGCCGCTTTTCCAGCTTGGCCGTCGCGGCCTTGCGGGCGTCGATGCCGGTGCTCCATAGCGACATGCCGCAGCCGATATCGCCGCCGATCAGGGCAGGGTACAGGCGTCCGGTGGAGAAGAAGGCGGCGCCCACCGGATAGCCGCGACCCGGATGCAGGTCGGGCATGCCGGCGACGCGGCGCATGCCGGCGAGCCTGGCGGTCGTGTGTAGTTGCTGGATCGCGTTGCCTTCGATCCAGGTGTCGTCCGAGGCGATCAGCGTGACGCTCTCGGACAGTGCTTGAATGCAATTGCCCATGGAATTTCCATAATCAGGTCTTGGAAAGGGCTTGCTTCCACAGGCATCGGTGCCGCAAGGCGCGGCCACGGCTCACCGGCGCGGCGTATGGCGCGGACACGGCGATCGCGGCGCACTGCCAGGCAGTGGCCGTGCGGACGTGATGCGTATGAAAGACCCTGTATGGCAGGACCGGACCAGGGCAGTGCGAATGTCTTGCCGGCTAGTCTGCGGCAAGAAGAATTCAGTCGGGCTGGACGCGGCCTGCAAGGCGGGAAGTCTGTTGTTGTTGCATGATGATTCCTCCTGTGCAGTTCGGTTGATGGGGGTGAGGACGTCGCGCGGATGGCCATTCGTGGCGTGGGTGGCGCGGCGTCCTCGGCGGACGTTCGTTGGCGCCGATAAGAGGCGTTGCGCGGGCGTCAGGCCGGAAAGAGCGCAACTCTATCATTGAACTTCGCGGCCTGTCTCGCGGTTGCGGCAAGCCAGGGCCTCATGTGCGTCAATACGTATGAATTGCGCCACAGTGCGCGCGTGCGCGCGGCGCGGCCAGGGCTGGCGCCGCGCAGTATGATGCGCCTCCGGCATCGAGCACAACGCGATCGCCGCGAGACAACAACGGGATGGAGACATCATGCAACGCTTTACCTTGAGCGCGCTGCGCGGCCTGGCCGCGCTGGCGCTGGTTCACGGCGCGGCCGCCGCGCAGGCCGCCGGCTATCCGGCCAAGCCCATCGTATTCATCGTGCCCTACACCGCGGGCGGCACCACCGATCTGGTGGCGCGCACCGCGGGCCAGAAGGTCGCGGAGAAACTGGGCCAGCCCGTCATCGTCGAGAACCGTCCGGGCGCGGGCGGCAACATCGGCATGGACGCCGTGGCCAAGGCCGCGCCGGACGGCTACACCATCGGCTTCGGCGCCATTTCCACCAATGCGCTCAATCCCTTCGTCTATCCGTCGATGCCGTTCGATCCGACCAAGGACTTCACCGGCATCAGCATGCTGGGCGCGTCCTCGGTGGTGCTGGAGACCGGCCCCTCGATCAAGGTCGACAGCGTCAAGGATCTGGTCGCCTATGCCAAGCAGCATCCGGGCACCGCGTTCGGCACGCCGGGAACGGGCACGTCGATGCATCTGGCGGGCGTGATGTTCGATCAGCTGACCGGCGCCGGCATGCAGCACATTCCCTACAAGGGCAGCGCGCAAGGCATCAACGATCTGCTGGGCGGCCATCTGCCCATCATGTTCGACAACCTGCCGGCCTCGTTGCCGCATATCAAGTCGGGCAAGGTCCGCGCGCTGGCCGTGACCGGCAGCAAGCGCGCGCCGGCGCTGCCGGACGTGCCCACGCTGGCTGAACTGGGCTATGGCGCGGCCGTGGTCGATCCCTGGTTCGCGATCTATGGTCCCGCCAAGATGCCGCCGGAGATCACCAAGACCCTGAGCGAGGCCTTCCAGGCCGCGCTGGCCATGCCCGAGGTCAAGATCAAGCTGGAGCAGGCGGGCTTCATGCCGTATGGCTCGACGCCGGAAGAGGTGGAAAAGCTGACGCGCAGCCAGCACGAGGCCTTCAATGCCTTGTCGCAGAAGGTGAAGCTGTCGGCGGATTGACGCCGGGACGGAAGTGACGGCGGCCTGGATGGGCGCGCCGTTCGCGCGGGCGGCCCGGACCCTGGTCCTGGCCGCCCGCGTTGCGTTCAGCGGCCGCGCGCGAAGACCTGCTCGCGCTGCTCTTCCAGCGCCTCGCTGCGGATGAAGTCGCGCACGAAGGCGTCGGCCGGGTGATGATGCAGGTTGTATGGCGTGTCCCACTGCGCGATGCGGCCCTTGCTCATCACGCCGATGCGGTCGGCGATGGCGAAGGCCTCGGCCTGATTGTGCGTGACCAGGATGGCGGTGTGGCCGGTGGCCTTCAGGATCTCGCGCACCTCGAAGGCCAGCCGCTCGCGCGTGTCCACGTCCAGGTTGGAGAAAGGCTCGTCCAGCAGCAGCAGCTCGGGCGAGGGCGCCAGCGCCCGGGCCAGCGCCACGCGCTGCTGCTGGCCGCCGGAGATCTCGTGCGGATAGCTGGCAGCGGCATGGCTGAGCCCCACCAGTTCCAGCATTTCCTCGACTCTCCGCGCGCGCGCCGCGCGGTCCAGCCTGCGCAGGCCGAAAGCCACGTTCTGCGCCACCGTCAGGTGCGGGAACAGCGCGTAGTCCTGAAACATCATGCCGACCCGGCGCGACTCGGGCGCGACCTGCATGTCCGGGGTGGAGATGATCGTGCCGTCCAGCAGGATGCGGCCGGCGCGCAGCGGTTCGAAGCCGGCGATGGCGCGCAGCACCGTGGTCTTGCCGCAGCCGGATTCGCCCAGCAGGCAGCCGATGTGGCCGGCGGGCAGCGACAGCGTCAGGTCCCGCACCACGTCGCGCACGCCCTTGGGCGTGTCGTAGGCCAGCGAGATATGGTCGATTTCGAGCAGATCGGACGACAAGATGTTCAATGTCCCATTTTCAGATTGGTGCGCGCCAGCAGGATGACGGGCAACAGGCCCGCCAGCACGATGGCCAGCGCGGCGACCGCGCCTTCCTCGTAGGTGCCCCGGGCCGCCTCGGCGTACAGCCAGGTGGCCAGCGTGTCGAAGTTCATCGGGCGCAGCAGCAGGGTGGCGGGCAGTTCCTTCATGGCGTCCACGAACACCAGCAGCGCGCTGGCCGCCAGGGCCGGGCGCAGCAGCGGCAAGTGGACGCGGCGCAGCGTGCCGGCGGACGTCTCGCCCAGCATGCGCGACGCCTGTTCCAACGACGGCGGAATGCGGGCCAGGCCCGCTTCGATGGCGCCGGTGGAGATAGCCAGGAAGCGGATCGCATAGGCGCACACCAGCGCGCCCATGGAGCCCATCAGCAATAGACCGCCGCCGCCGAACAGGCGGCCCACGGCGGTGTCGATCCAGACGAAGGGCGTGAGCAGCCCGATGGCGAGCACCGTGCCGGGCACGGCGTAGCCCAGGCTGGCGATGCGGCCGCAGGCGCGTCCGGGATTGAAGGCAGCGCTTTCGCGCAGCGTGCGTCCGGCCCAGGCGACGGTCAGGCCGCACAGCAGGGTCACGACGGTTGCGCAGAAGGCCACGGTCAGCGTATTGCGCAGCCCGACCAGCAGCTGGCCCGACACGCCGCCGACCAGATGCAGGCGCTTGTAGGTTTCCACCACCAGGTACAGCGCAGGGGCGACGAAGCCCAGCAGCACGGGAATCCAGCCCAGCGCCGCGGCGACCAGCGCCGCCGGACCGCGCAGGCGGCGCGGCTGCATCGGGCGCATGCGCTGGGTGTTGGCGTAGCGCTGGCGCTTGCGTCCATGCCGTTCCAGCAGGATCAGGCCGACGACGATGGCCAGCATGGTCAGCGCGATCTGGGCCGCGCCGGCCAGGTCGGAACGCGTGACCCAGGTGGTGTAGACCGAGACGGTCAGCGTCTGCACGCCCAGGAATTCCGAGGCGCCGATATCGTTCAGCGTTTCCAGCAGGGCCAGGCTCATGCCGACCACGATGGCCGGACGCGCCAGCGGCAGCGCCACCCGGAAGAACACGCCGGCGCGGCCGGCGCCGAGGCTGCGCGCGGCTTCCAGCAGGCTGGCGGCCTGCGTCATGAACATCACGCGCGTGCTCAGGTACACATAGGGATACAGCACGAAGCCCAGCACGAAGATCGCGCCCTGGACCGAGCGCAGGTCGGGCAGGCGGAACTGGCGCGGGCTGTCGTAGCCCAGGATGGCGCGCAGGCCGGTCTGGATGGGGCCGATGGGATGCAGCAGGTCCAGGTAGGCGAAGGCGATGATGTAGGTGGGCACGGCCAGCGGCAGCAGCAGCGCCCAGGTCAGCGTGCGGCGCGTGGGGAACTCGTAGGCGGTCACCAGCCAGGCCGAGCCGGTGCCCAGCAGGGCCACCAGCGCGCCCACGCCGGCGAGCAGGATGAGGGTGTTGGCCAGCGCCTGGGGCAGCACGTAGCTGGCCAGGTGTTGCCAATGGGCTAGGTCGCCGCCCAGCGCCCACCAGCCCAGGGTCAGCAGCGGCGCGAGCACCGCCAGGGCAATCAGGGCGGCGCCGGCGAGCCAGCCGGCGCCGCGTTCCGTCCAGCGCAGCCGCAGCGGCCGGGACAGGGATTCAGTGTGCATGCTTGTACGTCGATAGCTTCAAGTTCTGGCGTCCGGCGCGTCCGGCTTCCTGAGCGGCAAGGCCTGCCGTCGTCCGCCGGGCATGGAGCCGGGGCGGGCGAGGGCAGGCCTGGAGACCGCCGGGACCGCGCGCCGGAGCCGCGCCCGAGGGCGCGGCCACCGTGCATCAGTTGTCGAAGCCGACCTTGTCGACCAGCTCGCTGGCCTGCTTGCGATGCTTGGCGATTTCGGTCAGGGGCAGCGGGTCGATCTTGAGCTCGCCGAAGCTGGCGATCACGGGGTCGAGCTTCACGCCCTTGCGCACTGGGTATTCATAGTTGGCCTGGGCATACAGCGCCTGGGCGGGCTCGGACACCAGGTAATCCAGCAGTTTAATGGCGTTGGCCTTGTTGGGCGCATGCGCGGCCACGGCGGCGCCGCTGACGTTGACGTGCGTGCCGCCGCTCTTGGCGTTGGCGAAGGTCGGACGGATCACCTTGATGGCGTCGCCCCACTTGCGGGCGTCGGTGCCGGCTTCGGCGTTCTTCATGTGGCCCACGTAGTAGGCGTTGGCCAGGCCGATGTCGCAGATGCCGCCCAGGATGTCGCGGGCCACGTCGCGGTCGCCGCCG
>MCND01000472.1_pt1 | contig 11526 bp, 12 predicted proteins | sample 778211 | NCBI WGS metagenome assembly MCND01 (sample SAMN04296812, study PRJNA304217) | bioreactor metagenome | isolation source: activated sludge enriched with benzalkonium chloride | place: Turkey: Istanbul urban wastewater treatment plant
GGACAAGGGCGCCGGCCGGGATCTCCGGACGGGCAGGGTGTTTGGCCGGAAAGGCCAGTGACGCAGGCCCCGTTCGGGCCGGCGGGTGTCGGTCAGCTTCCGATCATGGACGTGAAGCCGCCCCAGCACATGCGCTTGGGATCGAAGATGCCTCCGCATTCCATGTTGGCCAGACGCGGATCGCTCATGGCCAGCGCGTTGATGCGGTCGCGCTCGGCCTTGCTGGCGAACAGGATCCAGGCGAACACCACGGTTTCGTCGGGACCCGCGCCGGCGGCCTTGGTGAAGGAGGCGAAGGCTTCGTTGTCCAGTTCGTCGCCGCGGCATTCGCGGTAGTCCAGCGCGCCGTGTTCCAGCCATACGGTGCGCGCCAGTCCGGCCATTTTCTTGTACGCCTGCAGCTCGGCCGTTGCCACGCTCAGCAGGTAACCGTCTATGTACTTTTCCATCGATGACTCCATTGCAGGGTGTTGTTCTACGCGGCGCGACGCTGATTCCGCCGTCCGGACATCGAGCCGGTGAGAAACACTTTATCGGGATCCGCGCGCGCTTCCGATAGGCGATTGCGACAATCTTGCGGGTGGATTGCGACAGGCTTCCGGCGTATTCTTTGCCGGGTAAAAACGGGTGTGCCGGATACCGCGCGGCGCGCAGCGGACGCCGCGCGCCGCCGCCAGAAAACAGGACGATTCCGCCATGAAAAACGTCGCTTTCCTGCTGCCCACGGGCGCGAACATCGCTTCCCTGGAGACCGCCAGGCAGGGCTTCCTGGTGGCCAACGAATACCTGGCGGCGCAAGGACGTCCGCCCGGATTCAGCGTGCGCACGCTGGCCGTCACGCGCGAGGTCCGGCTCGATGACGGCCGCATCACGGTCCAGGCCGATGCCGTGCTGGACGAGGCCGGCGCTGTTGACATCTGCATTGCGCCGCCCCTGCTGGGTTCGGTGTCGGACGTGGTGCTGAACAACCGCGCGCTGATCGAATGGCTGGCGCGCCACCACCGGGGCGGCGGCGAGGTCGCCAGCCTGTGCATGGGCGCGGCGCTGCTGGCGGCGGGCGGCCTGCTCGACGGGCAGGAGGCAGTGGTGCACTGGGCCGCGCAAGGCATGTACGCGCAGCTGTTTCCCGAGGTGCAGTGGGTCAGCGACCGCGTGGTCATGGCCGGCGAGGGCATCTACACCAGCGGCGGGGCTTTTTCGGCCGCGCACCTGGTGCTGCACCTGATCGAGCGCTACGCCGACCGCGACACCGCCATCTGGTGCGCCAAGTATTTCCAGCTGGACTGGAGCCGGCAGAGCCAGCTGCCCTTCGCCGTGTTCATGGGGCAGAAGGCGCATGCCGACCAGGCGGTGCGCGCGGTGCAGGAATACATCGAGGGCCGCTATACCGAGAAGATCACGGTCGAGGCGCTGGCCGACCGCCACGCGATGGGGCGGCGCACGCTGGAGCGGCGCTTCCGCCAGGCCACCGGCAACAGCATCGTCGAGTACGTGCAGCGGGTGCGCGTCGAGGCGGCCAAGAAGCGGCTGGAAAGCTCGCGCAAGAGCGTGTCCGAGGTCATGTACGAGGTCGGCTACAACGACACCAAGGCGTTCCGCGACATCTTCAGCAAGTACTGCGGCATGTCGCCGGTGGGCTACCGGGAACGCTACCAGTAGCGTCGCCGCGCAGGCGGCGGCCGGCCTACACAAGGCATACATAATCCGCACAGTTTTTCACATTGCGGCGGGTCGGCATTTCTACAATTTCCGCGCTACCCGCGGGTTGCGCGCGTCCGCCTGCAGGCGGATCGCGTCCGCGTCGAACTCTCGGAGAACCGCTTGGATCCCTTCCTTGTATCGGCCCACGGCCGGCCGGCGCCGGTGGCGCGCGCCGGCATGCGCGTGCGCGCGCGCCTGGGCGGCGCGTCGTTGTGCGCGGTCCTGGCCTGCGCCGGCGGCGGCGCGGCGGCCGCGGCCGGCAAGGTGCTTGAATCGCAGCAGCGCTACGCGCCCACGGCCGCGCAGCTGGCGCTGGTGGAGCACTATCGCGGCGCGCCGCTGGAGGACTTTTCCGAAGCGGTGTTCGATGCCGGCAAGACCGACATGCCGTACCGGCTGCTGGCGCCGGCCCGGCCGGTGGCTGGCGAGCGCTACCCGCTGGTGGTGTTCTTTCACAGCTCCGGCGGCATCGGCGACGACAACCTCAAGCCCATGACGGCCTTCACGCGCCTGTGGGCCGCGCCCGATGTGCGACGCAGCTTTCCGGCCTATGTGGTGGTGCCGCAGACGCGCGACCGCAGCGCCAACTACATCAATGACACGCATGGCCTGCGCGTTTCCCAGCCGGGGGCGCCGCTGGCCGACGTGCTGGCGCTGGTGGATGAGCTGATGCGCCGCCATCCGATCGACCCGGCCCGCGTCTATGCGCTGGGCTTTTCGATGGGCGCGTCCGCCGCGATGGACGCCGCCGTGGCCCGGCCCGGCCTGTTCGCCGCGATGGTCGCGTTGTCGGGCGTGCCGCCCGAGCGCAGCCTGGCGCGTTCCGTGGCGCATGTGCCGACCTTGCTGATCCACGGCGACTACGATCAGGAGAATGCCTATGTCGGCGCCCAGGTCTGGGCCGAGGAACTGGCCGCCGCCGGCGGTCGGCCCCGGTTCATCACCTATGTCGGCATGGACCATCGCGTGCCGCCGCAGCTGTTCACCGACGGCGCCTGGCGCCAATGGCTGTTCGAGCAGCGCAAGCCGCGCTAGCGCGCCGTTGTGGACCCGCCCGGCCATGGGACAATACGGCATTCTCTTCGGCCCCGGTGATCCACGATTCCCATGTCCAAGCCACTCATGTCGTTGCTGGTCGGTTTTTCTTCTCCCATGCATGGCGAGGTCAATGGTCCGGCCGTGCCTCGGCCGGACGTCGCGTCCGCCGGCGGCGCGCCCGGCCGGGCGGCGCAGGCATGAGCGGCTACGCACCCATCCGCGACCAATTCCTTCGTTTCGGCGACCTGCGCCCGCAAGGCGCGGGCGAGTGGCGCGGCCCGTTTCCGCTGCCGCCGGCGCTGGCAGAGTTCTACGCCGAAGTCGGGCCGCTGGGCCCCGTGGTCTATGAGCATGTCGGCCCGGTGGGCGTGACCATTCCCGGCACGGCCCTGGGTTTCGCGCCGCTGGCCAAGCTGTGGGTCCGGCAGGCCGGTTATCGCTGGGACGGCAACAGCGGCGAGCGTCTGACGGACTGGCCCGAGGACTGGCTGGTCATCGCCGACCAGCACGCCGATCCGCTGATCCTGGAAATGTCCACCGGCCGCGTCCTGTACGCGCTGCATGGCGCGGGCCGCTGGGATGCGCAATGGCTGGCGCCCGACCTGCGCACGCTGGCCGCCGTGCTGGCGGCCGTGGGCGGTGTCCATGAAGACGCCGGCGACGATCTGTGCGACGACGAGGGCGAGCTGCGCCCCAGGCACCGCGAGGCCGCCGTCCGGGCCGCCGCCGCCGTGCTGGGCGGCGACGAGGCCGCCCGCGCTTTCTTCGATCTGCTGGAATGGTGAGCCCGGCCGCCATCAGCTTGAGGCTATGGCGGCATCAGCAGTCCGAATGGCGCGGCCGCGCCGTCTCTCTAGAATAGCGATCCAGGCGCGCAGGACACGGCGGACGCAAGCCGGCGCGGCGCGCCACGGGGAGAAGGACTCATGGATGGCTGGTGGCTGGTCGCGCTGGGCGCGGCCGTGGCGGGATTCGTGCAGGGTTTGTCGGGCTTCGCGTTCGGCATGGTGTCGATGTCGTTCTGGGCCTGGGCGCTGGATCCGCGCCTGGCGGCCGCGCTGGCCGTGTTCGGCTCGCTGACCGGCCAGCTGCTGGCGGTGTTCTCGGTGCGGCGCGGTTTCGACTGGAAAATGCTGTGGCCCTTCGTGGCCGGCGGGCTGGCCGGCGTGCCGCTGGGCGTGCAGCTGCTGCCCATGCTGGACATGACCTGGTTCAAGGCGGTGCTGGGCGCCATCCTGGCGATCTGGTGTCCGACCATGCTGTTCGCCGCGCGCCTGCCGCGCATCAAGGGCAGCCGGGTCGGCGACTGCGCGGCCGGACTGGTGGGCGGCGTGATGGGCGGCATCGGCGGCTTCACCGGCGTGGTGCCCACGCTCTGGTGCACGCTGTGCGGCTTCGACAAGCACGCGCAGCGCGCCGTCATCCAGAACTTCAATCTGTCGATGCTGGCGGTGACCATGCTGACCTATCTGGGCACGGGCATGATCACGCGCGACATGCTGCCGATGTTCGCGGTGGTCGCGCCCGCCATGCTGGTGCCCACGCTGCTGGGCACGCGCCTGTACATGGGGATCTCGGAGCTGGCGTTCCGCCGCATCGTGCTGGGCCTGCTGACCTGTTCGGGCGTGACCCTGCTGATTTCGGCCGTGCCGCAGTTGCTGGCGCGCTAGCGCGGGGCCATTGCGGCCCCGCGCGGCATCGCTAGTCGGCGGTCGACAGCAGCGCGACGATCTCGCGCAGCTCGGCCGCATCCTCCAGGCGGCGCAGGCGGCGGATCAGCGCCTCGGCGCGGTCCGGCGGCACGGGAGGTTGGGCCGAGGCGCAGCAGGCGCGGAACTTGGCGTCTTGCGCGGCTTCGTCCAGCGGCAGCGCCGGGCTGCCCGGAAACTCGGGCATGTCCAGCGCCAGGCAGCGGCCGTCCCGCAGATACAGTTCCACGCGCTGCGGGCACATGGCGTTGGGATCGGGATTGCCGTCGTCCAGCACCTCGATGCGGGCGGCCAGCTCCAGCCGGCGCGGATCGGCCAGTGCGTCCGGATCGAAATCCTGGATGCCCACCTGGCCATGCAGGATGGCCGTGGCGACGGTGTAGCCCATGCACAGTCGGGCGGTGGCCGAGTCCATGCCGGGCCGGGCGGGCCGGCCGACCAGGCGCACGATCAGCGACGACGCGTACACCTTCATGCCGGCGATGTCCCCGGGCCGCAGCGCGTGTTCGCGCATCAGCCGCAGCGCGGCGCCGATGCCGCTGTGCGTGGCGCGTCCGGTGGGGTAGGGCTTGTGGCTCATGCGCGCGATCTGGAAGACGCGGCCGACGTCGCCGGCGACTTCGTCCCAGCGCGCCTGGCCGGCGTCGTAGAGCGCGAAATAGCCGAACGGCCCCTCCAGGATGTCGCGCGGGCCGGGAAAACCGGCGCGCGCCAGCTCGAAGGCCGTGACCGCGGCGCGCGCGTTCAGACCGACCTGCAGGCCGACGGCGGGCGAGCCTTCGATGTGCGCCTGCATGGTGCCGGACAGATGGCTGTAGGCCAGGCCGAGGGCGTCGCGCGTGGCGGCCTCGTCCAGGCCGGCGAGCTTGCACAGGGTGGCGGTGGCGCCCAGCCCGCCGCACATGGCTGGCCGGAAGAAGCGCATCGGCGCGCGCTGTGCCAGCGCCACGTGGATGGCGAAGTCCAGCCCTGCGGCCACGGCGGTGATCAGGCGCCTGCCGTCCACGCCGCCCTCGCGCTCGGCATAGCCCAGCGCGGCGGGCGCGATGCAGGCGAAGGCGTGCACCACGGCGCGGTCATGGATCGCGTCGAATTCCTGGTTGAAGACCTGGTAGGCGTTGAGCATGACCGCGCTGGCCAGCGGCAGCCGTTCGCCGCTGGCCCAGACCGTGGCCTCGGCGCCCTGGCCCAGCGCGGCGGCGGCGTGCTTGAGCGCCGCCATGCGCGGGTGGCGCGAGCCCGACAGCCCGACGCCGATGGCGTCCAGCAGGAAGGTCCGGGCGGCGGCGACAGCCTCGGCCGGCAGGTCCTCGTAGCGCAGGCGCTGCAGGTGCGCGACCAGCGTGTCGATGGCGCTGGCGGCTGGCTGGGACGGCTCTGCGTCTGGCGCGGCGGTGGTCTGCGCGCCGCTCATGCCTGGTCTCCCGGCGCGCCGCGCAGCGGCGGCGAGCACTGGCCGGCATACCACGCGTACAGCTCGGCGCCGGTGACGAAGCGGGTCATGGAATGGCGCTGGAGCCGGTCCAGCATGGCCTCGAAATCGGGGTAGCGATGCGGCACGCCCATCAGGTGCGGATGCAGTCCCAGCGTCAGCACGCGCGGCATGCCGGACGCGGCGGCCTCGCGCGCGTAGACGTTGAGCGTGTGATCCAGCCGGCGGCCGAACTCGCCGGTGGCGTGCTTTTCCACGGCATGGATCACCGAATCGTTCAGCTCCAGCGCATAGGGCAGGGCCAGCAGCGGGCGCGGGGCGGCGCGCATCCAGTTGGGCAGGTCGTCCAGGCACCAGTCGAACACATAGTCCACGCCAGCCTGCGCCAGCAGGTCGGGCGTTTCGCTGGTTTCACGCAGGCCGGGCGAGAGCCAGCCGCGCGGGCGCGCGCCGCTGAAGCGCTCGATCCGGTCCAGCGCGGCGGCGATGGCCTCGGCCTGCCCGACGCCGCCGTCCTGCGACAGCGCGCGCTGGTGGATGCCGTGGCCGATGAATTCCCAGCCGGCCTGCAGCAGCGCGTCGGCGGCCGCCGGATAGGCGTCGATGACCGAGGCGTTCAGGCTGGCCGAGGCCGGCAGGCCTCGGCCAGCGATGGCGTCGATCATGCGGGGCAGGCCGCAGCGCAGGCCGTATTCGGCCCAGCTGAAATTGGGCACGTCGGGCACGTTGCCGATGCCGTGCGGCGGGGTGAGGATGGTGCGCGGCATGGGCTGGTCGAACGGCCAGTGTTCCACGTTGACGACCAGGTGGACCAGGATGGGGCGTCCGTCCAGGCCGGCCAGCGGCGGGCGCTGGCGCGGCATCAGGAAGGGAATGCGGGGATTGTTCATGATGTCTGTCGGCAAGTCCGGACGGCGTCAGCGGCCGGTGAAAACGGGGTCGCGCCTTTCGGCGAAGGCGCGGCGGCCCTCGGCGTAGTCGGCGCTGTCGAAGCATTGGCGCACCAGCGCGGCGATGGTCTCCAGTTCGGCGGCGGAGGGTTCGCGCATGGATGCCAGTATCGCCGCTTTCGCCGCCCGCAAGGACAGGGGCGCGTTGGCGGCGATGCGTTGCAGGCGGGCCTGGGAGAGCCGCTCGAAATCGTCCAGCGCGAAACGCTCGTGCAGCAGTCCGCCGGCCTGCGCCTGTTCGGCGTCCAGGGTGCGGGCGGTGTAGAACAGCTCGAAGGCCGCGGCCATGCCGGTCACCGCCACCACGCGGCGCATGTCGGCATAGCCATAGCCCAGGCCCAGGCGCGCGGCGGGCATGCGAAAGCGCGCGCTGGCGCTGGCATAGCGCAGGTCGCAGGCCAGCGCCAGGCCGATGCCGCCGCCCATGCAGGCGCCCTGGATCAGCGCCACCGTGGGCGCCGGAAAGCGCGCCAGCGCGTCCTGTGCCTCGGCAACGGCCTGGTTGTAGACGGCGGCCGCCTCGGCGCTGTCGCGGGCCTGGTCGAATTCGCTGATGTCGGCGCCCGACACAAAGGCCTGCGAGCCCGCGCCGGTCAGGGCCAGCACCCGCAGGTCCGGCGCTTCGCGCAACCGCGCCAGGCTGGCCGCCAGCTGCCGCCACATGGCCAGCGTCATGGCGTTGCGGCGAGCCGGGTTGCTGATCGTCAGCGTGGCGATGCCGTCACGCAGCGCTTCCTGGATGTGGCCGGCGGGCTGGCCGCCGGCCGGCGAGGACGCGCCGGTCATACCACGCCCTCCGCGCGCAGGCGCGCGATGCCGGCGGCGTCGTAGCCCGCTTCGGCCAGCATCTCGTCGGTGTGCTCGCCCCAGCCCGGCGCGGGCCGGGCGATGGCGGCGGGCGTGCGCGTCAGCGTGACGGGCTGCGAGATCAGGCGGTAGGCCTGGCCATCGTCGCCGGTCACCGACTGTGCCACGCCCAGGTGCCGCACCTGCTCGTCCTCGAATACCTGGGGAATGGTGTAGACCGGGCCGGCCGGCACGCCGGCGCGGTTCAGCAGCTCGACCCAGTGGGCCACGCTGGCTTCCCGGAAGCGCCGCGCCAGCGCCTCGTTGAGCGGGGCGCGGTTGGCCACGCGCAGCTTCTCGGTGGCGTAGCGTGGGTCTTGCAGCCACTGCGGCGCGTTCAGGCAGTCGCACAGGCGCTTCCAGTTGCCCTCGCCGGAGGCGCCCAGGTTGAAGGCGCCGTCGCTGGCCTCGAACAGGCCCATGGGGCTGCTGGTGGGATGGTCGTTGCCGGCCTGTGCGGGCGTATCGCCTTCGTTCAGGTAGCGCGCCGCCTGGAAGTCCATCAGCGCGATCTGGGTATGCAGCAGCGAGCTGTGCACCCACTGGCCCTCGCCCGAGCGCTCGCGCTCCAGCAAGGCCAGCAGGATGCCGACCGCCGCGTAGATGCCGGTGCCGCAGTCGGCCACGGCCAGGCCCGCGCGCAGCGGCCCGCCGCCGGCATGGCCGGTGACCGACATCAGCCCGCCCATGCCCTGGATGATCTGGTCAAAGCCGGGCCGGCCCGCATAAGGGCCGGCCTGGCCGAAGCCGGAGATGCTGGCCAGGATGATGCGCGGGTTGATGGCGCGCAGGTCCTCATAAGCCAGGCCCAGTCGCGCCTTGACGTCCGGGCGCCAGTTCTCGACCACCACGTCGGCGGTGGCGACCAGGCTGCGCAGCACGGCCAGGCCTTCAGGCTTCTTCAGGTTCAGCGTCAGCGAACGCTTGTTGCGGTTCAGGTTCTGGAAGTCGCCGCCGTGGCGGTCGGCGGCGAACATGGCTTCGTTGGGATCGACGCCGGCGGGCGGTTCGATGCGGATGACGTCGGCGCCGAAGTCCGCCAGGATGCGCACGCAGGTCGGGCCGGCGCGCACGCGCGACAGGTCGAGGACGCGAAAGCGCGACAGGGCGGGGGAGGCGGTGATCTTGGACATGGTGGTTCCCATGGGTCAGCGTTGCAGAAACGTGGAGTGAGGCAGGGCGAACTGGCGGGCGAAGGCCAGCATTCGCGCCTCGCTGCCCGGCGCGCCGATCAGCTGCGCGCTGACGGGGCGACCGCGGCCGTCCAGGCCCACCGGCAGCACCAGCGCCGGCAGGCCCAGGAAATTGACGTAGGCGTGATGGCGATGCAGCGCGGCCAGCGCGCGCGGGTCGAAGGCGGGGCTGGAGGTCGTGACCGCGTCGCGGTCCGGCACGCCTTGCGGGAAGCAGGGCGCCAGCAGCAGGTCGGCGTCGCCCAGGCTGCCGGCCAGGAAGGCCGCGCGCAGCGGCGCCGCCTGCGCCAGCGCGTGGCGATACCAGACGGCCGGCATGGCCCAGCCCGGCAGCGCGATGGCGCGGGTCGACGGGGCCAGCGTGTCCAGGTCGCCGCGCACGGCCGCCGCCAGCGCCAGCGCGGCCTCGGCGTGCAGCACGATCTGCGCCAGCCGGTTCAGGCGGTCCAGGTCGGGCAGCGCGGCCGGCTTCAGCCTGGCGGCGCCGCGCAGGCGCTGCTCGAAGCCGGTCAGCGCGGCGGCGACCGTGGGATCTTCCCCCTGCGCATGCAGCGCATTGGCGATGCGCCAATCTCGCGGGCGCGCCAGCTCGCGCTCCAGCGCGTCCAGCCGCAGGGGCAACCCGGGATCTTCGTCGCCGGCGGGCAGGGCGGCCGCGAAGACGCTGGCGGCGTCCAGTGCGTCGCGGGCGATCACGCCCACCGTGTCCAGCGTCGGCGCGAGCGGGGCCACGCCTTGCGCGGACAAGCGTCCCGGCGTGGGCTTCAGGCCGATCAGGCCGCAGGTCGCGGCCGGCATGCGGACCGAGCCGGCGGTGTCCGTGCCCAGCGAGGCCGGGCACAGGCCGGCCGCCACCGCAACCGCCGAGCCGCTGGAAGAGCCGCCGACCGCCGCCGCGCTGTCCAGCGGGTTCATCAGGGCTGGCGCGTGCGGGTTCTCCGCCGTGGCGCCGCAGGCATGTTCGGCCATGGCCAGCGCGCCCAGGTTCAGCGCGCCATGCCCGGCCAGTCGCCGCAGCACCGCCGCGGCGGGACGGGGCGTGCCCGTCGCTCGCGGGCCGCCCAGGCGGGGCGCGTGCCGGCCGGTGTCGAAGGCGTCCTTGTGCGCCAGCGGCACGCCGGCCAGCAGCCCGTCCGCGTCGGCGGGGGCCGATGCGGGGGCGAACAGCTGGACCACGCACCCCAGCGGCGCGGCGCGGCGCGTGAAGCCGGCGGCCAGGGCGGCGACGTGGGCGTCGCGCAGCGGCGGCGCGGCGCGTCGATAGGCCGCGCGCGCGCCGGCCACGGAGAGGAAGGCAGAGGCGTCAATCATGGCCGTCCTCGCGCGGCGCGATCTCGGCGGCCACGGCCGACAGGCGCATCAGGATGCGGGCGACGGCCCGTTGCGCGTCCGGCGGCACGGCCAGTCCGTGGCTCAGGAAGGCCAGCTCGACCCAGGACTGCCAGTCTTCCTTGCGTTTCTCGTCCATGACGGGTGTCTCCTGCTACGCTTAGGTCTTAAAATAAGATTCCAGTGTCATAAATATATTTATAGAAGTCAAGAAAATAATATGACGAACCGTGCACGCCTGAACCTTTCGATTCCGGGAGCGCCGCGATGAAGGCCGCCGAACGCATACGCCTGTCCATCGAGGAATCCATCCGCGACGGCAGCCTGCTGCCGGGCGACGCCGTGGACGAGCAGCAGCTGATGCAGACCTACGAGGTGTCGCGCACGCCGGTGCGCGAGGCCTTGCTGCAATTGCAGGCGCAAGGGCTGCTCAACAGCCTGCCGCGCGGCGGCATGGTGGTGGCCAAGATGGACGTGGCGCAGCTGCTGGCGATGTGGGAACTGCTGGCCGAGCTGGAGGGCATCGGCGCGCGGCTGGCCTGCGAACGCATGACGCCGGCCGAGCGCGAGGAACTGGCCGCCATCCACGAACGCGCCGGCGCGGTGGCGCGGCGCGAGGACGCGGAAGCCTGGCAGGACCACAACCGGCGCTTCCACGACGCGCTCTACCAGGGCGCGCGCAATCCCTATCTGCGCCAGGAGATCCTGCGCATGCGCTCGCGCACCGGCGCCTACCGCCGCCACGCCTATTCGGCCTTCGGCCACCTGGCTTCCTCGTGGGCGCAGCACGGCGAACTGGTCGCCGCGATCCAGGCCCAGGACGCGGGCCGCGCCGCCACGCTGATGACGCGGCACATGAGTCCCGGCCAGGGCTCGATCAGCTTCGCGTCCTTCATCGCGGCGCTGCCCAAGGATCTGCTGGCCTGAAGCCTGAGGGTCGAGGGAACGGACCGGCGGCGGATTCGGCCCGCCGCGGGTCCGACTGCGGGTAAGTCCCGATTACTGCATTTTTGCGATGCTTCAAAATATATTTATAAGAAATTTAAAAATCTTGATGCATCGCCCTGCCTGGTTGTAACGGGTTGGGCCCCAACCCAGTCCGGTACACCAAGGAACTAGTCATGGATGCCGTATCCCCGCAGCCCGCCGCACAGCCGGCCCCGCAGCATTCCCGAGGCGATGCCCCGGCCGTCGATTCCGCCCGCATGCACAGCAAGGTCGCGTGGCGGCTGATTCCTTTCCTGATCTTCCTGTTCCTGCTCGCCTGGATCGACCGCGTCAACGTCGGCTTCGCCAAGCTGCAGATGCTGCAGGACCTGCGTTTCAGC